>Ga0209174_10000025_pt1 | contig 113002 bp, 105 predicted proteins | sample JI91814BDNA_FD_187505 | JGI IMG/M metagenome (GOLD analysis project Ga0209174, IMG submission 187505) | Wastewater effluent complex algal communities from Wisconsin, to seasonally profile nutrient transformation and Carbon sequestration -... | ecosystem: Engineered > WWTP > Effluent > Algae...
GTGGGCTCAGCGGCGGGCGCCTGCGCCGCGGCCAGCGTGGACGCAGCGCGGCGTGACTTCAGCAGCGGGTAAAGCAGCTGCACCCACCAGCGCTCCGGGCCGTGGTCGGTGTCGTCACGCAGCCCCACGCGCGGCGGGTAGCGCCGGGTGATCTTCGCGGTGCCGAACAGCATGTCCCACACGAACAGCAGGTTGCCGAAGTTGCCCGAATAATGGCCAACGCCGTCGTCCTGCGCGTAGGCGTGGTGGGCGAAGTGCGTGGCCGGCGTGGAGAGGGTGCGCTCCACCACCCAGGCCAGCGGATGCAGCCAGCGATGCCGGTAGAGCACGCGGTCCCAGCGCAGTTCGCTGTGCGCGCCGAAGATCACCAGCATCTTCACCAGCACGTAGAACGGATACACCGCGCCCAGCCCCAGGAACACCAAGTAGGCGCTGATCCACAGCCCCGGCATCATCGCGTAGTAGAAGAAGTTGTTGCGGTACACCACGCGCACGCCCATGTGCGGCGCCGAATGATGGGCACGATGCAGCGGCCACAGCAGCGGCGTGTGCGAGGCGCGGTGCCACAGGTACTGCGTGAGGTCGTCGCCCAACAGCAGCAGCACCACCATCAGCCACACCGGCAGGTCGGCCAGGCGGCCGGCCAGGCCCGGCGTGTAGTGCGCGGCCAGGAAACCCACCGCCAGGATCACGCCGGGGTAGATCACGGCGCCGAACAGCAGGGTGATGGCCAGCTCCAGCGGCGCGTCTTCGCGGGTGGAGTGCGCGCTGCGCGACAGGCCGCGCAGGCCCTCGAAGGTGGCCAGGGCCAGGAAGATGGCGAACACCACCAGCGCCGTGTGTCCTGCGATCCATTCCAGCATGCGTGCCTGCCCCGGGTGTGCGTGGCCCCCAGCATGGACAAGCCCGGGGGCCGCGGCGATGATTCGAGCGTCCCCAAAGTGATTCGAGATGCCCGGGCCGTGAGCGACTGGACCACCACCTCCATCGCCAGCGGGCACCTGCTGGCCCTGCTGGACGAAGCCGGCCAGCCCGGCGACGACCTGCTGGCCCGGGCCGGCGTGGTTCGAAGCGACCTGGACACGCCGGACTTCCCGCTGCCCCTGGCCACCTTCCGCGACCTGTGGGCACGCGCCGCGCGCCACCAGCCCGACATCGGCCTCACCCTGGTGGATCGCTTCCCCGCCGGGCAGATGCACGTGCTGGCGCACCTGGCGATGCGCTCGGCCACCGTGGGCGCGGCCCTGGCCGACGTCTGCCGGCACGCTGGCGTCACCAGCGCCGCCGACCGGCTCACGCTGGAGATCGCCGGGGACCAGGCCTGGTTTGCCTACTCCACGCCGCGCACCGCGCCGGACAATCCGTGGATGGCCGAGCACTATCTTTCGATGCTGGCCGCGTTCATGGCCCAGGCCTGCGGGCGCCCGCTGCCGATCAGCGCCGTCGAATTCGCAGCAACAAGGCAGGCGCCCGAAGCCGCGTATCGGCAGCGCTTCGGCGTGACGCCCCGCTTCGATGCGCAAGGCCATCGCCTGGCGTTCGCGGCGCACGCGCTGGCCTGGCCCCTGCTGACGCACGACGCCTATCTGCACGCCATCCTGGCGCGCGTGGCGCAGGCACGCACGCCCGCCACGCCCGATGCCCTGCTGCAGCAGGTGCGGCACGAAATTTCATCGGTGCTGCTGCAGGGGCGCGTGCCCACGCTGGACGCCACGGCCAAGGCCTGCCAGCTCGGCGCAAAGGCCCTGCGCTCACGCCTCGCGCAGCACGATTCGACGTTCCGCCAGCTGCTTGACGAAGGCCGCCGCGACCTGGCCCGCGACCATCTGGCGCGCGGGCTGTCCATCACGCAAACCGCCTGCCTGCTCGGCTTCTCCGAGCCGGCGGCGCTGCAGCACGCCTGCCGCCGCTGGTTCGGCCAGTCCGCCGGAGAGCTCCAGCGGACCTAGCCGTGGAGGGGCGGAACGTCGCCGCTCAGGCGACGTCGGTCGCAGCCTTTCCGCTGTCCGCATCCGCGCGCCGGCTGGCCGCCGGCAGCCAGCGGCCGCTGCGCCTGGCCTGCCGCACGATCCACCACAGCGACACCGCCACCACGACCAGGCAAACCGGCGCGTCTTCCGGCCCGAATACGCCGCCGGTGAGCCACGGCGGCCCACGGTAGGCGCTTTCAACCGGCGCCAACCCACGCCAGTCGCCCAGGCCCGACAGCGGCAGGCCCGTGAGGATGATCGCGAAGTTCCAGCACGCATGGTGCGCGGCCACCACCCACAGGCTGCGCGTCCACGCATACAGCGCCGCCCACATCGCGCCCAGCAGGGTGCCGGCCACCAGGGTGGTGGCCAGCTCCACCGCGCTGGCGGGCGCGTTCGACAAGTGCATGGCGGCGAACACCAGCGCCTGCAGCCACATCGCCGCCGCGCTGCCCATGCCGTCCTCCAGCGTGCCGAACAGCACGCCGCGGTACAGCACCTCTTCCAGGAATGCCGCGACCAGGATCATGCCCGCCACGCCCAGCAAGGCCGGCGATGCTCCCGGCGCAGCCACCACCACGTAGTAGCCGGCCGCGAATCCCGCAAGGGTGACCAGCGAAACCTGCGCCGCGCCGCCCAACGCACCGCCAAGCACCGCCAATGGACGAAAGCGCAGGTCGCGACCCGGCCCGGGCAGCACCCAGCGGCGCCACGCGGCATAGGCCAACAGCACCGCCAGGAAAATGCCCGATCGGCGCAGCAGGCTCACCGTCGCCGGATCGGGCGCGAACACCGCCTCCAGGGCCGGCACCAGGCCCTGGCGCACGGCCAGCAGCGCACCCACCACCATCGCCAGGCCCAGCAGGCCGTGCTTCAACATTCGTCCCAGGGGCCTTACTGCCAGCATGGTCGCGTCCCGTTCGAGCCGGAGAGCGCCGGGCCGCGCCGTCGCAGGGACGACGGCAGCGCCACCTTACCCACCACATCCGCGCATCGGAACACCGAAACATGCATCGTGGCCATGCATACTTGCATGGCACCGAACGGCGGAATCCACGATGGACTGGAGTGACCTGCGCGTGTTCCTGGCCGTTGCCCGCGACGGCAAGCTCGGGGCGGCCGCCCGCACCCTGGGCCAGACCCAACCCACCATGGGCCGGCGCCTGCGTGCCCTGGAGGCCGCCGTCGGACACCCGCTGTTCCGGCGCACGTCCGAGGGCTTCGTGCTGACCGAAGAAGGCGGCGCCGTGATGCGCCACGCCGAGCGCATGGAGGCCGAGGCGCTGGCGATCCAGCGCGAGCTCGCGGGACAGGCGCAGCAGCTGGACGGCCCGCTGCGCGTCACCTGCTCGGACTGGTTCGGCGTGAACCTGCTGGCACCGGCGCTTGCGGATTTCTCCCGCCTGCACCCGCGCGTCACGGTGGAGCTGCTGACCGACGCGCGATTCCTCAGCCTGTCCCGTCGTGAAGCGGACCTGGCGTTCCGCATCCGTCGCTTCACCGAGCCCGACGTGGTGTCCATGCGGCTGATGCACATTGCCTACGGCGCCTACCAGCGCGCCGGCGATCCCAGGCCCACGCGGGGCGACGGCGCCGGCACCGCGCTGATAGCGCTGGACTCGGCATTCGCGGGCGCCCCGGACGACAGCTGGCTGCAGACCGTGCTGCCCAACGCCCACGTGGCCCTGCGCAGCAACAACCGCGACGTGCAGGCGCAGCTTTGCCTGCAGGGTGCCGGCGTGAGCGTGCTGCCGCGACCGCTGGGCGATCGCCTGCCGGGCCTGGAGCGCCTGGACCTGGGCGAAGAACCGCCGGGCCGCGACACCTGGCTGGGCTACCACCGCGACCTTCGGCGGCTGGCACGACTGCGGGCGCTGGTGGATTTCGTGGTGGCGCGGTTCGGCGCGTGATGCGGGCCAAGGGGCCGCGCATCACCGCGTGGTGAGGGTGCCGTCGAAACCAGGCAGCGCCGGGTTCACGGCGCGTCGGGCAGCGTCACCCTGGGGGCGGTGCCGAAGGGCTTGATGCCGAAGTGCGGATACACCTCGGCCGGGTAGTACACCGCGCCGTCCTTCACCACCGCGCGGATGGTCTTGATGGCCTTGAGGTCGGCCGTGGGGTCGCCCGGCACCAGGAAGAAGTCGGCCAGCTTGCCCCGCTCGATCGAGCCGGTGCTCTGGTCCTGGCCCAGGTAGGTGGCCATGTCCCAGGTGGCGAGTCTGAGCACTTCGGCCGGCGTGTAGCCCAGCTGCGCGAACAGCTCCAGCTCGCGGTGGAAGGTGAACGAACCGCCCAGGTCGGTGCCCGGGATCAGCAGGATGCCGCGCGCGCGCATCTGCCGCAGCGTGTCCAGGATCCTGGCGTACGCCGCGGCGTAGGCCTCGGCGTCGCCGGGCGCCGACATGTCGGCCCAGCCCTGGCGCGCGCCGCGCTGTTCGCCCACCGGCAGGTGGTCGATGTAGTCCACCGCGCCCGAGGGCACGGCGCCGCCGCGGTTGAGCAGCAGGTTCTCGTGGATGGCGATGGTGGGCTCCACCGCCACCTTGCGCTCGGCGATGTGGTTGATGGTGCGCTGCACGCGCGGCGCGGACAGGTCCAGCGTGGCCAGGCGCTTGAGCGCGGTCAGTCGCAGCAGGGTGCGGGTGTCTTCTTCCGGCGACAGCACCCAGCCCAGCACGATCTGGTTGATGTGGGTGAGCTCGTCGTAGCCGGCGTCCACCATCGCGTCGGCATTGGAGAACGCCGGCACGTGGCCCGCCACGCGCAGGCCCAGGCGGTGCGCTTCCTTCGCCGCCACCGCCGACCACTCCGGCCGCATGCTGTTGTACAGCTTCACCTGGCCGTAGCCGCGCGCCGCATACCAGCGCACCGCGGCCAGGGTTTCGGCCTCGCTGTTGACCAGGATGCCGTTGTTGGAGTTGAACGGGCTCTTGCCCTCGATGAAGCCGCTGCGGTGCACGCGCGGGCCGCCGATGGTGCCGGCCTCGATGCGCGCCACCAGCGCGTCCAGCACCGCGTTGTCGGTGCCCATGTCGCGCGTGGTGGTGATGCCGGCGGCGATGTTGAGCAGGGCGCCCTCCTGACCGGTGTGTGCGTGCATTTCATGCAGGCCGGCCACCAGGGTGCCGCCCTCGCCTTCCACCAGCACCTCGCCCGGCGACACGGGGCTGTCGATCGGCTGGATGGAGCTGATGTGGCGGCCGTGGATGACCACGCTCACCGGCGCCGACAGGGCCATTTCCCGCGGGTCGAAGATGCGCACGTTGCGGAAGCGCACGGGCGCGCCGTAGCGGTGCGCGGTGAGCTGCTGGATTTGCTCCAGCCGCTTCGTGCTCAGGTCGGCGGCCAGCTTGCGCAGCCGCACCTGTTCGCCCTCGAAGCCCTTGCGCACCACCACGCTGCCCGGCGATATCACCGCGAACAGCGCCTGCCGATCGTCCAGCAGCACGTAGTCGGGCGCGTACTCCAGGCCGCTGACGGCGTGCACGCGCACGTTGATGGACTGCTTGCCGTCGGTGACCGCCAGCGAATCGCCCGGCACCACGCGCACCGCGCCGCCCGGCAGGGCCGGCAGGCTGCGGTCGGCGTCCTTGAGCAGCGCGGCCGCGTACAGGCCCAGCGACCACGGGCTGGCGGCCTGGCCGATGTACAGGCTGGGCTCGCTGACGCTGGCGCTGCCCTCGCCCACCGAATCGGTCCACGTGGCCTTGCCGTCGGCCAGCGCGAAGCGCTCGTCCACCTTGCTGCCGAAGGTGGTGGCGCCGCTGATGGTCCACTGCGTGGGCAGGCCGCGCTGGTCGAGCGTGAGCGTTTCGGCGATGGTGGGGCCGCGGCCGTTGTTCTTGACGTCGTAGTCAATCGCCACCGCGGCGCCGTTGCGCGTGGCGGTGAGGTGGCCGACCTTGTTGCCGCCGGTCACCACCGTGAACTCTTCCACCACCGGCGCGGCGAAGGCCCAGCCCGACACCATCGAGAACAGCACGACACCCGCGGCACGACGCATGGCCCACTCCCGGTTTTCCCTGATGCCCGACTGTGCGTGATCGGTCCCCGCCGCACAAGGCGGCGGGCGCCGGCGGCTTGCAATCGGCCCGGGTTGGGCGTTGCATGGTGCAACGATGAACCGCCCGCTGCCGCCGCTGCTGCCCTTGGCCCTGGCCCTGGCGCTGGTGCTGGGCGGCTGCGCGTCGCGGCCGGCGGCCAAGCCGGCGGCGCCGGCACCACTTGCCCCGATCAAGACGATGGACGAGTCCCCGCTGTCGGACCTCAACATCGGCGGCGGGGACATCCCCGATGTACTGGTGCGCGCGGTCAACGACACCTACCTCAAGCCCGCGCCCCTCAACTGCGACACCCTGGCCGCCGAAGTGCGCGCGCTGGACATCGTGCTGGGGCCCGACCTGGACACGCTCAAGGCCGCCGACAAACCCGACGAGTTCGCCAAGACCGCCCTGGTCAACGCCATCCGCGGGCTGGTGCCCTACAGCGGCGTGCTGCGGGTGATCACCGGCGCCAAGGCGCGCCAGCGCCGCATCGCCGAAGCCATCGCCGCCGGCGGCGTGCGCCGCGGCTACCTCAAGGGCCTGGGCGAAAGCTTCGGCTGCGAGCTGCCGGCGGCGCCGGTGCACGTCGTGCCCGTTGCCCCACCACCGCCCACCCGCTGATTTCGGGCCGACGGCAGACCGATCAGCCCCGATCGCGCTGTCGGTAGATCTGCAGCACCAGCGCCAGGCACACGAACGAGCCCAGCACCGGCACGAAGGCCAGCACCGCCAGCAGCGCCGCCATGCCCGTGGACTTGCCCAGGCCCAGGCTGCAGCGGTACGCGCCAAAGGCCGCCACCGCGCCCAGTCCCACGGCCAGGGCCTGCAGCGCCGGGCCCTGCGCGAACTTCGTGGCCAACAGCAGCAGGATGAAGCTGGCCGCGCCCACCAGCAGCGAGATCACCGCGGCGCCGCCGACGCGGCCTTCGCCCGCGTCACCGGCGTCTACTGTCGGCGCGGGCGCCGTCGACATGACGCGCGGCGTTACCGTCCTGGCGCCGCCACCCGGCACACCGCTGCCCTGATGCCTGCTCGCCAGTACACGCAGCAGCTGCCCCGGCTCGCGGATCTGGTCCAGCACCAGGGTGGAATCGAGCAGCGTGCCGGCCGTGATGCCCCCGCGGCGTGCGTCTTCGGAGCCGCGCGACTTCGCCAGCATCATCAACGCGTTGGCCGCCACCAGGTCCTGCGGCACGCCGCTGCCCGTGCGGTAGGCCATGGCCAGCTGGAACAGGCCATCGGCATGGCCACCGTTGGCGGCCTGGCTGAACCAGTGAAGCGCCTTGGCCGCATCCTGCGGCCGGCCGTCGCCGTGCTGGAAGCACACGCCCAGGTTGAACTGGCACGACACCACGCCGCGGTCGGCGCCGCGCGCGAAGGCATCAGCGGCCTTGCCGCTATCGCGCGGCACGCGCTCGCCGGTGATGTACTCCACGCCCAGTTCGAACCAGGCGTCGTTGTCACCGGCCTCGGCGCGGGCGCGGATCTTTTCAACCGCTTCGGCCGGGTCTTCCAGGATGGTCAGCGCGGGCGCCGCGGCCGCTGGCACAGTCGCGGCTGATGGCTGGGGCGCTTCGCGGGGCGCGGCCGGTGGCGCAGCCTCGGGCGACTGCGCCTGCCGCCACTTGGCGAAGCGCTCGTCCAGCACCGGCGACAGGCGGTCGTAGTTGTCCCAGGTGTCGGGCACGGAGCAGAAATCGTCGGTGGTTTCGCCGCCGTTGGGGATCTGGTCGGCGAACACGCGGCCGTAGTCGGCCACGAAGTGCGCTTCGTAGTAGCTGGCCGTGAAGGCGTTGCCCACGTCGCTGAAATCGTCGTCGGTGAGCTTGCCGTCGCAGCGGTCGAAGAACAGCTGCGAGCCGGTGACCTCGCGTGCCAGCAGCGGCGCCAGCGTTTCTTCGTCGAAGTCCCAGTCCAGCAGGCCCCTGGACGCCGCCCACGCCAGGTACATGCCCATGTGCGTGCCGCCGGCCTCGTTGGGCAGGCGGTCGGTCTCGAAGTTGAGGAAACAGTATTCGGCGTCGTCGTACTTCATGTGCTTCCCGTTGAATTGGCGGCCTGCAGCGATACCTGCTTCCGGCCATTGTCCAGCCACTGCCGGCCCACTTCGGCGAAACCCCAGCGCGCGTGGAAGCGCGCCGAGGCCTCGTTGGGCGGCACCACGTTGAATTCGCAGGTCACGGCCCGCGCGCCGGTGCCGCGCGCGAAGTCGAACAGGTCGCGGTACAGCCGCGAGCCGACGCCGCGGCCGTTGAAGCGTGCGTCCACCACCACCCGGTCCACGTACACGAACGACGGGTAGCGCGCGGCGAACCAGTCGAAGTTGGGGTTCGGATACACCGCGCCGTCGCGGAAGGCCAGCAGGAAGGCCGCGACCTCGCCGTCCACCACGGCCACGCGGTGCAGGCACGCGGCGGCGTGCAGGAACTGCAGCCGCGCCGCGTCCATCACGCTGGTGTGCGCCACCTCCGCGGCGTTGAGCGCCACGATGCGCGGGAAGTCGGCGGCGGTGGCGTCACGAACCACGGGGTCGTCCATGCCCGATTATGGCGCGGCCGGTCGAATATCATGAAGCCCCTCCCCGTGCCCGCCCGCCGATGATCCCCTGGTCCCACCGCAGCTCCGCCGGCTTCACGATCCGGGGCGAGCATTCCGAGCCTTCGGGCAAGCCCGTGCTGCACTTCGTGCACGGCACCGGCTACTGCGGCCGCGTGTACTGGCCGATGCTGTCGCGGCTGCAGGCCGGTTTCGACATCGTCACCAGCGACGTGCAGGGCCACGGCGACACCGACCACGGCGGCCGCTTCCACGGCTGGAACCGCAGCGCGGAGCTGGCGCTGGAAGCCTGGCAGTCGCTGCACCGGCGCTTCGACCCCGTGCCGCACTTCGCCATGGGCCACAGCTTCGGAGGCGTTATCACGGCGCTGATGCTGGCCCAGGACCCGGCGCAGTTCCGGCGCGCGGTGCTGCTGGACCCGGTGTTCTTCTCGCCGGTGATGATTGGCGTGGCGGCGGTTTCCGACGTGGTGGGCCTTTACCGCCGCAACACGCTGGCCAAAAAGGTGGCACGGCGTCGCCGGCACTGGCCGGACCGCGCCGCGGCCTACGCCAACCTGGAGGGCCGCGGCATGTTCAAGGGCTGGGCGCCGGAAGCGCTGCAGGCCTACGTGGATTTTGCGCTGAGGGACAGCGACGACGGCGGCGTCGAGCTCAAGTGCCGCCCCAGCCGCGAGGCCGACCTGTTCAGCTCCTACCCGCGCCGGCTGTGGTCCACGCTGGCCAAGGTCCGCACGCCGCTGCTGATCGAGTACGGCCAGCAAAGCTACCCGTTCGTGGCGGCATCGGCGAAGCGCCTGGGCGCGCAGCACCCGCACATGCAGATTGCCCAAGTCACGGGCGGCCATTGCTACATGCAGGAAGACCCGGCCGCCGCGGCACGGCGCGTGCGTGCCTTCCTGCTGGGCTGAGCGCGCCGTCAGGCCGGATCGAGCAGGGTCAGCACGGGCGCGAAGCCGCCGCCGGGCGTGCGGAAGTTGGTGGTCTGGCCCTGGTAGGTGCGCGCCGCGAACAGCAGCGGCCTGCCGCGATACGCGTAGCAGCGGATGTCCACCTTCAGCGGCACGTCGCCCGCGCTCTGGTGGCGCTGGCTGGGCGGCACCAGGGCCTGGGCCACGTAGTCGGCGCCGGCCATCTGCTGCCAGGTCTTGTGCGTGAGCTTGTCGCCGCGGTAGCTGGCGCGGCCGCCGAAGCCGCCCGCGGGCTTGAAGAAAAGCTGTTTGCGTCGCTGCCAGAGGTCGTCGCGATTGGCGTCGGTCATCACTTCGGTGCGCGGCACGCACTGCGCCAGGCAGTCCACCGCGTCGGCGTGCAGGCCGGCGCGCTCCAGGAAACCGCGATCGCCCAGCAGCGCCAGGTTGCGCTTGTCGGCGTACAGCGCGTGGCTCCAGGGATGAGGGCTCATGGCCACGGCGCGGTCGAGGTAGGCGGCGCGCAGCGCGGCCGACGCCGGTTCGGCCAGCGCGAAATCGGTGCAGCGGTTGTAGACGAAGCCGATGCGCCTGCCGTCGAAGCACAGCTGGCCGTCAACGCAGGCCAGCTCGCCCGGGTCGCACACCACCGCCTCGATGCCGCGGGCGCGGAAGCGGTCCTGGAACAGCAGGAACTCGGGGTAGAGGTACTGCTGCGTCGGCGCCTCGTCGACGATGGCGACCAGGCCTTCGCGGCCGCCGGGTGTCTGTGCGTTCCACTCGGCCAGCAGAACGTCCAGCGCCGCGTCCTCGACGTCGGCCTCGCCCACGGCGGGCGCGCTCAGCGTGGGCATGCACAGCGACTGCGCCTTCACCAGCAGCGCGTTGATCATCACGCCGCCGGGATTGGTGTTGATTTCGATCAGGCGCGGGCCGTCGGCGGCAAGATGGAAATCAAAGCCCAGCAGCCCGCCCGGCGAGCCCGGGTCGAACGCAGCGATGCCGGGCGCCCACGCGCGCACCGCCGTGCGCCAGGCCGGCGTGGCCACCGCGGCTTCGATGGCGGTGACCACGTGTTCCATCGCCCGCACGCTGGCGGCCGGCACGAAGATGGGCAGCGACGCGAACAGGTGCGCGTGCGTGTCGGCCAGCGGGGCCGTCGCGCCGTGCGCGGCCAGCACGTCGGCCAGGTGCCGGCGCAGCTGCGCCGGATCCACCGCCAGGCAGAAGCACGCGCGATGCAGGGCCTCGGCCGACAGCGGCGCCGCGCACGACAGGCCGCAGATCTCGGCAAGGGATTCGGGCGTGGCTTGGTTGGTCACGGCGGTCGCCAGGGGAGCTGCCGCGATGGTCGCCCTTGTTCGTCGGCTTGGCAACGCGGGCGGCTTCAGAAGTGCGGCAGCCACATGAACATCAGCGCCGCGCCCGTGCCCAGCGCCGTCAGCAGCGCGCACAGCGACAGCAGCAGCGCCACCGCACGCTGGGCGCCGCGGCCGGCGCGCTCGGCGCGGAAGTACAGCTCGGCCACGGCCAGCGGCACCAGGTAGCAGCCGAACACCCAGGCCGCGTCGAACGGGCCGTCCAGCTGCGCGGTGTTGCCGCGCGGGCCCTGGTTCACCAGGATCCAGCCCATCAGCCCCAGCCGCAGCATCCACACGCCGCTGACCAGCAGGAAGGCGCGGATGGCCCAGCGCCGGTGCGCGTCGAAGCGGCGCTGCCGCGCCAGGCGCCAGGCCATCACCACGGCCACCACGATCAGCACGCCGTTCAAGCTGATGGCGATCGCCGAGATGTCGCTAAGCCGCGAGCCGCGCAGCCAGGTCATGTACAGGCCGCTGGCCACGCCCACCAGCGCCAGGGCCATGAACACGCGGCCGGCGCCGCGGTGCCAGCCCGGGTAGCGCCGGCGCAGCCACGGCACCAGCTGCAGCAGGCCCACCGCGTTGAGCACCGCCGCCGCCAGCACGTGGCCCAGCAGCGAGGCGTTGCCCAGGGTGTCGCCGGCCACGTGGCCGGTGATCAGCGAGGTGCGGTTCACCGCCTCGCCGTCGCCCAGCAGCAGGGGCCAGGCCAGCACCCAGGCGATGTACACCGCGAAGATCCACTGGCTGGCCAGGGCGGCCACGAACCAGGCGCGGGCCGAGCGGGCCAGCGCGGGGGAAACAGGGGCGATCGGGGCGGACATGCGGGTTCTCCGTGGAAAGGGGGCCCACGGTGCCGCCCGCCCGCGCGCCCTGTCCTGCCGGATTCGGAATCTGGAACACGCTCGTGACCATCGGCGCAGGCGCGCCGGCCGCGGAGCGCCCACCATGGGCCACGTTTTCCGCTCCGGATGGCCCGCCATGACCGCTTGGATACCCGCGCTGCAGGCCACCGCCCTGAGCCTGGCGCTGCTGTGGCTGGTGGTGGCGCTGGCGTCGCGGCCGTTCTCGCCGCTGGCCGCGGTGTGGGCGGCGTTCTGCGGCTCCATCGCCATGCTGATGGCGCGCGGCCTGGTGGGCCCGGACGCGGCGGGCTGGTACCAGCTGTTCGGCGCGGGGGCCTGCCTGACCTGCAACGGGTTCTGGCTGGTGTCGCGCGCGCTGTTCCGTTCCGGGCGGCCGTTCGGCGCGCCGCACCTGGCGTATGCCGGGCTGGTGGCGGCGCTGATCGTGGTGGTGCAGCAGCGCGCGGCGCTGCCGCCGGTGCTGGCGGTGAGCGCCGGCGAACTGCTCAACCTGCTCAGCCCGGCCGCGCTGGTGATGGCGTTCTGGGAAGGCCTGCGCGGGTGGCGGCAGCACCGCGGCGTGGAGCGCGCGTTGCGCGCGGTGTTCCTGGCGACCTACGGTGCTTGCGTGGCGGCGTGCTTCGTCGCACCTGCGCTGTTCGACCCGGCGGGCGCCGGCGGCGTGCAGGCGGCCACGGCGGCCGCGTCGGCGGCCGCCATCCTGGTGGTGGCGCAGGGGCTGGTGGCGTGGCGGCTGCGGCATCCGCTGGCGGTGGCCCGGCATGCGCCGCCGGCCGCGCCGGTGGACGCACTTCGCGACGAAGACATCGCCCTGGCGCAGGCGCTGGAGCGGCACATGCACAGCCAGCGCCCCTGGCTGCAGCCCGAGCTCAAGCTCGCGCAGCTGGCGCAGGCATTGCAGGTTCCCGAGTACCGCATCAGCCGCGCCATCCACGGCCCGCTGGGGCATCGCAACATCAGCCAGTACGTGAACGCCTATCGCCTCGACCACGCGCGTGCGCTGCTGCGCGATCCCGCCTGCGACGCGTGGTCCACGCTGGTGGTGGGCATGGAGAGCGGCTTCGGCTCACTGGGCGCCTTCCACCGCACGTTCCGGGTGGCCGAAGGCGTGACGCCGGGCGAGTACCGCGCGGCGCGCGACATCGCCGCCGAGCCCAGCCCCGCCTGATCGGCGGCAGTCCTCCGGCGCGGGTTAAGTTGATCTGACCCCGTTTCTCAGGGCCACATCTGTTTGGACAGGGTGGCGTCGAGTTCGGTGGCGCGGACCACGGCGGGGTGGGCGGCCACGCGTTCCAGGTAGGCCATGATCACGGGCAGCTTGGGCACGATGCCGAATTCGGTGGTCCAGCGCAGGCCGGCGCCCCACAGCAGGTCGGCGGCGGTGAGGGTGTCGCCGACGATGTAGTCGGCGCGCGAGAGCTGGGCCACCAGGGCTTCGATCACGCTGTCGTAGTCGCGCCAGGGCGCGGTGGTCGGGTCCACGGGCGGGCGCTTGAACGCGTGGTCCATCAGCGCCGGTTCGAAGCACGCGGCGTAGAAGGCCAGCCAGCGCAGGTAAGGCCCGCGCCGCGCATCGTCGAACGCCGGCGCCAGGCCCGCGGCCGGGAAGCGGTCGGCCAGGTAGATCGTGATGGCCACCTGTTCGGTAACCACCGCGCCGTCGTGCACCAGGGTGGGCAGCTTGCCCAGCGGGTTGATGGCCAGGAATTCCGGCGTGCGGGTCTGGCCGGCGGCGAAATCCAGCGGCTTCACTTCGTAGGGCACGCCCAGCGCCTCGAGCAGCACGCGCGCGCTGGCCGAGCGGGAACGGGGGTTGTGGTACAGCGTGAGCGTGGTCATGGCGGATCTCGGCCGGGCGTTGGGCGCGGGGTGCTAGGCGGCCACATCCACATACTGCACCTGCACCACCGGCGGAGGGATGGGGTCACCGTCTTCGCGCATACCGGCCAGATGCAGTTCGATGGCCTGCTGCATCAGCCGCTGGACTTCCTCGACCGTGTCGCCAACGGCCACGCAGCCCGGCAGGTCAGGAGCCCAGGCGCCGTAGTTGTTGTCCGTCTTGTCGATCACGATGGCGTAGCGCATGGCGTTCACCTCTTCAGGCCGGCCTGGTTGAGGATGCTCCTGAGAATGGCGTGTGGCAAATCCTTGCTGGGCTTGCCGGCAACGGTGACTCGGCCCGGCTTTATCGGATGGACGAACTGGCGGTGGCTGCCACGCTGTGCCACCAATACCCAACCGTCCTCCCGGAGGCGGTCCAGGATGTCACTGACCATTGGCGGCATGGCAGGGCTTCCAGCGGTGGCTTCCCGACCTTGCTGCAGGTCGCCAAAGGCGATCCGCCGGCGGCCGGGTTCTCGAAGCTGCTACGTTGACCGCTGAAACCCTTGGGAAAAGTCCTATGCCCACCCGCCTCCGCATCAGCCTTCCGCTCGCCCTGCTGCTGGCCTGCGCGCCAGCCCTCGCCGGCGACACACCCGCCGACGCCGAGCTCGAAGCCCGCATCACCGCCATGGGCAAGGTGAGCAGCGCCAGCGCGGGGCAGTACTCGCCCGACGGCCAGCACATCGCCTACCTCACGAATGTCAGCGGCTCGCCGCAGGCCTGGGTGATGCCGGCCGCGGGCGGCACGCCGCGCCAGCTCACCACCGGCAGCGACCCGGTGTCCGGCCTGCGCTGGTCGCCCGACGGCAAGCTGGCGTATGCGGTGTCGCCGGGCGGCGGCTACAACGCGCAGCTGTTCATCAGCAGCGCCGACGGCACGCAGGTGAAGCGCATCAACGAAGGCGAGTCCAACACCTTCCCCGGCGACTTCGCGCCCGACGGCCGCTACCACTTCCGCAGCAACGCCCGGACGCCCGACGCCACCGACACCTGGATCTACGACCCGAAGTCCGGCAAGGCCGCCATCGCCATCGAGATGCAGGGCCTGGGCGGCGTGGACGACATCCAGGGCAACCGCGCCCTGGTGAACCGCCTGGTGACGCGCGGCAACAACAACCTGTGGCTGGACGACCTCACCACCGGCCGCCGCATGATGCTGACCCCGCACCGCGGCCCGGCCGAAAGCACCGGCGCGTTCGGCAAGGACACCAACACGATCTACCTGGCCCACAACCTGGACCGCGACCGCTTCGCCTTCGGCCGCATTGATATCGCCGCCGACGGCCGCAGCTACCAGCGCACCGAGCTGTCCGAACGCAACGACGCCGAGCTGGACGACTTCATCCTCAGCGACGACAAGACCCTGGCCCTGCTGGTGTGGAACGTGGCCGGCCGCAATGAACTGGAGCTGCTGGACCTGGCCCACAGCGACAAGACCGAACTGCCCGCCGCCCCGGGCGAACTGATATCCAGCGTTGATTTCTCGCCCGACGGCCGCCGCGTGGTGATGGCCGTCAGCGGCGCCACTGCGCCTTCCGACCTGTGGCAGCTGGACCTGGCCACCCAGGAATACACCCGCCTCACCTTCAGCCCCGCTGAAGGCGTGGACCTGGCCGCGCTGGTGAAGCCCGAACTGCGCACCTACAAAGCCCACGACGGCCTGGAGCTGTCGGGCTGGCTGTACCTGCCCAAGGGCTTCAAGGCCCCGGGCCCCGTGGTGCTGAGCTTCCACGGCGGCCCCGAAGGGCAGGAGCGCCCCGCCTTCCGCGGCGACTACCAGGCCCTGCTGGCCAGCGGCATCGCCGTGTTCGCGCCCAACATCCGCGGCAGCTCGGGCTTCGGCAAGAAGTTCATGAGCCTGGACAACCACGCCGGCCGCTTCGACGCCAACAAGGACATCAAGGCCACCGCCGATTTCCTGGTGAACGAAGGCATCGGCGCCAAGGGCCGCCTGGGCATCATGGGCGGCAGCTACGGCGGCTACGTGGTGATGGTGGCCGTGACCGACTACCCCGACACCTTCGCCGCCGGCGCCAACCTGTTCGGCATGGTGAACTTCGAGACCTTCTTCGCGCAGAGCACGCCGTGGATGGGGGCGATTTCTACCGGCGAGTATGGGGATCCGAAGACGCAGCTGCAGTTGCTTCGGGACCTGTCACCCATCCACAAGCTCGACCGGGTGAAGACGCCGCTGTTGGTGATGCATGGCGCCAACGACACCAATGTTCCGGTGGTCGAAGCCGAGCAGGTGGTGGGCGTTCTCAAGAAGCGCGGCGTGGCGGTGGAGTACGTGCTGTTCCCGGATGAGGGGCATGGGTGGCGGAAGCAGGCAAACCGCGTCCGATCCACGCTGGAGCTGGCGCGGTTCTTTGGCGAGCACCTTTGACCGCTGCGCTGGAAAGCCCTATCCCCCGCAGCGCCAGATTCTGATCGATCCGGAACCTTCGGTAAGCCACCGTGCAGGTGAACCCTCGCGGACTTTCCAACCATGCCACCTGGTGGCACACTATTCCTGCCCCGAATTTTCGTCTCCCTGGCTTTCAAACGGTGGCAACGCCGGGTGGGAATAGCTGACCGGGCGCTGGCTTCCGCATGCCAGGCAGGAGTACTCCATGAAATCGACCGCCAAGCCACGACCGCGCACTAGAAGCCCGATACTGGAAGCCGTGCACGAAGGCGCCACGGGCCTGTACGAGCTTGGCTTCATCGACAAGCGCCGCATGGCCGAGTTCGACGCGATGTGCCTGCCGCCCATCCGCAACTACAGCCGCACGCGCATCGTCGCCTTGCGCCGCCGTCTCCAGATCAGTCAGTCCGTGATGGCCAGCGTCATGAACACCAGCGTGTCCACCGTGCGCAAATGGGAGCAGGGCGACAAGCAGCCCAGCGGACCGTCGCTGAAGCTGCTGGACCTGCTGGATCGAAAGGGGCTGGAAGCCATGCTCTAGTCCGCCACGCCCGCGGACCCAATACGAAAAAGGCGGCCATCGGCCGCCTTTTTCATCTCCATTCACGCGAAAATCGTCAGTTGAGCGTGGGGTTGGTCCGATCCGCGTCGATCTTGTACTGCTTGATCGCCCGCGCCACATCCTTCGCATTCATCTTCCCCTCCGCCGCCAGCGCCGCAATCGCCGCATGGGCGATGTGGTAGCGGTCGACTTCGAAGAAGCGACGCAGGTTGGCGCGCGTGTCACTTCGGCCGAAGCCATCGGTGCCAAGCACCGTGTACGGCATCGGCACGAACGCCCGAATCTGATCCGCAAACGCCCGCACATAGTCCGTAGCCGCAATCGCCGGCCCCTGCCTTCCTTCCAGGCACGCGGTGACATACGCCTTCTGCGGCGTCTTCGCCTCCGGATGGAACCGGTTGTACCGCTCCGCCTCAAACCCATCCCGCCGCAGCTCGGTAAAGCTCGGGCAGCTCCAGATGTCCGCTGACACGCCGAAGTCCTTGTCCAGCAGCTCCGCCGCGGCGATGGCTTCGCGCAGGATGGTGCCGCTGCCCAGCAGCTGCACGCGCAGTTCGCCCTTCTTGGGCTTGCCGGCGTCCTTCAGCAGGTACATGCCCTTGAGGATGCCTTCGGCCGCGCCTTCGGGCATGTCGGGGTGCGGGTAGTTTTCGTTCATCAGGGTCAGGTAGTAGTACTCGTCCACCTGGTCTTCCAGCATGCGCTTCATGCCGTGCTGCAGGATCACCGCCACTTCGAAGCCGAAGGTGGGGTCATACGCCTTGCAGTTCGGGATGGCACCCGCGAGCAGATGCGAGTGGCCGTCTTCGTGCTGCAGGCCTTCGCCGTTCAGGGTGGTGCGGCCGGCGGTGGCGCCCAGCAGGAAGCCGCGGGCGCGCATGTCAGCCGCCTGCCAGGCGCTGTCGCCGATGCGCTGGAAGCCGAACATGCTGTAGTAGATGTAGAACGGCAGCATCGGCTGGTTGGACGACGAATAGCTGGTGGCCGCCGCCATCCAGCTGCTGAACGCGCCGGCTTCGGTGATGCCCTCTTCAAGCACCTGGCCGGTCTTGTCTTCGCGGTAGTACATCAGCTGGTCGGCGTCCACGGGCTTGTACTTCTGGCCGTCGCGGGCGTAGATGCCGATCTGGCGGAACAGGCCTTCCATGCCGAACGTGCGCGCCTCGTCGGCCACGATCGGCACGCACAGCGGGCCCACCTGCTTGTCGCGCAGCACGATGTTCAGGGCCTGCACAAAGCTCATGGTGGTGGAGTTCTCGCGGTCGCCGGTGCTCTTGAGCAGGCGGTCGAACACCTCGAGCTTGGGCGCGGCCAGTTCGACGCTGGTCTTGCGGCGGCGCTGGGGCAGGTAGCCGCCCAGCTTCTCGCGGCGCGACTTGAGGTATTCCACTTCCGGGCTCTTCTCGCCCGGGTGGTAGAACGGCACCTCGCCCAGCTTGTCGTCGCTGATGGGAATCTGGAAGCGGTCGCGGAACGCCTTCACGGCGCTGTCGTCCAGCTTCTTGGTCTGGTGCGTGGGGTTGAGGCTTTCACCCCAGCTGCCCATGCCGTAGCCCTTCACGGTCTTGGCCAGGATGACGGTGGGCTGGCCCTTGTGGTTGGAGGCGCTGTGATAGGCCGCGTACACCTTGTGCGGGTCGTGGCCGCCGCGGTTCAGGCGCGCAATGTCCTGGTCGCTGAGGTTGCTGACCAGGTTGCGGGTGGTGTCGTACTTGCCGAAGAAATGCTCGCGCGTGTACGCGCCGCCGAAGGCCTTGCAGTTCTGGTACTCGCCGTCCACGGTTTCCATCATCAGCTTCTTGAGGCTGCCGTCGGTGTCGCGCGCCAGCAGCGGGTCCCAGTAGCTGCCCCACACCAGCTTGAGCACGTTCCAGCCGGCGCCGCGGAAGCTGCCTTCCAGCTCCTGGATGATCTTGCCGTTGCCGCGCACCGGACCGTCCAGGCGCTGCAGGTTGCAGTTGATGACGAACACCAGGTTGTCCAGGCCTTCGCGGCCGGCCACGCCGATCGCGCCCAGGCTCTCGGGCTCGTCCGTCTCGCCGTCGCCCAGGAAGCACCACACCTTGCGGTCGGACGGGGCCACCAGGCCGCGGTGTTCCAGGTATTTCAGGAAGCGCGCCTGGTAGATGGCGCTGATGGGACCCAGGCCCATGCTGACGGTGGGCGTCTGCCAGTAGTCGGGCATCAGCCACGGGTGCGGGTAGCTCGACACGCCCTTGCCGTCCACTTCCATGCGGAAGTGGTCGAGCTGGTTTTCGCTGATGCGGCCTTCCAGGAAGCTGCGGGCGTAGATGCCCGGCGAACTGTGGCCCTGGATGTACAGGATGTCGCCCGGGTGGTCGGCCGACGGGGCGCGCCAGAAGTGGTTGAAGCCCACGTCGTACAGCGTGGCGCCCGACGCGAACGAAGCAATGTGGCCGCCCAGGTCGCCGGGCTTGCGGTTGGCCTTCACCACCATGGCCATGGCGTTCCAGCGGATGATGCTGCGGATGCGCCATTCCAGGTTCGCGTCGCCGTCGCTCTTGGCTTCCAGGTGCGCGGGGATGGTGTTGATGTACTGGGTGGTGGGGTTGAACGGCAGCTGGCCACCGGCGCGGCGCGTGAGCTCCACCATGCGCTCGAGCAGGTGGTGGGCGCGCTCGGGGCCGTCGGCGTCGAGCACGGCTTTCAGCGATTCCATCCACTCACGGGTCTCGGTGGGGTCGAGGTCGTTTTCCAGTACGTCGGTAAGCCAGTTCATGTCCCTTCCCTGTGGCCGGCGCCTGGCGCGGCCCTGCTGTTTTGGTGTTGTCCGGGGAGTTTAGCGCAGGGCGGGGACCCGACGCCCCCGTATGCCGGGGCCTTGTGGCGCCGCCACCGCGGGCTATGCTGGGCCCAATCGCCCCCGGGGGACCGATGGTCGCCAAGCCCGCCAGCCACGCCAGCATCCGCCGCCGCGCGCCGCGCAAGGTGGACTGGCGCCACAGCCTGCGAACGCGCCTGGTGCTGCTGTCCAGCCTCAGCAGCGTGCTGCTGATGGGCGCGCTGGCGCTGGTGTTCTACGTGGCCATGCGCGGGCTGCTGGTGGACACCGCCCGCGACGACATGCGCAACCTGGCCCAGCAGACCACGCGCGGCCTGGAGGCCACGCTGGGCACGGTGCAGATCAGCGCCCAGACCCTGGCTTCGAACGCGGCCGGCATTGGCCGCGAACCGATGGGGCTGCGGGTGCTGCTGGTGTCGGCCATCCAGGCCGACCCGGACGTGGTGGGCGCCATGCTGATCATCGAGCCGGGCCGGCTTTCGCCCGACGACCCGGGCTACAGCTGGTACGTGCGGCGCACGCCCACGGGCATGGTGGAATCCACCGTGCCCGACCTGGGCTACGACTACCGGGTGATGCCCTGGTACATCCGCACCACCACGGCGGCGCGGGCGTGGTGGTCGGAGCCTTACGCCAACGAAGCCACGGGCGGCGTGTCCTACATCACCTACAACGTGCCGCTGCGCCGGCCTGCGCAGGCGGGAGCGCCGCCGGGTGCGGCCATCGGCATGGTGAGCGTGGACGTGCCGGTGTCGCGGCTGGGCACGCTGCTGGGCGAAGTGCCGGCGGACAACGAACTGCAGCCGGTGCTGCTGTCGCCCGAGCGCGCCATCGTGCTGCACCCCGACCCGGACGTGCGCGGCAAGACCACCCTGCCCCAGGTGGTGGACGATGGCGGCCGCAGCGACCTGGCGCCGCTGCTGCAGGCGCTGCAGTCGGGCCAGCCGATCGAGTTCGAACACGTCACGGCCAGCGCCACGCGCGAATCGCCGCGGGGCGAGAAACGCTACACGCTGGCCTACCCGGTGGCCGACACGGGCTGGGCGTTCGCGCTGTCGGCGTCCAACCGCTACGTGCTGTCGCAGCTCACGCAGATCACGCTGTGGGGCGTGCTGGCGGGCCTGGTGGTGGCGCTGGCGGGGCTGGCGCTGGTGCGGCGGTCGTCGGGGCGCATCGCCCAGCCCATCGAGGACCTGACCGAATCGGCGCAGCATTTCGCGCTGGGCGAGTTCGACTTCCCGCTGGAACACGTCAAGCGCGTGGACGAGGTGGGGGTGATGGCGCGGGCGTTCGACAGTGCGCGCGCTTCCATCAAGCAGCAGATGGAAGAGATTGCCGACATGGGCGCGGCGCGGATGAAGATCGAGCGCGAGTTCAACATCGCCCGCGACATCCAGCTGGCCATGCTGCCCAGCGGCACCGAGTTCGACGCCGGCGACACCAAGGTGGAGCTGCACGGCATGCTGCAGCCGGCGAAGGCGGTGGGCGGGGATTTCTACAATCTGTTCGAGCGCGACGGCGACGCGGTGTGGTTCGTGATCGGCGACGTGTCGGACAAGGGCGTGCCGGCGGCGCTGTTCATGACGCGCACGATGACGGTGCTGGAAGTGGCGGCGCAGCTGGGCGGGTCGCCGGGGCGGGCGCTGCACGAGGCGGCCAAGCACCTGGTGGCGGGCAACGACACCTGCATGTTCGCCACGGTGCTGTGCGGCGTGCTGGAGCTGCGTACGGGCGCGCTGTCGCTGGCCAGCGCGGGTCACGAGCCGCCGGTGCTGCTGCGCGCGGACGGGCGGCGCGAGTTCCTGCCGGTGCCTTCGGAAGAGCCGCTGGGCGTGGCGGTGGCCGATGCGTACCCGGTGTGGCGTGGCCGGCTGCTGCCGGGGGACACGTTGTTCACCTATACCGACGGCATCACCGAGGCCTTCGACCGTGGCAATGAAGCGTTCGGCCCGCAGCGGCTGCTGGATGCGCTCGACCCGAAGCTCGGCGCGAAGGCGCAGTGCAAGAAGGTGGTGGACGCGGCCAACAGCTTTGCTGGCGATGCGCCGCAGTCCGACGACATCACGGTGTTCGCGCTGCGCTTCACCCGCGACCCGCGCACGCACGAGCGCTTCACGGTGAGAGCCTACCTGCGCGCGCCGCTGCCGCCCAACGCCGTGGCCCAGCTGATGGACGAGGTGGACGGGGGCCTGGCCGGCCACGGGCTGCCGGCCACGCTGATGCACGACGTGCACCTGGTGCTGGAGGAAGTGACCTGCAACGTGTTCAGCCACGGCCAGGTGAGGGGCCGCGACCCGGCGCTGGAGCTGCTGGTGTCGGTGGACAGCCAGACGCTGTGCCTGGAGTTCCGCGACGACGGGCTGGCGTTCGACCCGCTCACCCAGCCGGCCCCGGACCTGGACGCGGACATCGGCGAGCGGCCCATCGGCGGACTGGGCGTGCACCTGGTGCGTGAACTGGCCGAGGAAGTCGCCTACAGTCGCGAAGACCACCACAACGTGCTGCGCGTGGTGCTGCACATCACCCACCGGGAACCCAACGCATGAGCCTGACCATCGAAAGCGCCCCGCTCGCCAACGGCAACCAGCGCCTGGCGCTGGCCGGCCGGCTGGACACGCACACCCACGCCGAACTGGACCGCCAGCTGGCGCCGCTGCTGGCGTCGGGCATCCGGTCGCTGGTGCTGGACCTGGCCAGGCTGGAGTACATCAGCTCGGCCGGCGTGCGTTCGATCTTCAAGGCCCGCAAGGCCCTGGCCGCGCACGAAGGCAAGGTGGTGGTGGTGAATCCCCAGCCCCAGATCCAGAAAGTGTTCGACGTGGTGAAAGCCGTGCCCCTGGATGAAATCTTCCCCACCATCGAAGAAGCCGACGCCTACCTCGACGCCATGCAGCGCAAAGTCCTCCAAGGCGACGACGACGAATAACGGGGTCAGATCACCTTTCTGCAGGAACGGGGTCAGATCAAGTTACCGACATGAACGTGCGGCATCGCCTGACGCACTTTCGCCGGAAAGACCGTGGCGCCACCGGCGCCCGCATGGCGAACTGGTGCCATGCCGCGACATGCCCGCATCGAACTCCCCCACGTACCCCAGCACGTGCGCCAGCGCGGCAACAACCGTCAGCCGTGTTTCCTCGACGACAACGACCGGCGAAATTACCTGGAGCTTCTGGCCGGCGCCCTGCGCGACACCGGATGCCGGCTGCACGCCTACGCGCTGATGGACAACCACGTGCACCTGCTGGTGACGCCGCCCTGCCCCGGGGCCACCGGCCGGATGATGCAGCACCTGGGTCGGCGGTACGTGCGCCTGTTCAACGCCAGGCACGGGCGGAGCGGCACGCTGTGGGAAGGCCGGTACCGGGCCTGCCTGGTGGACAGCGAGGGCTATGTGCTGCGCTGTGCACGCTACATTGACCTGAACCCGGTGCGCGCCCGCATAACGGCGGATGGACGGGACTACCGTTGGTCAAGCTGTGCCGCGCTGTGCGGGCTCCGGCACGACCCGTTGCTCTCGCTGCACGCGGCACAGGTGGCGCTCGGTCCGACGACACCGGCGCGCGGCCTTGCCTACCAGGGCCTGCTCGACGAGGCCATTTCCGACGACGAAATGCAGGCCATTCGCCTTTACCTGCAGCAGCAGCGCGCCTGGGGCCGGGACGATTTCCGCGCCATGGTGGAGGCCGCGACCGGGCGATTCGCCTCCCCGCGTCCGGCGCATCGCCCGGCGCTCGGCGCGAGAAAGCTCATCTGACCCCGTTATTGGTCGGTCAGCCAGAGGGTGGCGTACAGCGTGAGTGACCCGAGGCTGAAGGCGAGGTTTGCCCACCATCGGCGCGCCGCGTCTTCGCGGGAGCCGGTGAGGTCCAACACCAGCTGCCACAGCACGAACGACGCCATGATCCAGTAGATGACCGGGAACAGGTGCGCGTCGAACCCGAAGTCATCCGCCGATTTCCCGAACCAGGACAGCACGACGTTGATCTGCGAGAGGATGCCCAGCACCCCGATGGCGCCGTTCACGAACATCCACCCCATCTCGGCCAGGCCGAATACCGCGCCGTAGAAGAGGGCGAAGAACATGATCCCGAAGCCGCCAATGATCACCAGCCCGCCCATGTTGGGCCATTTGCCCGCATAGGCGAAACCGAAACAGAAAGCACCAAAAAGGCAGGTCTGCAGGAAGATGGTGGGATAGACAATCAGCGGCGACAGCCGGGTGCCGGCGGGATGGAAGTCTTTTCCGTACCGGATGTCGTACTTGAGACGAAAGGCCACGTGTATCCGCCAGTCAGCGAAGCAGGTAGAGGCCACCATAGACCATCAGGGAAACGACCACGTAGGCCGATTCTGCGACGCGCCGCCGGGTGGGGTTGTCGCGCGATCCAGTGAGGTCCAGCACCAGCTGCCGCACCAGGAAAGTGTAGAGGATGTAGTAAAGGAACGGCGTCACGTGCACCCACGGCGAAAAATCCGCCAGCGACTTCCCGAACCAGCCCACGATGGTGTCGATCTCGGCCCAGATGCCCAGCAGACCCAGGCCGGCGTTGATCAGCATCCACTTCACCTCGTCCATCCCGAAGATGGCCAGGTAGAACACCAGGTACACGGTGATGGCGATGCCGCCGTGCAGGTACAGGAAGCCGATGTCGGGGGAATCGCTGCCATAGGCCATCAGGAAGCCCGACAGCCCGAACATCGCCATGTGGAACAGGAAGAACGGGTAGATGAACTTCATCGGCGCCCGATCGCCCGCCGCGTACTGCGTGCCGCCCACCTTGATGGCTGACTTCAACTTCATGCACGCCCTCCCCGCCGCACTGGCCAAACGGTAACCCAATAACGGGGTCAGATCAGCTTCCTGCAGGAAGTTGATCTGACCCCGTTTTAGCTGCGGGCGGAGCGGATTTGGGCGTCTACGGCGGCGATGGCGGTCATGTTGACGACGCGGCGGACGGTGGCCGAGGGGGTGAGGACGTGGGCGGTGCTGGCCAGGCCCATCAGGATGGGGCCGATGCCGACGCCGTCGGTGACGCTGCGCACCAGGTTGTAGCCGGCGTTGGCGGCGTCGAGGTTGGCGAACACCAGCAGGTTGGCCCGGTCGGTGAGGCGGGAGTTGGGGAAGATGCGTTCGCGCGCTTCGGCGTTCAGGGCGATGTCGGCGTGCATTTCGCCTTCCACCTCCAGCTTGGGCGCGCGCTCGCGCAGGATCTGCAGCGCGTCGCGCATCTTCTGCGAGCTGTGCGATTCGCTGGAGCCGAAGTTGGAATGGCTCACCAGCGCCGCCTTGGGCACGATGCCAAAGAGCTTGAGCCGGAACGCCGCCTGGATCACCGACTCGGCGATCTCGGCCGCGCTCGGGTCCACGTTCACGTGCGTGTCGGTGAAGAACAGAACGCCCTTGTCGTTGAGCACCGCGCTGAGTGCCGACAAACCGCGGCTTTCGCTCTCCACGCCCAGGATCTCGCGCACGTACTTGAGCTTGCGCACGAACCGCCCCACCAGCCCGCACAGCAGCGCGTCGGCCTCGCCACGGCGCACCATCAGCGCCGCGATCACCACGTCGCGCGAACGCACCAGCGCCTTGGCCGCCGACGGCGTGATGCCCTTGCGCTGCATGATCTCGTGGTAGAGCTGCCAGTAGTCGTTGAAGCGCGGGTCGTCGTCGATGTTGGTCACGTCCACGTCCACGCCGATGCGCAGCCGCAGCCCCAGTCGCGCGATGCGCCGCTCGATCACCGCCGGCCGGCCGACCAGGATCGGTCGCGCCAGGCCTTCGTCCACCACCGTCTGCACGGCGCGCAGCACGGTTTCTTCCTCGCCCTCGGCGTACACCACGCGCTTGCGGTCGGCGCGCGCGCGGTCGAACACCGGCTTCATCAGCAGGCCGGTGCGGAACACCCAGCTGCTGAGGCGGTCGCGGTAGGCCACCATGTCGTCCATCGGCCGCGTGGCCACGCCCGAGTCCATCGCGGCCTGCGCCACCGCAGGCGCCAGCGACACCAGCAGCCGCGGATCGAACGGGCGCGGGATCAGGTATTCGGGCCCGAACGAAGGCGTTTCGCCCGCATAGGCGGCGCCCAGGTCGGTGGCTTCACGCCGCGCCAGGTCCGCGATGGCGCGCACGCAGGCCAGCTTCATCGGTTCGTTGATGGTGGTGGCGCCCACGTCCAGCGCGCCGCGGAAGATGTACGGGAAGCACAGCGCGTTGTTCACCTGGTTGGGGTAGTCGCTGCGCCCCGTGGCGATGATGGCGTCCGGGCGCGCCTGCTTGGCCAGCGCCGGATCAATCTCGGGCGTGGGGTTGGCCAGCGCGAAGATGATCGGCCGCGGCGCCATGGTGGCCAGCATTTCCGGCTTGAGGATGCCGCCGGCCGACACGCCCACGAACACGTCCGCGCCATCGACGATCTCGGCCAGGCAGCGCGCCGACGTGTCGCGCGCATAGCGCACGATGCCGGCGTTGAAGCCGCCCGGCGCCAGGTCGGGACGGCCGGTGTGCAGCACGCCGTCCTTGTCGCTCACCAGGATGTTCTCCGGCTTCATGCCCAGCGCCACCAGCATGTCCAGGCAGGCGATGCCGGCCGCGCCGGCGCCGCTGACCGCCAGCTTCACGCTGGCGATGTCCTTGCCCACCACGTGCAGCGCGTTCAGCACCGCGGCACCGACAATGATCGCCGTGCCGTGCTGGTCGTCGTGGAAGACGGGGATCTTCAGCCGCTCGCGCAGCTTGCGCTCCACCACGAAGCACTCGGGCGCCTTGATGTCCTCGAGGTTGATGCCGCCGAAGGTGGGCTCGAGCGAAGCGATGATGTCCACCAGCTTGTCGGGGTCGTTCTCGTTGATCTCCAGGTCGAACACGTCGATGCCCGCGAACTTCTGGAACAGCACGCCCTTGCCCTCCATCACCGGCTTGCCCGCCAGCGGGCCGATGTTGCCCAGGCCCAGCACCGCCGTGCCGTTGGTGATGACGCCCACCAGGTTGCCGCGCGCCGTGAGCTGGCTCACCTGCCCCGGGTCGGCGACGATGGCCTCGCAGGCCGCGGCCACGCCCGGCGAATACGCCAGGGCCAGGTCGCGCTGGGTGACCATGGCCTTGGTCGGCGTGACCCGGATTTTCCCGGCGGGCGCCAGGCGGTGGTAGTCGAGGGCGGCTTGCTTGAAATCTTCGTGTTCGGACATGGGTCTGCGCGGTCTCGGGCCGGGCGCCGGGGCGCCGCCTGGATGGGACCCCGATTGTAGCGGCCCCATGCACCCGCTGCCGACGCGCCCGTATGGGCACGCGGCCGCGCCGCGTTTGGCGGCCCCGGGCCCGGGCTGCGACACTGCCGCGATGCCTCCCAACCGCCTCCCCCGCCCCACGGTCCGCTTCGCCCTGCCGCTGCTGGTGCTGCTGCTGGCCTGCCTGGCGCAGTGGCCGCTGGCGCTGAACCCCGGCTATTTCAGCCACGACGAACTGCAGTGGGGCGCCGCGGCCGACGTGGCCGAGGGCGCGGCCCTGCCCTGGTTCCCATGGACCGACGCGACGATGCTGCAGTGGCGGCCGCTGACCTTCAACGCCTGGCTGCTGCTGTCGAACGCGCTGTTCGAGACCCCGCGGGCCATGCACGCGCTGTGGGTGCTGATGGGCAGCTCGATCGCCGCGGGGCTGGCCTGGCTGCTGCTGCGCATGGGGCTCAAGGCACGCACAGCCGCGATGGCCGGCCTGCTTTTCGCGCTCAATCCCTACGCGGCCTACGTACACGGCTGGGTGGCCACGCTGGCCGATCTGCTGTGGGTAGGCGCGTCGCTGGCGCTGGCCGCGGTGCTGGAGCGCGCGTACCGCCGCGGCGCCATCGTGCCGGCGGCGGCCTGGGCCTTCGGCCTGACCGCGCTGGGGCTGCTGGCCAAGGAGGCCGCACTGGTGATGCCCGGCCTGGTGGGCCTGGCGTGGCTGCTGGCCGGCCGGCCGCGCGTGCTGGCGGCCGCCACCGCGGCCAGCGCGCTGGCGGCGCTGGCCTACCTGGCGCTGCGTGCGGGCGCACTCCTGTCGCCGGACGCGTCCAGCGGCTATTCGCTGGCGCCGGCCGCGGCGCCGAAGAACTTCGCCGCGTACGCGATGTACCTGCCGGTCACCGCCAGTTTCGAAGTGAACACGCTGTGGCTGCGCTCCCACGGCCAGCTGGTGGCATCGGCGCTGCTGATGCTGGGGCTGGCTTTGGGCGTGCTGCGCGCGTCGCCGCGGCTGGGCCTGGCGCTGGCCCTGGGCGCGGTGGTCACGGTGGGGCCGGTGCTGGTGCTGCCGCAGACGGCCACGCAGTACGGCTACGGGTTCTCGCTGTGGCTGGTGGCGTGCACGGCGCTGGCATGGCCGAAGCTGGGCCGGCCTTTCCGCGCGCTGGTGCTGCTGCTGTCGCTGCTGTGCACGTGGCACGGCGTGCGCGTGCAGCATGAAATGCGCGCGGTGGGCGAACGCCAGGCGGTGTTCCAGCCGGCGCTGGCGCAGGCGCTGGCGGCGCACGACGGGCCGCTGAAGCTGCAGCGGCACCGCAAGTTTGGCTGGGCCTACGAGCGGCTGGTGCACGACGTGCCGTCATGGCGCGGGCAGGCGATGGGCGACCGCGTGCGGTGGGTGGAGGACGCGGCGCAGGCGGATTACCGGATCGCAGACGATGGGCGGCTGGTGCGGCCCTGAAGCACTTCGGGCTACAAGAGTGCCGGGCTTGAAGGGCGTCGGGCCTGAAGGCCCTCCTACAGCTACAGGCCCAGCACCAGGTCGTCGGCATCCACGCGGTCGAGCCTGATCTTGTTGGCGAACAGCGAGAACGCCAGCATGCCGGCCAGTCCGTTCGCGCGCTGCATCCACGGCGGCACGTACAGCGGCGCGGCGATGGCGCCCGAATCGAACGCCCCTTCCAGCGCGAACACATCCTCCAGCGCCATCTTGCCCGCGAACAGCTGCCGCGCCTGCGACAGCTTGTGGTGGCGCAGGCACCAGCGGAAATACGTGTGCACGGAAAGCAGCCCGCGCAGGTACACCGTGTCCTTGGTGAACGCCGCGCCGCCGCCCAGCGGCACGCCGCGGAACACGCGCTGGCTTGAAGTGAAGCTGTCGAGCGGGCTCTGCCCCGAATCAATGAAGAATCGGAACACGTCGACGAAATCGGCGCCGTGGATGGCCTTGTCAATGGCGACGATGCGCAGGCTGATGCGCTTCATGCGCTCGATGTCCATCGAACCCGAAATCAGCTCGGCGAACGTGGCCAGGCCCTCCTGCGTGGCCGTGGTGCGCGGCGAACCGCGCGCCATGGACTTGAAGTGCGGCTGCTCGCGGCCGTTGAGCCCGGTCAGCGAATGCACGAAGGCCTCGTGCACCAGCAGCTGGTTGCGGTCGTACTCGGAGAAGCCGGTATTGGTGCGCAGCCGGATGCGGGTCGAGCTGGCCGCGGCCTTGGAAATCAGGTTCGGGTCCAGCTCCACGCGCACCTTGTGCCGGGTGAAGAAGCCGTCGATGGCCGCCTGCAGTTCCTCCTGCACGGTTTCGGCGGGCAGCACGTAGTCGGGCTCGACCTCGCGCAGCTCCTGGTCCATTTCGTCGGCCAGGCTGATGAAGTGCCGCGCCGCGTCCAGGTGCGTGGGGCCGTCGCCGGGCAGCGCTTCCATCGGCCGTCCGAACAGGCGCGTGGAATAGGCGGTGACGCGGTGCGTGCCCACGGCGTCCAGCAGGCGGGTGGTGATGCGCCAGCTTTCGGACGTCAGCAGCAGGTAGCGGCCCAGCGGGTCGTCGGGGTCGGCGGCCTGGTCCACGGCCTCCAGCTCGGTGCGGATGGCGTCGTAGTCGCCGCGCGGGTACTCGATTTTCGGCAGGTGGATGCGGCCGACCTTCCATGCCGCCAGGAACGCCTCCTGCGCCTGCGCCGGCCAGCTCACCGACTCGAGCAGCCGGATGCCGCGCACCGCAGCCACCAGGCGCGCGTCCAGCGCGGCGTGGTGCTGCAGGGAGCGTTCGTCCGGCGTCATCAGCGGCGCCCGTACTTGTCCTTGAGCCGCTTGCCCAGGGCCTTGTTCGCCACCCGCTCCTCGGCGCGGCGCGCGGCCTGCGTGACGGCCGCGGCTTCCACTTCGTCGCGCAGCTTGAGGAAGTGCAGGTAGCGGGCTTCGTCCAGCGTGTCGTCCTCGATGGCGGCGCGCACGGCGCAGCCGGGCTCGTTGCCGTGCACGCAGTCGCGGAAGCGGCAGTGCGCCGCCAGCGCCTCGATGTCCTCGAAGGCGTCCACGATGTCCTCGTCGCCGCTGAACTTCACTTCGCGCATGCCGGGCGTATCAATCAGGCAGCCGCCCTGCGGCAGCGGCGTCAGCACGCGCGAGGTGGTGGTGTGGCGGCCGCGCGAGTCGTTGCCGCGCACGGTGTTGGTTTTCATCTTCTCTCGGCCCAGCAGCGTGTTGGTGAGCGTGGACTTGCCCGCGCCCGAACTGCCCACCAGCACCACCGTGTGGCCCGCGGCGAGATACGGATGCAGCACCGCGGTGCTGGCCGGGTCCTTGGCGTTCACGGCGTGGATGGGCACGCCCGACTCCTCCACTTCCACCAGCAGGTCAATGCAGTCCTGCACGATTTCGCACTCGTCGGCCTTGGTCAGCACCAGCACGGGGTTGGCGCCGCTGGCGCGGATCAGCACCAGGTAGCGTTCGATGCGGCGCGGGTTGTAGTCCTGGTCCAGGCCCACGACCACCAGCACATGGTCCACGTTGGCGGCGATCAGCTGCTGGCGGTGGTGTTCGCCGGCGGCGCCGCGCTTGAGGATGGACCGGCGCGGCAGGAAGGACAGGATGTTCTTGCCCGCCTCGTCCAGCGCCACCCAGTCGCCCACGGCGGCGCGCTGTTCGGGCGGGCAGCGGGGTCGGGTCCAGGGCAGCGGCGGCTGCACCTTGATGATTTCGTCGGCCTGGGTGGCCACGTCGTAGGCGCTGCGGTGCTGGCCGACCACGCGGGCCAGGCGGGCGCCCTGGGCGGCGGCGAGCGCGGCGTGGCTGGTGTCGTCGTCGGGCCAGCCGATGGCGCGCAGGCGGTCTAGGGCTTCGGGAGTGGGCTGCATTGCCCCGGATGATACCCCCGCCTGCACGCGCCACTCACCGCCGGGCGGCCAAGCTGGCGACATGGAACGATTCCGCATTGCTGTCCTCACCCTCGCCGGCCTGGGTTTCCTGGGCTTCGGACTGGCCATCGTGGCGGCGCCGGAAGCGGTGCTGGCTTCGGTGGGCATCTCCGGCACTGCGGCAGGATGGGTCGAGCTGCGGGCCTTCTACGGCGGGCTGGAGCTGGGCCTGGCGGCGTTCCTGCTGGCCTGCGCGGCCAGGCCGGCCTGGCGCGAGCCGGGGCTGTGGTCGGTGGCCCTGGGCAACGGCGGCATCGCCGCCGCGCGGCTGCTGGGCATCGGGCTCAGCGGTGAATTCACCGGTTTCTTCGCTGCTGCGCTGGTCTGGGAGATCGGCTTCACCGTGGCGGCCGTGCTGGCCCTGCGCGGACGCAAGGCCTGAAAACCGCGCCGCACAGCTGATTCAACCCCGCGTTTCCGCTAACCTCGGCGGCAGAATCCCTGTTCCGAGCCTGCTGTCACCATGCCCTCCTCACCCCTGCCCACCCGCGAAAGCCTTCGCGAGGTCCGCTACGACATCCGCGGTGAACTGTCCCGCCGCGCCCGCGAACTCGAAGGCCAGGGCCGCCACCTGATCCGCCTGAACATCGGCAACCCCGGCGCCTTCGGCTTCCGCACCCCCGCGCACCTGCAGGAAGCGCTGGCCCGCCACGTGCCCGACAGCGACCCGTACACCCACCAGCAGGGCCTGCCGCTGGCCCGCGAAGCCGTGGCGCAGTTCCACCGCGAGCGCGGCACGCCCAACGCCAACGCCGAGCGCGTGTTCGTCGGCAACGGCGTCAGCGAGCTGATCGACATCTCCCTGCGCGCCCTGCTCAACCCGGGCGAGGAAGTGCTGCTGCCCAGCCCGGACTACCCGCTGTGGAGCGCCGCCACCATCCTCAACCAGGGCCGGCCGGTGTACTACCGCTGCCCGCCGGAGCGCGGCTTCCTGCCCGATCCGGCCGAGATCGAAAAGCTCATCACGCCGCGCACCCGCGCGCTGGTGGTCATCAACCCGAACAACCCCACCGGCGCCAACTACCCGCGCGAGCTGCTGCAACAGCTGGTGGACATCGCCGCGCGGCACAAGCTGCTGCTGATGGCCGACGAAATCTACGACGGCATCCTGTACGACGAAGCCGCGTTCACCCCGCTGGCGCCGCTGGCCGGCGACGTGCCCTGCCTGAGCTTCGGCGGCCTGTCCAAGGTCTGGCGCGCCTGCGGCTGGCGCGTGGGCTGGGCGGTGCTGTCGGGCGACCCGCTGAAGATCGGCGACTACCACCACGCCATGGACCTGCTGAGCGCGCTGCGCCTGTGCGCCAACGTGCCGGCGCAGTTCGCGGTGCCCGCGGCGCTCACGGGCCCGGAGACCATCCTCGAGCTCACCGGCGCCGGCGGCCGCCTGCACGAGTCGCGGCGCGCGGCCATCGAGTGCTGCGAGGCCAGCGAACACCTGTCGCTGGTGGCGCCGGCCGGCGCGCTGTACGCGTTCCCGGAAGTGGTGGGCGACGCCGCGGTGGACTTCGACGACCAGGCCTTCGCGCTCGAGCTGCTGGAGGAAGAAGACGTGCTGGTGGTGCCGGGCAGCGGCTTCAACGTGCCCGGGTCGCGCCACTTCCGCATCACCCTGCTGCCCGACGCCGCGATGATCCGCGAGGTGTTCACCCGCATTGACCGCGCCCTGGCCCGGCACGCCGCCCGCGCCCGCGCGCGGCAAGTGGCCTGAGGCCGGCGCACCGGTGGCGCCGCCGCTGACTTACCTCGCGCTGGGCGACAGCTACACCATCGGCGAATCGGTGCCCGAAGCCGGGCGCTGGCCGGTGCAGCTGGCCGCGGCGCTGCGCGAACACGGCATCGGCCTGGCCGAACCGCGCATCATCGCCACCACCGGCTGGACCACCGACGAACTGTCCGCCGCCATGGACGCGGCCGGGCCGCTGGGCACGTGGGACGTCGTGTCCCTGCTGATTGGCGTGAACAACCAGTACCGCGGCCGCGACCTGGCCAACTACGCCGAAGAGTTCGCGGCGCTGCTGGACCGCGCCATCACGCTGGCCCACGGCCGCCCGGACCGCGTGCTGGTGATGTCCATCCCCGACTGGGGCACCACGCCCTTCGGCCAGGCCAGCGGGCGCGACACCGCGAGCATCGCCGCCGAACTGGACGCGTTCAACGCCACCGCCCGCGCCGCCTGCGAGACCCGCGGCGTGGCCTTCGTGGACATCACCCCCGCCAGCCGCGCCCCCGGCGCCGGCGTGGCCGACGACGGCCTGCACCCCGACGCCGCGCAGTACGCCGCGTGGGCCGCGCTGGCCCTGCCCGTTGCCGCCGTCCTGCTGGGCGACTGAGGCGGGGCGAGCAGGGAATATGTACCAGGTACATTTTCACGGGACCTCCGGCGAACACCGGGGGCTGAATGAAAATGTACCTGGTACATATTCCCTGCTCTACCGGGCGTAAAATGGCGGGATTCCCGCTGGAGTCCGCCATGTCCCTGTCGCCCGAAACCCGCAGCCGCATCGAAGCCATCCTCGCCCGGCACAACGTGGTGCTGTTCATGAAGGGCAGCCCGCAGGCGCCGCAGTGCGGCTTCTCGGCCAAGGCCGTGGGCATCCTGGGCGGGCTGGTGCCGGACTTCGGCCACGTGGACGTGCTGTCTGACCCCGAGATCCGCGAGGGCATCAAGGTGTTCGGCCAGTGGCCCACCATCCCCCAGCTGTACGTCGGCGGCGAGCTGCTGGGCGGCAGCGACATCATCGAACAGATGCTCAACAGCGGTGAGCTGCACGAGGCCCTGGGCCTGCCCGCCCCCGACCGCACCCCGCCGCCGATCGAAGTGACCCCGGCCGCGGCCGAAGCCATCACCCGCGCCATGGGCGGCGCCGACGACGGCGTCGTGCTGCACCTGTCGGTGGACCCGCGCTTCAACGCCCGCTTCGAGCTCAAGCCGGCCACCGGCGGCGAAGTGGTGGCCGAGTCGGCCGGCATCCGCCTGCACCTGGACCTGGCCAGCGTGCCCCGGGCCCGCGGCATCCGCATTGACTGGGTGGAAGACCCCCGCGGCGCCGGCCTGGCCATCCACAACCCCAACGCCCCGCCGCCGGTGAAGTCCATGACCGTGCAGCAGCTGCACGACCACGTCATCGCCGGCACCATCGACGTGGTGGACGTGCGCCCGGCCCACGCCCGCGCCCTGGCCCCGTTCCCGCACCCGCACGAGGTGCTGGACGAGGACAGTGCCGCCCGCCTGGCCGAGCTGCCCAAGGAAATGCCCCTGGCCTTCCTCTGCCACCACGGCAACTCCAGCCGCCAGGCGGCCGAGCATTTCCGCGGCCTGGGCTTCCACGACCTGTACAACGTCGAGGGCGGCATTGACGCCTGGTCCACCCAGATCGACCCCTCGGTGCCCCGCTACTGAATGTGCGGTAAGCGCCCCCGCGTCAGCAAGATTGCCGCCCGTAGAGCAATTGCGCTAATTTGAGCCCGTCTGCAGGCCCGCCCGGCCGGAGTTTCCTGGCGACGGGGCATTGGCTTGGACCAGGGGGACTGAATGCGTACTTGGGTTGCAATCACGATGGCCGCCACGCTGAGCGCGTGCGGCGGTGGCGGCGGATCCGCCGGCGGCTCTCCGAACGACCTGGCGGCCAAGGCTTGCGAAGAAGCCGCCAAGTCGCGCGTCGAGGGCAAACTCTACGAAATGGACCTGGCCGCGCTGGCGGCCAGCATGAAGGATGCGCCCAACGGTGAGAAATTCCTCACCGCGCCCATCGTCATCGAACCCGGCCTGACGTCGGAAGCCAAGCAGATCGTCGAATGCACCGTCCGCTTCAGCGACGCCAAGCCGGCGCCCGACGTGGTGGGCTTCGGCTTCACCTGGTAAGCGTCACTCGTCGAAGCGAAGGTGCTTGACCGATTTGCCGTGGCGGCGGATCAGCCGCAGCGCTTCGATGCCGATCTGGATGTGGCGCTCGACGAAGTGCTCGGTCACCACGCGGTCGGAGGCTTCGGTCTTCACGCCTTCCGGGATCATCGGCTGGTCCGACACCAGCAGCAGCGCACCGGACGGGATGGAGTTGGCAAAACCGGCCGAGAAGATGGTCGCCGTTTCCATGTCGATGGCCATGCAGCGCAGCTTGCGCAGGTATTCCTTGAACGCCTCGTCGTGCTCCCAGACGCGGCGGTTGGTGGTGAACACCGTGCCGGTCCAGTAGTCGTGCTCGAGGTCGCGGATCATCGTTGACACCGCGCGCTGCAGTGCGAACGCCGGCAGCGCCGGCACTTCGGGCGGCAGGTAGTCGTTGCTGGTGCCCTCGCCGCGGATGGCCGCGATGGGCAGGATCAGGTCGCCCAGCTGGTTCTTGCGCTTCAGGCCGCCGCACTTGCCCAGGAACAGCACCGCCTTGGGGTCGATGGCCGACAGCAGGTCCATCACCGTGGCCGCGTTGGCGCTGCCCATGCCGAAGTTGATCAGGGTGATGCCGTCGGCGGTGGCGCTGGGCATGGGCCGGTCGGTGCCGACGATGGGCGCGCCGGTGAGCCGGGCGAAGGTGTTGAGGTAGCCGCCGAAATTGGTCAGCAGGATGTGTTCGCCGAACTCGCCCAGCGGCACGCCCGTGTAGCGGGGCAGCCAGTTGCTGACGATTTCCTGTTTGTCTTTCATCTTGGTTTTTCTCCTTGTTGTTATTTTTCTACGCCTTGCCCCGCCATTCTACCGTGGCCGCCGCGTGAAGGCCGCGCGGCGCACTTGGCAAGCCCCGCCGGGCCCGGCTAGGGTGGGCGCTTCCAGGGGGAATCCATCCATGTCCAGACCGTTGAAGGCCACGCTGCTGGCCGCCGTCCTGCTTGCGCTCCCGGCCCTGGCGCCGGCGGCCGAACAGCCTTTCGCCAGCACCTACCGGCCGGTCGCCTCGGGCCCGGTGCTGATCCGCAACGCCACCGTGCTCACCGGCTCGGGCGCGCGCCTGGAGGGGGCCGACGTGCTGATGCGCGAGGGCCGCATCGCCGGCGTGGGCGTGAACCTGGACGCCGGCGACGCCACGGTGGTGGACGGCACCGGCAAATGGGTGACGCCCGGCATCATCGACGTGCATTCGCACCTGGGCGTTTACCCCAGCCCCGGCACCGAGTCGCATTCGGACGGCAACGAAGTCACCGCGCCGGTCACGGCGCAGGTGTGGGCCGAACACAGCGTGTGGCCGCAGGACCCGGGCTTCGCCACCGCGCTGGCCGGCGGCGTCACCTCGATGATGATCTTGCCTGGCTCGGCCAACCTGATCGGCGGCCGCGGCACGGTGCTCAAGAACGTGGCCGCCACCACCGTGCAGGACATGAAGTTCCCCGGCGCCCCGCACGGCCTGAAGATGGCCTGCGGCGAGAACCCCAAGCGCGTGTACGGCGAACGCGGCCAGTCGCCGATGACGCGCATGGGCAACCTGGCCGGCTACCGCGCCGCCTTCATCGAAGCGCAGGCCTACCGCCGCGCCTGGGACAAGTACGAAGCGGGCCAGTCCGGCGCGGGAAAGAAGAAGAAAGGCGGTGGCGAAGCCGGCGACCCGCCCAACCGCGACCTGCGCCTGGACACCCTGGCCGGCGTGCTGCGCGGCGACATCACGGTGCAGATCCACTGCTACCGCGCCGACGAAATGGCGCTGATGATCGACCTGGCCAAGGAGTTCGACTTCAAGATCGCCGCCTTCCACCACGGCGTGGAGGCCTACAAGCTGGCCGACACGCTGGCCGCCGAAGGCATCTGCGGCGCGCTGTGGGCCGACTGGTGGGGCTTCAAGATGGAGGCCTACGACGGCATCCAGGAGAACATCGCGCTGGTGGACCGCCCCGACAAGGGCTGCGCCATCGTGCACTCCGATTCGCCCGAAAGCATCCAGCGCCTGAACCAGGAAGCGGCCAAGGTGATGGCGCGCGGCGAGCGCGTGGGCCTGAAGCTGCCGCCCGAACGCGCCATCCGCTGGCTCACCACGAATGCCGCGCGCGCCATCGGCATCGCCGACCAGACCGGCGAACTGGCCCAGGGCAAGATGGCCGACGTGGTGGTGTGGAACGGCAATCCCTTCAGCGTGTATGCCAAAGCCGAGAAGGTCTACGTGGACGGCGCGCTGCTGCACGACATCAACGACGCCTCCAGGCGCCCCGTCACCGACTTCATGCTGGGCCAGGAGGTGGCGCCATGAAGCGCCTGCTGATCGCTTTCACGCTGGCGCTGGCGCTGCCTGCCGCCGCGCAGGACCTGCTGGTGCGCAACGCCACCGTGCACACCGCCGGTGCCCAGGGCACGCTGAACAACCACGACGTGCTGGTGCAGGGCGGCGTGGTGCGCGCCGTCGGCGCCAACCTGGCCGCGCCCGCGGGCATCACCGTGGTGGACGCCAAGGGCCGGCCGCTGACGCCGGGCCTGTTCGGCGGCCTCACCGGGCTGGGCATCGAGGAAGTGTCGGCCGAGGCCGCCACCGTGGACGCCAACCTGGCGCTGGGCGCGATGGTGCCCGCGCACGAGGGCAGTTCGTGGCGGCCGGAGTTCGACGTGGACGTGGCCTACAACCCGCGCTCGTCCGTCATCGGCGTTTCGCGCGTGGAGGGCATCACCTTCACCGTGCTGTCGCCCGGCAGCCTGCCCGGCGGCAGCTTCGTCGCGGGCCAGGGCAGCGCGGTGCTGCTGGACGGCCGCTTCGACGCCGCGCTTCCGGGCAGCCGCAGCCTGTTCGTGAACCTGGGCGGCGGCGCCTCGCCGCTGTCGGGCGGCAGCCGTGCGGGCCAGTGGATGCTGCTGGAACAGGCGGTGGCCGAAGCCCGCAGCGGCGACGGCCTGCTGACGCGCGCCGGCCGCACGGCGCTGGCCAGCTACCTGGCCGGCGGCCGCGTAGTGTTCCATGTGGACCGCGCCGCCGACATCCGCCAGGTGCTGGCGTTCGCGCGCAAGCACGGCATGAAGCCGGTGATCGCCGGCGGCAGTGAAGCCTGGATGGTCGCGGCCGAACTCAAGGCCGCGAACGCGCCGGTGCTGCTGGACGCACTGGCCAACCTGCCGTCGAGCTTCGACGCACTGGGCGCCACGCTGGAAAACGCCGCGCGCCTGCACCGCGCCGGCGTGCGCGTGGGCTTCACCCAGAGCGGCGACGCCACCCACAACGCGCGCAAGGTGCGCCAGCTGGCGGGCACGGCCGTGGCCTATGGCCTGCCGTGGGAAGCGGGACTGGCCGGTCTCACGTCGGTGCCGGCGCAGGCGTTCGGGCTGTCGGCCCAGCGCGGCCGCATCGAGGTGGGCCAGGTAGCCGACCTGGTGCTGTGGACCGGTGACCCGCTGGAGGTGAACACGCTGGCCGAACAGGTGTGGTTCGCCGGCAAGCCCGCCAGCATGCGTTCGCGCCAGACCGAACTTCGCGACCGCTACCTGGCCCCCGAGGGCGCCCTGCCCCGCGCCTACACCCGCTGACCCGCCAAGCCTTGTGGGAGGGCCTTCAGGCCCGATGCCTTTCGCTGGAAAGCATCGGGCCTGAAGGCCCTCCAACAGGGTCGCAGGGTCATGGCGTGGGCGTGGCCGCGTCGGCCACCACCATGTTGCGGCCCGAATCCTTGGCGCTGTACATCGCGCGGTCGGCGCGGTCCACCAGGGCGTCCAGCGCCTCGTCGGCGCCGAGGTATTCGGCGGCGCCGATGCTCACCGTCAGCTCCACCACTTCTTCGCCGACGATGCGGCAGTGGCCCTGCACCGCCACGCGGATGCGCTCGGCCACGGCGATGGCGTGGATGCGCTTCGCCCCGGGCAGCGCCACCGCGAACTCTTCGCCGCCCATGCGGCCCAGCACGTCGCCGCCGCGCAGTTCGGCCGCCACCGTGGCCGACACCGCGCGCAGGCAGTCGTCGCCCACGCCGTGGCCCAGGCTGTCGTTGATCAGCTTGAACAGGTCGATGTCGAAGAACAGCACCGACAGCGGCCTCGACGGCGAGGCGCCGTTGCCCTCGTCCACCATCCTCTCGAGGCGGGCGCGCCAGGCGGCGCGGTTCAACGCGCCGGTCAGCGCATCGCGTTCGGAATCCTTCCTGGCCTGGGTGGCGGCGGCGCGCGCGTGGTCGCGCTCTTCCAGCAGGCGCAGCATGCGCAGCGACTGGCGGTGCACCAGCGCCAGGCCCCAGGCCATGGCCGCCAGCCCCAGCCCCAGGCCCGCCAGCGGCCAGCGCCCGGCGGTGAACGCCAGCAACGGCACCAGCACCGCCACCGACAGCACGAACGGCTGCCAGACCGAGCGGGGCACCACGCGTTCGCGCAGCACCGTCCAGCACAGCACCAGCACCAGCGCCAGCACGCCCGCACCCGCCAGCGACGACCAGGCGGCCACGGTGAGCGCGGCGGGCGCCGCCCAGGCCGGCGCACACGCGCCAAGGCCCAGCACCACGAGGCCGGACTTCAACGCGTAATCACCTGGCGCACGGGGACGAGGCATGGCCCTACTCTCGGCCCGCACTCCGGCGTGCGCAAGCGTTTGTTCCCCATGGGTTTTGATAACCGCCAACGGGCTCACGCTTTCACCCGACCATGACCTTCGGCCTACGGCAGGCGGGCACGGTTCACCTAGCATCGCCGGGTCCCCTGACTGGAGTTGCCCATGCCTTCCCGCCGCCCGCTGGCGCTCGCCGTTTGCCTCACTTTCTGCATCGGCGCGACCGCCGCAGGCGCCCCGGAACCGAAGTGGGACGTCAACGCCGCCCACGCCAAGGGCAAGACGGTGCGCTTCAGCACCGACGAGGGCACCTGGCTCGACCTCGACCTGAGCCCGGACGGCCAGCAGATCGTGTTCTCCATGCTGGGCGACCTGTACGTGCTGCCCGCCGCCGGCGGCAGCGCGCGGCGCATCAGCAGCGGCGCGGCCTGGGACATCCAGCCGCGCTTCTCGCCCGACGGCAAGGAAATCTCGTTCACCTCCGACCGCGGCGGCGGCAACAACCTCTGGCGCATGAAGGCCGACGGCAGCGGCGCCACCGCGGTGTCGAAGGAAGACTTCCGCCTGCTCAACAACGGTGCGTGGACGCCCGACGGCCAGTACTTGGTGGGCCGCAAGCACTTCACGTCGCAGCGCTCGCTGGGCGCCGGTGAACTCTGGCTCTACCACCGCGACGGCGGCACCGGCCTGCAGCTGACCAGGCGCAAGAACGACCAGCAGGACCAGGGCGAACCGGCGCTGTCGCCCGACGGCCGCTACATCTACTTCTCCGAGGACATGAGCCCGGGCGGCGGCTTCGAATACAACCGCAACGTGCACGACATGATCTACGCGATCCGCCGCCTGGACCGCGAAACCGGCGAGATCGAGAACGTCGTGTCCAGCGCCGGCGGCGCGGTGCGGCCGCAGCCTTCGCCCGACGGCAAGTCGCTGGCGTTCGTGAAGCGCGTGCGCGACAAGTCGGTGCTGCACGTGCTGGACCTGGCCTCGGGTGAAACGCGCCCGGTGTGGGACGGCCTGTCGCACGACCAGCAGGAAGCGTGGGCGATCTTCGGCCCCTACCCCAACTTCGACTGGACGCCCGATTCCAAGGCCGTGGTGATCTGGGCCAAGGGCAAGCTGTGGAACGTGGACATGGCCAGCGGCCAGCCCACCAACATCCCGTTCACCGCCGAGGTGTCGCAGACGGTGATGCCGGCGCTGCGCTTCGCGCAGGCCTTCGACGGCACCGACTTCAGCCCGAAGATGATCCGCGACGTGGCCACCAGCCCCGACGGCAAGACCATGGTCTTCCACGCGGTGGGCCAGCTGTGGACCAAGGCCCTGCCGGGCGGCGAACCGCGCCGCCTCACCAGCGACGACGCCAGCTTCGAGTACCAGCCCAGCTTCAGCGCCGACGGCCGCAAGCTGCTGTACACCACCTGGTCGGACGAGAAGATGGGCGCCATCCGCGAACTCGACCTGGCCACCGGCCAGTCGCGCGCGCTCACCGCGCAGCCCGGCTTCTACTACGGCCCGCGCTACTCGCCCGACGGCAGCCGCATCGTCTATTCGCGCCAGGGCGGCGGCGGCCTGACCGGCAGCCTGTGGAGCGGCACGCGCGGCGTGTTCGTGATGCCCGCGGCCGGCGGCGACGCCGTGCAGGTGGCGCGCAACGGCGCCGACCCGCAGTTCTCGGCCGACGGCAAGCGCGTGTTCTTCCTCACCGGCGGCGGCCTGGAAAAGAAGCTGCAGAGCGTGGGCCTGAACGGCGAGCAGCCGCGCGACGTGTTCAGCCTCAAGTACGTGGACCACGTGGCCATCAGCCCCGACGGCCGCTCGGTGGCCTTCACCGAACTGTTCAACGGCTACGTGGCGCCGCTGCCGCTCACCGGCGGCAGCATCGAACTCAACAAGGACACCAAGGCCGTGCCGGTGACCGCGCTGGGCACCGACATGGGCAGCTACCTGCACTGGGGCGCGGATTCGAAGTCGCTGCACTGGATGGTGGGCAACCGCTACCACAGCCGCGCGCTGGCCGGCGGCCAGGCCGACGCCGGCGTGCCGGTGGGCCTGCGCCTGCCCACCGACCGCCCCACCGACACCTTCGCCTTCACCGGCGGCCGCGTGGTGACCATGCGCGACGCCAACAGCGCGCAGGACGTGATCGAGGACGGCGTGGTGGTGGTGCAGGGCGAGCGCATCGTGGCGGTGGGCAAGCGCGGCAGCGTGGCCATCCCGGCCGGCGCGCGCGAAGTGGACGCCACCGGCAAGACGATCTTCCCCGGCATCGTGGACGTGCATGCGCACGCGGCGCACTTCGGCCAGGGCGTGGTCCCGCAGGCGAACTGGGCCTACGCGGCCAACCTGGCCTTCGGCATCACCACCATGCACGACCCCTCGGCCACCACCGAGTTCGTGTTCTCGCAGAGTGAACTGGTGAAGGCCGGCCGCATGGTGGGCCCGCGCGTGTTCTCCACCGGCACCATCCTTTACGGCGCCGACGGCGACTTCAAGGCCGTGGTGAACTCGATTGACGATGCCCGGCGCCACCTGCGCCGGATGCAGGCCAACGGCGCGTTCTCGGTGAAGTCCTACAACCAGCCGCGGCGCGAACAGCGCCAGCAGATCAACCAGGCCGCACGCGAGCTGGGCATGCTGGTGGTGGAAGAAGGCGGCAGCACCTTCCAGCACAACATGACCATGATCGTGGACGGCGTGACGGGCGTGGAGCACAACATCCCGGTGGCGCCGCTGTACCGCGACGTGACGGAACTGTGGCGCAACACCGACGTGGGCAACACGCCCACCCTGGTGGTGAACTACGGCGGCCTGAACGCCGAGCGCTACTGGTATTCGCGCGACAACGTCTGGGAGAACGAGCGCCTGCTGCGCTTCTTCCCCAAGAACTCGCTGTACGGGCAGACCGTGCGCCGCGAAACCGCGCCCGACTGGGACTACTACCACGTGGAAGTGGCCCGGGCCGCCAAGAAGCTGCGCGACAGCGGCACGCCCATCCTGGTGGGCGGCCACGGCCAGCTGCAGGGCCTGGCGCCGCACTGGGAAATCTGGTCGCTCACGCAGGGCGGCTTCACGCCCTGGGAAGCGCTGCGCGCGGCCACCATCGACGGCGCCAGCTACCTGGGCCTGTCGAAGGAAATCGGTTCGCTGGAAGTGGGCAAGCGCGCCGACCTGGTGGTGGTGGACGGCAACCCGCTGGAGAAGATCCAGCACAGCGCCGACACCGCGATGGTGATGGTGAACGGCCGCCTTTACGACGCCGGCACGATGGCCGAGATCGGCGGCAAGCAGCGGCCGGCGCCGGTGTTCTTCTGGCAGCGCAGCGGCAACGGCGTGCAGATGGGCGTGGAGTACGGTCCCACCGCGCCCTGCCACTGCCCGAAGTCGGGCACGCAGCACGCGCACTGAGCCCTTCCCACGCCATGGCCACCCGCTACCACCTTCGCCTGCCCGACCCCGCGCTGGCGCGCGGGCCGGTCCCCGGCCTGTCCTTCCATTCGGTCGGCGCCGACGGTTTCGCCGAGGAGCTGCAGGCGGCGCTGCGCTCGCCCGCGCTGTTCGAGCGCTGGCGCGACCTGCAGGAAGACCCGGACGGCGTCGAGCCGACCCTGGGTGCGGTTGACCCTTCGGCGCTGGTCACCGGCGAACAGACCGACCTGTCGGTGCGCCTGCAGGCCACCACCGTGCTGCCGGGCGAGGTGTTCAAGCACCGGCTGCGGCTGCTGGCCGGATCGCACTGGGAACTGCGGGACGTGACCTCGGCCTGATTCCCGCGACGGCGGGGATTGGCTGATAATCGGCGCATCGTCCGGAGGCGCCATGCATTTTTTCGGGATTGGGCTGCACATCATCGTCGCCGTGCTGTTCGGCATCCACGCCGTGCGCACTAACCAGCCGCTGTACTGGCTGTTCATCCTGTTCCTGTTCCCGCTGCTGGGCAGCCTGGTGTACGGCGTGGCCATCTGGCTGCCGGAAATGCGCCAGAACCGCGGCGTGCGCAAGGCCGGCAGCAAGGTGCGCCAGCTGTTCGACCCCACGCGCGAGCTGCGCGAAGCCACCCACGCCACCGAACTGGCGCCCACCGTGGGCAACCAGGTGCGGCTGGCCAACGCGCTGCTGGAGGCCGGGCGCGCCAGCGAAGCGGTGCCGCACTACCAGCGGGCGCTGTCGGGCCAGTACGCCGGGGACGCCGACATCCAGGCACGGCTGGCGCGCGCACTGCTCGAATGCGGTCGCCCCGCCGAAGCGCGCGACCTGCTGGACCGCCTGATCGCCGCGCAGCCCGACTTCAAGTCGCCCACGGCGCACCTGACCTACGCGCGCGCCGTCGCCGCCTGCGGCGACCGCGAGAAGGCGCACGAAGAGTTCGGCGTGCTGGTGGACTACTTCCCGGGCCTGGAAGCGCGCGCCCGCTACGCCACCCTGCTGCACGAATGGGGCGAAACCGAGCGCGCCCGCACCCTGGCCGCCGATTCGCTGCGCGACGCCCAGCGCCTGCCCGCGCACACGCGCGACGGCGAAAGCGAATGGATCGCGATGCTGCGCAAGGCCGACCGCGTCAGCTGATCAGCCGGTGTTCTGCACGCCGGCGGCGATGCCGTTCACCGTGGTCACCAGGGCATGGAACAGCGCGTCCTCGGGCCGGCCCGCGGCGCGCCAGCGCGACAGCAGGTCCACCTGCAGCAGGCTGAGCGGGTCCACGTAGGGGTTGCGCAGGCGGATGGACTGGCGCAGGCGGAAGTCGTTCGCCAGCAGTTCGCCCGTGCCCTTCAGCGAGAGGATGGCGTCGCGCGTGCGCGCGAACTCGCCGGCGAGCAGCGGGAAGAACGCGGCGTGCGATCCGGCCAGCGCCGAGTAGCGCTCGAAGATGCCCAGGTCGGACTTGGCCAGCACCATTTCCACGTCGTCCACCAGGGTGGCGAAGAAGGGCCAGTCGCGCGCCATCTCGGCGACCGCGTGGTGGCCGTACTTCTCGATGCCGTGCGCCAGGCCGGTGCCGACGCCGAGCCAGGCGGTCAGGCCGCAGCGGTTCTGCGACCACGCGAACACCCACGGGATGGCGCGCAGCGACGACACGCCGCCGGCGTTGCCGCGCTTGCTGGGCCGCGAGCCGATGCGCAGGCGTTCGATCACGTCAATCGGCGTGGTGGCGCGGAAGTAGTCGACGAAGCCGGGCGTGTCGTAGACGAGGCCGCGGTAGTGCGCGCGCGCCGCGGCGGCGATGTCGGCGGCCATGGCGCGCCACGCGGCCTCTCGCGGCTCGGCCGGGCGCGGGCGCAGGCTGGCGCGCAGCACGGCGCCGGTCATCTGCTCCAGGTTTCGCAGCGCGAGCGCGCGGATGCCATACTTGCGGTGGATCACTTCGCCCTGTTCGGTCAGGCGCAGGTTGCCGTCCACCGAACCGCGCGGCGCGGCGATCACCGCGCGCTCGGTCTTGCCGCCACCTCGCGACAGCGAGCCGCCGCGGCCGTGGAAAAAGGCGATGCGCACGCCGGCTTCGGCGGCCAGCGCGGTCAGCTGCACCTGGGTCTGCTGCAGCGCCCAGCGCGAAGCCACCAGGCCGCCGTCCTTGGCGCTGTCGGAATAGCCCAGCATCACCACCTGGCGGTCGCCGCGCCCGCGCAGGTGTTCGCGGTACACCGGGTCGGCGAAGAGCGAGCGCAGCGTGTCGGCGGCGGCCTGCAGGTCGTCCACGGTTTCGAACAGCGGCGCCACGTCCAGCGGCACGGCGCCGCTGCGGTCGGTGCAGCCGGCGATGCGCGCCAGCGCGATCACCGCCAGCGCGTCGGCGGCGCTGCGGCTCATGCTGATGATGTAGGGGCCGAAGGCGCGGCTGCCGTAGCGGCCCTGCGCATCGGCCACGGTGCGGAACACATCCAGCACCGACACGGCTTCGGTGGCGTCCGGGGCCGAGGCCGGCGCGGCGCCGGCGATCAGTTCGCGCAGGCGCCCGGCGCGCTCGGGCCAGGGCCGCGAGGGCCAGGCCTCGTCGCCGAGCAGGGCGGCCAGCGCGAGGTCGTGTTGCGTGGACTCCTGCCGCAAATCCAGCGTGGCCAGGTGGAAGCCGAACGCCTGCGCGCGCCGGCGCAGTCGCCGCACCGCGAACGCGCCCGCGTGCTCGCCCCGATGGCCCTGCAGGCTGGCCTCGACCAGGCGCAGGTCGGCGAGGAATTCTTCGGCGTCATCAAAGCCTTCGCGCTTGTCCTGCTCGGTGGCGGCCAGGCGCGCCGACACCAGGGCGCAGAAGCGGCGGTAGGGCATGTCGGCGTGGCGCGACTTGAGGCGGTCGGCCGCCTTGGGGAAACGGCGCGCGTACTCGTCGGTGCGGCGCAGCAGCTCGGGCGCCACGCCGATGCGGCCCGAGGACTGGCTGAGCACTTCGCCCAGCCGCGCCAGGTCGCGGCGGTAGTTCGCCAGCACCAGCGCGCGCTGGCCCGACAGCGTGGCGTCAATGGTGGCGGCGCCCACGTTGGGATTGCCGTCCATGTCGCCGCCTACCCACGAGCCGAAGCCCAGCACGGGCGGCAGCCCGGCGGCTTCGTCGCCGTACACGCTTTGCAGCGCGTCCTCGAACACTTCATGGAACACGGGCAGCACGCGGTACAGCACGTCGGACAGGTAGAACGCGACGTGTTCGAACTCGTCGGCCACGCTGGGCTTCTCGGGCGGCGTTTCGTCGGTCTGCCAGCTGGCGGTCAAGGCCAGGCGCATGCGCTCGACGTCGGCGCGGCGCTCCTGCGGGGTCAGGCTGCGGTCGATGTCTTCGATCAGGCAGCGCACCACTTCGCTTTCCTTCTCCAGCAGGGCGCGGCGCACGGCTTCGGTGGGGTGGGCGGTGAACACGGGTTCGACGCGCAGGCGGGCGATCAGCGCCGACACGGTGGCGGCGTCCACGCCGTCGGCCTTGAGCTGGCGCAGGGAATCCTCCAGGCCACCGGGCTGCGGGGCTTCGCCCAGGCGCTGGTAGTCGCGACGGCGGCGGATGCGGTGCACGCGCTCGGCCAGGTTCACGGCCTGGAAGTAGGCGGCGAAGGCGCGCACCAGCAGTTCGGCGCGGTCCAGGGGCAGCGCGTGCAGGCGGTCGGACAGGGCTTCGATGGGGGCGCCGGCCTCGCGCCGGCGGATGGCGGCCACGCGCAGGGCTTCGACATCCGCGAGGAAATCGGGCGACACCTGTTCGGCGAGGATCTCGCCCACGAGGGCGCCGAGGCGTTTGACGTCTTCGCGCAGCAGGGCGTCGGTGGGCGGCAGGTCGATGTCGCGGAGCGACTCGAGGGGGGCGGTGTCGGCGGGCGGCTGGTTCATGCCAACAGCCTAGCGCCTCGCTGCCGCCAGCGTCACCGCCTGCCCAGCATTCCCGGCTGGGGTGCGCGTGCGCTATGCGCACGACATGGGCCTTCTCGGCGAGCGCCGTCCCACCCACAGGGCACCCCTGCCCGGCGTCTTGCTAACGCCATCCATGGCAGCAAACGCCGGCCGTTCCGGGCATCCTGCCCTCCACTTCAGGGGTGCCCTGTGGGTGTGACGTCGCCCCGATCCTCTGCCGCACACCGCAGCAAGAGCCAGGAGCTCGCGCCGCTGCCGATCAATCAGCGTTATGGTGCGGACTGCGAACAGTGTCCGTTACCGACCCAAAGTGGCTGATCTCAATCGTCGTTACGGATCTCCGTCTCGCTTGCGAGATACTTCCTTGAACTGAAGATCGGCGACGTCTCAATGCATTGCCAATCATCCAGGCCGACGCCCTTTTCTCGGCTTAACTCACAACTCTAGGCCAGGCATGAAGTATCAGCGTGAATTCTGGACTTGGTTCGAACGGAACGCTACGAGATTCCGCGATGTCGAAGTGCCAGAGAAGGAGAGTCTGCTTGATGAGCTGCAGGAAGCACTGCACTGCTACTGCCCGCATCTCTGGTTCGAGACTGGACGGGCAGACGATGGCACAAACGAACTGATCATTTCCGCAGAGGGGGACAGGAGCTACTTCTCTGCCGTTCGCACTTTGGTTGCTGCAGCTCCGAAGGTTCCTGGGTGGCGATTCATCGCTTTCAAACCCGGCTGTGGTTTTGAGTTCGACACTGTTTATGAGGGGGTCACGTTTAGCCCCAAAGCCACCTGGTTTCTGCCGCTACGCTCCAAGTCTGATCCGCTCAGCCTGGGTGTTCGTGTTGGATATGCACACTTTGATCAAGCCCGGGAGCAGATATTTGCCACCGGCACGTTCATCATGCTGGAGTGCGCGCTGGGTGAGCTTGCACTTGCTGAGTCCGTGCAGCACATTGAGGTGGTGGCATTGCCTTCCAGTCCAGAGTCGAGTGGCTACCTCCCGCTGCCAGAGCTTTCCAACTGGCTGCAGGGGGCCGTGTCGGACGAAGAGCTCAAGGCGAACCCGCTCCGCGGTCCGGCATAACTCAAGACGTCCCTCGATCTGAGTCACATGTCCGTTGTTGGCCGAGAACCGCCATCGGCACGGGGCCGGCTTTTGATGTTGCTGCGGTGTGCCCAGGACGATCGGGGCGACGGCCCACCCACCGGGGTGTTGGCTGAAAGTGAAGGCAGGAGGCCGTAACGAGCGGCCTTTGCTGCCATGGATGGCGCTCAGCAAGAGGCCGCTCAGCCAATACCCCGGTGGGTGGGCCGGCGCTCGCCGTACCGGAACATGTCGTGCGCAAGGCGCACGCGCTGTCAAGGCCTCAGGGCAAGGCGTGAAGGCCGGAAAAATGTACCTGGTACATTTTCACGATCAGGGGGCGCAGCACTTTTTGTATTTTTTGCCGGAGCCGCAGGGGCACGGGTCGTTGCGCTCGGGGGTGGCGGCCTTGCGGATGGGTTCGCGCGGGGTGAGGGATTCCAGGCGGTGGCAGTGCAGGTCGTGCAGCATGTCGCTGAGGCCCGCGTGGATTTCCAGGCGCTCGGTGTAGGGCAGCGGCGTGGGGACGCCGCCGTCCTGCTCGGGCGGGTAGCTGCCTACGGCCAGCGCCTCGACGTAGGCCTCGACCTCGCCAATCCAGTCGTCCTTCTCTATCCACGCATCCCATGCGTCGCTACGCAGTTCCATGCCGTCGAGGAAACCGGCGGCCCAGGCGGCGCCGATGTCCACGTCGTCGCCGTGTTCGGCGTTCGGGTCGTCGGGCAGCCACCAGAACAGCGCGCCGTCCACGGTGACCTCGTCGCCGTTGAAGCGCACGCGGCGGGCGGCGGTTTGCCAGGCCAGCATCAGCAGCTCGCGCGCGGCGGCTTCGTCGGCGGGGCCTTCCCAGCGCGGGGGCGTCTTGCCCCACACCTTCGGCATCCATTCCCCGGGCTCGATCGTGTCGCCGGGGCTCACCACCAGCGCGCTCAGGAAACCGTCGAGCTGCTCGAGGCCATAGCCCCCGTGCGGCACGGCGCGCTGCTCGAGCAAGTGGTCGAGGGCATCAATGCGCTCGTCGTTGGCGCGGAACCAGTCGGCTTTGATCAGGCCCATGTCAGTACGCGAATTCCTTGAACACCGGGTCCACGCTGCCCTTCCAGGCGCCGTGGTACAGGGCGAGCTTGCGCTCGGCGGGGGTTTCATTGGCCAGTGCGAACTCCACCAGCGGCTCGAGGAACACCGCTTCGCTGGCGCCGCTGGCGTTCAGGCGGTTGCGGCGCTTGAGGCCTTCGCCGGCGATCTTCAGCGCTTCCAGCGCCAGTTCGCGCACGGTGGCGCCGCGGAACGGCAGCTTCAGCGCGTGTTTGGGCACGCCGTCGCGCAGTGCATTGCGCTCGTCCATGCTGAAGTCCTTCACCAGGTCCCAGGCCGCGTCCAGCGCCTCGCTGTCGTACAGCAAGCCGACCCAGAACGCCGGCAGGGCGCACAGGCGGTTCCAGGGGCCGCCGTCGGCGCCGCGCATTTCCAGGTACTTCTTCAGCCGCACTTCGGGGAAGGCGGTGGTCATGTGGTCGGCCCAGTCCTTCATCGTCGGCAGCTGGCCCGGCAGCGCGGCCAGTTCACCGCGCAGGAACTTGCGGAAGCTCTGGCCGCTGAGGTCGATGTACTCGCCGTCGCGGTAGCTGAAGTACATCGGCACGTCCAGCAGGTAGTCCACGTAGCGCTCGAAGCCGAAGCCGTCCTCGAACACGAAGTCGAGCATGCCGGTGCGGTCGGGGTCGGTGTCGGTCCAGATGTGCGAGCGGTAGGACAGGTAGCCGTTGGGCTTGCCTTCGGTGAACGGCGAGTCGGCGAACAGCGCGGTGGCGATGGGCTGCAGGGCGAGCGAGACGCGGAATTTCTTCACCATGTCCGCTTCGCTGGAGAAGTCCAGGTTCACCTGCACGGTGCAGGTGCGGGTCATCATGTCCAGGCCCAGGTTGCCGCGCTTGGGCATGTACTCGCGCATGATCTTGTAGCGGCCCTTGGGCATCCACGGCATCTCGTCGCGGCGCCACTTGGGCTGGAAGCCCATGCCCAGGAAGCCCATGCCCAGCTCCTCGCCGACGGTTTTCACTTCGCGCAGGTGCTGGTTGGTTTCGCGGCAGGTTTCGTGGATGTCCTGCAGCATCGCGCCGGAAAGTTCGAGCTGGCCGGCGGGTTCCAGGGTGACCGAAGCGCCGTCCTTGAGCAGGGCGATGAGCTTGCCCTTCTCTTCGTAGGGCTGCCAGCCGAAGCGCGTGAGGCCGCGCAGCATAGCTTCGATGCCGCGCGGGCCGTCCCAGGTGGGCGGACGCAGGTCGTCGGTGCGGAAGCCGAACTTCTCGTGCTCGGTGCCGATGGTCCACTGCGATTCGGGCCGGGCGCCGGACGACAGGTACTCGACCAGCTGGCGGTGGTCGGTGATGGGGCTTTCCTTGGCGTTGCTCGGTCCGGACACAGGGGGCGCCTTGCTGGGTGTGGAAGCGATGTGCGGCCGCTGGCCTACAATCGCAAGGATGACGATCTTATCCCGCGACCCGTGAAGGCAACCGTCCTGCCCTTGCTGCTGCTGTGTTGCGGCCCGGCCTGGGGCCAGGCGCTGGAGCGCGGCAACGGCCCCGAGCCCTCCACGCTGGACGCCCACCGCTGCCCCGAGGTGGCCTGTGCCAACGTGCTGCGCGACCTGTACGAGGGCCTGGTGGCCGAGGACGGCGCGGGCCGGCTGATCCCGGGCATGGCCCGGCGCTGGGAGGCCTCGGCCGACGGCCGCACCTGGACCTTCCACCTTCGGGCCGGCCTGCGCTGGTCCAACGGGCAGGCGCTGGATGCGCCGCAGGTGGTGGCCAGTTTCCGGCGCGCGTTCGAACCGATGACCGCGGCGCCCTTCGCGGGTCACTTCGACGCCATCGAGAATGCGGCGCGGGTGCAGCGCGGCGAAGTGCCGCCGGCGCAGCTGGGCGTGTCGGCCCCCGATTCCGCGACGGTGGTGTTCCGGCTCAGCCGCAGCGCCGACCTGCCGCGCCTGCTCACCCTGCCCACGGCCTACCCCGTGTACCTGCCCGCCATTGCCGCGCACGGCGCCCAGCACACGCGGCCCGGCAAGCTGGTGGTGAACGGCGCCTACCGGCTGGCCGCGTGGATGCCGCAGGCGATGATCACGCTGGAGCGCAACCCGATGTTCCGCGATGCGGCGCCGATTGCCCGCGTGCGTTTCCACGTCACCGAAGACGCCAGCAGCGAGCTCAAGCGCTTCGAGTCCGGCGGCCTGCACATCACCGAAACCGTTCCGCCGCAGCCGCTGCCGCAGCTGCGCCAGCGCTTTGGTGCGCAGCTGCGCATCAGCCCCTACCTCGGCGCGTTCTGGCTGGGTTTCAACCTGGAACAGCCGCCGTTCGAAGGCAACGCGGCGCTGCGCGAGGCGCTGTCGCTGGCGGTGGATCGCGACATCCTCACCCGCCACGTCACGGGCCTGGGCGAAACGCCGGCCTACGGGCTGGTGCCGCCGGGCGTGGCCGACTACGCGCCGGCGTCGCTGGGCTGGGGGCGATCGACACAGAAGCAGCGCGAGGCGCTGGCGCGGCAGCGGCTGCGCGAGGCGGGCTACGGGCCGGGCAGGCCGCTGGAGATCGAGCTTCGCTACAACACGTCCACGCCGCACCGCCGGCTGTCGCTGGCGGTGGCGGCGATGTGGCGCGAGGTGCTGGGCGTGCAGGTGCGGCTGCGCAACGAGGAGTGGAAGGTGTTCGTCGGCAATCGCCGGCAGAGGGTGATCACGCAGGTGTTCCGCGGCGGCTGGATTGCCGACGTGGACGATGCGCGCAATTTCCTGGACGGGTTCCGCGCCGACAGCGCGGCCAACTGGACCGGCTACGACGACGCGCGCTTTTCCGCCCTGCTCGACGCCGCCGACCGCGCGCCGACGCTGGCCGCGCGCTCGGCGCTGCTGCGCCAGGCCGAAGCGCGGCTGCTGTCGGCGCACGCCATCGTGCCGCTGTACTTCTACACGTCCAAACACCTGGTGCGTCCCGAGGTCCGGGGCTTTGAAGCCAACCCGCTCGACCGCCACCCCACCCGCTTCCTTCGCCTGGAACCGCGCGGGGAGTGACAGCGCGGGGGGCGTGCGGCACAGTCGCGGGCATGTTCGCCAACTCCCGCCGGGCGCTTGCCCGCACCCTCGAAGCGCTGTTGACGCTGTGGCTGCTGGCGACGCTGTGCTTCGTGCTGCTGCGCTCGGCGCCGGGCGGCCCCTTCGACGCCGAGAAGACCGCGCCGCCCGAAGTCGAAGCCGCGCTGGCCGCGCAGTACCGGCTGGACCAGCCGCTGCTGTCGCAGTACGGCCACTGGCTGGGCGACGTGCTGCGCGGCGATCTGGGCCCTTCCTTCCAGTACCCCGACTACACCGTGAACCAGCTGCTGGCCGCCGGCCTGCCCATTTCACTGGTGAACGGCGGCCTGGCCCTGCTGCTGGCGCTGGGCATCGGCGTGCCGCTGGGCGTGTGGGCGGCGCTGCGCGCGGGGCGCTGGAGCGACCGCGCGCTGATGTTCGGCGCCGGGCTGGGACTGGCGGTGCCCAAGTTCGTGGCCGCGCCGCTGCTGGTGCTGGTGTTCGCGGTGGGCCTGCAGTGGCTGCCGGCCGGCGGCTGGGACGGCGGCTGGCGCAGCGCAGTGCTGCCCATCGTCGCGCTGGCCCTGCCCAACCTGGCCTACTGCGCGCGCCTCACCCGCGCCTCGCTGCTGGAGGTGCTGGGCGCCGACTACCTGCGCGCCGCGCGCGGCCGCGGCCTGTCCGAGGCGCGCCTGTTGTTCGCGCATGCGCTGCGGCCGGGCCTGCTGCCGGTGGTGGCCTGGCTGAGCCCGGCGCTGATCAACGTGGTCAGCGGCTCGGCCGTGGTGGAACAGGTGTTCGGCATCCCGGGCATCGGCCGCTACTTCGTGCAGGGCGCGCTCAACCGCGACTACACGCTGGTGCTGGGCGTGGTGCTGGTGGTGGGCGCGGCCATCGTGCTGATCAACGCGGCGGTGGATGCGCTGCGCTCGCGCCTGGACCCGCGGCTTCGCGACTCGGAGGCTTGAGCCGCGGTTTTGCCGCGGATTACGCGGATGGACGCGGATAAGAGCCGATAAAGGCAAAACGCGGAGATGGGTTTGGGGCTGAGGCGATGGTGGATACCTGGCGGAGATCGCTGCACACAAGGCAACGCTCCGCTGCTGAACCTGCTTCCGTTTTATTCGCTTTTATCCGCGTCCATCCGCGGAAATCCGTGGCCAAACAGGCCCTTCAAAGCTCCAGCCAGCGCGCGACCACGGCGCGGGCTTCTTCGACGCCCAGCTTGGATTCGCCGGAAAAGACCTGCACGGAGGCGCGCTCGCCCAGGGCCTTGCGGACTTTCAGCAGCGTGTTGCCCTGTTCGCCGCGGCCCAGCTTGTCGGCCTTGGTGAGCAGGCAGTGCGCGGGCAGCTGGCGCTCGAAGGCGTAGTCGAGCATCTGCAGGTCGTATTCGCGCAGCGGGTGGCGGATGTCCATCACCACCACCAGCCCGGCCAGCGACTGGCGGGTGTGGAAGTAGACGTTGATGAATTCCTTCCAGCGCTCGCGCATTTCCTCGGGCACCTTGGCGTAGCCGTAGCCGGGCAGGTCCACCAGGTGCCTGCCGGGCGCCACTTCGAAGTAGTTCAGCGCCTGGGTGCGGCCAGGGGTCTTGGACACCCGGGCCAGGCCGTGCTGGTTGGTCAGGGCGTTGAGCGAGCTGGACTTGCCGGCGTTGGAGCGGCCGGCGAAGGCGACCTCGCGGCCATCGTCGGGCGGTAGCTGCTTCAGGGCGTGCGCGGAAAAGGCGTATTTGGCGCGGGCCAGGGGGTTTGCCATCAGGTCGGCCAGGGCGGGAAAGGCGCCTAGCTTGGCCTGCCCGGGCCCGCCTGACCAGCACCGGGCCTTCACGGCGCCGACTTCAATTGACCGTTCCGGGCGCCGGCTGGGATAATCCGCGCCTTCCCGCGCGTTCACCGCGCAGCCCTTTTCCCGTTACCCGCGTTCCGGAGCAGCCCATGAAGTTCACGCGCATCCTCGGTGTCGCCGCCGCCCTGGCCGCCGCCTCGGTCATGGCCCAGGAAGCCGCCACCGTGACGCCGGCGCCGGAAGCCGAACCCGCCCCGGTGGTTGCACTGGAAGCCGACAACACCCCGGCCACCTTCGGCGACGCCGCCGCCGGCGCCACCAAGGCCGCCGCCTGCGCCGCCTGCCATGGCCTGGACGGCAACTCGGCCGACCCGCAGTACCCCAAGCTGGCCGGCCAGCACGAGAACTACATCGCCCGCCAGCTGTCGCTGTACAAGAGCGGCGAGCGCAACAACGCCATCATGCTCGGCTTCGCCAGCACCCTGAGCGCGCAGGACATGCGCGACATCGGCGCCTACTTCGCCAGCCAGAAGGTGGTGCCGGGCATCGCCGACGAAACCCTGGTGACCTCGGGCCCGAACCAGGGCCGCAAGTTCTACCAGGTCGGTGAGCGCCTGTTCCGCGCCGGCAAGCCCGAGCAGGGCATCCCGGCCTGCCAGGCCTGCCATGGCCCGACCGGCACCGGCATCCCGGGCCCGTACCCGTCCGTCGGCGGCCAGCACTCGGCCTACATCGCCACCCAGCTCACCGCCTTCCGCGGCGGCGCGGTGTGGGGCGCGGACAAGAACGCCAACGCCGTGATGGCCGGCGTCGCGGCCAACCTCAGCGACGAAGAGATCCAGGGCCTGGCCACCTACATCGAAGGCCTGCACAACATCGCCGACGCCCCCAGCGCCGAAGCCGTGGCCGAAGCCGCCGCCGCGCCTGCGCCCGCCCCGGCTCCCGCCGAGGCCGCCCCGGCCGCCGACGGCGCCGAGGCCGCCCCGGCCGCCGAAGCCCCCGAAGCCGCCGCGCCGCAGGGCTGAGCCTTCGCCACGGGCGGCGCAGGTCGCCGCCCGGTTGAACTTTGGCCCGCCGGCCGCGGTCTAGCGGGACATCCCTCACCAGGAGCACGACCGCAATGAAGCGTCTTCTTCCCCTGATGCTGGTCCTTGGCCTGTCGGCCTGCAGCCAGCCGGCCACCGACGAAGCCACCGCGCCCGCCGCCCCGGCGGCCACCGAAGCGCCGGCCGCCGCCACCGAGCCGGCTACGGCAAGCCCGGAACCCGCCGCCGCTACGACCGAAGCGGCCGCGCCGACCGACCCCGCCGCCGCGGAGTCCGCCCCGGCCGACACGGCCAGCGCCGAAACGCCGGCCCCGGCCCCGACCGAAGCGCCCCAGCCCGTGCCGCCGCCGGCCATGCCCGACCCGGCCAACGCGCCGCGCCCCGGCATCGACTACACCGTGCTGCCCGAACCGCAGCCCACCTTCGGCACCGGCGGCATCGAAGTGGCCGAGGTGTTCGCCTACACCTGCATCCACTGCGCCAACCTGCAGCCGGCCATCAACGCCTGGAAGCCGACCCTGGCCCAGGACGTGCGCTTCCGCTACGTGCCGGGCGCGTTCGGCGGCCCCAGCGACAACTTCGCGCGCGGCTTCTTCGCGGCCGAAACCATGGGCCTGCTCGACAAGACACACGACGGCGTGTTCAAGGCCTTCTTCGTCGAGCGCAAGTTCCAGACCGGCTCGGTCGAGGAAATCGCCGACCATTACGCCAGCCAGGGCGCCGACCGCGACGCGTTCCTTTCCACCATGAACAGCTTCGCGGTGACCGCCAAGGTCAACCGCGCCCGCCAGTTCGCGCTGCGCACCAACGTGCAGGCGACGCCGACGATGATCATCAACGGCAAGTACAGCGCCACCACCACCAACGACCGCGGCCCCGAAGGGCTGCTGGCCACCATCGAGTACCTGGTGGCGGTGGAGCGCGCGGGCGGCACGCCCTGATCACCGGCCGCGCCGGCTGACCACTCCACGGGGCCACTTCGGTGGCCCCGTTCAGTTTCCGGCCTTGTCCAACACCGTTGCCGGCCGCACCATGGCCGCATGCCGACCACGATTCCACCCCGCGCACCGGCCCGGCCGCTGCGGCTGCTGAGCGCCAACATCCAGGCGGGCTCGAGCACGCGCGCCTACCGGGAATACGTCACGCGCAGCTGGTCGCACGTGCTGCCCAACGGCAAGCGCCTGAACCTGGACGCGCTGGCGACGCTGGCCGAGCCCTTCGACGTGGTGGGCCTGCAGGAAAGCGACCCGGGCAGCCTGCGCTCGGGCTTCACCAACCAGGCCGACTACCTGGCCGAGCGCGGCAACTTCCCGTACTGGAGCCACCAGCCCAACCGCCGCATCTCGCGCATCGCCGGCAGCGGCAATGCGCTGCTCAGCCGGGTGCAGCCCACGGAGATGCTCGACTACGCGCTGCCCGGCCGCATCGCCGGCCGCGGCGTGCTGCTGGCGCGCTTCGGCGAAGGCGACCAGGCCTGGGACCTGGCGGTGACGCATCTTTCGCTGGGCGCGAAGTCACGCATGCTGCAGCTCGGCTTCCTGGCCGAGCTGCTGTCGGAATCGCCGCGGCTGGTGCTGATGGGCGACTTCAACTGTGACTTCGACGCGCCCGAGATGCGCGCGCTCTACCGCCAGACCGCACTGGTGCCGCCCAGCGACCGCGTCCCCACCTTCCCCAGCTGGGCCCCGCAGCGCAGCCTGGACCACGTGCTGGTGGGCGGCCTGGACATCACCAGCTACCGCGCCATCCCCGCCGCCGGCTCCGACCACATGGCCGTCGCCGTAGAACTCGCGCTTCCCGCCTGATCGTTCCAGGCTTTGCGGCGCGGCGATGCCGGCGCGAGAAGCCATCCGCGCCGGAATGAAAAAGGGCCGGCGGTTGCCCGCCGGCCCCACTGAAGCGCACAGGGGCACGCCTCAGAATTTCATCTCGGCCCTCAGGTAGAAGAAGCGGCCGCCCGGGATGTCATAGGTGGACGCGTCGTAGCCGTTGAGCGAGCACGACAGGCAGATCGGCGGGTCCTTGTCGAACACGTTGTTCACGCCGAAGGTCAGGCGCAGGTCGTTCATCGCGTCGAAGCGATAGGCCACCTGCATGTCGCTGTAGGTCGTGGCTTCCAGGATGTTGGTGCTGGTGGCCGGGTTGCTGCAGACCGCGAAGGAAACGGCGCGGCCGCAGTCCTCGCGCAGCTCGCCGATGTGGCGCAGCGTCCAGGCGGCCGACCACTGGCCCAGCGTCCAGTCCAGCGTGGTGTTGGAGGTCCACTCCGGAATGGCGCTGTCCACCACCTCGATGCCCGGGCCCTGCGGCTGGCGCTGGCCGGCGGCGCCGAAGGCCTCGTACTCGCCGACGAAGGTGTTGCGCCAGCCGAACTTGAACTGGCCGATGTCGGTCTGCGGGAAGGTCCAGAACAGGTCCACGTCCCAGCCGTCGGTCTTGATCGAACCCAAGTTGGTCAGGCGGTTGTTGAAGCCGTTGATGCCGCCCGTGGCCGCACGCGTGATGCCGTTGCAGTACAGCGGGTCGAGCGTCTGCACGCACAGGTCGAGCTGGGTCTGGGCGTCGATGGCCTGGATGGCGCCTTCGACTTCGTGCCGGTAGAAGGTCACTTCCAGGTCCACGCGCTCGGCGGCGCTGGAATCCTCCAGGAACGACGGGCTCCAGATGAAGCCGGCGGTGAAGCTGTTGGCGAACTCGGGATCAAGCTGGTCGTTGCCACCGGTGGTGACCGAAATCTGCGGGTTGGGCTGCTGGAAGTTGGCCGGCACGCCGAGCGCGGCGCAGTTGCCGGCCAGGCCGGGGTTGAGCAGCGGCGTGTCGCAGGGGTCGTTGAGCTGGGCGTCGAAGCGGCTGGCCGATCCGTACAGTTCGCCGATGGACGGGGCGCGGAAGCCCTCGGCGTAGCTGGCGCGCATCACGAACTCATCCGCCAGCTGCCAGCGCAGGCCGTACTTGGGCGTGAACTCGGAAATGCCGGTGCTGTAGTCGGAGTAGCGCCCGGCCACGGTGAAGTCGAGCTTCTTGCCCATGGCCGAGTCGGCGAAGACGGGCAGGTTCACTTCGAAGTACAGCTCGCTCACGTTGTAGTCGCCCGAGGTGGGCAGCGACGGCACGCCGTTGTAGAAACCATTCACGGTGAGCTGGTCGGGCGAGTACGAGCCCTTCAGGCGGCGATGCTCGAAGCCGGTGGCGAAATCGGCCGAGCCGGCCGGCAGTTCGAACAGGCTGCCCGAGAGGTTGGCGGTGAACAGCGCCAGTTCGTTCTTGCTGCTGTCGCGCACCACCGGCTGGATCCAGTCCAGCATGGCCTGGGTGATGGTGCCCGGGCCGCCGAAGATGTTGAGCGGCGTGCAGCCGGCCACCGCGGCGCAGGCCGCCGGGTCGCCCAGCGCCAGGGCGATGTTGCGGATGTCGTAGCTGCCGAAGTTGGTCTGTTCGGCCTTGTTCTCGCTGAAGGCAACGTTGACGTCCCAGTACAGCGTGCGCTGGCCGGCGTCGAACACGCCCTCCAGGCCGGCGCCGACGTACCAGGTGTCCACTTCCTGCTCGAACACGCGCGCGCCGCCTTCCACCGGCCGGCGACCGATCAGGATCAGGTTGCGGTTGGCCGCCGGGGTGCTCAGGCGGCCATCGAGGTCGAAGCCGAACGGATTGAAGGGGTTGAGCCGCGAGATGAACATGCCGTCGGCGATCGGATTGCCGGTGCCGGCCTCCGGGCCCAGGAACAGCGGCTCGGGCGCGGCCTGGTTGGTGGACTCGCGGCGGTTGAACAGCACCTTGGCGTAGCCGCTGGTGCTGTCGCTGAACTGGAAGCGGCCCTGGCCGAACAGGCCCAGGCGTTCGGACGGCGTCAGCAGCAGGTTGTACTGCGAGAAGTTGAAGCGGTCGGCCGTGGTGAAGCAGTGGAAGCCGTCGGTGCGCACGCAGCCGGTCTGGCCGGGGTTGAACACGGGGCTGCTGTTGCCGGTGTTGGGCGTGAGGTCGTAGGTGATGCCGGTGTTGGGGTCGGTGAAGATGAAGCGGCCCGTGGGCGTGGCCGAACTGCCGAAGGCCACGCCGGTGCCCGGCACCGGGAAGCTGGACTGGTCGCGGTCGCGGGCGAAGATTTCCTGCTGGTCGGTGTAGCTGATGCCGGCGAAGAAGTTGGCGCGGTCGGTGTTCTTGCCCCAGGCGATGTCGATGCTGCCCGTTTCGCCGTCGCCTTCGCCGTAGCCGCCGTACTGCACGCTCAGCGAAACGCCGTCGAAGTCCTTGCGGGTGATGATGTTGATGACGCCGGCGATGGCGTCCGAGCCGTACAGCGACGAGGCGCCGTCTTCGAGCACTTCGATGCGCTCGATGATGGCCAGCGGGATGGTGTTGAGGTCGGTGGCGGCGCCCACGCCCGAGGCCGAGGCCTCGTTCACCCAGCGGATGCCGTCCACCAGCACCAGCACGCGCTTGGAGCCCAGGTGCCGCAGGTCGGCCTGCGCCGAGCCGGCGCCCACGCCGCTGCCGTCGGGCGGGAAGCCGAAGTTGCCGCTGGAGTTGAACTTGGTGTTGAGCGCCGAGCCCGAGCCCGTGAGCGCCTGGATGACGTCGCCCACCGAGGTCAGGCCGCTGCGGTCGATGTCGGCGCGCGAGATGCGCTGCACCGGCACCAGGCCTTCGGCTTCGGCGGTCTTGATGCGCGAGCCGGTGACTTCGACGCGGTCGAGGGTTTTCACCTCGTCGCTGGCGGCGTCCTGCGCCGCGACGGAAAGCGGCAGCACGGCGAACAGCAGCGCGCTGCGGACCGCCATGCTCAGGCGGGAGATTCGGAAGGTGTTCATGGCGGTCCCCAAGGGTTGGTGGAGCCGGGGCCTTGCCCCCAATGCGCCGGCTGGGACCAGATGTAAAGAAAACGTCAAAACCCGGCAAGAGGCCTTTTCACTAACGCCGTCAGCAACTTGAACCTTTCACGGACCCCACGCCAGGCTCGCCCCCACCAGCAGCAGGAAGCCCGCGAACACCCGGCGCAGCGCCAGGCCGCTGATCCGGTGGGCGATCCTCGTACCCAGCGGCGCGGTCAATACCGACGCCAGGGCAATCGCCACGGCGGCCGGCACGAACACGTAGCCCCAGCTTCCCGGCGGCAGGCCGCCCCCGGCCGGGCCGTGGGCGGCATAGCCGGCGGCGCTGGCCAGGGCGATGGCCACCCCGCAGGCGCTGGACGTGCCCACCGCCCGCACGGGCCGCACGCCGCGCCACACCAGCAGCGGCACGGTCATGCTGCCGCCACCGATGCCCACCAGCGCCGACAGCGCGCCGATGAAGCCACCGGCCGCGGACCAGGCCGGGCCCGTCGGCGGATCCGCACGCTCGGGCCGCGCGCGCGGCCAGTCCAGCGCCAGCTGCAGGGCCGCGGCGCAGCAATAGACCGCGATGAACGTGCGCAGCAGCCCGCCGTCCAGCCCCGTGGCCAGCACGCTGCCCAGCCAGCCGCCCAGCAGCATGCCCGGCACCAGCCACGCAGCCGTGGGCCATAGCACGCTGCCGCGGCGGTGGTGCGCACGCGCGGACGACAGCCCGGTCATGACGATGCTGGCCAGGGCCGTGGCCAGCGCCACGTGCACCGCCTGTTCCGGCGGCACGCCCTGGGACGGCAGCAGCCACACCAGCGCGGCCACCAGCACCAGCCCGCCGCCGATGCCCAGCAGGCCCGCCAGCACGCCGGCCACTGCGCCCAGCGCGAGGTAGATCGCCCAGGCCAGGGTCATGGCGACCCGGGCCGCTCAGGCGCCATGGGCTAAACTCACGGTCATGTCGATGCTTTCCCTGCGCACGTTCCTGGTCCTTGCCCTGTCCACCGCCTCCGCCGCGGCGCAGACGGTGGCGCCGCCCGACCTGTCGCGGCAGCGGCCGGCCATCATGGAAGGCTTCCGCGTGGCCGAGCGGGGCGCGCTCAGCGTACAGGACGTCGCGCGCATCGCCGACCACCCGCTGCTGGGCTGGGTGGAAGCCACCGCGATGCGGCGCCAGCTGGCGCACGCCACCGCGCGTGAAGTGCGGGCGGTGCTGCGCCGGCACGACGGCCAGCCCGCCGCCGACTGGCTGCGCGATGCCTGGCTGATGGAGCTGGCCAGGCGCGGCGACTGGGCCAGCTTCCGCGCCGATTACCGCCCCTCCACGTCCAATGAGTTCCGCTGCGCCGACCTCGCCGCACGCCAGGCCACCGGCGCCACCGATGCGTCCTGGATCAGCGACGCCCAGGCCCTCTGGCTCACCGGCACCGCCCTGCCGGCCGCCTGCGACGCGCCGTTGCGCACGCTGCAGTCGCTGGGCAAGCTCGATGCCGGCCTGCGCTGGCAGCGCATCGAACTGGCCGCCGCCCAGGGCCAGACCGGCCTGATGCGCTTCCTGGCGCCTGGCCTGCCGGCCGCCGATGCCGCGCTGGCCAAGGACTACGCCGATTTCATCGACGCCCCGCACGCGCGCGCCGCGGGCTGGCCCAAGACCGACCGCAGCCGCGGCGTCGCCGCCGAAGGCCTGGCGCGCCTGGCGCGCCGCTCGCCCGACGCGGCCCAGGCGCAGCTGGCCACGCTGTCGCCGGCGCTGGGCATGGACGAAACCCAGCGCGGCAAGGTGCTGTACGAAATCGCGCTGTGGACCGTGGCGTCCTACCTGCCGGGCTCGGCGGCGCGACTGGACGCCGTGCCGGCCGCCGCCTACGACGAACGCCTGCACGAATGGCGCGTTCGCGAAGCCATGAACCGCCGCGACGACGCTGGCGCCATCCGCGCACTCGAAGCCATGGGCGCCGCGCAGCGCAGCGACCCGCGCTGGCAGTACTACGAAGCGCGCCTGCGCGAACGCCTGGGCCAGGTGGACGCCGCCAAGTCGCTGTACCGGCAGTCGGCCGCCACCGCCACCTTCCACGGCTTCCTGGCCGCCGACCGCCTGGGCCAGGCCTACTACTCGCTGTGCCCGCTGGAGCCGTCGAAGGACGCCGCGCTGCGCAAGCGCGTGGCCGACCACCCCGGGCTGGCGCGCGCGCTGGAACTGTACGCGCTGGACCGGGTGTCCCTGGCCACGCGCGAGTGGGCCGCGCTGCTCAAGTCGCTGGACGACGCCGAACGCTACGTCGCCATTGACTACGCGCTGCAGGCCGGCTGGCACGACCGCGCCGTGTTCACCATCGGCACCAACCCCGACGACCTGCGCCACTACCGCCTGCGCTTCCCGCTGCACCACGAGAACGTGCTGCGCCGCGAATCGCGCAAGAACGCCATCGACCCGGCCTGGGTGGCGGCGCAGACGCGCGCCGAGAGCGCCTTCATGCCGCGCGCGCGCTCGCCGGCCAATGCCCTGGGCCTGATGCAGCTGCTGCCGTCCACGGCCGCCATGACCGCCAGGCGCCTGGGCCTGCCCTACGGCGGACCCGCCAGCCTGTACGACCCGGAATTCAACATGACGCTGGGCATCGCCCACCTGCGCCATGAGCTAGACCAGCACGGCGGCGTCGCTTACCAGGCCATCGCCGCCTACAATGCCGGCCCCGCGCCGGTGATGCGCTGGAACCGCGACCGCCCCGGCTTCGATCCCGATTTCTGGATCGAAACGGTCACTTACCGGGAAACGCGCGACTACGTCGCGCGCGTCATCGCCTTCAGCGTCATCTACGATTGGCGCCTGGACGGCAGCGCCGTGCCGGTGACCGAGCGACTGCTCGGCCGCACGGTGCCCGCTTCGTCGCGCCGCGCCTTTTCATGCCCCACGCTTCCGGACAACAAGAACACGCCATGACCCCGCTCAAGATCGTCATCCTCGGTGGCACCGGTTTCGTCGGCCGCCACCTCGTGGCGCGCCTCGCCGCCGACGGCCATGCCGTGACCCTGCTCAGCCGCAACCTGGCCTGCCACGGCAACCGCCTGCTGCCGCCCGGGGTGGAGCTGCGCGAAGTGGACGTGTACGACCCCACCGTGCTGCGCGATTCGTTCACCGGCTGCGACGTGGTGGTGAACCTGGTGGGCATCCTCAACGAGCGCGGCGACAGCGGCCGCGGCTTCCGCCGTGCGCACGTGGAGCTGACCAAGCTGGTGATAGCGGCGATGCAGCTGGCCGGCGTGCGCCGCCTGCTGCAGATGAGTTCGCTCAACGCCGGCCGCGGCCAGAGCCACTACCTCAAGTCGCGCGGTGAAGCCGAGGCGGCGGTGAAGGCGTCGGGGCTGGACTTCACGATCTTCGAACCGTCGGTGATCTTCGGCCACGACGACGGGCTGTTCTGCCGCTTCGCGCAGCTGCTCAAGCTGGCGCCGGTGATGCCGCTGGCGCGCGCGGGGGCGAAGTTCGCGCCGGTGTACGTCAACGACGTGGTGGAAGCCTTCGTGCGCGCGCTGGGCAACCGCAAGACCTTCGGCGAGGTGTATGAACTCTACGGGCCCGACGTGTTCACGCTGGCCGACATCGTGCGCATGACCGCCCGGGCGCGCGGGCTGTCGCGGGTGGTGGTGCCGCTGCCCGACCCGGTCGGCCGCCTGCAGGCGTTTGCATTCGACTTCGTGCCGGGCAAGCCGTTCTCGTCGGACAACTTCCGGTCGCTGCTCACCGATTCGGTCGGCGGCATTGACGGCCTGCACCGCCTGGGCATCACGCCCACGCGCGTGGCCGCCAGGCTGCCCGAGATCCTGGGCCACGTGGACGACCGCCAGGCCCGCTACGGCCGCTACCGCGCCGCACGCTGAGCCATGAAGACCTACCTGGTCGGCGGCGCCGTGCGGGACCGCCTGCTCGGCCTGCCGCCGGGCGACAGCGACTGGGTGGTGGTGGGAGCCACGCCCGAACGCATGGTGCGCGAAGGCTTCCTGCCGGTGGGCAAGGACTTCCCGGTGTTCCTGCACCCGCGCACGAAGCAGGAGCACGCGCTGGCGCGCACCGAGCGCAAGACCGCGCCCGGCTACCGCGGCTTCACTTTCCACGCCGACGAATCGGTGACGCTGGAACAGGACCTGGCGCGGCGCGACTTCACCATCAACGCCATCGCCCAGGACGGCGACGGCACGCTGGTGGACCCGTTCAACGGCGCCGCCGACGTGCAGGCGCGCGTGCTGCGCCACGTCTCGCCCGCCTTCGCCGAAGACCCGGTGCGCATCCTGCGCGCGGCGCGTTTCCTGGCGCGGTTCGCAGCGCTGGGCTTCACCGTGGCGCCGGAAACCCTGGCGCTGATGCGCGCCATGGTGGCCGCCGGCGAAGTGGACCACCTGGTGGCCGAGCGCGTGTGGCAGGAACTGAAGAAAGCCCTCGAGATGCCCCGGCCCTCGGCGGCCATCGCGCTGCTGCGCGAGTGCGGCGCGCTGGCGAAGCTGCTGCCCGAGGTGGATGCGCTGTACGGCGTGCCGCAACGCCCGGAATACCATCCTGAAATCGACACCGGCGTGCACACGCAGATGGTGCTGGACATGGCCGCGCGCCTGGCGCCCGGCGATGCGCTGGTGGGTTTCTGCGCGCTGACCCACGACCTGGGCAAGGCGCTGACGCCCAAGGACGAACTGCCCAGACACATCGGCCACGAACACAGCGGCGTGCGCCCGCTGCGCGCGCTGTGCGCCCGCTACAAGGTGCCGGCGGAGTTCGCCGCGGTGGCCGAAATCTGCTGCCGCGAACACCTCAACATCCACCGCCTGGCCGAACTGCGCCCGGACACGGTGCACGACCTGATCGCCCGCTGCGACGGCTTCCGCAAGCCCGACCGCATCCGCCAGCTGGCCTTGGTGTGCGAAGCCGACAAGCGCGGCCGGCTGGGCCTGTCGGAGGCCGCCTATCCTTCCGGCCCGATGCTGCTGGCCCTGCACGCCGCGGCCCTGTCGGTCTCCGCCGGCCACGCCGTCGCCACCGGCCTCAGCGGCACCGCCGTGGGCGACTGGCTGCGCAAGGCCCGCATCGAAGCCATCCGCCAGGCCCGCGCCTGACCACCCCCTGTGGGAGGGCCTTCAGGCCCGATGCTTCCAGGTAAATGGCATCGGGCCTGAAGGCCCTCCCACAAGGGGTCCGGGTCAGCGGAAGTACTTGCGGTCGAATCGCTCGAGCCACTGCGCCAGCGGCGTGAACGACAGCGCAAAGCCCAGCGCAATGCCCAGCGAGTTCGCCAGCGCGTCGCGCAGGTCGCCCTGCCGCGTCACGGTCAGGTTCGCCTGCGCCCATTCAATGGCCAGACCCAGCGCCACCAGCGACAGCGCGGCCAGCACCTGCGCGCGCCGCGTGCGGAAGATCGACACCGCCCACGCCGACAGGGTGAAATAGGCCAGGAAGTGGCCGATCTTGTCCGAGTCCGGCGGCCCGTCCAGCGGCACCGGCGGCAGCAGCGACAGCGCGATGCACAGCGCCCAGCCGAACACCCACACCCCCAGCCACAGCCGCGGCCGGGCGAACGGACGCAGCGTCACAGGCGCCGGCTCAGGTCGCCGCGCGCGAACAGCGGCCGGATGTCCACGCCGCGCTGGAAGGCCATCACCTGGAAGCGCTCGCCCATCTCGCCCGGCAGCGTCAGCCGCTTGACCTCGTTGGTGCGGCGGTGGCGCTCCACCAGGTCGTCCATGGCCTCGATGGCCGCCAGCCGGCCCGGCAGCCCGCTGTTGATCAGGAAGCTGGCCTGGGCGCAGTAGCCGCCGAAATCAAAGCCGGCATTCACGCCCGCCTCGGCCAGCGCGGTGAAATCCACGAAGGCCGTGATGTCCTGCAGCCCCGGCAGATGGAAGGGGTCGGCGTTGGCGCGGTGGCGGTGGTGGCAGACGAGGGTGCCGTCGCGGCGTTCGGGCAGGTAGTACTCGCGGCGCGGGTAGCCGTAGTCCACGAACAGCATCGCGCCGTCCTGCAGCAGCCCGCCCACCGCCTGGATCCAGTACGGCAGCTGCGGCAGCAGTTCGGACCGGTAGCCGTCGGCGAACGGCGCGCCCACGTCGCGCTCCACGTGGCGAACGGCCGCGTGCAGCAGCGCATCGGCGGGCTGCTCGACGCGGATCAGGGCGCCCTGCGGGTCCAGCGCCACGTATTCCTCGAACACCTCGCCGCCGCGCACCACGAAGCGCGGCGTCGGCAGCGCATCCAGCACTTCGTTGGCGAACAGCACGCCGCGCCAGCCCGCTTCGGGCGGCCCGTTGAGCCAGGCCACGCGCGCGAACACCTCGGGCGCCAGCGCCGACGCGAGCCGATCGTGCTGGCGCTCGCGCAGGTCGGCGCTGGGTTCCAGGATGAGGTAGCGCGCCGGCAGCGCACCGATGGCCTGCAGGTGCCGCAGCGCCGCTTCGGCGAACGCGCCGCTGCCGCCGCCGATCTCGAAGAAATCAACGGCGCCGCCCAACTGCGCGAACACCTGCGCCGCCGCCTCGGCCACGCACTCGGCGAAGGTCGGACCCAGCTCGGGCGAGGTGACGAAATCGCCCTCGGCGCCGAACTTGCGCGCGCCCGCGCTGTAGTAGCCCAGCCCCGGCGCGTACAGCGCCAGCTCCATGTAGCGCGAAAACGGAATGGCGCCACCGCTGGCCGCTATCTGGCCGCGGATGAGGGCCAGCAGGCGGTCGCTGTGGGCCTGGGCGGCGGCATCGGGAGCGGGTGCGTCGGTGGTCATGATGGAATCTTCAGGTGCCAGCGCGCAGGATACCGGCAAACCCGCGGAGCCCCGAATGGCCGACCCTCGTCCCGTTGCCCTGATCACCGGCGCCGCCAAGCGCGTCGGCGCGCGCATCGCCCGCCGCCTGCATGCGGCCGGCTACGACCTGGCGCTGCACCACCGCGCCTCGCAGTCGCCGATGGACGGCCTGGTGCGGGAACTCGAGGCCCGCCGCCCCGCCAGCGTGCTGGTGCTGCAGTGCGAACTGGGCGACACCCACGCCCTGCCCGGCCTGGTGGCCGACACCCTGGCGCGCTTCGGCCGCCTGGACGCACTGGTGAACAACGCCAGCGCCTTCTACCCCACGCCCGTGGGCGACGCCACGCCGGCGCAGTGGGACGAACTGTTCGCATCCAACGCGCGCGCACCGTTCTTCCTCTCGCAGGCCGCCGCGCCGCACCTGCGCGCCAGCGGCGGCGCCATCGTCAACCTGGCCGACATCTACGGCGAGCGCCCGCTCAAGAGCCACACCATCTACTGCATGGCCAAGGCCTCGCTGGTGATGCTGACCCAGTCGCTGGCCAAGGAGCTCGGGCCCGACGTGCGCGTGAACGCCGTGGCGCCCGGCGCCGTCATGTGGCCGGCCGAAGGCAAGGCCGAGCATGAAAAGACCGCCATGCTGGCCAGCACCGCCCTGGGCCGCGCCGGCGATCCCGACGACGTGGCCGAGGCCGTGCGCTGGCTGCTGCAGGAAGCCCGCTACACCACCGGCCAGGTGCTGCGCATGGACGGCGGGCGGTCGCTGAACCTGTGAAGCGCCGCTGGCTGCTGCTGCCGCTGGCGGTGGCGGGCCTGGCCGCCGCCGCACTGTGGCCGGTCACCGGGCGCACCCTGGTGGCGCGCGCCGAAGCCGCGGTCTCCACGCCGCGCGGTGACCGCGCCGCCGCCGCGGCCGCGCGCGTGCGGCCGGCGCTGGAGCGCGACCTCGCGGCGGCGTCGCTGGCCTTCGGCGCCCCGGTGTTCATGCGCCTCTTCAAGGCCGAGCGCGAACTGGAAGTGTGGGTGGACGACGGCCGCCGCTACCGCCTGTTCCGCACCTATCCCATCTGCACCTGGTCGGGCGCGCTGGGGCCCAAGCTGCGCCAGGGCGACGGCCAGTCGCCCGAGGGCTTCTATCGCGTGGGGCGCGGCCAGCTCAATCCGCACAGCCAGTACCACCTGTCGTTCAACCTGGGCTATCCCAATGCCTACGACCGCGCGCACCGGCGCACTGGTGATTTCCTGATGGTGCACGGCAGCTGCGTGTCCATCGGCTGCTACGCCATGGGCGATGCCGGCATCGAGGAAATCTACACGCTGCTGGACGCGGCCCTGGCCGGCGGGCAGCGCGAGGCGCAGGTGCACGCCTTCCCGTTCCGGTTCGACCGGCGGCCCGAGGCGGCGTGGCGGCAGGACCCGTGGGCGGACTTCTGGCGCAACCTGCGCGAAGGCCACGACGCCTTCAACCGCACCGGGCAACCGCCGCGCATCGGCGTGGCGGGCCTGCGCTACCGCGTGTCGGAAACGGCAGCGCCCGCCCGCTGAGGCGGGCGGGCGCTGCCTGTTGCGATTACTTGGGCTGGAACGCGGACTGCAGCTGCGGGCCGGCGAAGCCCGCCGGGGCGACGCCGTCCACGGCGTAGCGATACACCGCCGCCGAGTAGATGCCCGACAGCGCGGCCTGGATCACCGCCACCAGGGCCACGGCCAGCACGCCGAAGACGCCCACCACGATGGCCAGCTTCGCGCCGCCCACCACCGCCGCGGCAATCACCAGCGCCACCGCCAGCACCACCACCGCCATCGTGACCAGGCCGAAGGCCATGCCGATGCCGACGTTGCCGGCGACGTTCTCGCCCCAGGTGCGCTTGAGCAGTTCGATGCTCTCCTTCACCGCGTCCACCGGCCCGACGTCACGCGACACCAGCACGGGCACCACCAGGAAGCTGGCCACGGTCCACGCCATGCCCACCAGGCTGACCGCGATCTTGCCCAGGAAGCCGGCCTTCTCGCTGATCATCTGCAGCAGCAGGCCCACGGTGGCGGCGATGGCGGCATAGCCCAGGATGACGCCGGCCTTGCTGCGCGCGATGCGCAGGCCGTCGGCCACGGTCGGGTCACCGCCCTCGAGGCGGATCATCGCCGCGCCCACCAGCGCCGTGTTGAAGAAGAAGATGACGAAGTACTGGCACAGGTAGAACAGGAAACCGACGATCGCGCCCAGTACCCCGATGTCGCCGCCCTCGAACAGGCGCAGGCCGACCACCGGCACGATGAACGTGGCCGCCACCAGCAGGGTGGCGATGGACGAGATGACCGGGAACAGCAGCAGTTCCTTGTCCGAGCGAAGCACCGCGGCGCTGGCTTTCACCAGGGTCCAGCTGCGGGAGATCTTGTCGAACATGGTCGCGCCCTCCGTTGGAATGCCCGGGATTATGCGGCAGCGCCGGGCGGGCGCAAGGCCGGAAGTCACGCCGGAGCATGGGCCGCGGCGCGGCGTCTATACTCGGCGCGCGCCCAAACCGCCGGTATCCCGATGCAACGCTTCCTCCGGACACTTCCCCTGCTGGTGGCCGCGGCCCTGATGGCGGCCTGCGCGCCCGATGCCGGCCGCGATGCCGGCCGCGATGCCGCGGCGCCCAAGGCCGTCGCCGACGCCGTCGCCGACGCCAGCACCAGCGCGCACGTCGCGGCCATCGAGGGCCGGGTGGCCGCCCACTATTTCGGCCGCCAGTGGCCGAAGAACTTCATCTCGGGCTTCCGGCGCGAACACGTGGCCGAGGATTTCGCCCGGCTGCGCGCCGACGGTTTCGACACGGTGGTGCTGGTGGTGTCCTGGGGCGATTTCCAGCCGGGCATGCTGCCCTGCTGCACCTGGGACGAGCGCGCGTTCGAACGGCTGCACTTCCTGCTCGACCGCGCCGACGAGGCGGGCCTGAAGGTGATGCTGCGGCTGGGCTACGCCTGGTTCTTCCATCCCGAGGCCGGCGACGTCGGCGACCGCCAGCACCGGCTGATGAACGACCCCGAAGTGCGCGCGTCCTACCAGCGGTTCCTGCAGCGCGTGGCCACCGAAGTGTCCGACAAGCCGCAGGTGGTGCTGGGCTTCATGAGCTGGGAAGACCAGTGGCTGCGCAAGGTGGACGAAAGCGCGCGCCCCGACTACGAGCAGTACCTGGCCACGCTGCCTCCCGACGCGAGGCGGGGCACCGGGCTTCCCGACGCGGTGGAGGACGCCGCCCTGTTCCATGGGTTCTGGGACTGGCTGGTGATCGAGAAGCTGCATCGCCCGGCGGTGCCGCTGTTCCCGGGCCTGTCGTACGAAGCGCGCATTGACCGCGACCCGCGCTACGAGCCCGGCCCCGACGGCAAGCCCGTGGTGGCCGAATGGATAGCGCACACGGGCATGACGCGGCTGCCGCCCGGGCACGTGCTGACGCTGTACTGGGCGCCGTTCTGGGGCGCGCTCAACCAGGGCGAACAGCTGACGGCGGCGCGCGGCCTGGAGCTGTTCGACGCCCTGCTGCGCGAAGCCGGCGCCGATGGCCAGCGGCGGCTGTTCGTGGACCAGTTCAACTTCGTGGACAACACCCCGGGCTACGAACACAACGCCGTGCTGCGGCCCGAGGAGATCTTCAGCTTCCTGCACCGCTCGGTGTGCGTGATGAAGGCGCGCGGGGTCGCGGGCTACGCGCTGTGGACCAGCCAGGACTATGCCGAGAACCCGCTGCACAACCCCGCGTTCGGCTACGGCCTGGAGGGCTGGCGGTTCGAGCGGGCGGGCGGGCGCCCGGAGGCCGCGCTGCAGCCGCTGCCCAGCGGCGATCTCGCGCTGGCGATGGCCGCGGGCGACCGGCTGTCGCAGCGCGTTCCCGCCAAGCGCGGGCGACTGATGCGGGCCGATGACAATATCCCCGACCAGGTGTGCCTGGAGGCCGATGCCACCGCGCCCGCCAGGCTGCGCCTGCAGGCGGGCGCGGGTGCGCCGGTGACGCTGGCGTTCGACGGCCGGGGCCGGCAGCGCGCGTGCACGGCGATCGAGCCGGTGCCCGTGGACGGGGACCTGGCGTTCTCGGCCAGCGTCGAAAGCGGTGCGCTGCGTCTTCGCGACGTGCAGCTGTTCGACCACGTGCAGTACGGCGGGTTCTACGACCTGCAGGGCGCACCGGGCCCGCTGCATGACGCCGTGCGGCGCATGAACCGCGACTTCCGCGCGGTGCCCGCGCCCGCGCGCTGCGGCTGAGGGCTCAGCCCAGCCGCAGTGCGTCCACGGCCGGCGGCGTGGCCGCGTCGGGGTGTGCGGCCCACAGCGCGGCCAGCGACTGGCCCGTGGTGGGCACGCAGTAGCCGGGCGCGATGTCGGCCAGCGGCTTGAGCACGAAGGCGTGCCGCAGTTCGGGGCGCGGCAGCTCGAGGTTGCCCGGGCCCTTCAGCACCAGGTCGTCGTAGAAGACGATGTCGATGTCCAGCGTGCGGCTGGAGAAGCGCTCGCCGCCGCGCACCCGGCCCTGGGCGTCTTCCAGCGCGTGCAGCCACTGGTTGAGCGCGAACGGGTCGAGGTCGGTTTCAATGGCCGCGGCGGCGTTGAGGAAATCCGGGCCGTCGAAGCCCACCGACGGCGTGCGGTACACCGGCGAAAACACCACGGCGCCGAAGCGTTCGCGCAGGGCGGCGGCGGCGGCCGGCAGGTGGACCTCGGCGTCGACGTTGCTGCCCAGGCTCAGCCAGGCGGTGCTCATGCCGGCCGCGTGCGCTCGATGATCACGCCCACGGCCTTCGAGCCGCGCACCGCGCCGGGCTTGCTGAGCTTCAGGCGCACGTGCCGCACGCCGAACTCGCCGGTGATGATGGCGGCGCAGCGCTCGGCCAGCGTTTCCACCAGGCCGAAGTCGGACTCGGACACGTACTGGATCAGCCGCTTGCTGACGGCCTTGTAGTCGAGCGTGTGCTCGATGTTGTCGGTGGCGGCGGGCACGGTGTTGTCGAACGCCATCTCGATGTCGAGCACGATGGGCTGCCTGATCTTGCGCTCCCAGTCGTAGATGCCGATGACGCATTCGATCTCGAGCGCCTCGATGAAAACCTTGTCCATTTGCACTCCGTCCGATCCGTTGGCTCCCCTGTAGGAGGGCCTTCAGGCCCGATGCCCTTGGCCAGAAGCATCGGGCCTGAAGGCCCTCCTACAGGGTTTGCAGGGGGGGCAAGCTTGCCATGTCCCAGCGTGGCTGCACGGTGACGGCCGCGGCTTCGCCCTGCCCGGCCTGCAGCCGCAGCGCGCCGGCGAAGGCGATCATGGCGCCGTTGTCGGTGCAGAACTCCGGGCGCGGGAAGCAGACGCGGCCGCCGCGTTTGCCCGCCAGCGCCTGCAGGCGGGCGCGCAGCCGCCGGTTGGCGCCGACGCCGCCGGCCACCACCAGGGTGCGGGCGCCGGTCTGCTGCAGGGCGCGGTCGCATTTGATGGCCAGGGTTTCGACCACCGCGTCCTCGAAGCCGCGGGCGATGTCGGCGCGGGTGCCCGGGGTCTTGTCGGAGGCCTGCCAGGCCAGCAGCACCTGGGTCTTGAGGCCCGAGAAGCTGAAGTCCAGGCCGGGCCGGTCGGTCATGGGCCGGGAGAAGGTGAACACGCCCGGCCGGCCCGATTCGGCCAGGCGGGCCAGCTCGGGGCCGCCCGGGTAAGGCAGGCCCATGAGTTTGGCGGTCTTGTCGAAGGCCTCGCCGGCGGCGTCGTCCAGGGTTTCGCCCAGCAGGCGGTAGTCGCCGATGGCCGCCACTTCCACCAGCTGGGTGTGGCCGCCCGACACCAGCAGGGCCACGAAGGGCGGGGCCAGGCCCGGGTCTTCGAGCAGGGGGGCCAGCAGGTGGCCCTCCATGTGGTGCACGCCCACCGCGGGCAGGTCCAGGGCCCAGGCCAGGGCGCGGCCGGCGGCGGCGCCCACCATCAGGGCGCCCACCAGGCCGGGGCCGGCGGTGTAGGCCACGCCGTCCAGGTCGGCCGTGCCCAGGCCGGCCTCGGCCAGGGTCTGGCGCACCAGGGGCAGGAGCTTGCGGACGTGGTCGCGGCTGGCCAGCTCGGGCACTACGCCGCCGTATTCGGCGTGCAGGGCTACCTGGCTGTAGAGCGCGTGCGACAGCAGGCCGCGGCCGGTGTCGTACACCGCCACGCCGGTTTCATCGCAGCTGGTTTCGATGCCCAGGACGCGCATGTGCCTGTTTCTTGGGGGTAAAAGCCGGAACTCAAGGAAAACCCGGGAATCAGGCTTGCCTGAGGCCACGCGGCCCGCGTATCATACGCGGCTCGCCGGCCGTGCCGGGCGAAATCAACGTAATCCAGGAATTACACATGCCGTCTGTCAAAGTCCGCGAAAACGAGCCGTTTGAGTTTGCGCTGCGTCGCTTCAAGCGCACCTGCGAGAAGGCCGGCGTCCTCGCCGAAACCCGCAAGCGCGAGTTCTACGAGAAGCCGACCCAGGAGCGCAAGCGCAAGGCCGCCGCCGCGGTGAAGCGCCAGCTGCGCCGCAGCTCGCGCGACGTCACCAAGCGCCAGCGCCTGTACTGAGTCGCGGTGCTTTCCGGAAAGCCGGCACGCGCAAGCGTCGCCGGCTTTTCGTGTTTCTAGACCCAGGAGAATTGCCATGAGCCTCAAAGCCAAGCTGACCGAAGACATGAAAACCGCGATGAAGTCGGGCGAGAAGGATCGCCTGGGCGTCATCCGCCTGATCAATGCCGGCATCAAGCAGAAGGAAGTGGACGAGCGCGTCGAGATGACCGACCCGCTGGTGCTGGCGGTGATCGAGAAGATGGTCAAGCAGCGCAAGGATTCGATCAGCCAGTACGACGCCGCGGGCCGCGACGACCTCGCCGCCATCGAACGCTACGAGCTGGGCGTGCTGGAAACCTACCTGCCGGCCAAGCTGGACGAAGCCGCCATCCAGGCCGCCATTGACGCCGCCAAGGCCGAGACCGGCGCCGTCGGCCCGGCCGACATCGGCAAGCTGATGGCCGTGCTCAAGCCCCGCCTCGCCGGCCAGGCCGACATGGGCCTGGTCTCCCAGCTGGTGAAAAAAGCCCTCGCCGGCTAACCCCCCGTGAAAATGTACCAGGTACATTTTCACGCACATCCGGCCCTGGCCCCGGCGGCCGTGAAAATGTACCTGGTACATTTTCACGGCGTGGCATCCTAGGGGCTTATGGCACGCATCCCCGACGCCTTCATTGACGACCTGCTGGCCCGCACCGACATCGTCGAGGTGGTGGGTTCGCGCGTGCCGCTCAAGCGCCAGGGCCGCGAGTACTCGGCGCGCTGCCCTTTCCACGACGAGCGCTCGCCCTCGTTCACGGTGTCGCCGACCAAGCAGTTCTACCACTGCTTCGGCTGCGGGGCGCACGGCACCGCCATCAGCTTCCTGATGAACTACGACCGGCTGGAGTTCCTTGATGCCGTCGAGGAGCTGGCCAAGCGCTGCGGGCTGGAAGTGCCGCGCGACACCCAGCAGCGCAACCAGAGCGGCGAGTCGCGCGAGCTCTACCAGGCGCTGGAAGCGTCGGAGAAGTTCTTCATCCAGCAGCTGGCCGGCAGCACACGGGCGCGCGAGTACCTGGACAGGCGCGGCGTGGACGCGGAGAACCGCGCGCGCTTCGGCATCGGCTATGCGCCCGATGGCTTCAGCGCGCTCAAGGACGCGCTGGGCACCGACGAGCGCCGGGTGTCGCTGCTCGAGAAGACCGGCATGCTCTCGCGCAGCGACAGCGGGCGGGTGTACGACAAGTTCCGCGACCGGGTGATGTTCCCCATCCACGACCGCCGCGGCCGCGTGATCGCCTTCGGCGGACGCGTGCTGGCGGCCCCGGCCGACGGCAAGGACGCCGGCCCGAAGTACCTCAACTCGCCCGAGACCGCGCTGTTCCACAAGGGCCGCGAGCTTTACGGCCTGTGGCAGGTGAAGCAGGCGCACTCGAAGATCCCGCGGCTGGTGGTGGTCGAGGGCTACATGGACGTGGTGGCGCTGTTCCAGTTCGGCGTGAACACGGCGGTGGCCACGCTGGGCACCGCGACCACGCCCGACCACGCCGAGCTGCTGTTCCGCAACAGCGCCGACGTGTACTTCTGCTTCGACGGCGATCGCGCCGGGCGCGGTGCGGCATGGAAGGCGCTGGAGTCGGTGCTGCCGCGCATGCGCGACGGCCGCCAGGCCTTCTTCCTGTTCCTGCCCGACGGCGAGGACCCGGACAGCATCGTGCGCAAGGAAGGCGCCGGCGGCTTCGACGCGCGGCTGCAGCAGGCGATGCCGCTGTCGACGTTCTTCTACGGCGAACTGTCCAAGGACGTGAACCTGGCCGGCATGGAGGGCAAGGCGCGCCTGGCCGAGCGCGCCAAGCCGCTGCTGGCGGGCATACCCGACGGCGCGTTCCGCGACCTGATGCAGCAACGGCTCACCGAGCTGACCGGCGTGGGGCAGCGCGCCGCAGCCGCACCGACCGCGCAGGCCACGCCGTCCATGCGCGGCCGCAGCGGCGCGCCGGCGCCCAAGATCAGCCTGGTGCGCGCGGCCATCGGGCTGCTGCTGCAGCAGCCGGCGCTGGCCGAGGCCATCGAGCCACCCTACCTGTTCGGCGTGCTGCGCCAGCCGGGTATCGGCCTGCTGATGGAGCTGATTGCACTGGCGCGTGAGCGCCCCGGTATCGGCACCGGCGCCATCCTGGAACATTTCGCCGAGCGCGAGGAAGGCGCCGCGCTGCAGAAGCTGGCGATGCAGGTGCTGCCGGGCGAACCGGCGGCGTGGCGCAACGAGTTCCTGGACGCCCTGGCCCAGCTCGACCGCCAGACGCGCCAGCAGCGCATCGAAGAGCTGCAGGCCCGCATCAACGAAGTCGGCATGTCCGGCCTCGGCGACGCCGAAAAAGCCGAACTCCGCGAACTCCACGCCGCACCCCGCTGAACCGGAACGGGGTCAGATCAACTTTTTTCACTAACGAACCGTTAGTGGAAAAAGTTGATCTGACCCCGTTCCTGTCTCGACGCGGCGTGCACGGCGGGGGGCTATGCTGGGGGCCCGAGCCGACACCGAGAGACCACCGATGCGTCTAGGCCCCCTGCTTGTGCTGCTGGCGCTGTGCGCGCCGGTGCTCGCCGCGAACCCCGCCCCGGTGGCGCGCGAGGAAACCGGCAACCGCATCAGCGAGGACGTGCCGGCCGTACCGGCCGAGCTGATCGAGCGCCTGGACCGCTACCAGAACACCCGCGGCGCCACGCTCGTGGGCTGGCTTCCGGAGGGCGGCCTGCTGGTGAGCACGCGCTTCGCCGAAACCAACCAGATCCACCGCGTCGCCACGCCGCTGGGCATGCGCGAACAGCTGACATTCCAGCGCGAACCGGTCGCGGGCGCAGTGGCGTCGCCCACCGAAGACCCGAACTACGGTTTCGTATACGGCCGCGACGTGGGCGGCGACGAGTTCTGGCAGCTGCATTTCTTCAACCTCGCGACGCGCGAATCCACCCTGCTCACCGACGGCAAGCGCAGCCAGAACAACCGCGCCCTCTGGTCGCACGACGGCAGCCACCTGGCGTGGAGCAGCACCGCGCGCAACGGCACCGACTACGACGTCTGGGTGCGCACGCCCGACGGCCAGTCGCGCGCCGTGGTCAGCGCGGGCGGCCAGTGGGTGCCGATGGATTTCTCGCCGGACGCCGACCGCCTGCTGGTGATGAAGGTGGTGTCCATCAACGAGGCCTACCCGGGCGAAGTGGATCTCCGCACGGGCAAGCTGCGCCTGTTCCCGGTGGACGGCGGCAAGGCGGCGTTCTCGGCCTTGCGCTATGCGCCCGGGGGCCAGTCGGTGTTCTACGTGTCGGACGAGGGCAGCCAGTTCCGCACGCTGCGCCACCACGACCCCGCGGGCGGCGCACCCCGGGCCATCAGCGGTGCCGTGCCGTGGGACGTCACCGCCATCGACCTGTCGCCCGACGGCCAGTTCCTGGCCTACGTCACCAACGAGGACGGCATCGGCAAGCTGCGCGTTCTCACCCTGCACGACATGAAGGAGCTGCCGCTGCCCGAGCTGCCGGTCGGCGTCATCGCCAATATCGCCTTCTCGCCCACCAGCTTCAGCCTGGCCCTGACCATCAATGGCGCCACCTCACCCAGCGACGTGTACGTGGTGCACCTGACGCAAGGCCGGCTGGAGCGCTGGACCCAGAGCGAAGTGGGCGGCCTGGATGCCGGCAGCTTCCGCATTCCCGAGCTGGTGCGCTACGAAACCTTCGACCAGGTGGACGGCAAGCCGCGCACCGTGCCCGCGTTCTACTACAAGCCCGAGGGCAAGGGGCCGTTCCCCGTGGTGATCAGCATCCACGGCGGGCCGGAATCGCAGTCGCTGCCGACGTTCAGCCCGGCCGTGCAGTTCATGGTCAACGAGCTCAAGCTTGCCGTGCTGCTGCCCAACGTGCGCGGCTCGTCGGGCTACGGCAAGGACTACCTGCTGCTGGACAATGGCTTCCGGCGCGAGGATTCGGTGAAGGACATCGGCGCGCTGCTCGACTGGATCGGCAAGCAGCCCGAACTGGACGCCACGCGGGTGGGCGTGTCCGGCGGCAGCTACGGTGGCTACATGGTGCTGGCCAGCATGGTGGCCTACAACGACCGCATCCGCGCCGGCATCGACACGGTGGGCATCTCGGATTTCGGCACCTTCCTCAAGAACACCGAAAGCTACCGCCGCGACCTGCGCCGCGTCGAATACGGCGACGAACGCATCCCGGAAATGAAGGCCTTCCACGACCGCATCGCGCCGCTGAACAACGCCAGCCGCATCACCCGGCCGCTGTTCGTGGCCCAGGGCCTGAACGATCCGCGCGTGCCCTGGACCGAAGCCGAGCAGATCGTGAAGGCAGTGCGCGCGAACGGTGGCGACGTCTGGTACCTGGTGTTCAAGGACGAAGGCCACGGCTTCCGCAAGAAAGCCAACAGCGACTGGTTCGGCGCCGCCAGCATGCTCTTCTGGCAACGCCACCTGCTCGACTAGCAGCGAAGCAGGAACGGGGTCAGATGAACTTTTTTCACTAACGGTTCGTTAGTGAAAAAAGTTCATCTGACCCCGTTCTAGGCCGGCACGAATTCCAGGGCGGCGGCTACATCCGCGGCGGGGGGCAGCAGCCAGTGGTCGGCCAGCAGGAAGGCGAACAGGGCCATCAGGTAGACGATGGAGTAGTTGAACACCTTCATCGCGTACAGCTCGTTGGGCGGGTTGAGCAGGCGGATGGCGTAGTAGAGGAACACGCCGCCCAGCACCAGCGCGCCGCCCAGGTAGAACACGCCGCTCATCTTCGTCGCCCACGGCAGCACGGTCACCAGCACCAGCAGCACCGTGTAGAACAGGATCTGCCAGCGCGTGTAGGTGACGCCGTACACCACCGGCAGCATCGGTATCAGCGCCTTGGCGTAGTCGTCGCGACGGAAGATGGCCAGCGCCCAGAAATGCGGCGGCGTCCACACGTAGATGACCAGCACCAGCAGCAGCGCGTGGTCGTAGTGCAGCGGCGCACCGGCCAGGCCGACGAAGGAAACGCCCGCCGGCCAGCCCTTCACCGCCGCCCAGCCCAGCGCCGGCGGCGCCGCGCCGGCCAGGCCGCCGATGACGATGTTCTGCGGCGTGGCGCGCTTGAGCCAGCCGGTGTAGATGATGGCGTAGCCGATCAGCGAAGCGAACGTCAGCGCGGCGGTGAAGCCGTTGACGCGCCAGGCCAGCAGGCCCATGGACAGCGCGCCCAGCGCCACCGCGAACACCAGCACCTGCACCGGCCGCAGCGAGCCGGTGGCCAGCGGGCGATGCTGCGTGCGCGCCATCAGCACATCAATGCGCTGGTCCAGCAGGTGGTTGATGGCCGCCGCGGACGCCGCCGCCAGCCAGATGCCCACCGCGCCCAGCACGATGTTCTCCCACGGCCAGGCGTCGCCCGGGCGGATGGCCAGGAACATGCCGATCACGGCCGTGAACACGATCAGCGCCACCACGCGCGGCTTGGTCAGCTCCCAGTACGCGGCGAAGGGAATCTTCATTCCGGCGCCCGCAGGCGGGCCAGCAGGCCCACCAGGGTGAACAGCAGCAGCGCCGCGCCGGCGTTGTGCGCCGTGGCCACCCACAGCGGCAGGCCCAGCACCACGTTGCTGATGCCCAGCGCCACCTGGGCGGTGAGCAGCACCAGCAGCACGCTGCCCCAGAACACCAGGCCCGGCGTGCGCAGCATGCGGATGCCGACCACCGCCAGATGTCCCGCGACCAGCAGCGCCAGCATGCGGTGGCTCATCTGGATGGCCGCGCGCGCCGGGCCGTCCAGCACGCCGCCCTCGTAGTCCACGCCGATGCCGCGCCAGAGCACGAACGCCTCGCGGTAATCCTGCTCGGGCCACCACTGGCCCAGGCACGTCGGGAAATCGGTGCCGCAGGCCAGCGCGGCGTAGTTGGCGCTGGTCCAGCCGCCCAGCGCGATCTGCGCCAGCAGCAGGCCCAGGCCGATCCACAGCAGGCGGCGCAGGCGCGGCGCTTCGGCCTGCACCAGCGCGCTGCCGGGCGTGGTGCGCCAGGCCAGCCACGTCAGCAGCGACAGCGTCAGCAGGCCGCCCATCAGGTGCGACATCACGATCACGGGCTTCACCAGCCAGATCACCGTCCACATGCCCAGCACGGCCTGGAAGATGATCACCATCAGCACGAAGGTGGCCAGGCGCGCGGAATCCACGTTCGACCAGCGCAGCGCCTGCACCAGCAGGATCAGCTCGGCCACCACCACCAGCGCCACCGACAGCGTGTGGTTGGCCGCCATGCCAACCCCCATGTAGACGGGGATGGACACCGCCACCAGGCCAGAAGCCACCAGCACGCTCGCCACGCCCAGCGAACGCTTGCGCGCCGCCAGCAGCGCCAGGCCCAGCACCAGCAGGCCCAGCAGCGCGGCGATGTGGCGGTGGAACTGTTCGCGCCAGGCCTTGCTCACTTCCACCACGCGCTCGAAGGATGCGTTGGCGGCGTGGATTTCATGGTCGTGCGTGGGCCAGGTGGCCTTGCCGTAGCAGGTGGGCCAGTCCGGGCAGCTCAGGCCGGCGTTGGACAGGCGGACGAAGCCGCCGAACACGATGACGCACAGGGCCAGCAGGACGGCGGCCCAGGCGAGGCGATGGTAGTGGCGGGATGGACTGCTCATGCGGGGCCTACTTCAACACACGTCCGAGGTCCTTGCGCAGGCCCGAGGGGTTGAAGCCCGCGGGGTAGCGCAAGACGAGGTAGCCATTGGGGTCGGCCAGGTAGACCGGCAGCGCATCGGCGCGCGCCACGTCGGGCAGCAGCGCCTGCAGGCCGGGGCTGGGCTGCATGGCCACCAGGCCGCCGAACTTCGGCGCACCGGCGGGCAACTCGCCGAACCACAGCACCTTGAGCTTGTCGGCGTGGCGGCCTTCGGACACCCACACGCGCTGCAGCGCATCGAGCATCCGCAGGCAGGGCTGGCCGCAGTCCGCCGGCGGGGCCACGATGACGTGCCACTGCCGCGACGCCGGCTGCCACTGCCAGGCCGTGCCGTCGGCCTGCACCAGCGCCACCGGGCGAAGGTCGGGGTAGGGGCTGAGCATTTCGCCGATATTGCGCGTTTGCGTGGGCTTCCAGCCGCTGAAGAACAGCGTGGCGGCCACGCCGAAGCTGCCGAGGAACATGGCCGCCACCACGAACAGGATCAGGCGGGACCGGGTCTGGTTGGGCGTATTCATGGGCGCCTGCGAAGGTTGAGCACTACGATGATGATGAAGGTGGCGATCGCCAGCCCGAACCACTGGATGGCGTAACCACGGTGTTTTTCCGGCGGCAGCGTGTTGGGCAGCAGCTCGAGGTCCCGCGCGTGGCCGATCGGCAGCGCAGGGTCCAGGCGCAGCACGCGCGCGGCCAGCGGTGTGTCCAGCTTCCAGGCCGCGGACACCGCGCCGGTTTCCAGGCGCGTCGCCAGCCAGCCCTGGCCGTCGCGCTGCTGCACCAGGCCCGGGCCCATCGGCAGCCCCACGGCCGGCGGCGGCACCAGCAGCCCCGCCAGTTCGAACTCGCCCACCGGGCAGGCCGCACCCGGCAGGGCGCGGTTGGGCGCCAGCGGCAGCCACCCCATGTCCACCAGCAGCGGCTGGCCGCCGTCGGGCTGGAAGCCGCAGTAAAGCCGCATGCCCACCTGCGGGCCACGGCGCTGATTGTCCAGCAACAGGCGCGGCGTCGGCATGAAGAAACCGTGGCCGGCGACCCGGGCCGGTGCGTCGCCCGATGCCCCGGACGCCGGGCCCAGCGCCACGGGCGGCGCGGCCAGCGCGGCGGCGGCCTCGGCCAGCTGCAGGCGCTTGCTGTGCTCGCGGCCCAGCTGCCAGCGACCCAGGGCGGTGAAGCCCAGGACCAGGCACAGGCCAAGAACGCTCAGTAACCAGCGGCGATTCACGTCAGCGATGCCCGGGCGGCGGATAATGGGCGCTCACCCAGACCGCGGACCCACGTCGTGCAGAAGCTGCTCATCATCGCTTTCCTGATCCTGATCCTCTGGAACCTGGGCGCTGGCCTGTATTACATGATGGTGGACAAGGGTCGGACCGACCGCACCGTCAAATCGCTCACCTGGCGCATCGGACTGTCCGTGGCGCTGATCCTGCTGGTGGTGGCCGGCATTGCCTCCGGCATCATCAAGCCGCACGGCGTCGGCGGCTGACCGGCGAAAACAAAGGGCCGGCCTGTCGGCCGGCCCCCGGTGCCGAAACTGTAGGAGGGCCTTCAGGCCCGACGCTCCTGGCGGAACAGCATCGGGCCTGAAGGCCCTCCCACAAGGTTCTGGTCAGACCACGTAGACGAACAGGAACAGGCCCAGCCAGACCACGTCCACGAAGTGCCAGTACCAGGCCACGGCTTCGAAGCCGAAGTGGTGGTCCTTGCTGAAGTGGCCCTTCAGGCAGCGCAGCCAGATGATGGCCAGCATCAGCGTGCCCAGGAACACGTGCATGCCGTGGAAGCCGGTGAGCATGAAGAAGGTGGAGCCGTAGATGCCCGAACCCAGCGTCAGGTTGAGTTCGTGGTAGGCGTGGATGTATTCCTCCGCCTGGTAGAACAGGAAGATGCAGCCCAGCACCACCGTCGCACCCAGCCACACCAGCAGCGACTTGCGGTGGCCCGCCTTCAGCGCGTGGTGGGCGATGGTGATGGTGACGCCGGAGGTCAGCAGGATCAGCGTGTTGATCAGCGGCAGGCCCCAGGCCGGGATGGTCTGGAAGGCGCCGCCAACCGCGGCCGGACCGTTGGTCGGCCAGCCCGCGACGAAGCCCTGCCACAGGAACTGGTTGGTCAGCGCGCCGTCACCCTCGCCCGACAGCCACGGCAGCGCGAACTGGCGGGCGTAGAACAGGGCGCCGAAGAAGGCCGCGAAGAACATCACTTCCGAGAAGATGAACCACATCATGCCCATGCGGAACGAGGCGTCGACCTTCTCGTTGTACTTGCCGGCGATGGACTCGGAGATGACGTTGCCGAACCAGCCGAACAGCACCGCCAGCGTGGCCACGAAGCCGATGAAGAACACCGGCTGGCCCCAGGCATGGCCGTTGAGCCAGTTCGCCACGCCCACCATGGTGGTGAACAGCGTGATGGAGCCAACGAAGGGCCACGGGCTGTGGCGCGGGACGTAGTAAACGTTCGGATCGTCGTGGGTGGTCTGTGCCATGGTGTTCCCCGGTATTCCAGTAGGCCTGCGGTCAGGGCGCGGTGCGGGCGGTGGACGGCGCTGCCGCCGTGGCCACCAATCGCGCCGTGGCCGATTCGTTGCTGAAGAAGGTATACGAAAGCGTGATGGTGTTGATGTGTGCGGGCAGATCCGGATCAACGATGAAGCGCACCGGCATCAGGCGCTCTTCGCCGGCGCCGAGCAGCTGCTCGGTGAAGCAGAAGCATTCGGTCTTGTTGAAGAACGTGGAGGCCGTGGACGGCGCCACCGACGGCGCGGCGTTGCCGACGATGGCGTGGTCGGAGGTGTTGCGCGCCAGGTAGTTGGCCTCGTACTGCTTGCCCGGGTGCACCTGCATGGTGAGCTGCTGGGGCTTGAAGGCCCAGGGCAGCTTCGAGTTCACGGTGGCGTCGAACTGCACGGTGATGGTGCGGTCCTTCTGCTCGACCATGCCCGCGACCTGCTGTTCGCCCGCGGGGCCGGTTTCGAGCTTGATGCCGAACACCTTCTCGCAGGCGATGTAGTACAGCGGCACCAGGGCGAAGGTGCCGACGAAGAACAGCGCCGAAACCGCCGCGATGGTGCGCAGGCTGGACTTGACCGACGGCTGGCTCACGGCAGCATCACCGACAGCAGGAAGGCCGCGTAGATGCCGACCGCGACGATGCCGACCGCCCACGCCGTGCGGCGGATGCCGCGGCGGCGGGTGTCGGAAGCGGGCTTGTCGGCGGGCGCGGTCATGTCGGTTTCGCGGCGCCCCGGGGGGCGCCGCAGGTCCTCAGTGCGTGATGTCGCCGTGGGCCAGGTCGCCGTCCCGGATCACCGGCGGGTGGGTGAAGGTGTGGTGCGGGGCCGGCGAAGGCACCGTCCACTCCAGGCCCTTGGCGTTTTCCCACGAGCGGGCTTCGGCCTTGACGCCGCCGCGCGCGCACTTCCACACGATGTAGGCGAACAGCAGCTGGCTGATGCCGAAGCCGAAGCCGCCGATGGTGGACCACTGGTTGAAGTCGGCGAAGGCCACGTTGTAGTCGGGCACGCGGCGCTGCATGCCGGCCAGGCCCAGGAAGTGCTGCGGGAAGAACAGCAGGTTCACGAAGAACGTGGACAGCCAGAAGTGCCACTTGCCCAGCGTTTCGTTGTACATGTGGCCGGTCCACTTGGGCAGCCAGTAGTACACGCCGGCCATGATGCCGAACACGGCGCCGGTCACCAGCACGTAGTGGAAGTGCGCCACCACGAAGTAGGTGTCGTGGTACTGGAAGTCGGCCGGCACGATGGCCAGCATCAGGCCCGAGAAGCCGCCGATGGTGAACATGATGACGAAGCCGAGCGCGAACAGCATGGGCGTCTCGAAGGTCATCGAGCCGCGCCACATGGTGGTGACCCAGTTGAACACCTTCACGCCGGTGGGGATGGCGATGAGCATGGTGGCGTACATGAAGTACAGCTCGCCGCCCAGCGGCATGCCCACGGTGAACATGTGGTGGGCCCACACGATGAAGCTCAGGAAGGCGATGGACGCGGTGGCGTACACCATGGCCTGGTAGCCGAACAGCGGCTTGCGGGCGAAGGTCGGGATGATTTCCGACACGATGCCGAACGCCGGCAGGATCATGATGTAGACCTCGGGGTGCCCGAAGAACCAGAAGATGTGCTGGTACATCACCGGGTCACCGCCGCCGGCGGCGCTGAAGAAGCTGGTGTCGAAGAACTTGTCGGTGAGCAGCATGGTCACCGCGCCCGCCAGCACCGGCATCACCGCGATCAGCAGGAAGGCGGTGATCAGCCAGGTCCACACGAACACCGGCATCTTCAGCAGGTCCACGCCCGGGGCGCGCATGTTGAGGATGGTGGCGATGATGTTGATGGCGCCCATGATCGAGCTGATGCCCATCAGGTGGATGGCGAAGATGGTGAACGCCGTGCTGGAGCCGCCCTGCAGCGACAGCGGCGGGTACAGGGTCCAGCCGCCGGCCGGGGCGCCGCCGCCAATGCCGAAGAAGTACAGGATCAGCGGCATCAGCAGCAGGGTGAAGGCGAACGGCATGATCCAGAAGGACCAGTTGTTCATGCGCGGCAGCGCCATGTCGGGCGCGCCGATCATCAGCGGGATCATCCAGTTGGCCAGGCCCACGAACGCGGGCATGACGGCGCCGAAGATCATCACCAGCGCATGCATGGTGGTCATCTGGTTGAAGAACTCGGGCTCGACCAGCTGCAGGCCGGGCTGGAAGAGCTCGGCGCGGATGACGAGCGCCATCGAGCCGCCGATGAAGAACATCACCAGCGAGAACACCAGGTAAAGGGTGCCGATGTCCTTGTGGTTGGTCGAGTAGAACCAACGCTGGAAGAAACCCTGCTTGTGCTCGCCGTGGTGGTCGTCGGCATGGACAGCGTCGTGGTTAGCCATGGTCATGTGCCTCTATCTGGATTCTTTCAGCCCTCGCCGACCGCTTTCGCGGTGGCGGGGGTGCTGGCGGCGATGCGGGCGGCTTCGACGAGGTCGCCGGCCTTCTGGGCGGCGAGCCACGCGTCGTATTCACCGCGCGGCACGGCCTTCACCACGATCGGCATGAAGCCATGGTCCTTGCCGCACAGCTCGGCGCAGACGCCGCGGTAGGTGCCCGGCTCGCGGATCTGGGTCCAGGCCTCGTTGATCACGCCCGGGATGGCGTCCTGCTTCCAGCCCAGGGCCGGCACCCACCAGGCGTGGATCACGTCGTCGGCGGTCACCACGAAGCGGATCTTGGTTTCGGTGGGCAGCACCAGCACGCGATCCACGTCGCGCAGGTAGTGCGGGGCGGCCTCGGCGGTGGGCAGCTCGCCGCTCTGGCGGATGCGGTCGGATTCGCGGTCCAGGCGGCTGATGAAGTTCACGTCCTCGCCCACGATCTCGTAGCGCCACATCCACTGGTACCCGGTGACCTTGACGGTCATCTCGTGGTCCTTGGTGTCGTACTGCTCGATCACCTTGATGGTGGCCGGCACCGCCATCACCACCAGGATGATGATCGGGACCACGGTCCAGATGACCTCGAGCTTGGTGGAGTGGGTGAAGTCCACGTCGGGCTTGGCGCCCTTGGACTTGCGGAACTTGAACATGGCGTAGGCCATCGCGCCGAACACCACCACGCCGATGACCACGCAGATCCAGAGCATCAGCATGTGCATGTCGTAGGCGTTTTCCGCCGTGCGGGTGACGCCCGGCGTCATGTTCAGCTGCCACCGTTGCGGCTCGGTGCCTTCGGCCAGTGCCAGGGAACTGGCCACGACGGCGGAAACGCCGGTGGCGATGCGTGCCAGGCCGACCTGGGTGGCGCGCGCTGCTTTCATCGCTGCATTCATCCGAACTTACCCCAACGTGTGGTCTTCGATCTGGCCCCGACCCGAGGCCGACGCCAGCAATCCTTTCAATCGGGTGGCCAGGTCGCGACGCTCCTCGAACGAGAGGAACGACCCGACTTCCACCTGCCGGCCGTGCGAGCCCAGCAAAACCCTTTCCCTGCCCTCGCCGCCCTCCACCTGCAGCCGCACCCAGAACGGGTGGGCCCGGAAGGCCGGCTCGGGCTGCGCCGAGCGACGGACCTCGAGGTGGCGCTCGTCCAGCGCGATCTCCTCGAACCTGTCGCCCTGACGCCACACCCATCGCAGCACCGTGGCGATGAACGCCGCGTCCAGCAGTGCGAAGACCGGGGCGAACACATTGCCCTGGACGAAGGCGTACCCCGCCACCCCGAAGGTGGCCAGGGACAGGCCGACGGCCAAGCCCGCGAATTGGCCCGCGCTCAGGGCACGCCGGGGACGGAGCACCAGGCGGGCTCCGGGACCTGACGGCACCGCTGCAACGAGCTCGATCACGCGGATGACCTGCGACCAGCATCGGAAACCCGCGAATTTTAACGGCCCGCGCGCTGGCGCGGCAAGCCAAATCGTCCCGGCGGCCCCGCCGCGGCCGCCAGCTTCGTGAAGAGGCCGGGGTTCCGTGCCCCCGTCCGGGGCACTAGAATCCGGTCTCTCGCGCGGACCCGCGCTGCCCCGCCCCTGGACCCCCGTGACCCCGATCCTGAGTCCTGAACTCCCCGGCGCAGCGTCCGAACTGCGCGCCCGGATCACCGCCGCCTTCCACCGCGACGAAGCCACCCACCTGGCCGAACTGCTGGACCAGGCCCGCCTGCCCGAGGCCGAACAGGCCCGCGTCCAGGCCATGGCCGTGGCCCTGGTGCAGCGCACCCGGGTGCGCGCGGCCGACCCGGGCATGGTCGAGGCCTTCATGCGCCAGTACGACCTGTCCAGCGAGGAGGGCGTGCTGCTGATGTGCGTGGCCGAGGCCCTGCTGCGCATCCCCGACCGGGCCACGGCCGACAAGCTCATCCGCGACAAGCTGGGCGACGCCGACTGGGACCGGCACATGGGCCAGTCCACGTCGGTGCTGGTGAACGCCTCCACCTGGGGCCTGATGTTGACCGGCCGCATGGTGAACCTGGCCGACGAGACCCGCCGCAACGCCATCGGCGCCTTCCGCCGCCTGGTGGGCCGGGCCGGCGAACCGGCCATCCGCCTGGCCGTGCGCCAGGCCATGCGCATCATGGGCCACCAGTTCGTGATGGGCCGCACCATTGCCGAGGCGCTGGACCGCAGCCGCAAGGGCGACCAGGCCAAGTACCTGTATTCGTTCGACATGCTGGGCGAGGCCGCGTTCACCCAGGCCGACGCCGACCGCTATTTCGCGGCCTACCGCGACGCCATCGGCGCCATCGGCTCCGGCGGGCCCTACCCCGACGTGCTCAGCGCGCCCTCCATTTCGGTGAAGCTGTCGGCCCTGCACCCGCGCTACGAGCTGGCCAAGCGCGCCCGCGTGCATGCCGAACTCATCCCGCGGGTGCTCGAACTGGCCAGGCTGGCCAAGGCCCAGGGCATCGGCTTCACCATTGACGCCGAGGAGTCCGAGCGGCTGGAGCTGAGCCTGGACGTGATTGCGGGCGCCTTCGTGGACCCGTCGCTCAACGGCTGGGAAGGCTACGGCCTGGCCGTGCAGGCCTACCAGAAGCGCGCGCCCTTCGTCATTGACTACCTGGCCGACCTGGCCCGCAGGACCGGCCGCCGCATGCCGATGCGCCTGGTGAAGGGCGCCTACTGGGACAGCGAGGTCAAGAAGGCGCAGGCCGAGGGCTATGCCGGCTACCCGGTGTTCACCCGCAAGGCCAACACCGACGTGAGCTACCTGGCCTGCGCACGCCGCATGCTGGCGGCGTCGGACGCCATCTACCCGATGTTCGCCACCCACAACGCGCAGACGATTGCCGCTATCCACGCCTATGCCGCGGGCCAGCGCTACGAGTACCAGAAGCTGCACGGCATGGGCGACGACCTGTATGCCGAGGTGATCCCGGAGGACAAGCTGAACGTGGCCTGCCGCGTGTACGCCCCGGTGGGTTCGCACGAGGACCTGCTGCCCTACCTGGTGCGCCGCCTGCTGGAAAACGGCGCCAACTCCAGCTTCGTCAACCGCATCGCCGACGAAACCCTGCCGCCGGCCGACCTGGTGGCCGACCCGGTGGCCACCGTGGACGCGTACGACTCCAAGCCCCATCCCCGCATCCCCCAGCCGCTGGACCTCTTCCGGTCGTACGGCGAAGACAGGAACAACTCCATGGGCGCCAATCTCGCCAACGACGACACTCTTTCCGCGCTGGCCGCTTCCATCAATGCGGCGGTGAAGGACTGGCAGGCCACGCCGCTGGTGCCGGGCGCCACGCCGTCGGGCGCGGCCAACGCCGTGACCAATCCGGCCGACCGCCGCGAGCGCATCGGCCAGTGGATCGCGGCCGACGCCGCCGCGGTGGAAAAGGCCCTGGCCAACGCCGTGGCCTCGCAGGACGGCTGGGACCGCATGCCGGCCGCCAGCCGCGCCCGCATCCTCGAGCACGCCGCCGACCTGATGGAAGCGCGCATGCCGGAGTTCCTGGCGCTGTGCGTCAAGGAAGCCGGCAAGTCGCTGTCGGCCTCGGTGGCCGAGGTGCGCGAAGCCGTGGACTTCCTGCGCTACTACGCCCTGCAGGCCCGCAAGCTGTTCGGCGCGCCCGAGAAGCTGCCCGGCCCCACCGGCGAATCGAACGAGCTGTGGCTGCACGGCCGCGGCGTGTTCGTGTGCATCAGCCCCTGGAACTTCCCGCTGGCCATCTACGTGGGCCAGGTGGCCGCGGCGCTGGCGGCCGGCAATTCGGTGATCGCCAAGCCGGCCGAACAGACCACGCTGACGGCCTTCGTGGCCACGCAGCTGATGCATGAAGCCGGCGTGCCGAAGGACGTGCTGCAGTTCCTGCCCGGCGACGGCGCCACCGTGGGCGCGGCGCTCACCCGCGATGCGCGCGTGGCGGGCGTGTGCTTCACCGGCTCCACCGACACGGCCTGGGCGATCAACCGATCGCTGGCCGCGCGCAACGCTTCGATTGCCGCACTGATTGCCGAAACCGGCGGCCAGAACGCGCTGATCGCCGATTCGTCCGCCCTGCCCGAGCAGCTGGTGAAGGATGCGATGGCCTCGGCGTTCGATTCCGCCGGCCAGCGCTGCTCGGCCGCGCGCGTGCTGTTCGTGCAGGCCGACATCGCCGACAAGGTGCTGCACATGCTGGCCGGCGCGATGGACGAACTGGTGGTCGGCGACCCGGCCCTGCTGAGCACCGACGTGGGCCCGGTGATTGACGAAGACGCGCGCAGGATCCTGGTGGACCACGCCGCGCGCATGGACAAGGAAGCGAAGCTGGTGAAGGCCGTGGCGCTGCCGGAAGCCACCGCCAACGGTTCGTTCTTCGCGCCGCGCGCGTACGAGCTTTCTTCGCTGTCCCAGCTCACCCGCGAAGTGTTCGGCCCGGTGCTGCACGTGATCCGCTTCGAGGCCGACAAGCTCGACGAGGTGCTGGCCGCCATCAACGCCACCGGCTACGGCCTGACGCTGGGCATCCACTCGCGCATTGATTCCACCATCGAGAAGATCTCGCGCACGGTGAAAGTGGGCAACTGCTACGTCAACCGCAACCAGATCGGCGCCGTGGTGGGCGTGCAGCCCTTCGGCGGCGAAGGCCTGAGCGGCACCGGCCCCAAGGCCGGCGGCCCGCACTACCTGCTGCGCTTCGCCTCCGAACGCACCCTGACGGTGAACACCACCGCCGCCGGCGGCAACGCCTCCCTCCTCACCCTCGACGACTGATCGCCCTCGTGTAGGAGGGCCTTCAGGCCCGACGCTCTTCGCCAAAAAGCATCGGGCCTGAAGGCCCTCCTACAAGGACGGTTGTGGCAGGCTAACGTCTTACCCCACCGCGAGGCGCCATGTACCTCGAGCACTACGGCCTGAGCGAGGCGCCGTTCTCGATCACCCCGGACCCGCGCTTCGTGTACCTGAGCGAGCGCCACCGGGACGCGCTGGCGCACCTGCTGTTCGGCATCGGCCAGGGCGGCGGCGGCGGCTTCGTGCAGCTCACCGGCGAAGTGGGCACCGGCAAGACCACCCTGTGCCGCCTGCTGCTGGAACAGCTGCCCGAGAACGTGCGCGTGGCCCTGGTGCTGAACCCGCGCCTGAGCCCGCCCGAGCTGCTGGAAACCATCTGCCAGGAGCTGCGCATCAAGCTGCCGGCCCGGCGCACCAGCCTCAAGGCGCTGGTGGACGCGCTCAACGCCTACCTGCTGGACGCGTACGCCCAGGGCCTGCGCGTGGTGCTGATCATTGACGAGGCGCAGAACCTGAGCGTGGAAGCGCTGGAACAGGTGCGCCTGCTGACCAACCTGGAAACCGACACCCAGAAGCTGCTGCAGATACTGCTGCTGGGCCAGCCCGAACTGCGCGACATCCTGGCCCGCGACGACCTGCGCCAACTGGCCCAGCGCATCACCGCCCGCTTCCACCTCACCCCGCTGGACGCCGCCGAAACCGAGGCCTACCTGCGCCACCGCTGGGCCGTGGCGGGCGGCCAGCGCTTCCCGTTCACCAAGCTGGCGGTGAAGCGCATCCAGCACCATTCGGGCGGCGTACCGCGGCTGGTGAACATCATCGCCGAGCGCGCGCTGCTGGGCGGCTATGCCCACGACGAAGCGCAGATCGGCGAGCGCTGGGTGGACCAGGCCGCACGCGAAGCGCTGGCACCGCGGCTGTCGAAGCTGCCGCGGCCCACGATGGCCGCCGTGGTGGGCCTGGGCCTGGCGGTGCTGGCGGCGCTGTTCCTGCTGTGGCCGCAGGCCGCCCCGCCGCCGCCAACCCTGCCCACCGCCGCGCCCGCACCGACCCCCGCCAGGGAAGTGGTGCCCTACCTGCCGGGTGAAGCGCTGGACCAGCGCGTGCGGCTGGCGGGCGCGTCGCCGCAGCCGGCATGGAGCCAGCTGCTGGGCCTGTGGACCGTTCGCGCCAACGAAGCCGCGCTGGCCGACGCCGCCAACTGCCCGCCCGTGCTGGCGCCCGGCCTGTTCTGCCTGCGCGGTCGCGCCAGCCTGGACAAACTCGCGGCGCTGGGCCGCCCGGCGCTGCTGCGCCTGCAGAGCGCCGAAGGCGACGCCTGGGCCGTGCTGCTGGGGGCCGATGCCGTGCGCGTGCGCCTGTGGCTGGGCGGCGGCCGCTTCGACACCGACCGGCTGGCGCTGGAGCGCGCCTGGCGCGGCGACTACGCCGCCATCTGGCGCGGCCCGGCCTTCCTCGCACCACCGCCCGCGCCCGGCGGCAGCGGCCCGGCCGTGGACTGGATCCACGACCGCCTGCGCGACCGCGCCGGCCTGGACACGCCCGACGCCGGACCCGCCGTGCTCGACGACGCCAGCCTGGTGGCCGTTCGCCGCGTGCAGACCGCGCACGGCCTGGTGGCCGACGGCGTGATTGGCCCGGAAACACTGCTGGCGCTGTCGTCGGGCGACAGCGACGGCCCGCGGCTGCGCCGGAGCCTGGACTGATGTCGCTGATCCTGGAAGCGCTGCGCAAGTCCGAAGCCGAGCGCCAGCGCGGCCGCGCGCCCGGCCTGTTCGTTGAACAGCGGCCGGCGCGGGCCCACGAGCGCCGCGTGCCCGCATGGGCCTGGGCCCTGGGCGCCCTGCTGGTGGCGGTGCTGCTGGCCTGGGGCTGGCGGGAACGGCCGCGGCCCGCGGCGGCGGTCGTGGCCACGGCCGAGCCTTCGGCCGACACGGTGACCGAAGCACGGCCAAGCACCTTCGCGCCGCGCACCGAAGCTTCGCCGGGCGAGCCGGGCTCGCTGGCGCCGATCACGCTGGCGCCGGCGCCTTCACCCGCGCCCGCGCCTGCACCGGTGGGCGCCGCGCCCGCGTTGCCTGGGCCTTCCATTGCGGCACCGTCGGCTCCGGTGGCCTCTGCGGCTGCGCCCGCCGCCGCTGTCACGCCTGCCATGGCGCCACCTTCCGCCGAAGTGGCAACGATGCCGCCGCGTTCGGAAGCCATCGGTGCGCCCGACCCCGTGCCGGCCACGGCGCCCGCCGCCGTGCCCGCGCCACCGCCCGCGCCGGCGGCTTACCTGCCCGGCCTCGAAGCCCTGGCCGCCGCCGACCGCGCCGCACTGCCGCCGCTCAAGCTCAGCATGCACGTGTACGCCGACACCCCCGCGCAGCGTTTCGTCATCCTGGACGGCCAACGCCTGGGCGAAGGCGCCAGCCCCGCCAGCGGCGTGGTGCTGGAAGAAATCCGTCGCGATGGCTTGGTACTCTCGGTGAATGGCCAGCGCCTGCTGCTGGCGCGACCCTAGGCGGCCATGGTCTTCGTCTTCCTCCCCACGCGGCGCAAGCCGCAGCTGCGCTGGGCCACCGCCCTGCTGGCCACGCTGATGGTGGCCGCGTTCATCTGGGTTGCCCTGCTGCCTGACGACGCCGCGTGGCGCGCCACCCTGCTGCGCTGGGGCACGCTGTCGGGCAGCGTCACCGAATGGCGTGCGGCGGTGCGCGACGAGCGCCTGCTCACCCTGGTCAGCGCCCTGTTCATCCACCTCGGGCCGGTGCACCTGATCGGCAACTTGCTGTTCCTTTTCATCTTCGGGCTGCCGGCCGAGCGCAGCCTGGGGCCGTGGCGCTTCCTGCTGCTGTTCCTGGCGGGCGGCGCGCTGGCGAACCTGGCCGCCGCGCTGCTGATGGGCACGCCCGCGCGAGCCATCATTGGCGCCAGCGGCGGCGTGTCGGCGGTGATCGGCGCCTACCTGGCGCTGTTCCCGAACGCACGCCTGGGCGTGGTGGTGCCGCTGGGCGTGTGGCTGGAGTTCATCAAGGTGCCGGCGGCGCTGCTGATCGGGCTGTGGGCGGTGCTGCAGCTGATCTTCACCTTCGTGGGCCCGAGCTTCGGCGCCGTGGCGTGGTGGGCGCACCTGGCCGGGTTCGTGGTGGGCCTGCTGTACGCGCTGGTGGCCAAACCCACCCTGGCCCGGCGCTCGCGCGGCGTTTGAGCCCGCTCGTATACTCGCGCCCATGACCACGCGCGTCCTCTACAAGATCACCTTCCTCACCGCCGGCAAGATCTACGAGCTGTACGCGCGGCGCGTGGCGTCGAGTTCGCTCTGGGGCTTCACCGAAGTGGCCGACCTGGTGTTCGACGTGAACGAAGGCCTGGTGGTGGACCCCACCGAAGAGCGCCTGCGCGACGAGTTCGCCAACACCCGCGTACTGCACCTGCCCATGCAGAGCGTGCTGCGCGTGGAGGAAGTGGACCGCAAGTCCCCACTGACCATCCGCGACGCCGGCACCGGCGAGAAAGTGGTGACGCCGTTCCCGATGCCCATCAAGCCGCGCTAGCCGCGGGCGGGCGCGCTGCATCGCCTGGGAAGCGCGTGCGGATAATCCGTTAAATAAAATCGCCACGCCGTGCCGCGCTGCGCTCTTGGCGGGCAACGGGTCGGCAGTGCGCCGCCAACGGCCACGAACCGGCATCCACGCGCGGCGGCGGGTTGTTGCGAAATAGACCGGCGTTTGAAGCGAAGCCCGCGCTATCCGGCCATTTGGAGGGAATATCCGTCTTGGCGGGTGAACGGGACTGAGAGGCAAGGTGTTGATCAGGCGTGGAATGTTGGCCGGTGGAAAAGGCTGCCGGGGTTGGTAGCATGGGCTATCGGGTCATATGACCCGCTACAAGTAGTTAGGCCCCACATGCAAACTCGCGATGTGTTGTGGAAGAGAACGATTCAGAGTCAGCTTGGCGCAGCGGCAGCGATTGCGTTGATTCTTTTTGGCCTTTCGTTCTTACCGGAAGACTTCTCTCGACTCTTCTGGATGCCGATAGCCGGTCTAGCTTTCGCGATCACTTATGTTGCACTTCTGGGACGAATCAAATGCCCTCGCTGTGATTACCCGTTCCTCAATTGCGGGATATATCGGATTAAACTCGGCAGCATCAAGTACCGCATAAACCACTGCCCCCATTGCGGCACAAGTCTAGACTCCGAATGGGGGCCTAACCAATCCGTAAGGAAACCCCCGTCAACTCCGCGCACCAGCGCTCCTGCCTCTGGCTCCTAGGCTCTAGCGATCTCCTTGGTAACGCGTGTTGCGTGGTGCGTGTCGGCTTGGGCAGGCTCAACGGTTGCCAGACTGCATTTCCGTAATCGGTCTTGTTGGACGCCGTGACTCTCGTCCGGACCAGGGTAAAAACCGCACCCGGAGGCCTCATTCATTTATCGGCTTTGCCAATGCGTCGGGGATCAGCCGCTGCATCTGTTGGCGCCGAACGGTTAGCCAGGCTCTCTCCAGGCGGGTCTGACCCGTTGCTACCTTGCCCGCACTGACGGTGAAGTCGTTTCGATCATTCGGCGGCTCGCTTCTTCGCCGGCCGCTGCACCATCGGGTGCTTGAGCCAGGCGTCGGCGTCGTAGTGCTCGCCGCGCGCCAGCATCGCCCACAGCTGGCGCGCGTGCTTGTTGGCAATGGCCACCAGCACCTTGCCGAACGGCAGCCGTCGCCCAAGGTCCTGGATCCAGCGTTGCTCGGGCGACGCCTTCTCCCAAGGCACGGCCTTGGCGCGCTGCAGGCTGCTGCGGGCGCCCTGGATCAGCAGCGTTCGCAGGTAGCCGTCGCCACGGCAGCTGATGCGGCCCAGGCGCGAACGCCCGCCGCTGGAATGCTGCATCGGCACCAAGCCAAGCCAGGCCGCGAACTGCCGGCCGTTCTTGAAGTCTTGTGCCGAGCCGATCGTCGCAACGACGGCGTCCGCGGTGATCGGTCCCACGCCGATGATCGCGCGCAGCCGCGTGCAGGCGTCGTCGGCCTTGGCGTGCGCGTTGATCCGGCGATCTGCGTCAGCGATGCGGGCCTGCAGCTTCTGCCAGTGTGCGTCGACATCGCGCAGCAGCTCGACCAGCGCGCAGGGCAAGGCAAGCGCATCGAGGTCGGCCAACGCACGGCGGAGCGCCGCGTCGCTCTGAGCAATGACAACGCCGAACTCAGCGAACAATCCGCGCAGCCGGTTGCTTGTGGCCAGCGCCTCGGCCTTGTAACCCTCGCGCACCCGATGCCACGACAGTCGCACCTGCTGATCGACGGTCTTGACCGGCACGAAGCGCATGTTGCCCTGGCGGGCCGCCGTGGCGATGGCCTCGGCGTCGTTGCGATCGTTCTTGGCGGTGCGGCTCTTGCGGAAAGGCGCCACAAACTGGGCCGCCATCAACCGCGGCAGCAGGCCGCTGTCCTGACACCGTCGCGCCCAATAGTGGGCGCCGCTGCACGCTTCCATCGCCACGATCGTTCCAGCCGGGACACTGGGCAGCCACTGCCGGAAGGCCTCGCGTCGCAGCTCACGCCGGTCCTGGACCCGCCCGGCGGCGTCCACCGAGCACACGGAAAACACCTGTTTTGCCAAGTCAACGCCGATGGTTATAGTGCGCATGGGAAACTCCTCATTCAGACATACCGATGGTGAGAGCCATCATGGCCTTCGAGGCCGAGCGGTTATCCGCAGGGGTGGGGAGTTTCCTTTTTACTCATTCAAGCCGACGCGGCGCTTCCTACGCTTTAGTGGACACCCTGACCTAACCGATCAGGAGCTGTCCCCATGCCCATCCCAGGCCCCCGCACCACCCCGCGCTACAGCGCGCAATTCAAAGCCACCGCCGTCCGCCTGAGCCAGATGCCGGGCGTCGCGGTGCAGGATGTCGCGCAGTCGCTTTACATCCACCCGTTCATGTTGTCTCGTTGGCGCAAGCAAGCGAGCGAGGGGACGATCGTGACCAAGGGTGTTTCCGTCGACAAGGACATCAAGGCCGAGCTCAAGGAGCTGCGCCGGGTGAAGAAGGCCTACGAGCAGCTCAAGCTCGAGCATGACCTTTTAAAAAAAGCGATCGCGTTCACTTCCGAACTAAACGCGACGTCTTCGCCTTCATCGCCCGCCAAGAAAACGTCCCGGTGAGACGGCTCTGTCGACTCTATGGCGTCAGTGCCAGCGGTCTCTATGCCTGGCGGGATCGCCCCGCCAGTGCGCGGCGCGCGCAGGACACGCAGTTGCTGGAGCAGATCCGCGACGCACACCAGACCAGCCGCCAGACTTACGGCAGCCCCCGGGTGCACGCCGCGCTCCGGAAGTCCGGCGTGGACGTGGGTCGCCGCCGAATTGAGCGGGTCATGCGGGAGAACGCTATCCAGGGCTGCGCCACGACGCTGTACCGACGCAGCCCGGGCACGGGCCGGTTCTTCGCCAGCGCCGAGAACCAGGTGCATGCGCTGACGGTCGACCGCCCCAACCAGGTGTGGGTCGGCGACGTCACCTACCTCAAGGTCGCGGGTGCCTGGCGGTACCTGGCGACCGTGATGGACCGCCATAGTCGCCGGTTGCTTGGTTGGGCGCTAGGCACCGAACGCACCGCGGCGCTCACGGCCCGGGCGCTGCGTTCGGCCCTGCGCACGCGTGAGACAGGCGTCGGGGCGATCTTCCACAGCGACCGCGGCGTGGAGTTCCTGGCCGCGGAATTCCGGCAAGTGCTGGCCCGCGCCGGCCTGGCCCAAAGCGTCAACCGGCCCCGCCGGATGAACGACAACGCGCACATGGAATCCTGGAACCAATCGCTCAAGTCCGACATGTACCACCGGCAGCGGTTCGCCACCGATGGAGAACTGCGCCGGGCGGTCTTGGGCTATGTCGATTTCTACAACAATGTGCGCTTACACTCTGCCTGAAGTACCAGACCCCAGCCGCGTTCGAGAGCCAATACACCTAACCACCGGGTGTCCACTTTTTCGTAGGAAGTCCCCGCCTTCGGCGCGGCTTAACTAAGTAGTTAGCCCACAAGAGCATGATCACAGTCGCCCATTACTTCGAGCCTTCGGAAGCCCACGTCGTTCGCGCACTTCTGGCTTCGGCGGGGCTGCACGCAACAGTGGCAGACGAGCATCACGTGATCGCCAACTATCCGATTTCTACTGCGCTTGGAGGAGTGAGAGTCCAAGTCCCGCATGAGGAAGTTGAGGCGGCGAAGGGCCTTATCGCGGCTTATGCCAACGGTGAACTGCAGCGCGAACTCGAGGAGGAAACTGGCGATGTACCGGAGGCATGCCCGGCATGCGGTTCGGCTGAATTGAGCGGCAGGGTGCCGGTCCGCAGCAAGGTACTGGCAGTTGCGGTGTTCGCTTTGGGCGCGGCGACGTTTCCTACAAGGCAATCCGTGCGCAAGTGTGCAAGCTGCGGGCACTCTTGGTCCGGGGGCTAACTAATCATTCACGCCGACGCCTTCGCCGCGGCTTAACTCGGGCGTTAGGCCGCAGGTGAAGAATGTCGCAATACTTTGTCCACAACGGCTACAACGGTTGGGCCTATGGCACTCCAAGCGACCCCCAGTTGGTGTCCGCTGAGGCTGCGGCCAGGCTGATGCAGTCAGCCGGCCTCAGCGCTGACCAGGTTTCCGTTATGGTTCCGGCAGCTCAGTACGCAGAGCCCGGTGATAGCCTGTTCGTTGCTACCGGCGGCAATCGCTCTTTGTTCTTTGGCAGCTACACAGAATGTGCTGATGTCAATTTGAGCAAGGTCGTCGAGCCAATTGCCATCGACTGGGCTGCGTCCTAACCAATCATTCAATCCGACGCCTTCGGCGCGGCTTAACTCAAGGTGTAAGGCCCAATGAGCAGGCTCCAGCTCGACAGAAGCGCTACAACCGGGGAGCGCCTGCTGGGTGCCGCGATGGTTTCTCTGCTCGCGCTTTACCTTGCCGTCGCTTCGTTCTACATCTGGTTGGCTGCGTTTAGGTCTGAGAGTCCAGATCCGTTCCTGATCGCTCTATCGATTCTCGCAGCGGCAGGATGCGTGCTACTTCTCAAATATCTCTACACACATCTATCGCAGGCCCCGACGCGTCATCGCCCAGCGACTCTGATGCTTGCGGCTTGCACCCTTCTGTTGGCGGGACTGGGGTCCCTGGCGCTGGCAATACTGCAAGGGTCCAAGACACCACATATCTACGCTACCGCCGCTGTATCAATTGCGATGGGCGCAAGGCATATTCTCGCTATGAGGCGCCGGTGAGGGCCTAACCAATAATTCAAGCCGAACCCATTGCGTGCGCAGCTTAACTCCAGAGTTAGACCGCGTGTTGCGTGATGCGCAACATGGTACAGTCGCGCCATGATCCAGTCGTTCCGACACAAAGGATTGCGCAGGCTGTATGAGACGGGGAACGCGCCTGGCGTGCAGGCGAGCCACGCCAAGCGCCTGCGAATGCAGCTGGCTGCATTGGACACTGCGCAGGCTGTGGAGGATATGGATATTCCTGGCTTCCGGCTCCACCCGCTAAAAGGCCCAATGCGAGGGCGTTGGTCCATCTCAGTAAATGGCAATTGGCGGATCACGTTTGAGTTCCAAGACGGGAACGCCTACGTCTTAGACTACGAGGACTATCACTAATGGCTATGTACAATCCCCCGCATCCTGGTGCGTTCATTACCGATGTATACCTTGAGCCCAATGGCATCAGCGGCCGCGAGCTCGCGGAGAAGCTGGACGTAGCCGCGTCCACTTTGAGCCGCATCCTCAAGGGCAGTAGTCGGGTAACCCCGGAGATGGCCCTTCGTTTGTCCAAGGCAATCGGGCGCACTCCCGAGAGTTGGCTCGCAATGCAGGATCTCTTCGATCTGTGGGTGGCGAGGCAGCACGTGGACCTCAAGCGGGTGAGCAAGCTTCGGCTGGCCGCGGCCTAGCCTGTCATTCAAGCCGACGCCTTCGGCGCGGCTTGACTCGGGCGTTAGGCTCCAAAGGAGAAGACCTCGTGACGACTCTGCCAAAGACATTACTAGGTGCGCCAATCCTGTTCTTGGCTGGGTGTGCGACCCTACCGGTCGCTACCGACAATCCTGTTGTTGGAAAATGGTCATGGCGACACATTTCAGGAGCATGCGCCGAGATTCATACGTATGACGCTGCCGGCTACAAGGAGTCCTGGAGCGGTCAGGAGAATCTGCGCTTCAGTTACGCAATACAGGCTGTTGAGCTCGGCCTCTATCGGATTGATTCTGAGGTGATTTATTCAAATGGCAAGCCTGATTGCACGGGCTCACCAACGCCAGTCGGATCAGTATCTTCCTTCTACGTTCAAATGCTTGAAGGTGGTGGCTTCTTCACGTGCAGAACCGCTGATAGTTTTTCGTGTGACGGTACTGCAATACCAAATCAGTAGTTTGCAGCCTGACAGATCCGCCCGGTCGACGCAGATTCGGTGTAGCTGCTGTTGGCCAAGGTTCCCAAGCACTTGCCGCCACGCAGGTAGCTGCCATAGGCTGCGGCGTGGCGCATCTTTCAGGCCGACCGGAGCCTGACGATCTTCCAGGCCACAAGGAAGCCCCCACTCCATGAAGCAATCCATTGCCCACATCGCGCTGGTGGTCCGCGACTACGATGAGGCGCTCGGCTTTTACGTTGGCAAGCTTGGCTTCCACGTCATCGAAGACAGGTATCAACCAGAGCAGAACAAGCGCTGGCTGGTCATCGCACCGCCGGGCTCGTCCGGCACGTCCTTGCTTCTGGCCCGCGCGTCTGCGCCGGAGCAGGAGGCCTTCATAGGCCGACAGTCCGGCGGGCGTGTCTTTCTCTTCCTTCAAACCGACGATTTCCAGCGCGACTACGACCGGATGGTTTCGGCTGGCGTCCGGTTCGTTCGCCCTCCCAGCGAGGCGCCCTATGGCACCGTGGCCGTGTTCGAGGACCTGTACGGCAATCTTTGGGATTTGCTGCAATACAACCACGACACGCCGTATGCGCCAGCGGCGGTCTGACAGGCAGCATCATGATTCCAACGCCCTTGCACATCATCTACACCGAGGCCGGACTGCTGCTCTCCAGGCGCCAGTACGCGTCATGGCGGGATATTCAGGATGAGTACCCAACCTACACGACGTCCCTCGGGCCGTTGACTGCCGACGAAGTGGTTGAGCACCTGATGGACGAGCACGCCGGCCTCCACCCTTCCGCCGCCGACCAGGTTGCGAGCTTCGTGGCCGGCGGGGCGGAGACCCATCCGGTCACGTTTGGCGGCTAGCCACCTGACGGTTCTTCGAGGAAACGCTGCCTGAGGCGGCCGCCACACACACCATGCACCTCGTCCCCATCGAACGCGACGGCACTACGACCGCACCCTTGCAGGGAGCCAGCGGCGTGGTGGCCCACATCATCGAAGCCACGTGTTCGCTGTACCAGCGGCGGGGATTCCTCCCTCCGTGGACCGGCTACCTGGCGGTGGAGGACGACAGAATCGTCGGCACCTGCGGGTTTGCCGGTCCGCCCAGCGGTGGTGAGGTCGAGATCGCCTATTTCACCCTTCCGGAGAATGAAGGAAGGGGCATTGCAACGCGCATGGCCCGGGCCCTGCTGGAGCTGACCCGGCCCGATGCCGACCAGCAGCGCCTTCAGTATGTCGCCCACACGCTTCCCGAACACGGGCCGTCCACTTCAGTACTGCAGTCCCTTTGCTTCGAGCTGGCAGGCAAGATCGAGCATCCTGAGGACGGGCGCGTCTGGAAGTGGCACCGGCCGAACCGGTGTGCCCTGATGACGTCGACAGCCAGCGAGCACGGCATGGACGCGAACACGGAGACCATCGTCGGCTTCCTGCGCGGCATCGGCATCGTCGTGCGCGCGGGCGACGTGGCCGGGGATTCGTTCCTGCCGGGCGTGTTGGTGGAACGCGGCGAGATTGTCTTCGATGCCCGGCATCTCGCCTGGCCAGGCGACCTGCTGCACGAAGCCGGCCACATCGCGGTTACGCCACCCGGACTGCGGCACCTGCTGCCCGACAGCCTTTCCGGCCACCCGGTGGACGCCGCGGGCGGCGAAGTGGAGGCCACGGCATGGGCGTACGCCGCCACCGTCGCGCTGGGCCTGGACCCGGCGGTGCTGTTCCATGACGGCGGCTACCACGGCAAATCCGCCGGGCTGCGCATGACGTTTGCGCTCGGCGTGTATCCCGGCGCCAAGGGCCTGGCCGATGCCGGCATGACCCTGGTCGGCGAGGCTGCGCGGCAGGCCGGCGTGCCGCCCTACCCACACCTGCTGCACTGGCTTCGCGAATGAGCGCCCGGGGGACGACCATGGACAAAACCGTTTCGGACATCGGCCAGATTGCGGTCACGGTGAGTGATGTCGCGAAGGCACTGGCGTTCTACCGCGACGCGCTGGGGCTGGCGTACCTGTTCAGTCCCGCGCCCACGCTGGCCTTCCTGCAGGCGGGCACGGTGCGCCTGATGCTCAGCACGCCGCAGGGCGCGGGCACGGTGGGCGGCAACTCGGTGCTCTACTTCAAGGTGGCCGACATCGAGGCGGTGTTCGCCGCCATCGTGGCGCGCGGGGCGGCGCAGGAGCGCGCGCCGCAGCTGGCCGCGCGCTTGCCCGACCACGAACTGTGGATCGGCTTCGTCCGCGACCCGGACGGCAACCTGGTCGGCCTGATGGAAGAGAAGCGCTGACCGGCCCCTGCGGCCGGCTGTCGCCTTGCCGCTGTTCGACGTAACCTGACCGCGTCCCCACCATGGAAACGCCGCCGATGAACACCCTGCGTGGCCTGCTGCTGGCCTTCGCGATGCCTTTCGCACTGTCCGCCGCCGCGGCCGATGCCGCGTTCGACGTCAACCTCGCCCTGGCGCGGCAGAACCTGGCCACGGAGGAAGGTGCCGCCTTTGACCGCGAAATGGGCATGGCGATGATGGCCATCCCCGCGGCCACCGAAGCGGTGGCCGCCTGCCAGCGCGCGCATCCCGGCCACCACGAGTTGCAGGGCTACTTCCACTTCACCAGCGCCACCGACTACCGGCTGGTGTTGGCGCCCCAAAGCCCGTTCGCCGATTGCCTGGCCAGGGCGCTGCAAGGGCGCGCGGTACCCGCGCCGCCCAGCCTGCCCTGGTTCAACCACTTCACCTTCCGCACCCAGGGGCCGGCGCCGTGACGCCCTCCCCGCTCGCCGCCTGGCACCAGATCGTCCGCGAAGGCAACGGCAGCGGCGTCGCCGCGCTGCTGGCCGACGACGTGGTTTTCCATTCGCCGGTGGTGCACACGCCACAGGTCGGCAAGCGCATCACCACGCACTACCTGATGGCCGCCGTGCAGGTGTTCTTCAACCCCAGCTTCCGCTACGTGCGCGAAGTGGTGGGCGAGCGCGACGCGGTGCTGGAATTCGAAACCGTGATCGACGGCATCACCGTGAACGGCGTGGACATGATGGCGTGGAACGACGACGGCCTGGTCACCTCGTTCAAGGTGATGGTGCGGCCGCTCAAGGCCATTCAGCTGATCCATGAAAAGATGGGCGCCATGCTGCAGTCGGCCCGCTAAGCCACCCCGCCGGAGGAGAACGCCATGTTCCTGATCGCCGCCCTACTGCTCCAGGTGGCCACGCCCGTCTACGCGGACCCGGATGACCGCGTCATTCATCGCGCCAGCGAACTCGATGCCTGGTGCCGTTCCGAAGCCGAGGCGCGCATGGTGGCGCAGGACAAGACGACCTATGGCTGGACGTCGTCGCAGCTGTCGCGCGGCAACGTGCTGCACGTCGAGGGCAAGCTGCGCATCCAGGGCGCCGACGTGGCGGTGCACTGCCGCATCGTGCGGGGCGCGCGCCTTCGCCATGCGTCCATCGACTTCCAGGCGCCCTGACCCGTCGTGGCCCATGCCCCCCGCGTCGGCGTGGCCGTGATCGTGGTGCGCGACGGCCGCGTGCTGCTGGGCCAGCGCCTGGGCGCGCACGGCGAAGGCACGTGGGCGCTGCCGGGCGGGCACCTGGAGTTCGGCGAAACCATCGAAGGCTGCGCGGGCCGCGAGCTGGCCGAGGAAACCGGGCTGCAGGCCGATGCGTTCACGCCCGGGCCATTCACCAACAACGTGCTGGCCGCGAAAAGCCTGCACTACGTGACGCTGTTCATGCTGGCGCACGCCGCGCGCGGCGAACCGGCGCGGCTTGAGCCGGAGAAATGCGCGGGCTGGCAATGGTTCGCGTGGTCGGCGCTGCCGTCGCCGCTGTTCTCGCCGCTGGCGTCGCTGCAGGCTTCGGGCTTCGTGCCGCCGGGCGCCGCATGACCGCGCCGCGCGACCGCCTGATCCGCAGCTGGACCGGCAACGCCGCGGCGTGGACCGCCGCGGTGCGCGACGGCCGCATCGAAAGCCGGCGCCTGGCCACCGACGCCGCCATCCTCGATGCGCTGCGGGCGCTGCGCCCGGCGCGCGTGCTGGACGTGGGCTGCGGCGAAGGCTGGCTGTGCCGCGCCCTGGCCGCGCACGGCATCGAAGCGGTGGGCATTGACGTGTCGGCGCCGCTGGTGGACGCCGCGCGCGCGGCGGGCAGCGGCCGCTTCGAAGTGCTGCCCTATGCCGGACTGGCCGATGCCGCGCGGCGGCTGGGCAGCTTCGACGCGCTGGCGTGCAACTTCGCGCTGCTGGAGGAAGACATCGTGCCGATGCTGCGCGACCTGCACGCCCTGCTGGCACCCGGCGGCCACCTCGTGATCCAGACCGTGCACCCGTGGACCGCCTGCGGCGACGAGGCCTATCGCGACGGCTGGCGGCTGGAGGACTTCGCCGCGTTCGGCGACCAGGCCTTCCCCGAGCCGATGCCGTGGTACTTCCGCACGCTGGCCACCTGGCTGGCGAACTTGGACGACGCCGGCTACCGCGTGGACCGCCTGCGCGAACCCGCGCATCCCGGGACCGCGCGCCCGCTGTCGCTGCTGCTGGAAGCGCGCGCGGCCGCGGCCTAGCCGCAGGCCGGCCGCCTCAGCCGCCGGCGGGCGCCTTCGCCGCGACGGTGCGGCGCTGCCGCTTGAGCTGTGCCAGAGCGCTGGCGATGGCGCCGTCGCCTTCGATCACTTCGCCGCGGCCGATGCCGCCGGTTACTTCGTCGTCGCCGGTCAGGTGGCCCGGCAGGTCCTGTTCGCTGGGGCCGCCGGCGGCTTCGCCGCGCAGCACGATGTCGGGGCGGATGCCGCTGGCCTGGATGGACTTGCCGCTGGGCGTGTAATAGCGCGCGGTGGTGAGCTTCACCGAATCGCCGTTCTCCAGCGGCACCACGGTCTGCACCGAGCCCTTGCCGAAGGTGCGGCTGCCCATCACCAGCGCGCGCTTGTGGTCGCGCAGGGCGCCGGCCAGCACTTCAGCCGCGCTGGCGGTGCCCGCGTCCACCAGCACCACCACCGGCGCGCCGGCAATGGCGTCGCCGGACTTGGCGTGGAAGCTGGCGTTGGAATACGCAAGCCGGCCCTTGGTGCGCACGATCAGGCCCTGGTCGAGCAGCGCGTCGGCCGCTTCCACCGCGGCGTTGAGCAGGCCGCCGGGATTGCTGCGCAGGTCCAGCACCAGGCCCGACAGGCCGCCTGCGGATTTGGCCGCCAGCGCGGTGAGCTGGCGCTTCACCTGCGGGCCGGTGTCGGCCTGGAAGGTGCTGATGCGCAGGTAGCCGAAACCCGGCTCGAGCATGCGGCTGCTGACGCTGGTGATGCGGATGGTTTCGCGGGTGACCACCAGGTCGCGCGGCGCCGGTTCGCCCGGGCGCAGGAAAGTGAGCGTGACTTTGGTGCCCGGCTTGCCGCGCAGCTCGCGGCTGGCGGCATCGGCGCCGCGCGTGGCCAGCACCTGGCCGTTCACCGCAATGATGGTGTCGCCGGCGCGCAGGCCGGCGCGCTGGGCCGGCGTGCCATCGATGGCGCCCACCACCATCAGGCTGCGGTCGGGGCGCTGTTCGATTTCCACGCCGATGCCGGAGTAGGCGCCTTCGGTCTGTTCCAGCAGGTCCTGCGCTTCATCCTTCTCGAGGTAGGCGCTGTGCGGGTCGAGGTCGGCCAGCAGGCCGCGCAGTGCGGCCTTCATCAGGGCTTCGTCGTTGAGCGGCTCGACGTAGGCGTCCTGGATGGCGCGGTATACCGACACGTAGCGCTGGATTTCAGCCAGCGGCACGGTGCGCGGCGTGGCCTCGGCCGCGTCGGGATTCACCGGCGACAGCGTGTCGTCGGCCAGGGCCACGGCAGGCAGGGCCAGGCAGAGCAGCAGCGGGAAGAGAGGGCGCATCGAGCGATTATGCGCCAGTGGCTGACCCTGTTGGAGGGCCTTCAGGCCCGATGCTCCCCGGCCAGGAGCATCGGGCCTGAAGGCCCTCCCACAGGGTCAGGGGCGCAGCCAGGGCTTGGGATCTTGCGGCTGGCCGTTGCGGCGCAGTTCGAAGTACAGCGCCGGGCGACCCTGGCCGCCGGAGCTGCCCACGGTGGCCAGCGGCTCGCCGGCGCGCACCCAGTCGCCCACGTCCTTGAGCAGGGCGTCGTTGAAGGCGTACAGGCTCATCCAGCCGTCGCCGTGGTCAACGATGGTCAGCAGGCCGTAGCCCTTGAGCCAGTCCGAATACGCCACGCGGCCCGGGGCCACGGCGCGCACTTCGGCGCCGGCGGTACCGGCGATCAGCAGGCCGTCGCTGGTGCGGCCATCGGGCAGGCGGCCGCCGAACGCCGCCAGTGCGCTGCCGGCCAGCGGCCGGCCCAGCTGGCCGCGGCGGGTGGCGAAGGGGCGGTTGTCGTCCACCTGGCGCGGGATGTCGGCCACGGCGTCGCGCAGCTGTTCAAGCAGGCGCACCACGGATTTTTCATCGCGGCCCAGCGCGGCCAGGCGGGCGGTGCGGTCCTTGAAGCGCTTCTCCAGCTCGGCCAGCACGCCGGCGCGCTCGGTGCGCTGGGTTTCGAGCGCGGCCAGGCCGGCCTGCTGCGCCAGCCTTGCGGCTTCCAGCACCTGGCGCTGGTCAATGATCTGCTGGGCGACGGTGGCCAGCTGCTGCAGTTCGGCCAACAGGCCGGCGATGCGCTGCTGGCGGTCGTTCTGGAAGTAGCGGTGGTAGGCCAGCACGCGGGCCAGGTCGCTCATCCTGTCTTGGGCCAGCAGCAGCTTGAGCTGTTCGTGGCGGCCCAGGGCGTAGGCCGAGCGCACCAGCGTGGCCAGCGCCTCGCGCTGGTCGGACAGGCCGGCTTCCAGCGCGAGCTTTTGTTCCTCGAGCTTCTGCAGCTCGATTTCCTGGGTGGCGATGCCCGCTTCGGTCTGGCGCAGGCTGCGCACCGCGTCGCTCACCCTGGCGTCGGCCTCGCGCAGGCCCTGGGTGGCTTCGCCGCGCTCGCCTTCGAGTTCGCGCTGTTCGGTGGCCATTGCCTTGATCTGGGCGCGCAGCGCGTCGAGCTGCTTCTGCGCGGCGGCTTCCTTCTTCGCGCGCTCGGGCGCCGACTGCGCGTGCGCGCCCGGCGCCGCGCACAGCAGCGCCACCAGCAGGCACGCGGCGAAGCGCATCAAGCCAGCTGCACCAGCGAGCGGCCGGTCATGTCCGGCGGCGCCGGCAGGCCGATCAGCGCCAGCACCGTCGGCGCGATGTCGCGCAGGGCGCCGCCGCGACGCAGGGTGGCCTGGCGGCCCACGTACACCAGCGGCACCGGGCCGACGGTGTGCGAGGTGTGCGGCTCGCCCGTTTCCGGGTCGCGCATCATCTCGACGTTGCCGTGGTCGGCGGTGACGATCATTTCGCCGCCCACGCTTTCCAGCGCGGCGCGAATGGCGCCCAGCGCGTCGTCCACGGCTTCGGCGGCCTTCACCGCAGCGGCCAGGATGCCGCTGTGGCCCACCATGTCGGGGTTGGCGATGTTGCACAGGATGACGTCGTGCCTGCGCGCGCGGATGTCGGCGGTGAGGCGGGCGGTCAGCTGGGGCAGGTTCATCTCCGGCTGCAGGTCGTAGGTGGCGACCTGGGGCGAGGGAATCATCGCGCGCTCCTCGCCGGCCACCATGGCCTCGCGGCCGCCGCTCATGAAGAAGGTGACGTGCGCGTACTTCTCGGTTTCGGCGATGCGCAGCTGGGTGAGGCCGTTTGCAGCCAGCACGTCGCCCAGGGTGTTGCGCAGGTCTTCGGCGCCGAAGGCCACGGGCGCGGGCAGCTTGGCGTCGTACTCGCTCAGGCACACGAAGCGCGACAGCGCGATGGGGCGTGATTTGGCGAAGCCGCTGAAGCCGGGCGCCACGAAAGCGCCGGTGAGCTGGCGGGCGCGGTCGGCGCGGAAGTTCATGAACACCACTGCGTCACCGTCGCGCATGGCGCGGCCGCCGTTGATGACGGTGGGCAGCACGAACTCGTCGTTCTCGCCGCGGCCGTAGGCGGCGTGCAGGGCGGTGATGGCGTCGGAGGCCACGTCGTCGGCGTCTGCCTCGGCGATGGCGCGGTAGGCGCGCTCCACGCGGTCCCAGCGCTGGTCGCGGTCCATGGCGTAGTAGCGGCCGCTGAGCGTGGCGACGTGGGCGTCGCCGTCGGCGCAGATCGCCAGCAGCTTGTGCAGGCTTTCTTCGGCCGAACGCGGCGGGGTGTCGCGGCCGTCGAGGAAGGCGTGGATGGCGATGTCGCCCACGCCTTCGCGGCGGGCCAGTTCGATCATGGCGAACAGGTGGTTTTCGTGGCTGTGCACGCCGCCCGGCGACAGCAGGCCCATCAGGTGCAGCGCGCCGCCGTTGGCCTTGGCGGCGCGGCAGGCGGCCACCAGTTCGGCGTTGTCGAAGAAGCTGCCGTCTTCGATGGCGGCGTCCACGCGGGTGAGGTCCTGGTAGACGATGCGGCCGGCTCCGATGTTCATGTGGCCGACTTCGGAGTTGCCCATCTGGCCGTCGGGCAGGCCCACGTGGCGGCCTTCGGTGTGCACCAGGGTGTGCGGGAACTCGGCCAGCAGGCGGCGCCAGTTCGGCAGCCGGGCCTGGGCCAGGGCGTTGTCGGCGGTTTCCTCGCGGTGGCCCCAGCCGTCCAGGATCAGCAGCAGGAAGGGCTTGGGACGGGGGCTGGCGGCAGGCAAGGCGGACTCCGGGACGGATGGCACGCGGAAATTGTAGCCCCGCGCGGGAGACTGGGGCCGCTTCCGTGCTGAACCGGTTTAAACCCTCCCCCGCCCCGGCCGCATCCCACCGGGGAATCCCCAAGGAGCCACCCCATGCGCACCACCCCGCTTGCTTCGCTGATCGCCCTGTCCCTGGCCCTGGCGGCCGGGCCCGCCCTGTCCCAGCAGAACGTGGACAAGGTGTTCGGCGGCATCACGGCCGAGTCCGGCCAGGAGTACGGCTCGCTGGAGTCGGTGAACGGCGGCATCACCGTGCGCGAGGGCGCCACGGTGCGCGCGGCCGAAACCGTCAATGGCGGCATTTCCATCGCCGACCGCGCCCGCGTGGGCAGCGCCGAGACCGTCAACGGCGGCATCAACGTCGGCGACGCCGCCACGGTGGGCTCGCTGGAGACCGTGAACGGCGGCATCAGCCTGTCCGAGGGCGCCATCGTCGAGCACGACGTGGAAACCGTGAACGGCGGCATCCGCGGCCGGCGCGGCGTGCAGATCGGCGGCGACGCCGAGACGGTCAACGGCGGCCTGAACTTCGAAGGCGCGAAGATTTCCGGTGGCCTCACCACCACCAACGGCGACATCACCCTGGACGCCACGCACGTGCGCGGTGGCATCCTGGTGGAGAAGCCGAGCACGGGCTGGTGGAACAGCGGCAAGAGCCGCAAGCCGCGCATCGTGGTCGGCCCGGGCTCGGTGGTGGAGGGCGCGCTGGTGTTCGAGCGCGAGGTGGAGCTGTTCGTGCACGCCTCGGCCAAGGTCGGCGCCGTCACCGGAGCCACGGCGCAGGCGTATACCGACAAGCTGCCGCCCCGCGACTAAGGTCGGGTCCGGCCGCCCTGCGGGGCGGCCGGGTTGGGTCTAGAATCAGGGGTTCCCGCGTTTGGAGAACCCTCACCCATGAAGCACACCCTGCTATTTGCCGCCGCCGCACTGGCGCTGGCGGCCTGCAGCCCCGCCCCCGCGCCCGAGGCGCCGGTGGCCGAGGCGGCTCCGGTCAAGCACGGCTTCGGCCCGGAGATTTCCGCCGAAGATTTCGCCCAGCACGTGAAGGTGCTGTCGTCCGACGAGTTCGGCGGCCGCGCCCCGGGCACCGACGGCGAACAGCAGACCGCCGACTACGTGGTGGCGCAGTTCAAGCGCCTGGGCCTGCAGCCCGGCAACGGCGACAGCTGGTTCCAGGACGTGCCGATGGTGGTCACCACCGCCGACGAGGCCACCACCACCGCCGCCGTCACGCTCAAGGGCGAATCGCGCCCGCTGGCCTTCGGCACGCAGATGGCGCTGGGCACCCGCACCGCGCAGCCGCAGGTGGACGTGGCCGGCAGCGAGATGGTGTTCGTGGGCTACGGCGTCAACGCCCCCGAGGCCGGCTGGAACGACTACGAAGGCCTGGACGTCAAGGGCAAGACGGTGGTGATGCTGGTGAACGACCCGGGCTTCCACGCCGGTGACGCGGAACTGTTCAGCGGCAAGAAGATGACCTACTACGGCCGCTGGACCTACAAGTTCGAAGAGGCCGCGCGCCAGGGCGCCGCCGCCGCGCTGATCATCCACGACGACGCCGGCGCCGGTTACGGCTGGGACGTGGTGAAGAACAGCTGGTCGGGCGCGCAGTTCGACCTGCCCGCCAGCGCCGACCCCGAGCCGCGCCTGCCGCTGCAGGGCTGGCTGACCGGCGACACCGCCGCGCAGCTGTTCACCGATGCCGGCCTGGACCTGGAAGCGCTGCGCGCCGCCGCCAACAAGCCGGGCTTCAAGCCGGTGGCCATTGGTGACGCCACCTTCGACGCCTCGCTCAAGAGCAGCGTGACGCAGGCCAGTTCGCGCAACATCCTGGCCAAGCTGCCGGGCGTGGAGCGCCCGGACGAAGCCATCGTCTACACGGCGCACTGGGACCACCTGGGCGACCACAGCGCCACCCACGGCGGCGACAAGGCCGCACCCGCGGCCGAAGGCGAGGACCACGTCTACAACGGCGCCATAGACAACGCCACCGGCGTGGCCGGCGTGCTGGAAATCGCCGAAGCCTTCATCGTGCAGAACCCCAAGCCCGCGCGCAGCGTGGTGTTCCTGATGGTGACGCTGGAGGAATCGGGCCTGCTGGGCTCGAAGTACTACGCGGCCAACCCGGTGATCCCGCTCAAGGACACGGTGGCGGTGATCAACCTCGACGCGATGTCGGTGGTGGGCCCGACCAAGGACCTGGTGGTGATCGGCCTGGGCAACTCCGAGCTTGACGACGTGCTGCGCCCGTTCGCCGAGAAGCAGCAGCGCACGCTGGTGGAGGAGGACGGCGTGGAGAAGGGCTTCTTCTTCCGCTCCGACCACTTCAGCTTCGCCAAGTACGGCGTTCCGGCGCTGTACGCCAAGGGCGGCATTGACCACGTCGAGAAGGGCGCCGACTTTGGCCGCCAGGTGCAGGCCAACTACACCACCGCGCTCTACCACAAGCCCACCGACGAGTTCGACGAGGCCTGGGACCTGCGCGGCGTGGTGCAGGACCTCTACGCCCTGTACGGCGTCGGCCACACGCTGGCCAACAACGACGCCTGGCCCAACTACGTCGAAGGCAACGCCTTCAAAGCCGCCCGCGACGCCTCCCGCGCTCCCTGAAAATGTACCAGGTACATTTTCAGCGACGATGAGACGGTAGCAGGCGAAAACATACCAGGTACATTTTCGAGGGCCGCGCACTGCGCGGCCTTCTTTTTTCCGCTGCGCCCGGCGCACGGCCTGGGCCGACCCGACGATGCCCCGGCTAGGCGCCCTCGATGAGTTCGAGCGTGGCTTCCACGTTCCTGAGCCACTCGGTTTCGTGCGGCCCTGGCTTCTGGAGCCTGGCGAACTTTTCCATCACGTGGACGGTACGGCCGTCGCGGGTGAAGTAGACCGGCAGCCGCATCAGTCGCCTGGCCTCGTTGAGCCAGCGCCTGGCGTCATCCGGGCGGCCCGCCTTGAGCAGCAGGTAGCCGTAGGTGGCCGATCGCAGGTCGGCGCCGTAGACGATCGAATGGTGCCCGATCTTGTCTTCTTCGATCGGATTGCATTCGTAGTAGTAGGCGGCGATGTCAGCCCACGCGTTGCGCTCGGCGAACCAGGGCAACGCGACATTCCGCAGCTGCACCAGCACCCGCTCCGCGCTCTGCTCCATGTCCGCCTTGCTGGCGGCGGTGAACGCGCCGGTGCCGTCCACGTTGGCCAATCGCCCCGACAGCAGCAGGCCGCAGTCCCGGATGTCCTTCGCCGCTTCGACCGGGCACAGGCGGGTGACGCCGATGCCGAAGTTCACATAGAAGGTTTCGCTTCCGTACTGCGACGCCTGGAGCGCGAAGACCTCATGCCACCCGGCCTGCTCCCTCGCGTAGAGGACCCCCGTGAGCGGCTCGAACCCTACCGCCTTCGCGACATGGCGGAAGCGCGACTTCGCGGCCGAGGCAAAACTGCTGTAGTCACGCGTTGACATGCAATGCCCTCCTCAACCCGGGCTTCCCGCACTGCCATGCCGCAGAAAGCGCACGAGGCCCATCAGATGTGACAACGCACCAGGGACATCTTCAGCGCATGAAACACCGTCTCATCGAGAAAGAAAATGTACCTGGTACATTTTCTAGTACTGGCCCATGAAGTCGCGCTTGCCGATTTCGATGCCGGCGTGGCGCAGCAGGGCGTAGGCGGTGGTGACGTGGAAGAAGAACTGCGGCAGGCCGTAGTTGAGCAGGTAGGCCTGGCCAGTGAGGTGCTTTTCCTTCGGCGTGCCGGGGCGCAGCACGATGGCGCGCGACCCGGCGCCTTCGAAGCCTGCGGCGTCGAGGCCGGCAATGAACGCCTGCGTGCGCGCGATGCGGGCCTGCAGGTCTTCGAACGTGGCTTCGTTGTCTTCCCAGGCCGGCACCTCGGCCTGCGCCAGGCGCGCCGACACCGACTTGGCGAAATCGCAGGCAATCTGCACCTGGCGCACCAGCGGGAACATGTCCGGGTACAGGCGCGACTGCAGGTAGGCGTTGGCGTCGATCTTGCGCTCGGCGGCGTGCGCCTCGGCCTTCTTCAGCACGTCGGCGAGGCCGCCGAGCAGCTGGTTGAACACGGGGACGGAGGCGGCATGCAGGGAAACGGTCATGGGCGGGCTCGGGATCGTGGGAGAAATGAGATGGTACGCCCGTGGCCGCGACCGCGCGGGCGCCGGCCGCGCAACGGTGAATATCAGGGCGTCCGGGGCGGCGGCAGGTCGGCCACGATGGCCTCGTCCACGCGCTGCGCCAGGTAGCCGTAGAACGGGTTGCTGTTCAGCCGCATCAGCTGCTCGGCCGCCACCGACAGCGCACCGCGCTCGCCGTGCAGCGCCATCGTGCCGATGCGGATGCCGTAGTCCTCGTCCATGCGCGGCTGCAGGCCGTACAGCGGATCGTCCACCGGGAAGGGCAGCGCCACGTGCGACAGCGAGTACACGTCGTCCGGGTACGACAGCGGCAGCGGCCGCAGCACCGCCTGGCGCTGGCCTGGCTCGAGCCGGCGCTCGGCGACGTTGGCCGTGTCGGCGTCCACGTTGCCGATCACCGTCAGCCGGTAGGTGTGGGCGTCGCCGGGCTGCAGCTGGTCGATCAGCTCATTGGCCGACTGCGTGAACATCGGCGACAGCACGCCGCGGCGGTTGATGTCGAACAGCACCAGCTCGCTGCCGTTGGCCGGCAGCTGGTCGAACAGCTGGCGCACCACCGCCGGCGTGCTCACCGTGCCGTCGAGCACCGACTGGAACGCCAGGATCGGCGGCAGCCGCTCGCTGCGGCCGATCGAGCGCAGCTGCAGCAGCTGGCCCTGCACCACGCCCGTGAGCAGCCACGACTGCCGCACGCCGTTCACCGGGAACGAGTTGTACTTGAACGGATTGAACTCGGGCTGCACGTCCAGCCAGCGCGACTTCTCGAAATACGGGATACCCGACAGCAGCGGCATCAGCCGCGAGAACGCCGCCAGCCGGCCAATGCCGATCATGGGCGACACCATCACCACGCGGTCAGGCGCGGGCAGGCCTTCGTCGCCGGTGATGTCCACGCGGTCCATCGCATACTTCAGCGCCAGCGCCCCGCCGTTGGAATAGCCCACCACGTGGAAGGGCCGGCCGGCGCCGATGCGCGCGCGCACTTCGCGGGCGCCCAGTTCGGCCGTGGCCAGCCAGTCGGTCCATTGCGCCTGGCGCAGGCCCGAGGGCGCGGTGCCGTGGCCAGGCAGGCGCGGCAGCACCACAACGAAGCCCTGCGCGGTGTAGCGCTGCGCCAGATGCCGCAGGCTGTAGGGCGAATCGCTCAGCCCGTGCAGCATCAGCACGCCGCCGCGCACCGGGCCGGCGGGCATCAGCACCTGGCTGCGGTTCCAGTCCACGGCGCCGTCGCGCGCACCCAGCGCGCTGCCCGACTGGTAGCGGTAGCGCCCCGGCGTGGCGTCGGCGGCGAGGTGGGCCTGCAGTTCGCCGAACACGGCCTGCTCGGCGCGCTGGTAGCCGGCCCAGTCCATGTCGCGCAGCCGGGACGCGTCGGGCTCGCCCGGGAACTCCCAGCGGTGCCAGGGCTGCAGATCCGGCAGGCTGCGCGCGCTGAAGGCGCTGATGAGCACGAAGGCTGCCGTGAGCAGCAGCCACGCCACCAGCAACGCGCGCAGGATCCGCCAGCCCGGATGCATGCCGCCGGACAGGCCGCGACGCATGCCGCTCAGCCCGGGGCGTCCAGGAAGCCGCCGATCGCGCCGGCGACCTGGCGCGGCTGCGCCATCATCGGCATGTGGCCGCAGCCGGCGAGGATGACGGTGCGGCTGCTGGCCAGGCCGCGGTGGAACACTTCGGCGGCGCTGACGTCAATCACGCGGTCGTCGCGGCACCACAGCAGCAACGTGTGCGCGCGGATGTTGGCCAGCTCGTCTTCCAGCGCGAAGGCGTCGGGGCCGCGGCCGATGCCGTCCAGCACGCGCTGTTCGAACTGCGCGTCGGCGCGGCGGCGGCGCACCAGGGCTTCGTTGGCGGGCCAGGGCACGAACGGCGGGTCTTCGAACACGATGCCCAGGTAGCGCTTGAGCTCGGCCTTGCTGGTCACCTGGAACGGGTTCTGGCCGGCGAGGACGGCGTT
>Ga0209174_10000027_pt1 | contig 110129 bp, 95 predicted proteins | sample JI91814BDNA_FD_187505 | JGI IMG/M metagenome (GOLD analysis project Ga0209174, IMG submission 187505) | Wastewater effluent complex algal communities from Wisconsin, to seasonally profile nutrient transformation and Carbon sequestration -... | ecosystem: Engineered > WWTP > Effluent > Algae...
CCGTTCTTCTATATCATTAAATTTAGCTAATAATCTATTACCCATTGCTATCTCCATTTGTAATCAAAGAAAGTTAGCATGCAGCAATTTTATGAAGTTGAGTAGATGTGGTTTATTTGACGCTTACTTATTAACTGTAGAAAAGATAAATGAGTCAACATTTGTGTTTAAGCTCATATTTAAAAACGATTCAGATACTGCGCAGATTTTACCGGTTACTGAGATTAATAATTCTGGTAATTGGCTGGGAATGCAAATAATTCACAAAGGATCACGACTGGAGTCTATCGAAGAAAAACATTTCAACTTAATTGATCCAAAAAAAGATGATGTTAAAATTAATCCTGATGAAACGTTAGAAATTGATTTTATTGCCGAAATATGCAAAGTTCAAGAAAAATATTGGGTGTTGAAGTTTGCAAATGCAACATTCCATGTTAATCCTGAATTGCAATATGACGTGTTTTTTCATTGGAAAAGATATAAATCAAATTCAGTAATATGGAAATTCTCTTTGCCTGTGCAAGGATCTTGGGGTTAGACTATCTCATAGCAACGTGTTATAGATTTTATAGTTCCTCCAGCTTATGCCGATGAATTTAATTATACTCACGACAAGCAGCAAGATACCCAACAACACCACAAACAACCAGGTGCTTTTGAAAAAACTAAAGACTGGTTGCAAATGGCAAAAAGAGTTTTGCAAGGTGACAGAAGTCCAGAGGCATTGGAATGGCAGCGCCAAAATAGACAAACAATGCCGAAGCGAGCAAAATTTATGGATGGTATTGTCAAGCAAGAAGGCGAAATTAATCAGGCTATGCAGCAAAATAAACAAACATTGCTTGATGGCATTGATTCTTTAATTTCTGAACTTAATACCGGTAACGTTAGTTATAATGTTAATCCGGCACATGATATGTTGCATACAATTAGAACTGGTGTCGATTTGCTAGTGCCAGGCTCTACGACGCAAGCTGCAGCGAATATAACGTTACCACAGGCGTTTAGATTACAAAATATTGTTAGAATAGCTACATTGTCTAATCACTTACAGCAACAGAAGCCAGCAAATAGTCAAAGCCAAAGTGGTGGCAATAGTAATGGTACCATGCCGCGGGGAGGTAATACCTTCAATAAAACGGCTGTAGATAGTATTCCCTCTATGGGCCCACCACCGTTTATTCCGACTGTAGAGTCTGCAAAACTGCGACCACCATATCAAGGCCCGCTGCGCTCAGGGGATAATGCTGTAGCAGCGGATAAGAACGATTTTCCAAGTGGGCCATTTGTAACACCTATCGAGCCTGATTTAGGCAAGATTCCTGGTAAAAACGTGGTTGATGGTGCTAAACTGCCTACTACATTTACTACTCCTAGGCATGAGCAAGATAAGACGGATGGTATCTTGGGTGGCTCTACGGGTATCCCTGATAGTGCTAAGCCATCACCGTTTATTACACCGATGTATGATGGTGAAAAATTCCAAGAGATGTATAAGGAGGGCCATACCGTAAAAGGTCGAATGAAGGAAGCAAAATTGCCAAATGAAGGTAAGATAAGGTATGTGCCTCCAGAAAATTATAATGCATCAACGCCACTTAAGCGTGGGCCACAAAATGGCTACTTAGATAAATTCGACAACGAATGGATTAAAGGTCCATCAAGAACTCCAGGCGAACTTTTTGAATGGGATGTACAGTTATCTGACAAAGGGAAAAATGATTTTGGTTGGGCTAGCAGGGATGGAAAACATATTAACGTTTCGTTGAAAGGAGAACTTACTCATAGGTAATGTTATGAAATCAAAATTCGATTTTTATGAAGTAGTCAAGGTGATAACATCTGATCCAAATAAAACAGAGCTATATGGAAAATTGGGCTATATACGTGGTAAATCAGAGCCTGAAGATGATTACACAAAAAGACATGGATATGCTGTATTACTATTCGATCGAGAATACTTGTACTGCTTTGAAGAAAACGAACTTGAGTCCACTGGTGAATTTTTCGATAAAAGCACCATCCCAGATTATGGCAGAATCAGAGTCGTTGTTAACGAAAAAGGTGAAGGAAGTGTAAAAGCTTCATATTCATCTTACGCTGAAATAAAAGACGAAATCATAAATGAAAATGCTGCAAAGGTTAGTGGACATATGATCGAAGCTGGCATGGTTTCTAGTGATCTAGACGATTTATATGAGCTTATAGATTTATGCTTAAATAGTAATAATTCTGCTATACACGTTGCTGGTTATACAGCTTTATGGCATTTATTATTGCGATATAAGAATAAACTGGATCATAACAGAGTTTTTACCTACTTAAGCAAGCAGAAAAAATATGATTCGGAGATATTAGAAATTATAAATTTAATTATGGATGATCTGTTTGTAATTAATAAAGATTTATGGCAAAAGATAAATTCTCTATAAATTAATTTTTGCACATACTATAATTAATAGAATATTTACCAAATTGGGCTTGGTGGTAGCGTGCATAATCAAGGTTTTAATCTATTAGAATTGATGGTGGTCGTGACCATAGTTTCGCTATTGGTAGGCATTACTGTGCCCAACTACAAGGCGTACTTGATTAGGTCAAGGGTGGCTTCAGCTTTTAACTTAATGCAGAGCTATGCTCATTTGGGACAAGAATACTATGAAGCTCACGGAGTGTTTGGCAATGCTGCATCTTTAGGGCTACAAGTTGGTGCGCAAAATAATACCCTGGCTAACCCACAAAATATTAGTAAATACACTAGTAATCAGATTGTGGATATAGACAGTGGCACCTCTGGCACCTGTTATAACAACATCACTTTTACCTTTAACGGTACTGCGATAGGTGCAAGCCAAAACTTTGATATTCAAATGGTTGTACGTTATAGCAACGGCAAGTTTGTTACTAGCTGCGGTATTCCATGGACGCAAAACGCTACTACCTATGCGGATGTTTTACAATATTTCCCCCACAGTTGTCGAGAACAGAACGTCAGCACTTGTTGATTTTCAGATATTGAAATAACTTGAAAAATTTAGCAAATATACTACTATCATTCTTATTGATACAAATATTTTATACAAAGGATTGTATATGGTTACATTGAATATTGGTCGTGGTTTTAACAGCGCCACTAATCAAGTTAAGCCATCTAGTGTATTTGGTTCTTCAATTAATCCTAAATCACAAAACGTAAATAAATTATATTATTATTCGTCTGTATATAAATCTTCCGATGAATATAAAAAAAAATTGTCTGGTTCATTTAAAGCTGGCATGCCAATACCTGTACCCAATAGCGCCAATTTAGATTATGCTTTGAATTTTGCAAACGGTACGCAAAGAGGCAGTAATAGTCTTATTTATGTTATACGAATTGTTGATATAGGTAGAAAAGAAGATTTTGATGCATTATCCCCGGTCTTATCCGATCCGCATGTACAGAATGAATTAAAAAATGGTCCAGGGGCATTAGCAAAATTTTATGATAAATACGGCGATTCTTACGTTACTTCTATCTATTATGGCAAAGAAGTAGCAATTACCATTGAATTTCAAAATTCTAATCAAGAAAGTGCTAACAAAATAAATTCGGCATTGAACTTTGGTATGAGCAATGTTATTAAGTTGGAAAATATTGTTGAACTAGAAAAAATAATTAAACAAAACAATATACGTAGTAAAATAAATGTTCAATCAACAGGTTTCAGAAACAGTCAATTGCCACCAGTATTACCAAGCAGTATTAGCGATTTGGCAACATGGTTAACTGCATTACAAAATAAACTTAATCTTTTTAAGCCAGAAGATTTTACTGATCAGTTAGAATATGAGACCACTTCATACAACTCTATTTTGGCTGGTGCTGAATTAGATGTAACAGAACTGTCAATGAAAGCCTTGTTGTTCAGTCAGTATTTTTCAAGAATTAAAAAATGCAGATCGGCTATAGAAGAATATTTTAATTATTATGAATATTTAGGCAACAATGAACAAGTGTTAACTAATCTACAATTGTACGCAGAAAAGCTAAATTTTATCGAAAGCATTTTACTTGTAAATAGCAATTTAAGCGATGTTAAAGTTGCCAATGCAATTAAAGGGTTACGGACGATAATTTTTGATTTAAATAAATTGAATGATCAAAATATAGCTTATAAAGTGGTTGATAAAATCACCTCTACAGATTTCGGTGATAATATAACTGATTTTAATATGTTTACTAAACGATATGTAAGCCCTTCATTTAAAATTGATGTAGATCCTAAGCTGTTGCCAAAGCGTTTTACTTTTAAAGTATCCAATCAAGAAAACAAATTAGATGGTACATTGGGTCTTTATTATAGTGATTACAGTCAGGTACCTTATGACTCTCGTTCGCAACCAGTGGCTAGTAATATAAAAATTGGGAATAGCACAGCTGATTTGCCAGAAGATTTGTATTCTCGTGGATTTAAGAACACATTTTTCGGTTATCATTATGAGGGTAGCACAAAAAACGGCTTTAACATAAAAAAACCATTAGAAATAGAAACTTCAATCAACTATAAAATACCAGGCGACATTTATATTGATGATACAGATGATATTGAAAATGAAAATAATGTTATAAATAAACTTAAATTAACAACATAAGGAATTATGTATGGCTATTTTGACCGTCGGTAAAGGCTTTAATAGCGCAACAAATCAAGTTAAACCATCAAGCGTGTTTGCCTCCGTTGTTCCTAAAATTCGTAGTGTAAGCAAGTTACGTTATTATTCTTCTGTGTATAAATCTGCGGAACATTATAAACAAAATATGTCAAATGCTTTTAAAGTTGGTATGCCAATACCTGTACCCAATAATGTTAACTTAGATTTTGCTCTAAGTGTTGCTAGTAACGCAAAAAAGGAAAATAATAGTTTAATTTATATTATGCATATTGTTGATATAGGCAAAAAAGAAGAATTTGATGAAGTGCCTCCAGTCTTGTCTGACATTAAAATACAAAATGAAATCAAAAATAGTCCAGGGGCATTAAAAAAGTTTTATGAAAAGTACGGTGATTCTTATATTTCTTCTATTTATTATGGTAAAGAAATAGCAATTACAATCGAATTTCAAAATTGTAACACGGAAAGTGCAAAAAAAATAAATTCGTTGTTAAATTTAGGAGTTAATAACGTTATTAAATTGGAAAATATTGCCGCCGTGGAAAAAATAACCAAAGAAAATAACATACAAAATAAGATTAATATACAAGCCACAGGGTTTAAGAGCTATCAATTGCCACCAGTATTGCCAAACAGTATTAGTGATTTAACAAGTTGGTTATCCGCATTGCATAGTAAGTTTAGTGGGTTTAAATCGTATGATTTTACTGAAGCATTAGAATACGAAATCACACAGTATAATGCGATTTTAGTTGATGCAGACTTAGATACAACAAAGTTATCTATGAAGACCTTGCAAATTAGTCAATATTTTTCAAGGATTCAACAATGTAGAACGGCGATAGATGAATATTTTCAATATTATGAATTTTTAGGTGATAGTGAACAGATTTTGGCTAAACTGCACTTGTATAAAGGAAAATTAAATTTAATTGAAGGTATTTTGCATGTAAATAATAATTTGGACGATATAAAAGTTATTAATGCTGTTAAAGATTTACGTACAATAATTAGTGAATTGAACAAACTAAACGAGAAACGCAAATATTCTGTAGTGGTAAATAAAATTACCCCTAATGATTTTATCAGAGATCCTGACATATATAGGCGTTACATAAGTAAACCATTTCAAATTAATTTCGATCCAAAATTAGTGCCAAAACGTTTTGCTATTAAAGTATCCAATCCACCAAACAAGCGCTATGGTACATTGGGCCTGTATTACAGTTATAATAGCAAGGTTCCTTATAATTCTTATTTTACACGCGTTCGTTCACTGCCAGTGGCGTCTAATATAGCTCTTGGTACTAGTGCTGTGCTAGTGCCGGAGGATTTATTATTACGAGGATTGAACAATCTATTTTTTGCATATCACTATGAAGATCACACTAGAAGTGGCATCGGTCACAAAGAACCGGTGGAATTAGAAATAGAGACCGCAGTCTCATATAAAATGCCAGAAGAGATTTATATTAGCGAGTCAGATCCTGATGAAAATAAAAATATGAGTCCTAAATACAGATTGAAGAGAAGTTCAACAGCATAATTATCAAGGCTCAATTCAAAATTTGCACGATATAACTAGTTTTTTCTTCTGGTTGTAATTTATATTTGCGTTGGCATAAGCTGTCGAGTATTTGTAGGCACTCAAGATCTATTTCACCATTAATGTTGTCCTGGCGAAAATGCATTTGAAATGCTTGTAGTACATTCCTGGTCTTAAAATCTAAAATTTCAGTTTGTTCACAATCGTAACCATATTCGGCCAACTTTTGCTGTGCCCATAGCACAGGATTGCTAGGCATATTGGCCGCGTTAATATTCGATTCGGTAACATCGTACCACAAACCAATGCCAGCCTCAGCTAATACTTGCCATGGAAAGAGCGGACCTGGATCCAACTTTCTGCCGCATGCTATATCACTATGGCCTAGCACATCGTATGGCATAATATCGTGTTCTATAATGATCTTTTTACATAGTGTGATCAAGGCGGAGATTTGCTCAGTGGAAAATTTACACCACAGATTTGGTGAGCCTTGCACGGTAGCGCCACGCTCCATAGGAAATTTCAATTCTTCCCTTTTGAAACCAAGATTGACATTTTCTATGCCTATTGATTGATCGTTGATATTTTTTTGGCCACTCCAAAAAGAAACGCCAGCATGATAAGCAGAGCGCGCTTCATCAACTAGCTGATATATATGCCCAGCTTCAGAATTAACATAGTGAGTACTAAATTCATTAGCACACAATTCGGTAAAATTAAACTCAGGATCGGTATAACAAAGGCGGTCATTTTCTGCTAGTGCTACATCGTTAGTCAAAATCCCCAAGGTCGTCCACAATGGAACATCTGTATAATGCAGGATTAGAAACTGAATTTTTTCACCTTTGCGATCACGATGATTCTTGGATTTGTATTCAGTATTTATGAACATGGGTTGTATCCAGCTAGCTATCAAGCCCTACTAAACTATAAAATTCTAAGTTCAGACTGTCAAGCGTTGTATTTGTACGCTTGATCTGTTAGATTTGAACCCCGTACATAAATAATACTAAGGTACGGATATAATTATGGCCAAATACATCTTTGTCACAGGCGGTGTAGTTTCTTCCCTGGGTAAGGGCATCGCAGCAGCTTCTCTAGCCGCCATCCTCGAATCAAGAGCTTTGAAAGTTAACATGCTAAAACTAGATCCATATCTAAACGTAGATCCTGGCACTATGAGTCCATTTCAGCATGGCGAGGTATTTGTAACCGATGATGGCGCTGAGACAGATCTAGACTTGGGCCACTATGAGCGGTTTATTCGTACCAAGATGACACGCGATAATAATGTGACTAGTGGGCAGATTTATGATGCGGTTATTAGTAAAGAGCGTAAGGGTGAATTTTTAGGCGCTACGGTACAAGTTATCCCACATGTTACAGATGAAATCAAAGCGCGTATTAAACGCTGCGAGTTAGATAATGATCTAGTGATTGTCGAAATTGGTGGTACGGTTGGGGATATAGAATCTTTACCATTTTTGGAAGCTATTAGACAGTTGCGTGCTGAATTAGGCAGTGACAATACCTTGTTTATCCATTTAACCTTGTTGCCATATATCCCAACTGCCGGAGAAGTAAAAACTAAGCCTACACAACATTCGGTCAAAGAGTTAAGATCTATAGGTATACAACCAGATATTTTATTGTGTCGTGCCCAAGATAAATTAACTGATAACGAGAGATATAAAATAGCCTTATTTACCAATGTTGATCAACAAGCGGTGATCAGTTGCCCAGATGTGTCATCGATATTTCAAATTCCTTCGAATTTACATGCACAAAATTTAGATGAAATAGTATTGCATAAATTACACATGAACGCAGCTCCAGCAAACTTGCAAGTGTGGGACACTGTAGTAGCAAAACAAAAATCTTTGGCTGGTGCAGTTAAAATTGCTATGGTAGGCAAATACACTGGTCTATCCGATGCATATAAATCTATTAATGAAGCTTTGATGCATGCGGGAATCTCGAACAACGTTGCGGTTAATATTCAATATATAGATGCAGAGAAATTAGAAACAGATGGTACGGAGATATTAAAACAATTTGCTGGAATTTTGGTGCCTGGTGGTTTTGGTGAACGTGGTATCAAAGGTAAAATTTTAGCAGCAAATTATGCGCGTACTAACAAAGTGCCATATTTTGGGATTTGTTTGGGTATGCAAATTGCGATTATCGAATTTGCGCGCAATGTGTTGCATTTATCAGCAGCCAATAGTACAGAATTTGACCGTACTACCGAACATCCAGTAATTGCGTTAGTAACAGAGTGGACCGATCAATCTGGCGATAAGAAAGTACGTACTCATGATACTGCCAAAGGTGGCACCATGCGTTTGGGGGCACAGAATTGTTTGTTGCAAAACAATAGTATGACGGCAAAACTGTATGCGGCAAAGCAAATTATGGAGCGGCATCGCCATAGATTTGAGGTGAATGCCAAGTACGTAGCGAGTTTAGAGGCTGCGGGCTTGCAAGTGGTTGGACGTTCGGCAGATAACAACTTGGTGGAAATTGTGGAACTGGCCGATCACCCTTGGTATATCGGCTGTCAGTTCCATCCAGAATTTAATTCTAAACCACGCACAGGCCATCCATTGTTTAATGGATTTATTCAGGCGACAATAAAATATCAACAGGGGCAAGAATAATGAATTTATGTGGTTTTAAGATCGGTTTAGAGCAACCATTATTTTTAATTGCTGGTCCTTGTGTTGTAGAAAGTGAGCAGTTAGCTATAGATAGTGCTGGGATATTAAAAGAAATTACTAGCAATTTAGGAATGAACTTTATTTATAAGTCTTCTTTTGACAAAGCAAATCGCACCTCGCACCATAGCTTTCGTGGTTTGGGCATTGATAAAGCTCTGGCAATTTTAGCCAAAGTAAAACAACAAATCGGGGTACCAATTTTAACCGATGTGCACGAGAATTCGCCGTTAGATCAAGTTGCGGCGGTAGTTGATGTGTTACAAACTCCAGCGATGTTATGTCGACAAACCAATTTTATTCAAAGTGTAGCAGCAACTGGTTTACCAGTTAATATTAAAAAGGGTCAATTCTTGGCGCCATGGGACATGTTGCATGTAGTAGCTAAAGCCAAAGAAACTGGCAACCAAAATATTATGGTCTGTGAACGTGGTGCTAGTTTTGGTTATGGAAATTTAGTTTCTGATATGCGTGCATTGGCCATTATGCGCAATACAAATTGTCCAGTAGTATTTGATGCGACCCATTCGGTACAATTACCTGGTGGGCAGGGTAGTTCTTCTGGTGGTCAACGGGAATTTGTACCGGTACTAGCGCGTGCCGCGGTAGCGGTTGGTATCGCTGGGATTTTTATGGAAACCCATCCTAATCCAGATCGGGCTTTAAGCGATGGCCCCAATTCGTGGCCGTTAGATAAGATGGCTAGTTTATTGGCCAATTTGCAAGCGTTAGATCTATTAGTAAAAGAACAAGCACTAATTTAACCTGCGCATGGGCAGTGTATAAACAAGAAAAATGAGCATGCACTTATTTTTTTTGGGCTACACTCCTAGGTATGAAAAGATTAACCCAATTATGTTGTTTAATGATAGTACTAGCTGGTACACATAATAACGTGCATGCCGATGACGGTACTGCTACGCAAATAAGTGTTGACCCCACCGTAACATTTTTTAGCTCCCTATCAGCTTGTTTACCTGGCGAATATATGGAAAAAAATGTTTTGGCCGCTACTATTGGCTCACCATATCTACGTCAACAAATCGTAGGTCAAGAAAAGGGCGGTTGTAGCGCGATTTTATCTACTCCAGATGATCGCACTTTACAATGCGAGTTTAATAAGCACGATTTAAGTAGTTTGGGCGAACAACATTTCTTGCAAGGAATTCTTTCAGATTATGCGGATACTACGAGCCAGGATGCTGTTAATGCAGTTACTTTATGGTCAAAAATAAAGATCAATAGTTGTGGGTTTGCTTCTTAAAAAATATTTTACAATTATATGCACATGCTTTAAATTCAAAATGTTTGACAGTTGAATCTAGTGTTTTGGCTTGCATAAGCTGATATGAAAATTACCTTGTCTAACAACAAAAATTGTACAAAATTGAATTATACAGTAAAATTATCGAATGTATTTACGGAATCAACTCATGCAAGAGATGCGCCGTAAATCGCCACGACCAGGCTAGCTTTACAGCGCTCTTAATCTGTTTAATGCCAAGAATTTAATGCATAGTACCGTTAGTACCACGGACTATATAACATTGGTAAATACTTAACATTTTTACGTTATTTTGGGCAATCTCAAAAGCTGATTGTTCAGAAATGTCTTTTATGTATGGATCGGCGTTGTAATTCATTAATAATTTAACTACATCAAGATGGTTTTTACGGGTTGCTTCGTGTAACGGTGTACTCCAGGCTAAATCACGTGCATTTGGGTTGGCATTATGTTCTAGTAATAAACGGACAAATTGAGAGTCGCCTTTATTGGCGCTCCAGTGTAAAGGGGTACAGAGTCCAGCATCGAGAGTGTTGATATCAGCACCATAGGTTAACAATAATCGACCTATATCATGTAAGCTATCCTTGGCAGCAATGTGTAATGGCGTTTTATTACCCAGACCACGTAAACTGGAAACAATCGCGTCAGCATGACCAAATAGATCATCCTCGTTAAATACTTCGTCAGTTATGGTTCTAATATTAGGGTTTGATCCGGCTTCTAATAAGCGTCGCACTATAGTTAAATTGCCTTTGAGAGTTGCAATGTGTAATGAGCTTAATCCTGATTCATCTTGCTCATTTATTTGATGGCCACTTTTTATTAGTTGCTCGGCTTCGCTAAAATTATTTTGTTTTAAAGCCTGTAAAATTGTTCTCATAGTATAATAACCTTTTCAAAGGGGGTACTTTAAGGTTATGACAAAATAGTAGAACAGCAAGTTTATTCTATACCTAAACTTGTTGTTTCTTGCATATATAGTTAATCTTGTGAGTTAAGTATATGCTTTAATATAAGTAGTAATTGACTAAGGTGCATTTTAATGTCGTTAATTAAAAATATTCAGGCGCGGGAATTACTCGATTCGCGTGGTATTCCCACTATCGAAGCCGCAGTTACATTAAGTAGTGGTGCTATTGGTTGTGCCATAGTACCATCCGGTGCCTCTACAGGCACGCATGAAGCGTTAGAGTTACGTGATGGCGGCAAGCGTTATATGGGCAAAGGTGTACTAAATGCTATCGCCAATATCGAGCAGCAGATTCGCCCAGCATTAGTGGGTAGGTCTGCTATGCAACAAATAGATATAGATCAAACCATGTTGAGCTTAGATGGTACACCAAATAAAGCTAAATTAGGTGCGAATGCGATCTTAGCCGTATCAATCGCCGTGGCTAAAGCTGCTGCGCAGTGTAAGCAATTACCTTTGTATAGTTATTTACATGATCTATTCGATCCAGCCGCACCGTTGAGTTTGCCAGTACCGATGATGAACATAATCAATGGTGGTGTGCATGCGGATAATACGCTAAGTTTTCAAGAGTTTATGGTCGTGCCGCATGGCGCAAGTAGTTTTGCCGAAGCAGTACGTTATGGCGTAGAAACTTTTTATGCGCTAAAAGCATTACTAAAACAAAATGGCTTAGTAACCGCTGTTGGTGATGAGGGTGGTTTTGCCCCAAATTTGCCTAATAGTCGTGCGGCAATAGAAAAAATAATTGTCGCCATTGAGCATACTGGCTTACAACCTGGCAAGGATATTAGTATTGCCATTGATGCTGCTAGTAGCGAATTTTATGTCGATGGTCGTTATCTGCTAGCGGAAGAGAATTTACAGCTAACTAGCACCCAGATGATCGATTACTATAGCACGCTATGTGCAGATTATCCGCTGCTATCTTTGGAAGATGGTTTAGCAGAAGATGATTGGACTGGTTGGCAATTGCTAACTGCTAAATTGGGCAATAAATTACAGATAGTTGGTGATGATTTATTTGTAACTAATACGCAGATGCTACAAAGAGGGATTGTGGAACATGCGGCCAATGCTATTTTAATTAAAATGAATCAAATCGGTACTTTAACTGAAACTTTCGCTGCTATAAAGTTAGCGCAACAAGCACATTATGGTACGGTAATTTCACATCGTTCTGGTGAAACTGAGGATACAACTATCGCTGATTTAGCAGTAGCAACTAACGCACAACAAATTAAAACTGGTTCATTAAGTCGTTCGGAACGTATTAGTAAATATAATCGTTTATTACGTATTGCTGAACATGTGAATAATTTTGCTATATGCAAAATACCTGGTGGCAAATAATGTTAAGAGCATACACTTATTTTTTGGTATTGGTACTGGGATTTTGGGGCTATAAATTTTTATTTGGTGCTGATAACGTAATGCAATTGCGTAGGTTAAAAACATCTATCGCTGAGCAACAGGTAGAATTAGCTGGTTTGCAAGGCAGAAACTTAGAGTTAGTAAAAAAAATAGAGAATTTGAAGAAATATCCACTGAGTATAGAAGAGCAGGCCAGATTAGAATTAGGCATGGTAAAAAAAGGCGAGAAGTACTATCAAGTAGTAGAACCCATTAAATAACGGGGAGTTGGCATGAGAATATTGATTAGTAATGATGACGGCGTATACGCACCAGGTTTAGTAGCATTATATAAATGCTTAAAAGAAATTGCTGAAGTGACAGTGATTGCTCCTGATCGTGATCGCAGTGGCGCTAGTAACTCTTTGACATTAATTAAGCCGATTAGGATTCGTGAGCTAGAAAATGGTTTTATTTCTGTAGACGGCACTCCAGCCGATTGCGTGTATTTGGGGTTACGTGCCTTATTAAAGCAACAACCAAAAATGGTTGTTTCTGGAATCAATGCTGGTGAGAATATGGGTGATGATGTTTTGTATTCTGGAACAGTTGCTGCAGCTATGGAGGGGAGATTTTTAGGTTTTACATCCATGGCAGTTTCTTTAGCTGGTGAACACACTTATTATGATACAGCAGGTAAAGTAGTGCAAGTATTGGTGCAACAATTGATGCGTCATCCGCTACCTTCGGATACCATATTAAATGTTAATGTGCCAAATGTTCCATATTATGAAATTAAAGGGTATAAAGTAACTCGACTGGGACGGCGCCATCCGTCATCCAATATGATTCAAGATCATGATCCGCGCGGCCAAACTATTTATTGGGTTGGTTCAGTGGGTAAAGAACAGGATGCGGGGGTGGATACGGATTTCTATGCGGTGAGTCATAATTATGTATCTATAACTCCGCTAGAAATTGATTTGACGCGGTATAAGGTCATGAGTGATTTAGAATTTTGGGCCTCTAATTTAACTGTTGAGGGTAGATAGTGCAATTATTAGTTAGATGTTACGATAAAATGTTGTTGTGGTCCGGTCATGAAAAAGCTGCGCGCTATTTAGCGTTTATTAGCTTTGTGGAGGCATCGTTTTTTCCAATTCCGCCGTATTTTATGTTGGTGCCAATGGCGTTAGCCAAACCTAACAAAGCGATTAATTATGCATTTGTTGCAACAATTGCTTCGGTATTGGGTGGCATAGTGGGTTATTTTCTGGGTTATGCAGTGTTTAAACCCATAGTACAGCCGTTAATTGAGTACCTAGGCTATAGTCAACAGTATCAGCAGATTTTAGACTCATTTGCACACTATGGCGTCTGGGCTATTTTGGCGATTGGATTTACGCCGTTACCGTTTAAATTAGTAGCAATCAGTTCTGGATTTATGCATGTGCCATTCTTGGCATTCCTATTCGCAGCATTGGTGGCTAGGAGTACAAAATTCATGGCGTTGGCCTATTTAATTAAACTGGGTGGGCTAGATATGGAGCAGCGATTACGTAAATCTTTGGAGAAAACTAGTTATTTGGTTGGTGGATTAGTGGTTGCGGCTACGGTGGGTTTAATTATGTGTGTGGTGAAGTAATGTTTAATTGCAGATATTTTTTGATAATAGTTTGTTTAGCATTAACGGCTTGTACGCAGCAGCAAAACCCGGCGCAAGTCGTCAAAGCGGTACCTAGCACATACAAAGTATTGGCTGATCGTTCCTCTAAAGAATCACTGGTTAAGAGTAAAATGGTGCAAAAAAAAGAGGATACGCATTGGTTGTGGCCAGTAAATGGTCCAGTGCTGAGTAAATTTTCACCTGGACGTTTAAAAGGTATTGATATAGCAGGGAAAGAAGGAATGCTCATTATTGCTGCCGGTGATGGTGAAGTTGTATACAGTGGCAACTCATTACAAGGCTATGGCAATTTAATAATTATTCGGCATAAAAAAAATTTTCTTACCGCTTATGCACATAATCGAAAAAATATGGTCAAAGAAGGTGATAGGGTTGTAGCCGGGCAAAACATAGCCGAGATGGGTAGCACTGGTACGAATAGAGTGAAGCTACACTTTGAAATGCGGCATCATGGTAGTCCTGTAGATCCACAAAAAATATTACCAAAAAAATAAAGTGGTGGAGGCAGTATGGATGGAAATATAAAGCATGTACGTGGCAATATTAAGCCGGTTACGTCTAAATACCAATCGCCATTTTTATCTGACGAATATGCAGAACGAGTAGATCCTGGCATACGTGTAGATGGTAATTACGCAGATGTAATTCAAGTGTATTTGTCTGAAATTGGTTTTCAGCCTTTGTTGACACATGCGGAAGAGATTTCTTTGAGTAAAGCGGCGTTAAGTGGTGATATTGTCGCACGGAATAAGATTATCAATGGTAATTTACGTTTAGTGGTGAAAATAGCTCGTACTTACTTGCATCGTGGCTTGATGTTATCGGATTTAATAGAAGAGGGTAATATTGGGTTGATGCGTGCGGTAGAGAAATATGATCCTAATTTGGGCTTTAGATTTTCAACTTATGCGACTTGGTGGATTAGACAAGCGATCGAACGCGCTATCATGAATCAGTCGCGTACAGTACGGTTACCTATTCATATGCTGAAACGTATTAGTAAGTGTTTAAATACCATTCATAAACTATCAGTTGATGAACATAGTCCTACAGTGACTGAGGTTGCAAGTACTTTAAATGAGTCTAGTGATGAAATAGGTAAAATTTTGCAATACACCGAAAGTAGTTTATCTATGGATACGCCAATTAATGAATTTAATCATTCATTACAAGACGCTTTGCCAGATGTAGATGCGATTAATCCAGAATTAATTTCTCAAGAAGAGAGTTTTCATGAGCATGTGATAGATTGGTTAGATAATTTACCAGAGCAGTATCGAGAAGTTATAATTAGGCGATTTGGTTTATTGGGGCATGAACCAGAAACTTTAGAGCAAGTAGGTGAAAGTATTGGTTTAACCAGAGAGCGGGTTCGGCAAGTACAAATTGATGCTTTAAAGCGTTTGAAAGAAATGATTAGGCAAGAAGGTCTAGATAGAGATATATTGTTCAATTAAAATTTTTCATTTCAGCAGAAAAAATATACAATCATTCCTGTAGGCTTAGGATAGCAATTTAGAGGCTCGTGGTGCATAACAAAAAAATCTTTGCAAAATATAAAAATAAGCGTAGTTTATTACGTCTTATAGGCTTGCTTATAGTTTTAGGAATAATATTTTATTGGCTAGTTAGTGATAAAAAATTTGTCTATGCTGGGACCTTAGATGCCACAAAAGTCAATTTGGCATCAGAATTGCCTTCATTGATTGCTACAGTCAATGTTGAAGAAGGCGACCGTGTGCAAGTAGGGCAGAAATTAATTAAGCTAAGTTGTGAAGATTATATAGCCAATGCCGAGTTTGCAGACATAGATTATAACCGCAATATCAGATTATATGAACGTGGTGCTCTTCCAGGCGGGGCAATAGACATTGCAATCAATAAAAAACAAAATGCTGACATTCGCTTAAATTGGTGTTCAATAAATGCGCCTATTGATGGTATTGTTTTGAGTCGTTACCATGAACCAGGTGAATATGCGACTCCAGGATTGAAGCTTTTAACTTTAGCCAACATCAAGGATATTTGGGCTTATATTTACGTACCGCAAACCAAAATTGCACAATTAAAAATTGGTATGGAGGTGCAGGGTAGATTACCAGAGCTTAAAGGACGCGTCTTTACTGGTAAAATAAGCAAAATAAACTCTGAGGCGGAATTTACCCCCAAGAATGTACAAACTGAATCTGAACGTACACGTTTAGTGTTTGGTGTTAAAGTTAGCTTTTTGGGTGTAAATGATGAAGAAATACTTAAACCTGGTATGACCATCGAAATAACCTTGCCCAAGGTGTAAGTAACGTGGACAAAGTGTTTGCGATCGATGTAAATAATGTGCGGAAGCAGTTTAAAGATGTTATAGCGTTAGATGACATTTCTTTAAAATTCACCCCGGGGATTATGCATGGCATCATTGGCCCAGAAGGAGCTGGTAAAACTACCTTATTGCGTATTATCTTAGGTTTGCTGAAACCAAGTTCAGGTGCAGTAGAATTTTCTGTAGATAATCATAGCAAAGCTTTTGCAGATATTCGTGCGGACATTGCCTATATGCCACAACAAGAAAGTTTATATGCAGATTTATCTATTGGTGAGCATTTGGAGTTTTTTCGGCAACTATATGGTATTGACGATGATTTTTACCAGCAAAAATGCGCTGAGTTGTTACACATAACCAGATTAAGTAAATTTGTTGATCGTCCAGCAGGTAAATTGTCTGGTGGTATGTATAAAAAATTGGGCTTGATTTGTGCCTTGTTACGTTCACCACGCGTGATATTATTAGATGAACCAACCAATGGAGTTGATCCTATTAGTCGACGTGAGTTTTGGGATCTACTTTACAAATTAGCTGATGAAAAAATCTTGATTCTTGTTACTACTGCGTATATGGATGAAGCTGAACGTTGTAGCTTTGTGCATTTAATGGAAAATGGTAAGATTATTGAAGTTGGCGAGCCACGGGTGATATTGGATAAGGCGCGCGTCAAAAATTTTGACGAGTTTTTCTTGCAGCGTGGTAAGCATGATTACAGTTGATGTTAAAAATCTCAGTGTTAAGTTTGATGATTTTATTGCGGTGAACGATATTTCTTTTAGTGTTGCTAAATCAGAAATATTTGGTTTTCTTGGTGCGAATGGTGCTGGTAAAACTACTACGATTAGAGTTTTGTGTGGTCTGTTACAAGCAACACATGGTAATGTCAAAGTAGCTGGTTTGACAGTTAAAAACCAAGAGCAAGCAGTTAAGAGTAAAATTGGCTACATGTCGCAAAAATTCACTCTTTATAATGATTTAAGTATTATTGAAAATTTAGATTTTATTGCTGCTTTGCGTAAAATCGATCGGCCAACATATTTAATGCGCAGACAAGAGTTATTAGAATTTATAAAGTTTAATAAATCCATGACTACCATAGTGCAAGATTTACCTGCTGGAGTAAAACACCAGGTATCATTAGTGGCTGCGTTGTTACACGATCCAGAGATAATATTTTTAGATGAGCCGACTGCCGGTGTTTCACCATTTTCTCGTTATAAATTTTGGGAGTTAATTCAACAATTAGCTAACAAGGGCAAAACAGTATTTGTTACAACGCATTTTATGGATGAGGCTGAGCAATGTCATCGAGTGGCTTTGATGCGAGCTGGTAAAATAGCAGCTTTGGATAGTCCTGTAAATTTGAAAGCACACGCATTTCCTTTAGCCATGTTGGAATTTGATCCCAAACGACCAATGAGTTATACGGCATTGTTGGCTTTAAAGCAAGATCCGACTTTTTCTTATTTTGAGCCATATGGGCGGATGTTTCATGCAGCCATTACCAACCAAGAAATTTGGCAGCAAAACCAAGCCAAATTTGTTGCAGACTTTAATATTAATATAATTCAACCAACATTGGAGGATGTATTTATTAAAACTGTGGAGCATAAATTATAATGCGGATATTTGTGTTGGCGCGATGTTTAGCGATAGCAAAAAAAGAGATGTATCATATCATTCGTGATCCGTTTACTTTGGGCGCGGCCATTGGTTTGCCTATATTTATGGTGATAATTTTTGGGATGGCCATAGAGTTTAATGTTAAAGAAATTTCATTAACTGTAAATGATTTTGATAAAACGCAAACTTCGCGACAATTACAAGAAATTTTTACTAGTTCCAATTATTTTTTAGCACGTGAAGCTGAATCACCACAAATAGCCATTCAACAGCTTAGCAATAATATTGCACGCGCAGCTTTGATTATTCCGCCAGATTTGCAAGAAAATTTATTCGCCGGCAATACTAGTCAGGTGCAAATTTTATTAGATGGATCAGATAGTTCTACTGTAGTACCAATTTTGGGGTATGTTACTAGAATTGAATCGTTGGCAGCCAAACGCATTGCCAATTTCTCTCCAGATCTACCGTATGAATTGCGGACACGTTTTTTATTTAATCCGGAATTAAATAGCCGTTGGTTTGTAATCCCTGGTCTCAATGTAGTAGTAATGAGCATTCTGTCTATTTTGTTGACAGCCTTGACGGTAGCGCGCGAATACGAAAGTGGCTCGATGGAATTGTTATTATCCACACCAGTACAGCCATTAGAAATTATTATTGGCAAGTTGGCACCATATGGAGTGTTAGGCTTATTAGCCATTGCGATAATCTATGTGATTGGTAGATTGGTCTTTGGTGTACCATTTATTGGTAGTCATCTAGTTTTTGTCTTGGGTAGCATCTTGTTTTTAACTGCTTATTTGTCACAAGGGTTATTGATTTCTGTGACGACCAGGAATCAGTTATTGGCCTTGCAAATGGCAATGATGACAGGCCTACTACCCACACAGCTATTATCTGGCTTTATTTTTCCGATCGAAAGCATGCCTAAAGTTATGCATTATATTACCGGCATTTTGCCTGCACGTTGGTTTATGCAAATATCTCGTGATAGTTTTTTACAGGGCACATCATTTTGGCAATTATGGATGCCATTTTTAGGCTTGCTGTTATTTTGTGTGGTGGTATTATTTTTAGGGGTGCGTGCTTTTAAACGAGATTTAGAGTCATGAATAAAACTTTACTTGGATTTATTAAAAAAGAATTTATACAAAGTATTCGTGATCCACGCATGAAAGTGATGTTGTTTATCATGCCAATCATTCAATTGACTTTATTTGGCTTTGCTATTTCCACTGAAATAAAGAATGTACGTTTGGCAGCACATTTTGAGAGTAAAGATTATGTGCTAAGAAATATATACGAGCATAGTATAGCTAGTGGCTGGTTTATCCCGGCAGAAAATAGCAACAACCAAGATCCATACTACTTAATATCTTCTGGCAAGGCGGATGTGGTATTGGTGCCGCCGCCTGGTGGTTTTACCAAGGCATTGGGGCGTGGGGATGCGCAGTTGCAAATGCTGATTAATTCTAGCAATGTTATTAAGGGACAATCTATAGAAGGCTATTTGAGTAACATTATACGCGATACTGTCTTTAGAGAGCTGAGGCTTGATCCAATAACAAATCCTATCCAGATTAAACCACGAGTTTTATTTAATCCTGATTTGGATACAGCAATGTTTATGGTGCCAGGCACTATGTGTATGATTATGTTAATTACCACTATGGTATTGGCTAATTTGGCAATTGTAAGGGAAAAAGAGGTTGGCACCTTTGAAATGTTAATTGCAGCACCAATTTCGCGCCCAGAGATAATTTTTGGTAAGACTATTCCATATGTAGTACTAGGAATGGCAAATTTTCCGTTAGTGTTAGCAGTAGCACATTTTGTTTTTGGTGTGCCAGTGCGTGGTTCATTGCTTGTTTTAACTATTTCTGCGTTTGTGTTTGTATGTATGGCCGTCGCACTTGGATCCTTTATTTCTACTTTTTGTAAGAATCAACAGCAAGCAACCTTGGGTGGCTTTTTATTTATATTCCCAATGCTAATGCTATCCGGTTTAATGTTTCCTATTGAAAATGTGCCCAATGCAATTAAATGGATCGCCTATATTGATCCTTTATACCATTATATCGGTTTATTACGTAACATAATGTTAAAAGGTGGTGGCACGCAATATGCGGTTACGCATATTGCTATTTTAGCTCTCATGGCGCTGATCACTATAACCTTAAGTCTTAAAAGATTTAAAACCAAATTAAGTTAAAGGTGATGATTTTATAGCACCACCTTTAACCAATAATGCTTAAGGCTTTGGTTTATTGGCAGTCGCGTCTATTACAGGGCGTGTTACTTCAATTTGCGTTTCTTTTCTCACTAATAATGGTTTAATTGATTCCGCCTTGTTTATGGAGTCATCAATATCTTTGTTCAATTTATCAATTTTATCTTTAGTCAAAGTTAATGGTAACATACCGGCTGCCTCTAAGATGCCTAAACTCTTAAATACGTCATCTTGCACTTCTTTAGCATTAGTTACGATTGAATCGAAATCACTATTTTGTAAAGCTGTATCTAGTTCTGAGGAGTTAGTGGCTAATTGTTGTCCAATGTTTAGCGCTGCTAACACGCCACTGGCCACTCTATGCAAGGCATACAGTTGATCTATAGCCGGGTTCAAAGTTTTGGCTAATTCTGGATCATTACTCGCAATTCTTTCTAAACTGGAGATCAAGATTTTTATATCTGGTCCCATGCGCAAAACTAGAGTTTTTGATTGTGTGGCCACATTCAATAATTTTTCATCAAGATCAGTACTATCCAAAACCTTTTGGATTTTTGCGTTCATAGCTGTGCGAGCATCTTTAAAATTATTAGAAAGCTCCTGCAGTTTGGCATTGATTGTATCCTTATTGGCGCTAATTTTTTCTTTAAAGTATTCGGTTACAGTATTGTTATTTGCAAATCTATTGAATTTGTCGGTAAACATTCGAAAATAAGAAAGTGTGCTAGACATAAGTGTTCTCCCTGCAATAAAATCCAAAGCTTATTCTAGCAGGACTGCATCTAAATCTCCATGGTATACCCTTCACATTTCAATTTTAGGCTTTGTTGCCGTTCTTGTTAGCAAGAGCAGTCAAGTATTATTTATATGCTCTGCTCTTTGTTTAAAACTTCAATGCTTGAGTATATTTGACTAAATAAACTTTATGCCATTTAATTAAGTTATGAATAAAACAAATGTCAAAACATTAACAATGACTAGTAACTATATAGTTCAGGATCAAACATGGATGATACAAAACGTAATTTGCATGACGCAATAATAATGATAAAGCCAGATTTATCTAATAATAATTTTGACCTAAAGAAACATCTAGAAAGCATAGAGGTCAATTTAATTCAAGTAGCCCTGGAGGCTAGTAACTGTGTGATTACTTACGCTGCGCGTACGTTGGGCATTAGACGCACTACCTTGATTGAGAAAATGAAAAAATATAACATTTCAAAGAATATTCAGCCTGAAGAAAATAGTTGCAATGAACTAGAAAAAGGGGCAAAATGAAAGCTCTTCAGAGTTTTTGTCCATTTATGTTCCATGCTTAAACAGGTATTTGTAAAGTGTAGGTGATTTTCTCACTTAACATATAGCTGATCTGCTACATGTTTGTTGGCTATATATCCTTGCGATACGCGTATTAAATTGGCATCATTTAAAAACATAATTATCTTAAATCTATAGAGGTAACAAGTGGCCAACAAACTTATGCAAAATAACGTTTTTTCTTCGATGGTTGCGCAATTTATCTGTCCTGGTGAGCATGAGCAAATGCAGCGCGAATTAGCCTCCGTAAAAGAACAATTAGCCCGAGCCAGTAAGAGTTTGGCGCAAAAAGAGCAGACCATTTATAATCTCCAAGAAGACATTGCCCACATGCTAATCCAATTTGATCGCTTAAATACCGTTAGATCAAATTAATCATTGTGCAGCATGCGCTGGTTGATTGCCAGCGCATGTTTATCTTTGCTATAAAAATTAAATGATGATATTTTATTTCTTGTGATTTTCTAAATTTATTGAAATATTGAACATATATTATTTGTGCGTCTATTTAATTGTAGATTTCAATTAGTAATGTTGTTATAATTAATTCTCGATCAAACAAAATTGTTGCTCTGCAGCAAATCAAGATTTGTGTTTTGTGCGATTATATAATAACTTAAGTTTTAAAAAGGAGAATATTATGGGATTTATTGATGATCTTAAAAAAGCTGGTAAACAAATTGAAGCCACAGTTAAAGATGTTAGAGATACTGGCAAGGACTTGTTCGATGGTGATGCACAAAAAGAAGCTAAAAAGAAAATAGAGAAAGAACAACAACAAAAACGACAAGAAGAACAACAGAAACAAGAAGAGCATACGCCGCAACAAACAAGTTCAAATTCTTCGGAAAATCAAACGAAATTGCAAATTAAACCTAAGATGTAATTAATGATTGATGCCTCAACGTCTGGCTGATGGCCAGCGTTGTTTCTTCCTTGCTAATGGGCATGACTTTAGCTAATTTTGCAGTGAATATTTGTATTATATACTTAGTAGTATTATTGCACATATATGGATCATACAATTTGCAGGTAAAAATGATCCATCGATCCCTATTAACGAAGCGTGTTTTGTCAGAGATTGTCATTGTAGGTTATCGATATGAGAGTCTTATAGAGCTAGTTGTTGCTGACGATACATCGGCTGTTATAATAGTGGCGCGGCACGATGATAATCCAAAATAATTTAACATGCTTTTTGGGGTATTTGCTACTGTTGTACAGGTTGCCAGTTTGCTTTCTGTTGGTTTCATATACGCTTCGTTGAATTGATTGGCTACATAATACAAACGTGTAATATCGTATATTAATGTCAGGGCGATTTTTGCTGTATCTATGAGTAGCTGGCTATCAAGCTCTTCATAAGATAACTCTCTATTTAGTGCACGAGATATCTTATTTTTTACATTAAGAATAGAATCGCTGCAATTATAAATTTTGTTTATTAAATATGCAGAAAAAATCAATTCTATACCTGCGCACAATTTATTCGATTTAGCAATAAAAGTAGTTAGTAATGATTGAGAACCTCTACGCTCTTCTAATACTAAATATATGCGCTTGTAATGCAGTAATGTGTAATATAAATTTATGCCTTGATTTTCTAGAGAATATTTTGTCATCATGCCAAACAATTTTCTAGATATTGCAGATATGGTTAAATAATAAATAGTAGTAATAGACAACGAGCCATAAATTAAAGTTTTTATCTTGTTTTTGCTAATGTAATCAACATAAGTTTTTGTAAGTAGATTAAATAATTCTTTGCCGGAATTATTTAAAAATTTATTTGTAAAATAAAAATAATCAAATGTAATGGTAAAAATATTTGCTTCATGAGAAAAGCCCATGTCAATAGCTATCGCGTCGCCATCATACTTAAGCATAAAGTTACCCGGATGAGCATCCAGATGTGCGATACCACGATTATGCAAGTTTTGTAAAGCTTTTAAACAAGCTTCTTTTATAGATGCTGCTGCTGGATTATTGTTATGTAATTCTATTGTAGATATCGAACGACCATCGATAAATGACATTAATATTTGTACACCATCATCGGTAGATTTAAAACCATATATCATGCCTATTTTATTTAAATTTGATACTTCATTTAATATGAAATTAAGTTCATTGGCACTAACTATATTTTTATTATTAAAATTTTGAAATTTTAAGGCGTATTCAGTGCCGGTTTTTAAACTGCGTACTAAATCTACAGAACCAAAACCGCCTCACCCTAAGTTTTTTACAAATTCTAGTGACTCTTTACAATTAGATCTAGTAACTAAGGTATGGTATATCTTTTTATTCATTTGTTTTTTTAATTGATATTTTCTAGCAGTTTATCATTTTGGCAACCAACTTACAACTGTGTATCGAACTGTATAGCATTTTAAGTGTAAATGTCTTTCTTCAAGGGTTATAGGCATAATTTTTGCGTATACACTTAATAAGTTTGGATAATTAGGTGATTGATTTTTGCTGTGTATATCTCTAGACTGCTATGGCATTTTGCAAGTATTGATTTGACAATTAAACAATAAAAGCGATATTTAGGGACATAGGCTATGGAGCATGGTAAAGAGGTTGTTACCTTCAGAAAGGGCATATTTGAGATATCATTATTCAATTTGCACACAATTCGTGGTGCGTATGCAGATGTATTAGATTTACGACATATAGTCCATTTACCTATTAATATAATTAACCACACAATGAAATAATGTTTCTTTCTTCTAAGCCCTTTACTGGTATAAATGTTTGCGGTATAGAATTATGGAAGTTTGATTGATCTATAAACCCGCAAATTTTTAAGAACAAAGAATTTTACTTCATTGAGAAAATAGCCAATTAGCATTGATTTCTTTCTGTTTAATCATGTGTTTTGCGGATAGAGGCAGCCCATGGATTCTCTTAATGGCATATGGATTTTTGGGGTTAGTGGCTTTTAAAATCGGGGAATTTCAATTAAATAGGGATAGAGGAGCGTATGATAGAAGTATTTCCGGCAACGATACTCCAAAAAGTATCTGAAAAAGTTATTAGTTTTAACAGCGCAGAATTAAAAGCATTACTTGATAAATTGTTTGCGATTATGCATGATAGAAATGGGGCGGGCTTAGCTGCGCCACAGATAGGTGTTTCTAAAAGGGTTTTTGTTTATGGATTTGATGGTGTTAATCCAAGATACCCAGATCAACAACCAGTGGCAAAATCTTACGCAATTAACCCAGAAATCACTTGGTATTCACCAGAGAAAGAAGGATTTGAGGAGGGCTGCTTATCTTTTCCAGGGTTGCGAGCGAATGTTTTAAGATCAAAAAGCATTGTTTATACATTTAACGATATATCCGGTACTCACCTAGAGAGAGAGGTATCTGGTTTTGAAGCAAGAATTATTCAGCATGAAACAGATCATTTAAATGGAGTGCTGTTACCTTTTGTGGCAAAAGAGTTGTCTGATGCTGACAAAATCAAGTTTGGTCTGGTTTAAGATTTATATTTGGCTTTTGTTAAGGCACAAACTGTGACAATCAGTGGTACTTTGGTATTTTATCAAGATACAAATCAATATTCTGTTAGCGACAAAAGCATTATAATGCAGTTTTCTAATAAACTAGGTAAGCCAGTTTTATCAAGGATAGGTGAACTTAGATATAAAAGTTAACATGCAAACTATAATAATGATTTAAACTAACACCCTGTACTGGTATACTACCGCCTGGTAAATTGGGTTGGATTATAAGAATGACACACATGCGGTGGGCAACACTAAATAGAGACTGCGAAGCATTATTGGTGCCAAGCGGTATGGTATTTTTAATTCCTAGTGGCACCGCAGTAGAAATCACACAAGCTAAAGGCAATGCAATTACTATTAATATTAATGGCCAGTTAGCTAGAATTGATGGTAAAGATGCTGCTGCCTTAGGTTTGGACTTATCGGAATTAGCCCCACAACATAATAATGTCAACAAAACAGCTGATGGTCCGGTAGACTTAGAAGAGGTATGGGAGCAGCTTAAGAGTTGTTACGATCCAGAAATTCCCGTCAATATCGTCGATCTTGGTTTGATTTATGATTGTCGCGTTGAAAATAATCTTGATTTTACACAAAATCATGTCTTTGTAATTATGACGCTAACTGCGCCAGGTTGTGGTATGGGACCGGTTTTAGTGCAAGATGTTGAAAATGCAGTTTGGCGTGTAAAAAATGTTACAGCAGTTACAGTAGAAATGGTATTTGAACCAGTATGGAATCGCGAGATGATTTCTGATGCCGGTAAGTTAGAACTAGGGTTGTTTTGAAGGGTATACTAGCGAGAAATTAATTTGTAGGATATCCTTTTAACTATTCACGTCACATTCTACGGACTGAGAGAATATGAAATTAAAACAAATCAAGCTTGCTGGCTTTAAATCTTTTGTTGATCCAACAGTGTTGGATTTACGTAGCGATTTAGTTGGTGTGGTGGGTCCAAATGGATGTGGCAAATCAAATGTTATTGATGCAGTACGTTGGGTTATGGGTGAGAGTTCCGCGAAGACTCTACGTGGTGAATCAATCAGCGATGTTATTTTTAAAGGCTCTAGTGCGCGTAAACCAGTTGGTCAAGCTTCCATTGAATTAGTGTTTGATAACTCAGATGGTACCCTAGGTGGTGAATATGCTGCTTATGCAGAAATTTCTGTAAAGCGTGAAGTAGAGCGCGAAGGTAGTTCGGATTATTTTTTAAATGGTACGCGTTGTAGGCGGCGCGATATCGTCGATGTGTTCTTAGGTACTGGTTTGGGTGCGCGTAGCTATTCGATTATAGAACAAGGAATGATTTCGCGAGTGATTGAATCACGTCCCGAGGATTTGCGTAGTTTTATAGAAGAGGCAGCCGGAATTTCTGTGTACAAAAAGCGGCGGCATGATACTGAGCTACGTATGCGTCATACCTCAGAGAATTTAGCGCGTTTGGAAGATTTGCGTGAGGAGCAAGCAAAGTTACTCGAGCGGTTACAACGTCAAGCTGAATCAGCGCAAAAATATCAAACACTAAATGCAGAAAAAGAATTACTCGAGGCGCAATTGTTAGCAATGCGTTGGCATGATTATGACAGCAAATTAACTGATCATGCGGAACAAATTCGTACTCTAGCAGTGAGTGTGGAAGAAAAGTTGGCGGATAAAACTGGTCTGAGCACTGAACTAGAGCAAATGCGCTTAGAACATATAGAAAAAACTGATAAGTTTGAGGAGATTCAAAGTAAATTTTATGAGCTGGGTGCAGTTATTGCGCGAGTGGAGCAAAACCTCCAGCATCACAAAGAACGTAAACTGCAACTAGAGCAAGATTTGGGGCAGATCAAACAATCGATTGCCGAAATAAATGTGCAGAAAACCACAGATAGTGATGCTTTATTTGCTTGTGAAGAACAGTTAACTGAAATCAATCCGCAGTATGAGCAAGCAGTAGCAGCTGCTGACTCGGCAGAAGAAGTTTATCAAGATGCTCGCTTGGAGTTGGATAACAGCAATGCAGCTTGGGATGACTTTCAACAACAGGCACAAATTCCCCAGCAAAATGCTGAAGTCCAGCGTAGTAGATTAGAGCAATTGGATAAACATACTGGTGGTTTGCAGGCACGGATTGAGCGTTTACAAACTGAAAGCGCAACTTTGGATATCCATAATACTAATGGCTTGGTGGCAGAATTAAATGGCCAATTAACTGCATTAGAAGAAAAAATAGTGTTGGTAAAAGAAAATATTTATCAGATTCAAGCGTCAATCAATGACAAACGTAAACAATTACAGCAACAGCGTGATGAGCAAAATCGTGTACGTAGTTTGCTGCAGCAGCTGGCTGGTCGTGAAGCAGCTTTAATGGCATTACAACAGGCAGCATTGGGCAAAGATGATAAAGCCAAGCAGCAATGGCTGGTCAAACATAATTTAGCAGCTGCGCCAAGAATGGCTGAAGCATTGGTAGTTGCGACTGGTTGGGAGCAAGCTGTAGAGACAGTATTAGTAGACTATTTAGAGGCAATTTGTCTAGATGATAATATTGCTAATATAGTTGCGGCGATTAATGAATTAACCGCTGGCAACTTGACGGTAATTGATACCCAAGCTACAGATTCATCAACACCTACAATTGCGCATGCCACTTTGGCTAGCAAAATAACAACCAAGCTACCAATTTTTGATTTGGTGCAAAATATTTTGGTGGCTGATGATTTATCTAGTGCCTTACTGTTGCGGGCGCAGTTGCAAGCCCACCAAAGCATTGTTACTAAAGATGGCATTTGGTTGGGCAAAAATTGGTTACGAGTGACCAAAGAGCAAGACGCTAGACGCGGGGTATTGCAGCGTGAGCAAGAATTGCAGACTATTAAATCCGATTTGGAGCAAAATAATGCTATTGCTTTTGAATTAGAAGAGAAAATTACCGCCGCTAATGCTGGTTTGCATGAGTTAGAAGTGGCCTTAATAGCGCAACAACAAGTAGAGGCCGAAGGCTCAGCGCAGTTGCGTGAAATTAGTAATAAGTTTACTGCTGCGACGCAAAAATTGGAACACATGCATAATCGGCAACAACGTATAGCAGTGGAAGTAACCGAACATCAACAGCAATTGGGGTTAAATAGCGAAGAGTCTGCGCTAGCACGTAATAAATTAGAGACAGCGATCGAGGCTATGGCGGAGTTAGCGTTGAAGAAAGAGCAGATTGTCGCCTTACGCGAGACCTGTTTACAACGAGAACGTAGTGCTAAACAACATCTTAAAGAATTGCAAGAGCAAATGCATAGTTTGGAAATATCCAAACATACCGTGACTACCAAGTACCAAGGCTTGCAACACACTATTACGCGTGTAGATCAACAATTGGCAGACTTGTATAATCGACAACAAAATATAATTGTTGGCTTAGAGAAAGATATTGCGCCACAACAACAGTTGCAAACAAAATTAGAAGAATTATTAGCGCAAAGAAGCCTCATAGAGACAGATTTACACGCGGCACGACAAGAGATAGAAGCATATACACAGCAAATGAAAGAACGTGAGCATAGAAAAAATGAATTAGAACGTGGTATTCAAGAAATAAAAGATGTCTTAGAGCAAACACGTATAGAACGTCAAACCTATGAAGTGCGCAAAGAAACAGTATTAGAGCAGCTAACCGCAGCGAATATTGATGTGCAGCAAGTTTTACAGCAAATGCCCGAGGAGGCAGCAGAGGCGCCATGGCAAGAGCGTATTAATAGTTTACAGCGTAAGATTACCAATCTGGGAGCTATTAACTTAGCGGCGATGGAAGAATTGGCTAGTGAAACGCAGCGGCAAGAATACCTGGAAACACAATACGCCGATCTAAAAGAAGCCATGACCACTTTAGATAATGCGATTAAAAAAATCGATCGTGAAACCAAAAGTAAATTTCAAGAAACCTTTGATAAGGTTAATACTAATTTTAACAGCTTATTCCCAAAATTATTTGGTGGTGGTAAAGCATATTTAGAAATAGTCGGTGAAGACTTATTGGAGGCTGGCGTTACGGTGATGGCGATGCCACCAGGTAAAAAGAATTCGACGATTCATTTATTATCTGGTGGTGAAAAAGCGTTGACGGCGGTAGCGTTAGTGTTTTCTATTTTCCAATTAAATCCAGCACCATTTTGTATGTTGGATGAGGTGGATGCACCATTAGATGAATCTAATGTGGTGCGTTTTAGCAATTTAATTAAAGAGATGTCCAGCAAGGTGCAGTTTATTTTGATTACGCATAATAAGACCACGATGCAAATTGCTAACCAATTGGTTGGCGTGACGATGAAAGAGCCTGGCGTATCACGTTTGGTAAGTGTTGATATTAATGAAGCAGTAGAGATGGCGCAATAATTATGGAGTTTAAGTTAAGAGCAATATTGTTAGTAGTTGGGATGTTAATTTTAGTGATAGTTGGGTTCGATTTTTTTCGTCGTAAGCCCAAGTATGTCGCTAGTAATGCTGCAGATAAGTCACGTGAAAATAATAAAATTTTCGAACCAAATATCGATTTTACGGCAATGACAGAATTTACAGTTAGTAATGCTGCGCCGGAAACGCCAACTGAATTAGTTTTAGAACCAGTAACAGAATTGTATACTGATGTCGCTGATCCAGCGGAATTATATGTAGCGCCGCAGGTAATAGCCATAACTATTCAAGCACGAGAAGCTAATGGCTTCCAGTCTGAAGAATTAGCAAAAGCCCTACATGCTGCGCAAATATTTTTTGGTAATGGCAATATATTTTACCGCTATGTCGATGATTTAGATGCTAATGAGGTTTTATTTCGTGTGGTTAAGGCAATAGAGCCAGGATATTTTGCTGCAGAAACTTTGGCTAATGAATATATTCCTGGCATAACCTTGTTATTATTACCAGAGCGCGTCAGTAATTTTAATGTTGCCTTTGATAAGTTTGTACGTGCGGCTAAACAAATAGCTTTTGCGGTTAATGGTGAATTATTAGACGAGCAACGTCAACCATTAACTTTAACTACTCTAGCAAAGTATCGACAGCAAGGACCGCGAGTATAGTAAATTAATGAAAGAAGTTCTGGCACGTATCAATGAATTACGGGATTTAATTAATTTATATAACGAAGAATATTTTGTGACAGATAGTCCTTCTGTGCCGGATAGTGAGTATGATGGGCTATTTGCTGAATTAAAAAAATTAGAACAAGAGTATCCAGAATTTAAAAGTGTCGATTCGCCAACAAATCGGGTTGGCGCTAAACCGGCAGCAGCTTTTGCGCAAATAACCCATAAAATTCCCATGTTGTCTTTAGATAATGCCTTTTCTGCTGAAGACATTACTAATTTTTTACGCCGCATCAATGAGCGGCTTGCTATTACCGAGGACATAATCTTTATTGCTGAACCCAAGATTGATGGTTTGGCAGTAAGCATAGTTTATGAAGACGGGCTGTTAAAATATGCAGCTACGCGTGGCGATGGTGCTACTGGCGAGGATATCACCTTAAATTGTCGAGCTATTCGCGATATACCATTATCATTACAAACGGCAACACCACCTAAACTACTAGAAGTGCGTGGTGAGGTATATTTATCCAAAGCACGTTTTGTGGCGCTAAATAAACAAGCGATGTTGGAAGGTGAAAAAGTATTCGTTAATCCTAGAAACGCCGCTGCAGGTAGTTTGCGCCAATTAGATCCAAATATAACTTACAAACGGGGCTTAAGCTTTTTTGCCTATAGTTTGCCGGCAACGACATTATCAACGCAACAGGCGTCTTTACAGCAGTTACAAGAATTTGGTTTCCCGATTTGTAACGAAATTAAATTAGTCACTGGGTTATCTGGTTGCCAAGATTATTGTGCGTATTTGGGGCAAAAACGTGATAGCTTGCCATACGAAATTGATGGCATAGTGTACAAAGTAAACAGCATTGCTTTACAACAAAAATTAGGGTTTATCTCTCGTTCACCGCGTTGGGCAATTGCCTATAAATTTCCGGCACAGGAAGCAATTACCGAGGTGCTGGATGTTGAATTTCAAGTTGGTCGCACTGGGATTTTAACGCCAGTGGCACGTTTAAAACCCATATTTGTTGGTGGTGTTACAGTGAGTAATGCCACGTTACATAATATGGATGAAATCGCCCGTAAAGATATTCGCATTGGTGATACAGTAGTAGTGCGCAGGGCTGGGGATGTTATTCCAGAGATAGTGAGCGTGGTAATGGCCAAACGTAGTGCTAAGGTACAAACTATTGTTGCGCCGCAGTATTGTCCAGTTTGTAAAGCTGCTGCAGTACGTGTTGAAGGAGAAGCAGCAATTCGTTGTATGGGAGAGATTTCTTGTCCGGCACAATTAAAAGAAGCAATTGCACATTTTGCGACACGACGCGCTATGGATATCGAGGGTTTAGGTGATAAAATTATCGAACAGCTGGTGGATAGTGCTTTGATTACTAATGTTGCAGATCTATATAAGTTAGATTTTACAAAATTAATAAATTTAGAGCGTATGGGAGACAAGTCAGTACAAAATTTATTGGCGTCGATTGAAAATAGCAAACAGACACAATTCGCAAGATTTCTATATGCTTTAGGCATTCCCGAGGTTGGCGTTACCATGGCAAATGTTTTGGCCAAAGAATTTACAGATCTAGATGTATTAATGCAGGTAGATGAGGCACGTTTATTAACTATACGCGATATTGGGCCAGTGGTGGCAAATAATATTTATGTTTTCCTACATCAAAAACGTAATATTGCAGTAATTCAGCAATTATTGCAGGCGGGCATTAATTGGCCGGTAGTACAGAAGTCAACAATGCTGCCGTTAAGTGGCCAAGTATTTGTGCTCACTGGTGGTTTAAATAAATATTCACGTGACACCGCACGCGAAAAATTAGAAGCATTGGGTGCAACTGTTAGTAATAGTGTTTCTAAAAAAACTAACTTTGTGGTCGCAGGTAATGATGCTGGTTCAAAACTAGATAAAGCTAAACAGCTGGGTGTGCATGTTTTGCAGGAAGAAGAATTAATAGCTTTGCTGATTAAATATAATGGCTAAACATAATAATTTGTAAGTATTTGAGTTTTTTGCTAGTATTTTGTCTTGCAAATGTAAATTTCCGAATGGGGCGCGAGCATGACAGCAACACTGCGTGTAATGAATCTTACTAAAAATTTCGGTAATTTTACGGCTGTAGATAATATTTCTTTCTCTGCCGCACGCGGCGAAGTCGTAGGATTTCTGGGACCAAATGGCGCTGGTAAATCAACCTGCATGAAAATGATTACCGGCTTTCTCACACCAACTGCAGGGACTGCTTATATTGGTGGTTATGATATTTTAGAGCAACCATTGGCTGCTAAAAAAATGTTTGGTTACTTGCCAGAAGGCGCACCTAGCTACCCAGACATGACGGTTAAACAATTTATTAATTTTATTGCAGAGGTACGTAGTATATCTAAGGCAGATAGAGAATTTAAAATTAATGAAGTAGTTAACAAAGTTAATTTACAGTCTGTTTTACATCAACGTATCGAGACTCTATCCAAAGGGTTTAAGCGTCGCGTTGGCTTGGCACAAGCATTGATTCATGATCCCAGTGTGCTTATTTTAGACGAACCAACTGATGGGTTAGATCCCAATCAAAAACGCGAAGTACGTAAATTAATTGCCGATATGGCTAAAGACAAAGTAATCATTCTGTCGACACATATCCTGGAAGAAGTTGAGGCTGTATGTGATCGCGTGGTTGTGGTGGCTGCTGGCAGAATAATTTTAGATAGCACACCTACAGAGTTAATGACCAGAGTGCCAACCAAAAATACTATTGCGGCATTAGAAGAAATATTTGTTAATATTACTGCGGAATATCAAGGTGTAAGTTAGGGATATTTTATGAATAATATTTGGATCTTGTGTAAGCGCGAGCTACGAGGCTATTTTTCTACTCCTATAGCCTATGTGTTTATAGTTGTATTTTTATTATTGAGTGGTTTGAGCACATTTTACATTGGTAATTTTTTAGGCCGTGGTCAAGCTGATTTAGTGGCTTTTTTTAGTTTCCATCCTTGGTTATACATGTTGTTTATTCCTGCAATAAGTATGCGTTTATGGTCAGAAGAAAGAAAATCTGGCAGCATTGAGTTGTTATTCACTTTGCCATTAAGTACTTGGCAAGTAATTTTAGGCAAATACTTGGCGGCGTTGCTCTTCACTGCGCTAAGTTTAGCTTTAACCTGCCCATTATGGTTCGCCGTCAATTATCTCGGTAATCCGGATAACGGAGTGATAGTTGCTAGCTATATAGGTAGTTTATTAATGGCCAGTAGTTTTTTGGCTTGTGGTGCAGCGATTTCTGCGCTGACCAAAAACCAGGTGGTAGCCTTTATTTTGACATTACTTTGTTGTCTGTTAATGAATTTGGCTGGTTTTCCCATGTTGACAGATTTTTTACGAGGCTGGATGCCAGATCTTATTGTCAGCACCATAAGTTCTTTTAGTTTTTTAACTAATTTTGATACCATCAGCCGTGGATTATTGGACGTTAGTGGTATTATTTACTTTGCAACATTAACAATGTTGAGTTTATTTGCTAATGCCGTGATTATTGAAACCAAAAAGGCAGACTAAAATGAGATTTTTGCACAACAAAAAATTTTTGACTGGAACGATTTTAGCAATTGCCGTGGTATTGTTTTTAGTGCTGAATGTTAGTAGTGGTTTCTTGTTTAAATCCTTACGCTTAGATTTAACTGCTAATAAATTGTACACGCTATCAGATGGTAGCAAACAAATCATTCGTGATCTTGAAGAGCCGATCCGTTTGCGCTTATATTTTTCAAAAAGCTTAGCCAACATTAATCCATATTTGTTAAGTTTTGCTTCGCGAGTAGAGGATTTATTAAAACAGTATCAGAATGCTAGTAGAGGCAAAGTAGTGGTGGAAGTAATAGATCCAGAGCCATTTTCATCTGCTGAAGATGCAGCGGTAAATTACGGTTTGCAAGGGGCGCCAGTTGATAATGCCGGTACTGAGTTATATTTTGGATTAGTTGGGACAAATAGTTTAAATGACAAACAAATAATTCCTTTTTTGCAGCCTAATCGTGAAACTAGTTTAGAGTACGATATTAGTCAATTAATCTACAAGTTGTCCCATCCAGAACCCCGTATTGTTGGAGTTATGAGCTCATTGCCTATTGAGGGCGACATAAGTTCACGCCCATGGTCGATTTGGCAACAAATGTCGCAATTATTTGATTTACAAGTCATAGATTATAATACCGAAGAAATTTCAAAAGATATCAAGACTTTAATGATAATTGAGCCAAGTACTTTTTCTGATAAAGCCTTAAAAGCGATAGATGATTTTGTTATGCGCGGCGGACATGTTTTAGCTTTTGTTGATCCTGCTACTGAAGTTGCTGATGCTAAAACAGCCTATTTAAATAAAAGTAGGCAAAAAGATGCTGGTGATTATCTGACGCTATTAAAATCATGGGGTGTTGATTTTGCTGAGGACAAAGTAGTAACTGATCGCGCCTTAGCAAAAAGCGTACGTGTCCCGTACGAAGGACGTGAAGTTGCGGTGCGTTATCCTTTATGGATGGATTTTACAGTCGATAATTTTGCTAAAGATGATATTTTGAGTTCTTCTTTAGAACTTTTGACTTTAGCAACACCTGGGGCTCTGGCAAAAAGTGCGGATGCCACTAGTGAGTTTACACCATTGGTTACTACTACTGATCAAGCTATGCTGGTTGATGCCAACAATATTCAAGATTATCAACATGATTTTGCTAGTTTTATTAAGAATTATAAACCAAGTGGCTCTTCCTATGTTACTGCGGCGAGAATTTCTGGGCCAATCAAGAGCGCTTATAGTGATGCTAGTGTTAAAGATGCGAGTATTATTGTCATTGCCGACTGTGATATGTTACACGATCATTTTTGGTTGAATGTGCAAAGTGTTATGGGGCAGGATTTTGCGGTCCCAACATCTAGTAATGCCAATTTAGTCTTAAGTGCGCTAGATAATTTATCTGGTAGCAATGCTTTGATTAGCATTAGAAATCGCAGTAGTTTTGCCAGACCATTTGAGACTATACGTGCAATAGAGATGAAATCACAAGATAAATATCTCGAGTCTGAACAACTATTGCAGCAAAAATTACAACTTGCTAAACAAAAGCTAGAACAGATGGAAAATCAGAAAAAAGATGGTAACAGTATCCTATTAAGTGTGCAGCAAAAACAAGAACAAGAAGATTTCCGTAAAGAGCTAGTCGACACTCGCAAAGAATTGCGCGATGTCCGTAGAAAGCTTAACCAGGATATCGAGTCAGTTGCATTAGGCGTGAAATTTTTTAGCATAGGCTTTGTGCCATTATTGATAGTATTCTTTGGTCTTGGTGCTTGGGGTTTGCAAATTCAACGTGAATTAAAAAACAGGAGAGCCGCATGCTCAATACAAAAACATTAAGAAAATTAATTATTGCTACGGTTATATTTGCTGTACCGGTAGTATTTTTAATTGTTAGATATAACGCTAGTGCGTCTAGTTCTGGAGGCATTATATTTTTGCCAAATTTATTAAATAATCCAGAGCAAATTAGTAAAATAGTTTTGCAAGACAATGTACAGACCTTTACGTTGCAAAAATTGAATGGCAATTGGGTTATGGTGGAACGTGATAATTATCCGGTCATGAACGATAAGGTCGAAGAGCTGCTGTTCAATCTAGCCGATCTACGCATAGTAGAACCAAAGACTAACAATCGTCAACTATATGCACAGTTAGATTTGGACGACATCAAAGACCATGCTTCTCAGGCAATATTGCTGATAGTGCAAAATAGTAATAACGAAGACTTGCTTAAGCTATATGTTGGCAAACGTGAAGGTGTGCGTTTAGGTGAAGAATATAAAGAACACATTTTTGTCCGTAAGGAAAACGAAGATCAAACCTGGTTAGTACAAGGCATGCTGCCATTGAGCAAAGATTTTCGTGACTGGGTTGAGCAGCCGTTAATTGGTTTGATTGAAAGCGATCAAATAAGAAGTGTGCAGATCAAACGTCCGCAAGATAGTATTTTGATCTCAAAAACTCAACCAGAGCAAGAAGACTTTGCTTTGGAGAGCTTCACGCCGCAACAGGACATGGTTTTGGATTTGGATGCGGTTAATACTTTACCATTTCAAGTTGCGGAATTAGAGTTTAAAGATGTACAACCAGCGAATAATGTGGATGTTGATTGGGGTAACAGTATAACTACGACGTTAACTAGTTTTCCTGGCGTGCAGGTAGTATTAAACATCGTGAAACATGAAGATAAAATTTTAGCTAAGGCGCAAGCAGAGGTAATTGCTAGCGATGCACAAGAGGCGCTTGCTTTACAAACTAAGGTCCAAGCCTATAACAATGCTAAACAGTCGTGGATTTATGAATTGTCACCAGATTTTTATAAGTTTATAACGGTTAGTCAAGAAAGCTTTCAAAAAAGTAAAGAAACTAATGGTTAAAGATTTTAGCGGTTATGTTGCAGTTTGATCTATAATAAGCTTGTTCCCAATGTTATTTATTGGGAGCAAGTTATGTCTGAAAATAAAACTAAGCAGTTGTTGCAACAGTTATGCCAAGAAATGGCGCGCAATCCACATATTATGACCAAGGAGGATATTGTGCAGGCAGCAATAGCTGGTGCTACTTGGGGGCAAGATATCAATCAACCGTTGCTTGGTGCCGTGCTAGGTGTCTCGGTTGAGGCAAGCAGGCGTGCTGGATTATTGGCTAAAGATTTAATACAGGATTTATCGTCTAAAAAAACTGTGGCAGCAGATGAAGTAACGGCACCACCACAAATGCCAAAGTTAAAACTTAAATAGTAATAGTGGTCTATGTTGATTGTAAAAAATCGTTGGATTATTTATTGGGCGCTGATATTCTTATTAAGCTTCAAATTGTTTATTAATTACTTTAATGTATTGCCAGAACTTTGGATGCGTTGGTGTGTGCGCCATGAAACTATAGTAATTGCTTTGTCAACCACGCCATACAGAATAAATAGTTTACATGATACCTTACAGTATTTGTATAAACAAAACGCCAAGATTAAAGCTATATATCTAAGTATACCTTATACATTTAAGCGTGATAATATTGCATACATTATTCCAGAATGGTTAGCTAATGACGCGCGCGTTACTATTTTGCGCACCCAAGACTATGGGCCTGCAACTAAAGTCTTGGGGGTATTAGAACAAACCAATTTATGCCCAGAGACGATTATAATTTCTGTGGATGATGATGTGGCTTATCCTAAAAATCTAGCCTTGCAATTAGCGTATAGAGCAAAAGCTTTTCCAAACCGTGCCATAGGTATTTCCGGGATCAACATGGATTATGATGCTGATGGTATGATTGCTGCTGATAGTGTTGATGGTTTGATCAACATTGATGTTGACGGGGCATTAACCAATGCATTACAAGGGGTAACAGGTATTGCCTATAGGCGTAAGTTTTTTGATGCAACAGTGTTTGATATTGTTAAGGCGCCAAGGGAATGTATAAATAGCGATGACATTTATTTGTCATTTTACTTGGCGCGGCAGCATATTCCACGACAAATGCTAAAAAATAGGTTTATTAGCATTAAAGATGTTTTTCCTACCTACGTTGGTATGCAGGCGGATGCGCTGCATAATATCCACCCCAGCGAGGCTGAGCGCCACAGAGTGTGTGTTGCTTATTTAAAGCAGCGTTTTGCTGGAGTGGATTTTTAGGGATTTTACGGTGCTGTACAATTGCCACTCATAAAGAAAGTATTGAAATTGTCCACGGTTACCGCGGTTCCAGAAGGCCATGGGCATTTGGCGTATACAGAAAATGTTTCACTTAAAACTCCGCCGCTGCCGTTCTCGGTAGTAATACTGTCTAGACATACACTAGTTATTATGTTTTTGTCAGTGAGGGTGTATAAAATCAATGCATAATTATAAAACTTATTATCGTCAAGCGCGACTTTGGCTTGAATGGTTCCAAATTTACAGCTGGTTGATGGATAGCCACCAGCTATAGTTAACAGTGTGGCATTTGGAATTAGCGAGGTAGGATCATCTACCATAGGTGGATTAGTTGCAGTGAACCCTAAATCACCAGCATTGGGGAAGCTGCCTACAGCGTTATAGTGATCCTTAACCTTTAATATTATGCCATGCATAGCTTCCGCCACTGTAGCTGCTTTAGCTCGCTCAGTGTAATGTCTATATGCTGGTATAGTTGCCGAGGCTAGCACACCAATTATTACCATTACCATTAAAAGTTCTATAAGGGAAACGCCTTTCATGTTAACCTCGTTTGTGCAATGATAGTATGCTTTCTGCCTGAAATTGGTGCTAAAAAGTCATCTAAAGATAAATTATAGTATAGTGCTGCAATTGATCGAACAGTAGGCTAGTATAGCAGCGTAGCTGCTATTTTTAAAAATTAATAAGGTTAATTTCTAGGCCATTAAAGCAATGTTAAATGACCCACCAATGCCACGCGAGTTTCCTACCCTGGAAGATTTCTTAAACTGGGCAGCAGATTATTTTGCACAAAATGAGCTGTATTATGGCCATGGTACTGATAATCCATGGGATGAAGCAGTAATGTTGGCTTTGTATGTTTTACAGCTACCTGCAGAAAATGATCGTGCAGTATTGGCCACGCCATTAAATAAACAGCAACAACAACAGTTATTTGTCTTGGCGCAACGACGAGTGCAAGAACGTATACCAATTCCGTATTTAACTGGTGAGGCATGGTTTGCTGGCGAGCGTTATTATGTAAATTCGCAAGTATTAATACCGCGTTCGCCGTTAGCTGAGATTATTGCCGAGCATTTTCAACCGTGGTTAGGCGATGTACAACCTAAACGTATTTTAGACTTATGCACCGGTAGTGGTTGTCTAGCTATTTATTGTGCCAAGCAGTTTCCCGATTGCATTGTCGATGCGGTAGACATTTCGCCAGCGGCGTTGCAAGTAGCACGACAAAATGTGGCTTTGCATAACTGTGTCGAGCAAGTAAACGTGTTGGCTTCCGATTTATTTACTGCTGTGCAAGGCAGACAATATGATATCATCATCAGTAATCCTCCCTATGTAGATGCAGCAGAAATGGCTGCTTTACCACTTGAGTATCAACATGAGCCTGTTTTGGCTTTAGCAAGTGGCAACGATGGCTTAGATTTAACACGACAAATTTTACGGCAAGCTAGCCAATATTTAACTAAAGACGGGCTGTTGATTGTGGAAGTTGGTAGTAGTTGGATGACGTTAGAGGAGCAGTATCCACAAATAGCCTTTACTTGGTTAGAGTTTGCTAGTGGTGGTGAGGGAGTATTTTTATTAACGGCTGATTATTTGCGTAGTTTGCAGCTATGAAAGTAGCGGGATTTGTGTATGCCTGGCAATAGTATTGGCAAAATTTTTACGGTTACCACCTATGGTGAGAGTCATGGACCAGCAATTGGTTGCATTATTGATGGTTGTCCGGCAAATTTTCCTATCGATGTGGCAGCTATTCAATTTGAGTTAAATCGACGCAAGCCAGGTGTAAGTAAAATTACTAGTCAGCGGCGTGAGACAGATGAAGTAAAAATTTTATCTGGGATTTTTGCTGGTAAAACTACTGGCACACCTATTAGTTTAGAAATTGCCAATATCGATGCTAGAACTAGTGATTACACAGCAATTAAAGATAAATATCGCCCAGGACATGGTGATTATACCTATCAAAAAAAATATGGTATTCGCGATTATCGTGGTGGTGGTAGAGCTTCAGCGCGTGAAACAGCGGCGCGTGTTGCTGCTGGTGCGATTGCTAAACAAATCTTGCATGCAATGTGTAATATACAAATTAAGGCCATGGTTTGCCAAATTGGGGATTTGCCGGTAACCGATCTACAAGCTCCAGAAGTATTAGCTATGATTGAGCAGTTGCGTCGCGCTGGTGATTCGATTGGTGCATTAATTGAAATAAGAATGCATAATGTACCAGTTGGTTTGGGTGAACCAGTCTTCGATCGATTAGATGCAGATTTAGCGCATGCATTTATGGGTATAAATGCAGTTAAAGGAGTAGAGATTGGTGATGGTTTTAATTGTGTGACGGCTAGAGGATCAGAATTTGTAGATCCTATTTTACCTAATGGTTTTGCGAGTAATCATGCTGGTGGTATTTTAGCCGGAATTTCTACTGGCCAAGAAATTGTTGCACGTTTAGCATTTAAACCAGCTGCAAGTATCCGTATTGCTACGGATACTATAGATATAGAAAATCTTGCTACGCAAATTATTACTACTGGGCGTCACGATCCATGTGTTGCGATTAGAGCTGCACCAATAGTTGAAGCAATGGCAGCTATAGTATTGTTAGATCATTTATTAAGGCATAGGGGGCAAAATGGATATGTTATCGAAAATAGCGGCGATACTTTTCGCAGCGTTTCTGTTGTGGATGTTGTTTAGATATATTAAATCTAATCCGGAAAGTTTATCATTTGCAAGTTTAAATAAAAGTTTGTATACCATGGGTATTTTAGCTATAGGTCTAATAGTTTTTATTACATTTATAGTTATGTTGTTGCGAAACTAGTATAACTATTCTCGACTCTTTAATATGACTCAATATATGGATATTGCTAGGATATACACTGGTGCCAGAGTTATCTTTAATTTGATTCAATTCGCATAAAATTTGCTTTTTGAACTTGACTCGCTCATGTTTGTCAAACGGTGCAGGGCTTGTTGTTCAGAGGGAGTGCGGGGATGTCTGGTATAAATCAACCCACACTGGTTTTATGTAAAAATTATGATGAATTTTTAAAGAGGCGGCTATCTGCCGATTCTACTGTAGATACGCAAAGAGATGAGCTGTTACGTGAGATTGTTTATGGTAAATCAGAGCCAGAACATGAACAGTTTATAGATGGCTTGGCATCAGAAATTTATAGTTTATTAAACACAGATGAAATTGACTTATCATCAGGCTTAGATAATGATAAAATTATAAATTTTACACCAGTATTAAGTAAGGAAATTAATAGCTTTAAAAAATCAAAGGAAAATAATAAAGAGTATATCCTCCAGCTTTTGAAAGGAGAGCAAACTGGTACAGAGGAAATATCTAAGGTCATATTATCACTAATACTATACTTGATGACTAGGCGACAAATAGAAAGTTATGACGAAAACTTTTTAAAATCATTACAAACATTAAGATACAATTTAATATGCACATTTAGTACTTATGAACCTATAGATTTTGCCAAAAATAATTTATCCTCTATCGTTGATATTTTTTACTTTTTGCAAAAAAAGCCAGACAATGATCCGCAACACTCAGTAGCAAATAATGAATTGAAAGACAAGCAAAAAAATATAGTAATAGCTTTGCCAGATGCTTTAAGTCACTGTCCTCAAGGTGCTCAGAATGCACTAAAAACAATTATGCAAAACTGTTTTAGTCGAAACAATAATATTCTAACCAAAATTTCTCGTTATGCATCTTATGTAATTGCGCCTAATGCTTCGAATGAGGAAAATGTTCACAAAATAGAAGCCATGTATTTGATTGCTGAAAATCTAGATTTCAATCCTGTTGTAAACAAAAAAACAAACCTCGATAAAGATAATTATTCTGTTAATATCATGCAAAATAATTTTGATGAATTAAAAAATAGTCTTGCAAAAAACGTTGCAGAGCATTGGAATATTGATGATTTGTTCGAATATATATGCGATTCAGTCATAGGGGAAATAAATCAACGACTAGCAAAAAGCAAAAATAATACAGTATCTGTCCAATCTATGAGACAAAGTGATTCTGACAAGGAAAGTTTTATTAGAGAAAAACTGTCCAATCTAGGAATTTCTTGCAATAAAGATGATTTTCCGGATATCTATACTATCAAAGGCGTCAAGGGGCTGTTTTGCTTGGCTTTGATATACGATGACATTGTTGTGAATGATAGTAGTTTTAAATGGGATACAGGACTAGAACTTGACGAAAATAACAATATGACGGCTAATTATAATGCAGAGACAAAAATAGTTGCTTTGCGTTATAGGGATAATGCTGGCTTAGTTCATGAGTGTGCGATCGATCTTGCCGATTACAAAGAGATAGATATAGATACAATAAGTATACATGACATTAATAGTGTTGTCGGTATTGATAATAAAGTTAAAGAAACAATATTAGAATATTTTAAAAATGAAAAACTAGAAAAAATAGATCTTAAAACATTAGCAAATATTAAAGGAATTGACGGACAAAATGTACAACAAACAATATACTTGCATAAAATTAATAACATCATAATGACTTCAGATTGGCAGCTAGAAATAAACAAGCAATATCTCAAAGAGCAAATGGTTAGCAGCATGGTTGAACAGGGGTTGATTGGAACGATTGGTCCCAATGATAATTACTTGGAGACAGCAGTAAACCCTTTGAAAATTGAAACAATCCCAACTTCAAACAAAAATATACAAATGAAATATTTTATGAATGGCGAACAACCAGTTTCTGTTTCATTCCATGATGTTGCAAATAACAGAACAATTCCATTTATGACTCAAACTTATGTTGAATTATACGTTGAACATTATAAAAAATTTATAAATTTAGTACAAGTAAATTCAAAAGACACACAAAAAATTTTTATAGGAAACAATTTTGGGACGTGGGTGATTGTCAATAATGGAGCAAAATCTGAAGGGCTAGATCTATCAAAAATTTCTGCGGACAGATTTGATCAAATCTTATACTTGTTGTTTGGTGACATAAAGATACCTTATTTATTGGAAAATGAAATTTTTAAACGTTTTTTTGGTCAGCTTTCTTTTGAACGTCAGTTAAAAATGTTGAATATGGCAAAAATATCGCAGATAGAACAGTATAATTATTTTGTCATGCATTATGCACAGCATGCCAAAATATATTTGCAACATTTATTTAGTTCGACTGGACCTATTGATAGAGAAATTATTAAAGTGCCGGCAGCTATGCAAGAGTATGCTGCATGCATATTTAATGAAAAACAAGTTGTTGATTTGACTGCTCATTTAATAAGTAATGAAGAAAAGACGCTCATGACTGAGCTGTTTGAAAATATAAAAAAACTTTTGAATGAATATAACTCTTCAAAAAAAGATTATCATTTAAATACTCAACAAGTGGCCAATATTGACACTATATTATCAAAAATTTTAGAGGTTGGTAGTGTAGACAATAATAAAAATGAGCAATATCTTTTTGTCAGAAAAATCGCAGAGAGTTTTCAGAGTTTTCTAATTGATATTCTGAATGATGACAAAAACCAAGTAATTGACAATTTCCTCAGTTTTATTAAACGTGATTCTTTCGCCTGTAATTCCACCGACATTCAAAAAGCATATGAAATTTTGGTTGCTACCATATCGCTAACAAAAGCCAAATCGTTAGCGTCGTTGCAAGATTTTTTATTTGATCAAAATAATAATGCTATATTGTCGAAGATATATCATTATAAATATTTTTTTAACAAAAAGCTTGCAGACAACATTGTTTGTATTGCTACAGATGCTTTTGTATATTTTAAATATAATGACAAATATTATAATATTGAAGAGTTATTGACATCCAATGATTTAAGTAAAGCGCTTATTAAAAATGTGCTGGATGACTCGGAAATTAACTTGGCGATAATAAAATACATCGAAAAAAAAGGCGCCTCAAAAGATCTTATGGAAAAATTGGAGATCAATGGATTTTTTGCTTCTCTTGCTAAAAATGTTTTAGCAGAAGTTAAGAAATCTGATGCAGAAAAAATGGATGGAAAGAGACTGCTTTTTTTGCAAGAAGAATGCTCTCCAAACCAAATACAGAAATTTGCAAAAGATTTATTTACAAGCTTTGATGAAAAAGAATATAATAATGTAAATTGGTCTGAAATGTTGAAATATATTAATTTGATTACACCAACATTTATGAAAGATGCGGCAGGGGTTGCGTTATTGTTTTCAGAAAAAACAATTAATATTCTGACTGCTGCAAAGAATAAAACAAATGATTTTAAATTTGAATATTTTAAAATTGATGATAGTAACAGTTGTGTATATAGTGGGAATCTTTTATGTTTTAAGCATGAAAATCAGTATTATACTATAGAAAATTTATTGGCGCTGGGAAATGATGATAGTCAAACGCCAGAATGGGCTAAAGCTATTTTGGCTAATGATCGGGTTATTACCATAATTAATGAGCTTATTAGTCGTAATGTTATAAAACAATCGCCACAGACCATTAAACAATTAAAAGCTTTAAATTTTTTTGATCATGTTGATAAATATTTGAAAAATGTTCCAGAAGCATCTGATAGTTTAGATGTCAAAGTAATTGCTAGTATTACGCGATTATATATAAACAGTAAAAATGACGTAGATAAACCTACTGCCATAGCCATGTTGTTAAATAATGAGCAATTTAAAAATAAAAATATTCATATTGCTGCCTTTGAGCTTGCTACATTTGCTCAAAAACAAGAGATATTTAAGCTTTTAGAAGCAAAAGGAGTTGCAAGAATCAACTATGATACTACTGAGAATCAACTTCTTTGTGGAAAAAGGTCGATAGTAAGAAAATACGGTGATATTGCATTTGAACTGCTGTTACAGCGAGATTACTATGAGGGTGATTATTTTGGTTATGGTTCTGGTTATGATCACAATATTAGTGCAAATATATTTTCATCAAATGGAAGCTATTGTCTTACAAATAACGAAGTTTGGAGTATTTGCACCGTATTAAAAATACAGGGTCAGGATAAAAAAAATACATGGATGCTTTAATGTCTTGGTTGATGGATTTAACAAAGGAATTGAATATTAATGGTTTACCTAAGGAATACAAAGAAATATTATATGTAAAGTATGCTCAGTATGTAAAAGGAAATATAAATGATTTAATTAATTCTGGTAGTATCGCAACAGATAATGGACAAATTCTTTATGATGCGTTGTATTATGTTTTATCTGAAAAAAGCGATATTAATATTATTTTGCAGCAAATATATGACAAAGATAAATTGTTTGTGCGCAAATTTTTTGAAAAAAAAGTTGTCATCCCGTTGCTTCAACATAATCCACAATTTAAAGAAGCGTATAAAAAATTTCTCAAACAGCATATTCTTGAGTCAAAATCAGAGCCGTTAACATGTATTGATAATACAAGAGCTAATATTGACAAGCTGTATGACCCCTATAGTTTTAATCCTCGCAGCATTTTAATTCGAAATAGTTTGTTAAAAAAACTAAGTAAATTCGAAGACGATTTTGTTAAGAATAATTTTTATGAAAAAGAATTTATTTCAGAAAAGGGAGGTAAATGGCAACTACAATTTAAGGCAAATGGCACTAAATACGAAGTTAAATTAAATGACGTTCCACCAGAAAATATATGGCGACTTCTTGCAATCGCCGAAAAAAAATTGCAGGAAGTTAATACACAACCTGGTTCAAATCAGTATTTGCAAAATAACATTGATTTATTAAAACAACACGTGCAGAAACCATCAATGCCAGCAAAAAAAGCCAATTTATTTTTTTCTAAGAGGGAAAAACAGGGCCATTTGCAAAAGAAGAACCACAGGATAATGTTACTGCTAATGGGGATGACAAAGCACCAGGACATAATAAAGGTAATAAACCAACAGCATGATTCCAGGATCTTAACAATTTAATATTTCGGTCGTTATATATGTATAAATATATTGTACAATATAAGGACTATCATCATAGAAGAGTTTGGCAAAACTGTAAAAAACTTATGGAATTATATTCTTGGTACAGAAGAGGTATCTGCCACCACTACGCCACCAGATGTTGATGATCATTTAGAAATAGAAAAACTAATGCTCAGTATGCAGCAATATCCATGGTTTTATTATGAAATTTTTCTTAACCCCAGCTTCGTCCATGATGCAAAGACAGCGCATAAAGTTGGTGCTAAAGCAGATGCCGATCCAAGTGTTATTAAAGAATTTTTAAATGAGTATCCACAATTTGCTAATTTAAGTGAAGCATTTAGTACTAAAAAATCTATACCAAGTAAAAATAAATCTTTGAAGACAATTGTAGTAGCTAGTGATGAATTCATTAAGTTAAAAAACATCTTATCACAACATTTAGTCTTGCAGTTATCTAATAAAGAACTAAAATCGCGTTTTGACAGCAGCTCCAATAAAGAAATAAAGTTTGTCAATGCTGATTTTTATAATGAGATGCACGGCTTTAAACAAAATGCTCCAGAATTTTTTAAGCAAACTTTTGGCAATTTTTTACAACAAGATGCTAGTTTTTTTGCCGCAGCAAAAAATTTTATCGCAACAAAAAAATGCGTAATGCTATTGCAGGAACATATCCTGCGACAAACAAAAAGTTTATGACCAAAGAAGAGCAAGAGGAATATAAAGGCATTAATATTGACATAAAACAATGGAGTAAGTTTTTTGATGTAGACAAAGAAACCTATCAAGATCTACCATTATTTTCAAAAATAAAAGATAAAAACAATAAGATTGCAGTTAATAGTGATGACAACAAAGAAGCAAAAAAGAACCAAACAATTTGTATCTCGGTGTTACAAGAAAATGTGCAAAAGGCGGATTTGCTGGATGGGTGTAAAATATTGATGGAATTAAAAACTGCGCAGGCGGCATTGTTCCGGGCACAAAAAAATGACATGCATAGATTTTTTGGAACGTTGGTGAGTGTTACGCAAAGCATTTTAATAGATAAATTGGCCCAAAGTAAGGGTATTAATATAAACAATATACCCACAGCAGTGCATAACGAATTAGTAGCAGAATTAGAAATACTACCATATAAACAGCAGTTGGAAGAGGACAATGCGCTCCTTGATAAATACATGGCAGATATCAAGCAATTGAGTGACGAACTGCAAAAATATCTTGCGAAAACGCTAGAATTTCCGACGTTAAATCTATTAACCACAGCAGAGCAAGATCACATGAATAAGCTTACAGAATCGCTGGCTATTAAAATACCTTTGGGCACAGGTACTGAATTAGATCTGCTAGAATTCAACAAAAAATTAAAAGAAAATTTACTAAAAGATCCGCGTAAAAATAAGGCGTATCATGATTATAAATCACAAACATCGCGTGAAAGCGAAGATATCGCCTATGTTAAAAAATATAATGACTTGTTGCAAGCCAAGCTAGATATCTTAACAAACATGAAAAAAGCACAGGAACAAAAAATAAACAAGAAGCATCCATGATTTGGTAAACACCCAATATTTTCTGGGTATTTACCAAGAAAGAGTCTTAATTAACTTGTTTGGCAAAAAAGGATTTTTGTAATTGAATAATAGCGTTTTCTAAATCTTGCTCTAATGCAGCAGCAAATACAGATTTCTCTTCTAAAGCTTCGTTGGCGCAACGTAGTTCTTCTTCTAATAACTCGATTCTATCAGCTTGTTTTTCTAATTTACTTCTTAATTCATACGTCATACTCTGCAATTCATTTGTCATATTTTTATTCCTTGTAATCAAACTTCTCATCATATTGCCGTATTTATGATAGTAGAGCATATGGATAAAGTGCCATTTCTTATGTAAGAAAATTGCCACAGTTGGCATGGTAGGTCTGGAGAAGTTATTATATTGGACTAGTGACAAAAAACAGATTGTATGCGAATCTTTATCCTGTGTCTACATCACTAAAGAAGTTAGAAAATAAAATGACAAAAACAGTAAACAGATTATTCAATATTGCCGTAGTAGGGGCTACTGGAGCAGTAGGTGAAACCATGCTGCAAATATTGGCCGCTAGAAAATTCCCCTATGCAAATATATACGCTATAGCAAGCGAACTCTCTGTGGGCGATACTGTGCTCTGTGGGCATAAGCAGCTAGATATAATAGATTTAGCTAGTTTCGACTTCTCGCAGGTCCATATTGCTTTATTCTCCGCTGGATCCAAGGTTTCGGCTAGATATGCACCTAAAGCGGCCAAGGCTGGCTGCGTGGTTATTGATAATACGTCACATTTTCGTTATGAGCCAGATGTGCCGTTAATTATCCCTGAGGTAAATTTAGATCAGCTAGAGTTATACAAAAAACGTAATATTATTGCCAATCCTAACTGTTCAACTATCCAAATGCTAGTTGCACTCAAGCCAATTTATGATGCAGTAGGGATTAAAAAAATCACCGTTGCTACCTATCAATCGGTCTCTGGTACTGGTAATGCGGCAATTTCTGAGTTAATCACCCAAACATCCTCGTTGCTCAATGGCCGTCCGGTTGAGACTAAAGTCTATCCACAACAGATTGCCTTTAATCTTTTACCGCATATTGATGACTTTATGGACAACAGCTATACCAAAGAAGAAATGAAAATGGTGTGGGAAACACACAAAATCTTAGGTGATGATAAGATTATTGTTAATCCAACTACCGTACGTGTGCCAGTAATTTACGGTCATTCCGAAGCTATTACTATTGAAACTAAAAAGCCATTAACTGCGGATGCTGCCCGTCGTCTGCTAGAACATGCGCCAGGAATAAAAGTAATTGATAACCCAGCACGCAAACGTTATCCAACGCCATTACGCGATGCAGCAGGCAAAGACGAAGTATTTGTAGGCAGAATTAGGAATGGTCTCAATGACGAACACACGTTAAATTTATGGGTTGTGGCAGATAATGTGCGTAAAGGCGCGGCGCTAAATAGTATTCAAATTGCAGAAAAATTGATAACACTTTGGACATAATTTTTCTATAATTAAGAGCAATACTTAAATATTATTGCACTGTAGTCTCGTGCACATGAGGGGTTAATGGATGATAAAAGTCAGTGGCAGAGCTAATCGTTTGCTATTGATTGGTCTTTTAACTTTTTCTGCTGTTTGTCATGCGATTAGCTTTGGTGAGCTTAAGGTCTATTCTTACCTTGGCGAACCTTTCGTCGCCGAGATAGAGTTAACCAATTTTAAAGGCATCGATCCAGGGATGATGCAGGTAAGCCTATCCAGCGCAGCTGACTTTAGTCGTGCTGGTGTAGATCGCCCATACTATCTAAATTATTTAGCGTTTGATGTTTTTACTTATAAAGATCGAGTCTTTATTGCCGTTCGTTCTTCTAAGTTCATTCAAACCCCCTATATGGAGTTTTTATTAACTTTATCTTGGCCAACTGGTAATTTAATCAAAGAATATACAATTTTACTCGATCCACCACCACCTAATTTAACTAAAGAAACTAGACCAAAAAGTTTTGCCGCTTTGTACGATGAGGCAATAGCGCAGCAAAATAAATCTTTTGGTAGTGGTAGTGTTGATGAGGTACAAGCGCAAATTCAAATGCAACAATCTGCAGAGCAAAGAGCTGCCGCCGAGGAAAGTTTAACCGATGTTGTACGTGAGAGTGACAATAGTTTCAGCGATTATACTTTTGATTCAATATTACCACACGAGCAAGAACGAGTGGCTAAATTAAAAGCATCAACTGCATTAGTGCCAGGAGAAGTCCCAGAAGTATTAAGTGATGAAGAACAAGCTAATCGCGAGGCATATGCTGATCAGTTGAAAGAGTTCAATCTTAAAAAACAACAGCAAATAGCCGCGCAACAACAAAAAAAAACAGAAACCAAATTACAAAAAGTAGTAGGCAATCTTGCTGGGCTAAAGGATAATATTGATGATGCTGCTAATATCGAGCAAGTTTTGGCTGATGAACGCCAAAACTATCCCGCTACAAGTCCAGCAACAACTGCCTCTACCACACCAGCTATAAAACCAATACAACCAACAACTACCTCTGCCACACTAACCCAAGCAACTACACCTGTGCAACCAGCAACTCCACCACCAGCGACCAGTGAACCAATTGATTTTAATGTGCCTCCTCCAGCCAAACCAATGCCAACAATTCCCGCTACCCCAACAGCAGTAATTCCACATGAAGCGGCAACAGCTAGCACATCAGCACTGAATACTCCTACACTATCGCCAACTATATCAAAATCAGCAGCAGATAAAAGTGGCGGTAATCATTTGTATTTAGGTTGGATTTTAAGTTTATTGTTGCTAGCAGTTGGCATAGCCTTTGCGGTAAAGAGACGCTTAAATAATAAAAGTAATCCAACAGATGAAGTGGGCGGATCGGAAAATGTAAGTCCAGTAAATGAAGCACCGCTAAATGAAAAAAGTACCGAAGATTTATTTAACGAACCGCTCGAAGACTTTGAGCTAGATGATGCTGATACAGAACATATCGAATTGATTAGCGACGATAAAGTTACCGCAGAAATTGCTCAAGATCTTACTCAAGAAACATCGTCACTAGCAACAGATGTTGCTAGTACTGACGAGCTTGCACAGTTTGAACGAGAAATAGAAAGCATTGATTTGGACAAAATAGATATAAGTGGCCCTACATTGGTTAACGAAGAGAAAGCTGTAGATATCATCGGCCCCAGCATGGAAAATAATAACCAAGAGCCACAGATTAGTCCGCCAGCAACAAAAATACAATCACCAGCTTTAGCAATAGATACTTCTGAGTTGACCTTAAGCAAAGAGGGAGCAGACTTAGTTGATGAACAATTAGATCTACATGCTGCAACCACAACATTTACTTCTAACATATCCCCTGAATATAGCGAGGAATTGGCAATGAAAATTGACCTTGCCAAGCAGTACCTGGAAACAGGCGATAAGTCTTCTGCCAAAATGGTTTTAGAGGAAGTGGTAGCGGCAGCTAAAGACGAGCAATTACTAGAGGCTAGAATGCTATTAAGTGGAATAATTTAGCTTTAGAGTGATATAATAAACGCTTGTTTTTAGTTTGTAAGCTTAATAATGGCGCGCATAGCATTTGGAGTTGAATACGTAGGCACCCAATATAGTGGTTGGCAGAGTCAAACACATCAGACCAGTGCGCCAGCAATACAGACGGTTTTGCAAGCAGCTATTAGTTCTGTGGCTAATCATCCAGTAAATTTGGTTTGTGCTGGCAGAACTGATGCTGGAGTACATGCTGCTGGGCAAGTGCTGCATTGCGATGTCAATGTTGAACGTACGCCATATGCTTGGGTATTTGGTTGTAATTCTAAACTACCTAAAGATGTACGTGTAACCTGGATGCAAACTGTGGCCGCTGATTTTAGCGCGCGTAGTTCTGCGGTAGGGCGGCATTATAAGTATATTATTTACAATAGCCGTATACGGCCAGGGTTATTATATGAGTATATGGCTTGGTATCATGAGCCGTTAGATGTAGAGAAAATGCAGCAAGCGGCAGATTTTTGGATCGGCAGCCATGACTTTTCTAGTTTTAGGGGAGCTGGTTGTCAAAGTAAATCCCCAATACGAAACGTTAAATCGATAACGGTAGAGCGTAGAGGAAAATTAATAATTATTGATATAATGGCCAATGCGTTTCTCTACCATATGGTGCGAAATATGGTAGGAGTATTACTAGCAATTGGTAGTAGTAGGCGGCCAGTATCTTGGGCGCAACAAGTTTTACAGGCAAAGTGCAGAACTAAGGCGGGGATTACCGCTGTGCCAGAAGGATTGTATTTGATGGATGTGCTTTATCCAGCCAGTTTGCAGTTGCCACAGCAACAGTCTAGTTTATGGTTTTTAAGTCAGGAATTTTTTAATAATGAGTTGGTTTAAAAAAATAATGCCCGCAGTGCGTACTTCTGAGCAACCAAAAAAAGGGGTGCCAGAGGGCCTATGGTCTAAATGTCCAGAATGCAGTTCGTTTTTATTCATTAGTGAATTGGAGCGTAATTTAAACGTTTGTCCCAAATGTAATTACCATCATCGCATTAGTGCACGGCGCCGCATAGAATTGTTTCTCGATCCAGTTTTGCAAATGGAAATTGCTGCAGATTTGGAGCCAGTAGATCGATTAAAATTTAAAGATACTAAAAAATATAAAGATCGCCTTGTTACAGCGCAAAAACAAACTAAAGAATTGGATGCTCTAATTGTTGTGCGTGGGCAATTAGAAGGCAAGCCAATAGTTGTCTGTGCGTTTGAGTTTGCGTTTATTGGTGGTTCAATGGGCGCTGTGGTAGGCGAAAAATTTGTCCAAGCAGTGAATAATGCGATTGCAGTGCGTGCACCATTAGTGTGTTTTGCATGTAGTGGTGGGGTTCGGATGCAAGAATCTTTAATCGGTTTGATGCAGATGGCTAAGACTAGTGCGGCTTTAGCAAAGCTAGCCAAGCTCGGTATACCGTATATTTCAGTAATGGTTGATCCATGTACTGGGGGTGTTTCTGCTAGCTTGGCAATGTTGGGTGATTTAAATATTGCCGAACCAAAAGCGTTGATAGGCTTTGCCGGGCAACGCGTTATCGAGCAGACGGTACGAGAAACATTGCCAGAAGGGTTTCAACGTAGTGAATTTTTATTAGATCAAGGTTTTATTGACATGATTGTTGATCGACGAGAAATGCGTAGTACAATTAGCCGTTTGCTAGGGAAATTAACTTAAAGGAATAATTAATGTCAGGTTTAAATATAGTAGATGGTTACATAATTGCCCTGCTGTTGCTTTCGGCCTTGATTGGTATATACCGTGGTTTTTTACGTGAATTTTTAACAATAATCACATTAATCATGGCTAGTGCCGTGGCATATCTATTTGGCAAACAAGTCGGACAGCTGTTTACTTTTATAGACAGTGATTTAATCAAAGACATATGTGGTATGTTCTGCATATTTATCGTGGTTTTTATAATTGGATTTATAGCCAAGCTTCTAGTTTTCAAAATTTGCAAAGTTTCTGGGCCTTCGGCACTAGATCGTATTACTGGGGCAATGTTTGGTTTATTACGTGGTGTAGCAGTTGTGGTTGCGGTATTGTTAATGGTAAATCAAGCTATTATGGCACAGAGTTGGTATAAAAAGTCAAAGTTAATTCCGTTCTTTGCGATAGTTTCTGACAATGTGGTCAAAATAACTCCAAAATCTTGGAAAAAAGATTTACAGCAGCAAATGCGGGAAATAAACAAGCAAGAAATGGAATTGATGAAAAAGATAGTTGAGAAAAAAGCAGAGTCAGTTGAAGAGACTGAGCCTGTAGTTGCACCAACGGACAAAGAATAGTTTGTGTGCGAGATGTTTGCATTATTAACATATACTTATGGGCAATAGTTTATATTGAAAATATAAACTATTGGAGTATACATAGGTTTTGCTGTATGGGAAGACAGTTTTTAATCCAATTATAATAAATAGCGTAAATTTAAATACACGGTGTAACCGTTATATCTATCTGCTATGTCATAATCAAAGTTAGCTTTTACTTGCATTTTGTCCATTACGGCAATGGTTAATGCGCCACCAACGCGCAGTCCTGTACGACTTAAATTCATAAACGTGGTCATTTGGCTACCGCCCTGTATGAAATTAAAATAGGTATTCTGCGTACTATTGAGAGGATTATAATACGCGCTAGCATGAATTTCTGGCACAATTATACCTGGGTTAACTAAGACTGGCGTGGAAGCTTTGCAACCAACCCCTACTTGTAAAATGTTGGCATTAGAGCGACTAATTTGTAAATTGGCGCCAGTTGCACCACTTTCGGAATAAGTATATTGTTTAGCAAAAGTATATTGGGTAAATAATTCTGGATTAAATTGCATAAAATTGAATGCACTTAAATTCTTGCCCCATATAAATTTAGCTGCTATTTGTTGGCTACCGTATGAAGAAAGGGCAGTTTGATTATAGTTACTATTGATGCTGATATATCTATTGGCATCAAAATTATTGGCAGTTACAGCCACAAGCCAATCGAGATAGTTAGTTTCAGTTGAGTTATAGCTACCGTATACTATACCAATGTAACTTTTTACTTTTGTTTCTGAGTCTTGATTAACTTTATCTTGAATATGCGACAACACATAAGCAAAACCAGCACCTACCGTATAATGAAAATCTAATTGGCGATCTAATCCTACCGCAATGCCGCCACTAGATCCATAATAACCAAACGATTCGTCAATCGGTTGCTGATTGGCGTAAGAGCCAAATGGTCGTAACCAAATATTAGTATCATGTGCGATATCGCCAGCGATATAACTACCAATATAACTGCTAGAATCATCGCGCAATTCAGCCAGACGTAATTGCGCTTGATACATGCTGTTATTTTGTACCTCAAAGCCATAAATTGGCGCGGATATTAACGGCGCTAACTCTTGCAGTGCGGAATTTAAGCCACTTTGCGTGGTCGAAGATTCAAGAGCATTAAGTAACGTTACCATATCGCTGCTTGGGTTGTTGGCGCCCAGGGTTTCTAGGTTGCTGGCGATGGAAGTTGTTAAAGCGCTAGTAGTGTATTGAGTATATGGGGTACGAGTGATAGTCATTCGCACTTGATTACCATTTATAGTGGGTGAGCCAAAGCTAAGAAACATAGTATCGCTGGGCTTGTTTGTGAAACCGATGGTTGGTGGGCTGGTGCTGTTCAATAAAGTATATGTTCCAGCAGGAAAATAACCATTGCTTGGGTAAGTGGCGTTAAAGAATTGCACATTTAAAGTGGCGCTAGTAAGACTCATGTAGCCATAATCTAAGATATCGTTTAAAACTGCTTGATGAGTAGTCATTGCATAAGTGCTTGTGCTTACTGTTATTGGTGCGCCATTAGCGCCACCACTAATATTGTTAGTTCCAGAACCACTAAACTGGCCTGTTTTGGCAATGTTAGTAGTTATATTCATCGTGCCGTTATTGGAAATTCCACCATCGCTAACACTAATACCATTTAGCTGTGAATTTACATTCAATGTTCCTCCCAAAAGAACAACTACTTGATTTATATTGCTAGTAGTAGTGTTTAAATTAAAAGTACTGCCGCTATGTATAATCATGGTGCCAATATTGTTAAGCGCATAAGTCTGAGTAAATGTACCGCTGTTCATGTTTAATAGACTGAGAGTACCATTAGTTTGCAAATTGATCGTGCCATTAACAGTCACGTTGTCATATAAATTTAAGGTTAGATTTTTTATGCCATTAGTTAAAATTGCGCCTGTAACACTGGAGTTTGCATTTAAATTTATAGTGTAAGTATCGAGAGAACCGCCGTTGCTGTTGGTTAAATTAATGCCGTAAAGACCAGGCCCACAGTTAACGTTACCACTAATATTGATGGTGGAAGTTGTTGCATTAGGATCACTACGATTAGAGTTTATCGCTGCGCCGCCGCTATTGCTGCCTAAATAACCAAGGGTGGCGCCGCTGGCGACGTTAATGGTAGTACCGGTGGTTGTTGCAAGGCTGGAATCTACAGTGTAAACAACACTGCTGCTGCTGGGGGTAGCAAATGTACCGCTATTAACATTTAAAGTATCAGTTGTATTAGCTAAAGCTAGTGGCGCTACCGCTAGTGTACCGCCCCCAGCAGTGGGATAATTATATATAACGGCAGCAACAGGATTGCTGGCTAAAAGTAAGGTGCTACCAAGTAGCCATCCTGTAACGCGTACTTGCATGTTGTTTACTAATTTCATGTAATATGCCTGACTATAAACAATAGCTACATTACTCCTAGGTAGCGTGTATATTTAAAGTATTGTTCTAGTTTAGATTTATAGCAAATTGAAGAGAAAACCAACGCGCCATACTACGCCGCTAGCGAGGGGGGTGCCTGGTAGATAGCCGGAGACTTTGTAGCCAATTTCCCCGTTGGCGTATACGCCCTTATTAAGCCGGTAGTAAAAGCTGATAAATTCAGCGAAACCGTATTTGCTAGTATTCGTCGCGGCAGTGTCGTTTTTAAGTAAATGCGGTTGATGCCAGACAGATAATTTGTTAGTTACATACCAGCAATCATATTTTGCCATCGGGCTGACGATCAAATCCGCGCCGTAAGAGTTTTTGCTATTGGTTTTGCCATAGCGTAAGAAGACTCCAACATATTGTTGTTGCTGGTTATATAGGTGGGCTTGCAGTTGGAATTCAGGGCCCCAAGGGGCGTATAATGTTCTAGTAGTAGGTAGAAAACGCGATTTGCCAATATGTAAGGTAGGGATTTGAATATTGGGTTGTCCTTCCCAGATATATTGTATGATGGAACAAGCCGACATATACAGCATTGGATCGAGCCAATTCCATAAGGTTTTTATTTTCAATTTATGGCTGGTTAATACTTGTTTGCCATACCAAGCGTTGACATTATTTATATATGCGTTGGCGTCGTTATCTGGGTGAAATGCATCGCTAGAGGTGCTAAAAGCATACACGGATTGATCTAATGAGTTAATCAAAAATAGAGTAGCATCGCGGCGATCCATAACATTACTGATCATCCACTGACGTTCAATTTCTTGTGCCAAAATAGAAGTGGCTTCAACGCCGCCGGTGCTAAGAGCGGCTTTTTGATTGACGTCGAGGATATTGTATTCTGCCTGTGGGTAAGTGGTAGCGCCGCTAAATAGATTGATATGATAACCAATATCATTCATTTTAAATTCGCGCGCACGCGCACCGTGACCGAATATTTCATGTTGTAAAACGGTGGCGAAATTGGAGATGCCAACATCTAAGAATAACCATTTACCAAAACGTATTGCTGTCATACAGTTACTACGATTGCCTTCTGTACTGGAGGCGACTATATCATCTAAGGCGCTGTAACCGGTCAAACCAGCTTGCATTAAATTGGCGCCCATGTATGGTGAATAATATTTATCAATAGTTAAGACGACATCATCGGCTGCTTGTATTGATGAGGAGAATACACAGATGACAATTAAACAACATTGTAGTAATAATTTTTTTAAGTTTTTAACCATTTATAATTTTTACATAACTCTCTTTATCACGTGCTAAGCCTTTAGGCATATTTTTTAACATTATTTTGTTAGCATCGATGGTGCCAGCTGATGGTGGTAACGGAAATATATTGCGCAGCCAATGGTATTGTTGACTGTTGGCAGCATGAAAATATTCTTCTTGTAGTTCTAACATCGCTTGTGGGTCGTAACCAGCCATAGCTAAAGTCCTGGCCGTTTCGCGATCTACATTGCTAAAATTTTGTATACGCGCCATGGCATAGGTTATGGCCGCAGCTAGTTCGGCTTCGTCTTTTAGCTGATGCAATACCCCCATACTTATATCAATGTTGTGGGTCTCTGCATCTAATGTTAAAACTGGATCACTAGAAGCTATTACATTGAAGGTATAATTGTTATCAAATTTATTATTTACCAGAATAACGCGCTTAGCTACACGTGAAATGTATTCCTCAGTAGGAGAGGTAGCGATTTGATATTGCTGTGTTAGATTTTGATCAATACGCGCGGTATTTTGATGATTATCTAAAGAAGCATGGTCTCCGGCACAGCCAGAAACTAATGTAACAGTAAGGGTCAAGAATATTTTTCGCATGTCCATATACCAATAAAAATAACCTTGTCACTAATTATAAGTTATATACTTAATATAATAAAGAACAGAGCAGTTTACGGTTAGGTTTAAATGTGACCTGACACGATATGTTTGTTTATGGACGAGATAAGAACAAAATGACACTGAATTTAGAAGATAGCCGTGCAGACATAATCGAAAAACTGGAAGCTTTAATTAAGCAGCGTTTGCCAGTTGCAGAAAGCAAAATAATTAAAGAATTTTTGGCGCAATATTATTTGGGAGTGTCACCCAACGATTTGCGTGAAAAAAGCATAGAAGAATTGTACGGAGCCTTATTAGCGCAATGGCAATTTATCTATACGCGTAAACCTGGCGAATCAAAAATTAGAGTATATAACCCGCAAATTGAAGCTAATGGCTGGCAATCTGTACATACCATTATTGAAATTGTACAAGAAAACAAACCATTCATATTGGATACTATTCGTTTGGCCTTAAAGAGTTTAGATATAAATGTACGCTTGATAATTCATGCTGAAGGAATAAAAATTACTCGTAATAACGTGGGTAAAATTGTAGCGATAAATGATTTAAACTCGCAAAATGCCATAGCAGAAGCACCTATATTTATTGAAATAGATCGTCAAAGTGATGCCAAAAAATTAAAAGAAATTCAAGAGAAATTAACACTTGTGCTAAATGATGTTGATATGATGGTAAATGATTGGCAACGAATGCTAAATAAATTAAACGATACCATTACCTCATTAGAGGCACAACAGCCAGCAACAGATCAATTAATTGAGATTATCGTGTTTTTGCGCTGGCTAATGAATGGGCATTTCACATTTATTGGCTATGCAGAATACAATTTTGTTGGTAACACTGCAGAAGATATGCTTATGGAATGTATCCCAGGTAGTACTTTGGGGGTGTTGGCAGATAAAGATCCAAAGACATTAAGTAGAAGTTTGCATAAAATGTATCCAGAAGCAGTAACTACTTTATTGAATAGTGAGACCATGTTGCTAGGTAAAACTGATACTAAAGCAACTGTGCATCGATTAGCATTTACAGATTTTGTTGCCATTAAGATTTTTGATGCTAATGCTAATGCTAAAGTCATAAAAATAGTGCGTTTTTTAGGTTTGTATACTGCGACCGCTTATCATGATGCCATTTTAGATATACCTTATGTAAGAAAAAAAGTGGAGCGAATATTTGCTTTGGCAGGATTTTCTAAAAACAGTCACGACGGTAACACATTAGAATACATTCTTAGTAGTATGCCTAGAGATGAATTGTTTCAAGCCAGAGATAAAGAGCTATATGATACTGCCATAGGTATTTTGCATTTACAAGAGCGACAACGGCTTAGATTATTCATGCGCCGGGATATATATGGCCGTTATTTTTCTTGTTTAGTGTACGTATCAAGAGAGTTGTTCAATGCCCAGTTACGAGATAAAATTCAAGAGATATTAATGCAAGCATTGCATGGTAATAGTGTTACGGTAGAAACACAATTTTCTGAATCAGTGTTAGCCAGAATTTATTTTATAATTAGGGTAAATCAGTTGCAGATTATAAATGTAGATCCAGAATTGCTAGAAAACAAATTAGTTAACGCGGCCCGCACTTGGAATGATGATTTACGCTTGGCTTTAAGCGAGCATTATGGAGAAGAAAAGACCAACAATTTATATAAATTATATGCTAATGCTTTTCCTCTTAGTTATAAAGAAATATTTCCCGGTAGTGTGGCAGTGGTAGATATAGAATATATCGAGAAACTGCGCCAGCAGCATATAGATAACCATTTAGAAATGAGTTTATACCGTTTAATAGAAGATGAGAATAATAGTTTTAGGTTTAAGCTGTTTCGATACAATAAAACTATACCATTATCTGACGTGGTACCAATTTTAGAAAAAATGGGCTTGCGTATTATCAGTGAAAGACCACATGAAATCAAATTTGCTGATGCAACCACCGTATGGATTACTGACTATCGTATGGTACATCCCACAATCACTGATATTCAGCCCGAAGAAATAAAAGATTCTTTTCAAGACGCCTTTGCGGCGGTTTGGGGTGGAGAAGCCGAGGATGATGGGTTTAATAAATTAGTATTAAGTTCAAAGCTTGATTGGCGAGATATTTCAATTTTTCGTGCCTATTATAGGTACTTGTGGCAAACTGGTCTTGTATTTAGCCAAAAAAATGTCGAAGATGCCTTATATAACAATGCAGATATTGCTATTAAACTCATAGAGTATTTTTACATAAAATTTAATCCAACAGTAGAAATTGTTGATCGCGCCGGCAAGCTATTAGAGCTACGTAAATTGATTAATATAAATTTAGATCAAGTAAACAGTCTCACTGAAGATCGCATTATTAGATCTTTATTGGTAGTGTTGGATTCAACCATAAGAACCAACTTTTTCCAAAAGGTTATCTCAGGACAGCATAAAAAATATCTATCTTTTAAATTCGATAGCGGTAAAGTGCCTGATTTACCATTACCCAAACCCATGTATGAAATTTTTGTCTATTCAACTCAAGTCGAAGCGATACATTTACGCGCAGATATGGTGGCAAGGGGTGGTATACGTTGGTCAGATCGTCGTGAAGATTTTCGTACCGAAGTGTTAGGTTTAATGAAAGCGCAACAGGTAAAAAATGCGGTAATTGTACCATTGGGATCTAAAGGTGGTTTCATAGTTAAAAAAGATCTATTAACGATTGTGGAGCGTGAAGCGCGTAATAAAATTGTTATTGATTGCTATAAAATTTTTATGTGTGGATTGCTGGATTTAACGGATAATTATGTGGTAGGTAAAATAGTAAAACCTAGCAATACAATATGTTGGGATAAAGATGATTTATATTTGGTAGTAGCTGCAGATAAAGGGACCGCTACATTTTCTGATATTGCCAATCAAATATCCAAAGAATACAATTTTTGGCTGCGTGACGCTTTTGCTTCTGGCGGTAGCACTGGTTATGATCATAAGAAAATGGCAATTACTGCTCGTGGTGCTTGGGAATCTGTAAAATTACATTTTAAATTATTATCGATAGATGTTCAAAAACAACCGATAACTGTTATTGGTGTTGGCGACATGGCTGGTGATGTATTCGGCAATGGTATGTTACAGTCCGACAAAATTAAATTATTAGCAGCGTTTAATCATGTGCATATTTTTGTCGATCCAAATCCAGATGTGCAAATAAGTTATACAGAACGCGATAGATTGTTTAATTTGCCTAATTCCACCTGGCAAGATTACAATGCGGAGTTAATTTCACCTGGTGGTGGAGTTTTTGCGCGTTCAGCAAAAAAAATAATTTTAAGTAAAGAAATGCAGGAGCTATTTAGGGTTAATCAAGACAGCATGGAACCAAACGAAATGATCCGCGCTATTTTGACGTTAAAAGTAGATTTGTTTTTTAATGGTGGTATTGGTACTTTTGTAAAAGCAACCAACGAAAGAAATGCAGATGTGGGCGATCGAGCAAATGATGTTATTCGCATAAATGGTAATCAATTATGCGCGCGAGTGGTTTGTGAGGGAGGAAATCTAGGATTTACACAACTGGCCAGAGTAGAATATGCACAAACAGGCGGTAAAATTAACACAGATGCGATTGATAATTCTGGGGGAGTAAATTGTTCTGATAATGAAGTAAATATAAAAATATTATTAAATGAAATTATTATTGCTGGTGATTTAACTGAACACCAACGTAATGAATTGCTTGTAAGTATGACTGACGAAGTTGCTAAATTAGTTTTAGCCAATAATAGAAAACAAAACTGTGCACTTATCTTGACCGAATCGCAAGCGAAAGAAAATTTACAAATGCATTATCGATTATTACAAGAATTAGAAAGAGATGCGGGTCTTGATCCAGCGGTAGAATATTTGCCAGATGGAGAAAAAATTAATCTTCGCGTTAGCAATAAACAGGGCTTTGTACGGCCAGAATTGGCTGTTTTAATGGCATACACTAAAAATTATCTAAAAAAAGAACTATTAAGCTCCACATTGCTAGATGAAGATTATGTGGAAAAAGATTTAATTTATTATTTCCCACGCGTTTTACAAGCGAAAAAATTTATACCATATATTAAACAGCATCGCTTGAAACGTGAAATTATTGCCACGAGGATCAGTAACTATATCGTGAATGAAATGGGTATTAATTTTATTCAAAGATTAATCGAGGAAACTGGTGCTGATAGTTCCAGAATTGCGCGCGCGTATATGATCGCGCGTGAAATTTTTGATGTTAAGAAGATTTTGAAACAAACATGGGATTTAAGTTGTTCAGTTTCAGTTAGTGCGCAACTGTTAATTTGGCAAGATTTAAATCGCTTGATTCGTCGCACTACACGCTGGTTTGTTATAAATGTTCCAGCCGATGCACAAATTTCTGCTGCTATTGCTAAATATAAACCAGCCATTGAAGAAATCGAGCATAATTTAGAAAACATTGTGCAAGGTTCTTGGCTAGACAATTTGCTCCAATATAGAGATAAGTTACTAACTTTGGGCGTGCCAGTGGATTTAGCTAGTCGTGCCGCACATTTTTCTGCGCTTTATTCGGCGCCAGATATAGTCGAAGCTGCATTAAAAAATAGTTTTGCAATTGAAGATGTAGGTAAAATATATTTTGCGCTGGGCAAGCGGTTAAATTTAGATTTATTTGGTGATTTAATTAAAAAACAACCAGTAACTAACCATTGGGAGGCTTTATCACGTTCAGCTTTTAGGGATGATATCGATAAACAACAGTGTGATTTGGCCATCAACATTATTCAGAACACTAAAGATTTCAAAGGATCCATTGATGAACGTATCGAATATTGGCTAACACAGCATGATAACTTATTACAGCGTTGGGAATTTTTTATTAACGAATTTAAAACTTCAGAGCCTGAATTTACCATGTTCGCCGTGGCGTTGCGCGAGTTAAAGATAGTCTCGTAGAAAATTTATATCCTCTCTTACGTAAACATCAAAATTATTCCATATTAGGTAAATAATATTTGTTGGATATAGCATTTACTCTTTGTCTGAAATGTTGCATAATCAAGGTGCTTTTGTAATATTTGGGTCATTGGCTAACTTGTGTTGGTTGTTTACTGAAATTACAAGCAAATGATTACTACAATTAGAATAAATTATTTAGAATTATTAAAAGTGAATTATGTTCCAAGACGATGATGAAGAGCCACAGCCACAATTAACTTTTTCAGAAATTTCCATGAAATATCGTAATGTTGCTAATAGAACTCGTGGAGGAAAGAAAAGATTGCTAGAAGATATGCGAAAAAACAATGTTATTCCAGGCGCAACTGAGGAACAAAAAAACACTTGGTTAGTAAAAGCAGAAAGACATTTGAATTTTTCTCTTAATCCTATAGCACTAACACTACCTGGGCGTAAGCGACGAGCACAAGTACAGAATACGCCGCCTGGAACACCTGGAACACCTGGAACACCTGGAACACCTGGAACACCTGGAACACCTGGAACACCAAACGAATATGTGGGCGGAGCGGACGATTATCCAGATACACCTGTACATTACAATGAAGATGAGCACCAAGCACCTCATCAAGCAATTGTAGAAACAAACCCAATAGTCAGAAGGCCAGTAATCTATGATAATTTACTGCTGTTTTTTTTGATGTTGCCAATCATTGTTTATTTCAATGGTTTACTAGATAAAATGAGAACGTTCGTATCTAAGTTTAATCCTTTTTCAAATATAACTGCTACCACACAACCACAAAATATGGTGGTTGTTAATAATGCTACTAGCTTGTCATTAAATGAGCTATCAATAAAAAATGTATCTACAATTGTTGAAACATCACAGACGACCCATTCTGCGTTACATTTTTTTAATATGTTATCATCTCCTAATGTAGAAATGTCTAATAATGTAAGTAGGTTGTCATTAAATGAAACATTAGTAAATAATGGGGCCATAGCAGACGTAAAACAAATAAACACAACAACTATAGTTGAAAAGTCAAAGTCTTATTCAATATTGAATTTTTTTTTAAACGCACCGATTTTTAATGATACTACAGGGTTACATGAAAAACAAAATGCGATTGTTGGTGGCTCTGCTTTTGTGTGTAACATAGATGATAAATTGGTAAATACATCAAACAGTTGTGTAAATCCCAATTTTTATGAGTTATTAGTAGACGCGCCATCAAGTACGAGTGTTAATAATACATCAATAGATACGAATGACTTTAATCAATATAGCCCTTCTGGATCGCGATCTTTATTTATGAATTTGATTGTGTTCATGTCAACTGTTGGGGCAATGCTATGGTTATCATATTTTTTGCCAAAAAATAAGGGTTTGCTGTCAAAAAATGCTAATCGAAATCAGACTCCAGAAGGAATTCCTCAACAATATGTAACAGACGCAACTAGAAACGCTCTTGGCAGAGCTGATTTAAGATCTTCATTAAGAACCATAAATGGAAGTAATACAATGAATGACAATCATGATAATGAAAACTCAAATGACACTGTAGTAGATAATAGCGTAATCAGTTCAAATTTGGTTTTTTTATTGGCTATGTTGCCTATTTTTGCGGCATATTATTATATAAGCAAATTCGTTGAGACCGTCAATTCTTACGTAACTAATTTTAGTTTTTTGTCGTTTGTTCCTAATGTCTTTATGACGAAAACATCAAAAGCAAGTATAGCAGAAGAGCCAAAGATGTATGTGCCTCCATCAGCAACACTGTCTGTACAGGGAAACAATACAAATACATTTTTAATGAACTTATCATTTATTGGTGGAGTTGCAACAGCATTGCTCGGGGCTGGGCTGATATATTCGCTATATAAAAGAACAAGACGTGGCAGAAATGAACAGGTTCTTGCTAATGAACAACCACAACAGCAGCTGACCGCAGCAAATGAAGAACAAGGTGGAAATGAACAGATTATTGCTAATGATCAGCTACAACAGCAGCTGACCGCAGCAAATGAAGAACAAGGTGGAAATGAACAGATTATTGCTAATGATCAGCTACAACAGCCGCTGACCGCAGCAAATGAAGAACAAGGTGGAAATGAACAGATTATTGCTAATGATCAGCTACAACAGCCGCTGACCGCAGCAAATGAAGAACAAGGTGGAAATGAACAGGTTATTGCTAATGATCAGCTACAACAGCCGCTGACCGCAGCAAATGAAGAACAAGGTGGAAATGAACAGATTATTGCTAATGATCAGCTACAACAGCCGCTGACCGCAGCAAATGAAGAACAAGGTAGAAATGAACAGGTTATTGCTAATGATCAGCCACAACAGCCGCTGACCGCAGCAAATGAAGAACAAAGTAGAAATGAACAAGTTCTTGCTAATGAACAACCACAACGGCAGCAGCTGGCCCATGAAAGTTCAAGCTATATATCAAACCATGCCAGAGATCTTGAAAATAATAACATTGAGAGAAGAATTAAACAGACTCAGATCATGTCTGGCGGCGCAGGTTTAATTTCATTGTTGGCACTATATAAAAGCCATACAGCTGAAAACAAAACAAAAAATGTTCAAAATGTAACTGAAAAAATAAAAGAAGATATAAAGGAAATACGCGAAAACCAAAGCACAAATGCTGGCGACCAAATGTCGAATGCAATTATGGGCATAACTGGCGGCAGTGGCGAGGTTACGGACGATTTCGATGAAAAAGAGTCCAGTACAAGTGAAGAAGACAATAATGAGCAAAGTGGTGCTGAGCTAGACAATAATAACGAGAAAGAAACTAACGAGGAAAGTATTGACTTGACAAAAAGAATCAAACATAAATCAAAGCTTTGATTCTTGTATTGCATAAAAGGTTTAATTATAAATATAATGCCTGGTAATTTAAGTGTGTGTTTTTTATATGATGGGGTTGGTGTGAAAAAAATTATAAACTCATTGGTATTAACTGGTTTGGGAGTATCGTCTCCTTTATGTCTTGCTGTGCACAATCATAGACCGCCTTATGTTGGCGCAGAAATTATACAAACCAATCAAAATTACTATGAAGGTTATGGTAGAGGGATTATTGCTAAAAATCTTAAAAACTACAATTTTTTCGGCGGGGTGAATCTTTATAAGCATTTTGGTTTAGAGGTCGGTTATACATTTCAACCACAAAAAAACAAAAAAACAACTTTAGCATATAAGCAAAAATTCATTGATAATGAAGAAGTGCAATCTGTAAATGGCGGAACATCAAGCAGTTATATTTCTGGAACTTACCCGTATTTGGGGTTTTTTGCGAATAAGCAATTCGGTAAAATTAATTTAAAAGCTATGGCTGGCGTTTCATTTGCGCGAGTTAATATACAATTGGCCTATAAGGATAATGATGTAGATGCTGTTAGATCTCTCGGGTATTCTACGTCTAAGGTTGTGCCAATGCTTAAAATTATTTCTGAATATGATCTATATAAAAACATTGGTATTAGATTGTCTTTAAATTATAACAAATTTTCAAGGTTCAGTATTAAACCTAAGTTCAATAATGAAGTTGTCATTAAGTTAAAAGATCAAGTAGGCGTTGGACTTGGTTTTATTTATTCGTTTTTTTGATTAAGGTAACAAGTTGTTACTAGTTTTTTGTTTTAGAGTATTTTATTTTGCTATTGTTATATGAGGGTAAAAATGTTAACTAAAGATAAATTATCAAGTCTGTATAAAGAAGGCGAGGCTATTTTAAAAGATAAGGAAAGTAATAAGCTTTCTAGAATTTTAACAATTATGGATGCTAACTTTTTTACCGAAGGCGCCAATAAAAAACTAATAGACTCTAAAGGAGCGTTAGATTTATCAGGCTATGAAAATAAAAAAGATATCACTTTTGTTCAAGCTATGATGTCGGCATTCTATGAAAAATTGATGATTGAAGCATTAAAAGACGACATTAAAAAAGGTATAGTTTTTGATGCCAAATTTGACGATAAGATGACGTCAGATAGGTTCAAAAGAATTGCTATTGCTGCTACATCTGGGCTTAATAAGACAAAGGGTCCTGAAGCAGTTAGTTATAGCAGATTACTGAATATGTATAAGCTATCTATTAAACTAATTGATTTTGCAAAGAATATATCGGATGAGAAAGAAACCGCTAACAAATTGCGTCAAACAAATGAGACGCTACAAGGCAACATCAAAAATTCGAATGAAGAACTTTTGGGGTTGAAAAAAACAAATGAGACGCTACAAGGCAACATCAAAAAATCGGATGAAGAACTTTTGGGGTTGAAAAAAGCAAATGAGACGCTACAAGGCAACATCAAAAAATCAGATGAAGAACTTTTGGGGTTGAAAAAAGCAAATGAGACGCTACAAGGCAACATCAAAAATTCGAATGAAGAACTTTTGGGATTGAAAAAAGCAAATGATACGCTACAAGGCAACATCAAAAAATTGAATGAAGAACTTTTGAGATTGAAACAAGAAAATGAGGGCCTTAACAAAGATTTAGGGACGACAAAAGAAGCTTCTAAAAACAATGGCGAAAATTTGCTGCAAGCTTTTGCAAGCTATAGAGTACAAGAAGAAAACCTATCTGCCGTAAGAGAAAAATTAGAGCAAGAAACAGACAAGAATCGTCAACAAGAAGTAATAGCTGACATTATAGATTTAGAAAATGTTTCAGGGTTTGACGATGAAGAGCCTATGAGCGAGCCAAATGTAAGCAAATTCAATACCCCAAAGTCTAAATTGTAATTAATTTAGAATATATAGCCATGTTTTTGAATCTTACTAAACAAACATAAATATGTGTTTTTTTATAGTTAATTTTCAAAAACACGGCTAATTATTACTAAATTATATGTCAATTATCGTTGCAATTAAGGATTAACATGAGAGATAGAGAACAAATAACCGCAGAGTTAACTAGACTAAAACAATTAATTCAAGAGTCTCTTTTGGTTATTAGAGAACAAAAATATAAAGGATCTATAAAATTTGACGAAATTTCTAATATTTTAGACCAAGGATTTTTTAGTAATGCTGTAAATGTTGGGTTGATAGATCAGCGAGGAAAATTGATTTTAAGTGCTGATTATAATCAAGATGACGTTATTTTAATTAAATCTTGGGTGAGAGTAATTGCTCAGTACTTATTGCCAATGTCTATATATCTAGACATTGCCGAAAATAAACCATTTAGTAAACTATTAGCTAATGATAGAATGAACAGAGCATTTAAAGCTGCAGTGTCAATTGTACGCAAAGATGATAAAAGTTATTTGCCGTTCTTGGAAATTATTAATAAGCTGACCAATATATGTATTAATCAAACAGATAATCAAGCCCATTCGCAGGATAATTTCAGCTTATTTCAATGGTTACAAATTGCAATAAATCAAATAGACTTAAATAGCTTTGAAATAGATGGTTTGAACACAAGATTAGATAAGTCCAAAAAAGATTTGGAAGAGATGACCTTTAAGTATAATTCTGTTAAAGAGCAAAACAATAAAGAAGAAACCAAACCTGCGCAAGCAGATAATATTCCCTCTAAAAATATATATAAAAAAATGAATAGCAGCCTTTAAAACTACAACGCCAACGGAATGATGCACTCCACATCATTCCCTTTGCCGTGGTAGATCAAATCCTCAAAGGCGAGGGTGCGCGCCATAATTATACCTCGGCCATGGTTATCAAAGGCGCGATTAGAATCTAGGTTTTGATATTGTCGCCAATCAAAGCCATTCCCTTCATCTGTGATTCTAATATTGATGTGAGTGTTGCTTTTATTGAATGTAGCAGTAACTACTTTATCGTGGTTTTCTGGTAAGAATAAACGACGTTCTATTTCTGCTAGCCAAGCGGTTGATTGGTGTAATTTGGTTTTTTCTTGATAAGTTATACCCAGATTACCATGTTCAATGGCATTAATTAGAATTTCATTTATACCGATGGCCGCCAATTTTGGGTTAGGGCACTCGTTAGCTAAAAAAGCCGCTAGATTTTGTGCTTCGTCTAGCTGTTTCACCTTAAAAGTCGCCATGATCAAAGTATTCAACGGTTTACTGTGAATTACAGATTGCTCTACTAAGCGATAGCGATCATGATCTCGCACAGCAGTAGCAATTACCGATGGGATAATAGCTTTATCAATTGGTTTAGGAATATAGTAACGCGCGCCGGCACGAATACAGAGATCCATTTCCTCCATGGTGCCAAAAGATGCCTCCATAATTACTGGAATGGCTTTTAGCATGCTACAAGAATTTATCTTATGTAACAGGCGAATACTGTTAGTGTTTAATATTTCTTGGCCTATTATTATGGCAGAAAAATGCTCTGGTTGGTTCAAAAGCAGATCAAAACCTTTTTTGCCATCATTAATGGTAACAATATTATACTGTTTTGGATCTAGTACATTCTGCAAATAGTTAATAGAATCATGATTATTGTCTATAACTAGAATATGCCAGCGTTTATTATGCTCCATTGGTTTTTTTCCCGCGTTTGGCTTTAACTAGCTTTTTGTTTTTCTTGTTGCTATTACTAGTGGACTTGATTTTTTTTTTGCCAACTATTTTAGTTTTGGCTTTGGCAATAGTCGTCTTGACAGGTTTGAGGCTTTTAATCGGCATGATGCGAGTTCTGGTAGCGCTAGCTGTACGGCGTACGCCGTTAATCATAGGCATATATTTGTTAAGCTTTGGCGTTTTGCCTAAGAGACGCTGATAAATAACCACATAGGTTAAAAAGTTTTGTACATATTCTCTAGTTTCTTTGAATGGTATGGTTTCTATCCACATATCCGCTGGCATATCGTATTCTGGCATCCAGTTTGATACCCGATGTGGTCCTGCATTATATGATGCCGCTGCTAACGCATGATTTTGTTGGTTTTGATCTAACATCATACGTAAATACTTGCTGCCAAAACGGATATTTTTTTCTGGGCTAAGCAATTCATTATGATGTCTTAATGATTCCCTGCTTATACGAGCCAACATTTTAGCCGTGTTGGGCATTAGTTGCATTAAACCCAAAGCTCCTACTGGCGATTTTGCGGTAGGGATAAAAGCACTTTCTTGTCTGGTAATGGCAAATAGAACTTCTGGATCTAAGTCGTTGTTTACTGCTTCACGATTAAAGTGATCGGCAAAATTTTGTGGGAAACGTAGTACTAAATCATTTTTATTTTTGCAATTAGATAAAGCAACAATAGCCCAATTTGGCATCTGCCATTCATTGGCTAAATGTGCTGCGGCCAGTCTTTCTTGTTCAGAAAAACCCTGTAGAGCCTTGGTCCACTCTGTTTTACCAACATGTGTGCGCCCAATTTGTTTTAATTCATGCGCGCGTATCACTGCTGGATTAAGTAAAATTTTGTTTAATGTTTCTGTTGGAATGGCATTAGCTTCATGATTAAACGCGAATGGGCGTAAAATACGTGCGCTGGCTAGAAAACCATAATAACCTCTGTTCGGCGCTATATTATTCATAATTTCTTGGCTAGATTCGCGATGGCCAAGCATTTCTAAAGCGCGTGCGTACCAATATTGCCATTTTTCACTGCTTGATTCTTCTTCTGGTAAATTTAAGTACACTTGCGTGATCGATGACCAATCATTTCTACTTACGGCTAATTTTAAACGTGCGTCGGTAACATCTTTTGCTATCAGCTTGCTAGGTATGGTGTCTAACCATTCCTCAGCATTTGGTGCTTGTTTACGTGCCAAGGAGAGGCCAACTTCTTTGATTAGCAAGCCCCAATTGTCCTCGGTAAATTTATGTTTTTTTTCTAAATCTTTCCATAGCTTAGCTGCCTGATCGGGTTTATTTTTAGCTATTTTTAGTAGAGCGTGCATGATTATTTCAATATTGGCTGAATGCTTTTCGCTAAAATAATGATCTTTAGTAATAATTTGTGGATCATGGTGAGCTCTAACCCATAATTCCACCATTTTGCTGTCCGCTGCTGCCAAATCTTTAGCTAAGTGTCTGGCCAAAGCAACTTCATTATTTTTAATTGCTAGCTTAATTCTTTGCCACAGCATATTCCTGGTCAGGTGGCCATCTTTTTTCCAAGCAGCAAAAACTGGATCACAAGCCCCCGGTAAAACTTTACCTTGTAGCCAAATTTCTGGCACTTGTTGATAAACTGACTTGTCATTATTAACCTGTAAGCTGGCGTTAATATAATGACACTGCAATTCTACATCTTTGTTATTGCTAGGTTCATAAGCTATTAAATAATCTGACCATAGCTTTTTTCTGGCGCGATTACGTAACCATTCATTACGTAGTTTATTAGCCAATGGAGAATCATGGTAGGTCTTAACAAAGGCACTAACATCTGCATGTTTTATATGATTAATAGAATTTTTAAGCAGCTCATAACGCAGATAGGGATATAAAGCATAGTTTACTAGGTCATGTTTATGTTTTTGGTAACTGGTTAGTCGGCCTTTCTTAAGATCAGCCTCAACCTGCATAAACAAACTACGCTGAGAGGCAAAATCTTTATTAACATGGGCGTTCGCGTTAAGAGAACTCAACGTTACTAGCATGTATGTTATAATCAAATTTAATTTGTTTCGCATTTAGTTAGGATAGAATATAGTTATATTCGCCGCAAAGGAGACGCACATGGCATACCAAGAGATCACTATACCGTCAGATGGTGCCAAGATTCAAGTAAATTCGCAAGGTCGGTTGCAAGTCCCAAACAATCCAATTATAGCTTTCATAGAAGGCGATGGGATTGGTATTGATATTACGCCAGTAATGTTAAAAGTAGTTAATGCCGCCGTCAAAAAAGCGTATAACGGCCAACGAGAAATAAAATGGATGGAAATATATGCTGGCGAAAAGAGCGTCAAGCGTTATGGCGCGGATATATGGTTGGCCGATGAAACTTTACATGCGATTGAAGAATTTAAGATCGCCATCAAAGGCCCTTTGACTACACCTGTTGGTGGTGGAATACGCTCTATCAATGTAACTTTACGACAAAAGTTGGATTTGTACGTTTGTTTGCGACCAGTACGTTATTTCCCTGGCACACCTAGTCCGGTGATACATCCAGAGTTGATTGACACCGTAATCTTTCGTGAAAACTCAGAGGACATTTATGCAGGCATAGAATGGCCAGCAAATAGTCAAGAAGCTAATAAGATCATAGAATTTTTACAACGAGAAATGCATGTCAGCAAAATTCGTTTTCCAGAGCACTGTGGGATTGGTATTAAGCCGGTCTCCAAAGAAGGCTCGACGCGTTTAATTAACCGCGCTATTGAATACGCGATTGCAGAGGATAGAGAGGTTGTAACTATAGTGCACAAAGGCAATATTATGAAATTTACTGAAGGTGCATTTAAAGAATGGGGCTATGAATTGGCGCGACAAAAATTTGGCGCTGTACCGCATGAGGGGGGGCCATGGTTAGAAATTATTAACCCTAATACCGGTAAGAAAATAATTATTAATGACATAATTGCTGACGCGTTCCTGCAACAAATACTCTTGCGTCCGCAAGATTATTCGGTAATTGCCACTCTTAACCTTAATGGCGACTACATCTCCGATGCCCTAGCTGCGCAGGTGGGGGGAATTGGTATTGCCCCTGGTGCGAATTTAAGTGACACCATAGCTTTATTTGAGGCAACCCATGGTACAGCGCCTAAATATGCCGGCTTAGATAAAGTAAATCCTGGCTCAATAATCCTTTCTGCAGAAATGATGTTGCGTTATATGGGCTGGAATGAAGCAGCAGATATGATCATCGTTAGTATGGAACAGGCAATACTTAATAAACAGGTGACTTATGACTTTGCGCGTAACATTCCTGGCGTCAAAGAGTTATCTTGTTCTAAATTTGGCGATGTCCTTGTAAAAAACATTATGTCGCAATAGCAGCCCAATATTTCCCCGCTATATAGATAGCGGGGAAATACAATACTGTTTAAATTAGGAGTTATTCTTCGTTGTTTGTTTGTACTGCTGCTTTGATATTTAAGGCGTGTAAACCCTTAGATCCGCGGTTAATCTCAAAATCCACTAACTGACCAGCCTTTAAACTCTTATAGCCTTCCATTACTATAGAAGAGAAATGCGCAAAAATTTCTTCCTGTGTGTCGCTAGCGCAAATAAAACCATAACCCTTTTGATTGTTAAACCACTTTACTGTCCCTGTCGCCATCTAGTAATCCTTAAGTAATGTTCTTTCGTATTTCATTTAAATCCACACCCTAAGAGTCATTGCTGACTCTTACTAAGTACAATATACAAACATAATATATTTATAATTTGATATAAATCGCGTGAATAGTCAAGAGTTTGTTTACTCTCCATAAATCTTCAGTGTATTTGCACCTATATAGGTCTGTTATGCATAAATTTTTAAGTTGGCTGACAGCAAATTAGTTATTTATTAGCTAAAATTTAAGTATGAACACTAAGAAGCAAGTAGTAGTAGTTTCTCAGGCAGTAGCAGCGGAAAAGGCCCTGGCAGTTACCAAATCTGCACCTATGTATAAGGTCTTTTTGCTGAACGACGATTATACCCCAATGGATTTTGTAGTTGAAGTACTAATGCATTTTTTCTTAATAAGTGAGCCTGAAGCAATTATGATTATGTTGCAGGTTCACAAGCAAGGTAAAGGGTACTGCGGTATTTATACCAGGGATATCGCAGAAACTAAGGTGGCTTTGGTAAATAGTTATTCGAGGATTAGCCAACAACCTTTACTTTGTCAGATGGAGCTGAGCTAAAAATCCTGGCTAGGAGAAAGACTAAATGTTGAGTAAAGAATTAGAATTAACCTTAAACATGGCGTTTAAAGAAGCGCGCGATAAGCGTCATGAGTTTATGACTGTAGAACACCTATTATTAGCCTTACTAGACAACTCCGCTGCTGCTAATGTTTTGCAAGCTTGCGGCGCCGATATTGACAATTTACGCAAAGAATTATCTGCTTTTGTCGACGAAACTACACCATTAATACCCATCAGCGAACCACACAGAGAAACACAACCAACTTTAGGATTTCAACGAGTACTGCAACGAGCAGTATTCCATGTACAATCAGCAGGTAAAGAGGAAGTAACAGGCGCCAATGTTTTGGCAGCCGTATTCAGTGAACAAGATAGCCAATCAGTATATTTTTTGAAAAAAGAAAATGTTACTCGTTTAGATGTAGTAAACTATATTTCGCACGGAATATCCAAATTCGAAGAATCAAATGATGATCACGAATTGCCGATAAGTCATGATGATGATTTATCACATGATTTAGGTACCAAAAGCCCGCTAGAAAGCTATGCCATAAATTTAAATCATCAAGCCAAAATAGGTAAGATTGACATTCTAGTTGGTCGTGAAGAAGAAATAAAGCGTACTATACAAATACTCTGTCGTCGTCGTAAAAATAATCCATTATTTGTTGGTGAAGCGGGGGTGGGTAAAACCGCAATCGCGGAAGGATTGGCCAGATTAATTGTGGAAGGAAAAACTCCAGAAGCAATCGCTAACAGTACAATCTATGCCTTAGATTTAGGCTCGTTATTAGCTGGTACTAAATATCGTGGTGATTTTGAAAAACGTTTGAAAGCATTATTACAACAACTTAAAAATGAAGCCAATGCTATTTTGTTTATTGATGAAATACATACTATCATTGGTGCTGGCGCTGCTTCTGGTGGTGTGATGGATGCATCAAATTTGATTAAGCCAATGTTAGCATCTGGCGATTTAAAATGTATTGGTTCTACTACTTTCCAGGAATATAGGGGCATTTTTGAAAAAGATCGAGCATTGGCGCGTCGTTTTCAAAAGATAGATGTCAAGGAACCAAATGTAGATGAAACGGTAATAATCTTACGTGGCATTAAAGAACAATTAGAAAAACATCATAAAGTTAAATATTCTAATGTAGCAATTAAGGCCGCAGCAGAATTAGCCGACAAATATATTAGTGATCGTTACATGCCAGATAAAGCTATTGATGTTATGGATGAAGCTGGCGCGTTTCAACGTTTATATCCGCCAGAAAAACGTAAAAAAGTTATCGGTATTAGCGACATAGAGCGCGTAGTAGCAAAAATTGCCCGTGTACCGCGTAAATCAGTTTCTGCTTCTGATCGTAATTTGTTGAAAAATTTAGAACGTGATTTGAAGCTGGTGATTTTTGGTCAGGATGAAGCAATCGAAACCATTGTCGATGCGGTGAAAATGGGTCGATCTGGATTAGGTGACGTTGATCGACCAGTAGCTAGCTTCCTATTTGCTGGACCAACCGGTGTTGGTAAAACAGAAGTAACTAAACAATTAGCTAAACTTTTAGGCATAGAATTTATTCGTTTTGATATGTCAGAATATATGGAAAGCCACACTGTATCTAGATTAATTGGTGCACCACCAGGTTATGTTGGTTATGAACAATCAGGTTTATTAACCGACGCAATTGTCAAAACTCCACATTGCGTATTGTTGTTAGATGAATTGGAAAAAGCACACCCTGATGTATTCAATTTGTTATTACAGGTAATGGATCATGGTACCTTGACAGATAACAATGGTCGTAAAGCAGACTTTAGGCATGTGATTTTAATCATGACAACCAACGCTGGCGCACAAGAAATGACGCGTGGTAGCATGGGCTTTAAGCTGCAAGATCATTTGTCTGATGGTATTAAAGCCATAGAAAAACGGTTTACACCTGAATTTAGAAATCGTTTGGATTCCATTGTACAATTCAATACTTTAAATAAAGAAGCAGTTTACTTGATCGTTGAAAAACTCTTAACTGAACTACAAGCCAAATTAACCAACAAAAAAGTTTCTTTAGATGTTGATTCTCCAGCACGGAATTGGTTAGTAGAGCACGGCTATGATCGTAACATGGGCGCTAGACCAATGGATCGTTTGGTTAAAGATTTACTCAAAAAACCATTGGCCAATGAAATGTTATTTGGTAATTTAGCGCAATATGGTGGACGTGTAAAAGTAACCGTTAATGACAATGTCCTAAAGTTAGATTTTATTGCTAACGAGAATGAGGCTGTCTAACGACCCCGCATGATTACGGGGCATATAAGACTTTATTCGGCAATGTCTTCGCTTTTAGTACTAGTACTAGCGGGGGCATTGTCTTTGTTGCGGAAAATTATGCGGCCTTTAGTTAGATCATAGGGAGTTAATTGTACCGTAACTCTATCACCCAATAATATTCTTATGTAGTGTTTACGCATGCGACCAGAAATATGCGCATTTACTACATGCCCATTATCCAATTTAACTTTAAAATTAGTATTTGGTAGGCTTTCTACCACTATGCCTTCCATTTCTATCGCTTCTTCTTTTGCCATATACCCTGCTCATATACCTAAAAACCAAGCGAGGAGTATAACAGATCCGCAGAATTGCTGTCAAAGCAGTTTGTTATATACTAAACTTAGGTGGTAAATTAGAAAAATAGGGGTTTATCATGGCAAATGACTGGTTAGACAAGGCCAAAGAAGCGGCAAAACGTGCAGCTGAAGAAGCAAAAAAACTGGCTGAGACTGCCAAGAATGCTAATTACGGGGAGATGCTCGATAAAACCAAAAATATGGCTATGCACGCTGCTAGCGAGGCTAAAAAAGCGGCAGACAATATCATAAAAAAAGAAACCCCGCAGACGGAAGAGGTTCTCACTACCAGCAATGAAAATACCGCGCATACGCATGTAAGTGATGAAAATAGTCAGCAAATTTTGATAAAATTAGTCGAGGTCGATCGTCTATTGCATGAAATTAAAAGTATGCTCAAGTAGTAATTCATACTTTGGATAGCTATATAATATGTAGGCAATGAGTATACCGGACGCGAGCCCGGCTAGATGTGATTCCCAAGAAACCGCTTCAGCTGTTGGAAAGATACCAAATATTATAGATCCAAAATAGTATATTGCCACAAAAGCTAGAATCAAAGAAATTATTGTTGGGTAAAAATATGCCAATGCCAATACAAAACCGAAATACCCAGAAATTACGCCGCTTGCACCAATATGCAAATACTTGCGCCCAAATAACCAAACTAATATTCCCTGTAGTAGTATTATCAAAACTGTAACACCTATAAATAAATCTTCCCCTAAGGATAAAATAAACATACCTAAGACAAACAAAGGTATGCAATTAAAAAACAAATGGTTGAAGTCGGCGTGTAAAATAGGTGAAAAAATAATACCCAATAAACCGCGAGGCGAACGTGGATAAATCCCTAAACGATTAAGAGGGGAGCGCAATATCCAATTAATAATATTTATTAACCATAGATAAAATAGTAAATATCCCATAAATGGTAATTGTTGCTTGGCGGCAGCAAAGAGCTCTACATAATTTTTTTCTAGATCAGCCAACATTGTTTAAGATATCTTGCTTTGATTGCGACCATTATTTTTTGCATAATACAATGCTTGATCAGCCATTGTCATCAACAAATCAGCGTCGCCATATTTGGGAAAGCTAGCTATACCAGCACTGAAACTAACATGAAAGATTTTATTGCCAGAATATTGTTTAACTTCTGTAAAATCATTACGCATTCTTTCAATAAACATAAAGGCATCTACCTCATTTGTCTCGGGAGTAATGATCACAAATTCTTCTCCGCCATAACGACCAATAAAATCAGTAACTCTAGCGTGGGTTTTTAGTAAATTAGCCAGAGAAACCAAGACATTATCGCCGACCAAATGGCCATAAGTATCGTTGACAGATTTAAAGTTGTCAACATCGATAATTATATAGGATAAATCGCGATTATAGCGTCGACAGATATTTAATTGTACGTCCAAAAAATCATTAATTTTTTTATGTACGAAAAGCCCAGTAAGACTGTCTTTAGTCATGCTAATATTCATATATCGCGAACGTTGCACACGATTTAATACGGTGTCATATAAATGCATCTCAGTGATTGGTTTTAATAAACAATCATCCACACCAACTTCACGTGCTAGATATTGTAAGTTAACGTCTTTTTCCGCGGTGAGTAAAATTATTGGTATAGTTAACAATGATTGATGTTGTCGAATAATATTAATTAAATCAATGCCATTATAGTTTGGCATGTATAAATCCATGACAATTAGTTCTGGATTATATTGTAAAATTTTATCTAAAGCCAGCTCTGGTTTTGTTTCAACAAAAACTTTCATGCCGCCTTTGCCCATAACCAAAGCATAATAATTAGCTAATTCTTCATTGTCTTCTACCAACAATATTCGATATGGCTCTACTATTCCAGCATTAGTCAAAATTTGAATTCTTTCAATTAGTAGCGGGATATCAACAGGTTTAGTGAAAAAGGCATTAGCTGATGCTCTAACTGCTGTTATTCTGGTCTCGAAATTATCTGTAGTAGAGATGTATATTATCGGACAGGTTATTAACCATTCTTTGCGAATGGTTTGTATAACATTATGGGTTTGTAGTTGCATATCAGCAAAATTTGTATCTATGAGAATAATTAATGGTGAAACACTACGTAAACTTTCTTCTAATTTGGATGTTTCATTAATTATTTTGACACTGCAACCGTAATACATTAGCTGTCTAGATAAACCTAAAGAGTATTCTCGATCGGCATCCAAAATGTAAATTACATCTGTACGGATTAACAAACTAGGCATTGGGGCATTTTCGCGAATAGTAGTAAGTTCTGCTTCTTGTAGAAAAATTAATATCTCGTTAATTTTGATCATTTCTTGTTCGTTTGGAAAAACATCATCAGAAGTTTTAAATTTTTCCAAACTGTTTTCTAATAATCGGGCCTGGCTGCTGAGATTTGGAAAACCAAAAGTTCCGCCAGATCCGGCTAAATTATGCGCTAAGGATTGCATTTTTTTTACGAGTTCAGCACGCCATGCATTCTTATTTAGTTGATTCCAAATTAATTTGATTTCTGATAATTTAGCTGGAAGACTATTTATGTATTTAATTTTAGATTCTTGTAGTTTTTTTTCGAAATCTTCCTGCGAATCACTCATACTTGCTTTTCCAAATTGCAAAAATTTGATCGACTAGTTTAGTCGGATCAAATGGTTTGGTGATTGCACCTATGGCGCCACTGTCAAGATAGTTTTTAATTTCGTTGGCCTGCGCTTTGGCCGTCATAAATATTACTGGTATTTGTTCAAAATCCATATTTTCTTTGAGTTTTTTTAGAGTGGATAGACCATCCATGCCAGGCATCATTACATCTAACATTATTAAATCAGGTTTTACAGAAGATACACTGGCAATTGCCTCTTTGCCATTACTACATATATGTACTTTAAATTTACCGAATGTTTCGAGTGATAATTTAGCTACTTCTTGTATGTCTGGTTCGTCTTCAACCAGCATAATTGTATTTAATTTTTTATTCATAATTATTACTCGTTAGGTTTGCTTTTTTCGATAATAGCTACGATTTTGTCAAGCAAATCATTGTTACTAACTTTAGATTTTATTAATGAGGCGGCAATATTCCTATTAATGTCGGAATGCGGCTCATCCACGGACAAAATCACCACGGGCAGCCTATAACCAAGCTCTTCTAAATAAGCCAGCATATCGTAACCAGACTCACCATTCAAATTCAAATCTAAAATTATTAAATCATAGCTATTATTGTTTAACATTTTTTTTGCTTTAGAGATATTGTTTGCAACATCAGTTATGCACATGTTAGCAATTACGGTGGCAACAATTTTTGCAACATCTTGATCATCTTCAATGTGTAGTACTTTAGATTTTTTTGAACTATTTTTTGCGCCTAATGCTTGTGCCACATCTTTATATAAGCGTTGTTCATCTATAGGTTTATTAATCCAATCGACTATACCTAGGGCATAACCATTAACTTTTTCTTGTTCGATAGAAATGGCACTGATGATTACTACTGGGAGCTTCTCTAATTCTGATTTTTCTCTCATCCAACGTAATAAATCCAAACCATTACCATCTGGCAATAATAAGTCTAGAGTCATTAAACTAAAATTTTCGCTGGTTAATGCTTTTTTTGCTTCGGCAATGGTGCCTACGCGTTTGCTGTTAAAGCCACGTTCGCGCAAAATAAGGCCTAATAATTTACTTACATCTGGCTCGTCTTCACAAATTAGAATTTTTTTATGTGATTCAGTTGCTGCAACAAATTCTAAATTGGATGGGCTTTCTATTTTGGCTTCTGGTAACTCAAAATAAAAGGTTGTCCCAGTATTCGGCGTGGATTTGAAACCAATAACACCATTGTGTGAGTCAATTATTGATTTACAAATGCTAAGTCCAAGCCCGGTACCACCCTTTTCTCTACCATCAGAAGAATCAACTTGATAAAATTTAGAAAATATCTTAGATTGAAATTCTACTGGAATTCCCATGCCAGAGTCCTCTATGGCGACGTAAAATTTATCACCGTGTTTTTCCATAGTCACGATGATTTTACCTTGTGTTTTAGAAAATTTCGCCGCATTCGACAGTAGATTATCTAAGACTTGACGAATTCGATCTGGATCCATGTTAATAATACTGTTTGGTAATAGGGTTTTTATTTCATAACTAACATGATATTTATCAGCGTATGCTTTATTTGCAGCTACAGCTTGTTCTACCACGCTGCCTAGATCGCTTTTTGTAAAATGAAAAATCATCTTACCAGACTCAATTTTCTCTGTATCTAAGATATCATTTATTAACCGCACTAGACGTTCACTATTGTTACACGCTATATCTAACAACGAAGCCATTTCTGCTGGAACATTGCCCATAGCGCCACTAGTTATTAAACCTAAAGAACCACGAATGGAAGTGAGTGGGGTTCTAAGTTCATGGCTAACTGTAGAAATAAATTCATTTTTCATTTGATCAATTTTTCTACGTTCGGTTATATCTTGACAAACCACGACCACACCCAAATATTCTTCTTCTTGACTAACCAAAGATTCACCATAGATAGATAAAATATATTCTTTATCGTTATTGCGAATAATCGCCTCAATGTTTTTTAGTTTTTTGCCTTGAAATACGCTATTTAACGGATAATTTGTTAAGTTGTATGCGGTTTTGCCATCCATTTTAAAAAATGGTAATTTATGGATCCAATCTGCAGAAAAATGGCTTAAAGATTCTATATTATTAAAATAGCGTTTGGCAACATTATTATATAAACGTAATTTTTGATCAGAATCAAAAGCTAATACACTTGCGTCTATGCTATTTAGCACAACTTCTAAAAAATCTTTTTCATTTTGCAAGCGTGTGGTTAAATAATACCTAGTGCTTGAGAGTATTAAGGCAATACACATCGTACTAAATACTACAGTAGTAATTAAAATCGACATTACTATTGGATCTGCGGCGATCGTAGTATTTACCATATTTTCATTATGTGTCATAACAGCAGCAGCCATGCCCACATAATGCATGCCAGCTATGGCCAGCCCCATAATTAAAGCGCTAATAATCTTTAATTTGGTGCGCTTAGCATAAGTCCCGCGATCAGTATGTACGGCTAGCCATAAGGCAGCGGTAGCTGCAACAATGGCTATTAAAATTGATAAGGCAAAAATGCTTGGGATATAACGGATATCAACATTGTTCATGCCAGCCATGCCGGTGTAGTGCATGGTAGGAATTGCCGCACCCAGGATAATGCCGCTTAAGATATAATGTATGGTGTGTGGCCTTTTGATCATAAAAAACATGAAGGCAATACCGGCAGTGATAGCAGCTACAACCATTGATAGACCAGTCCAAAACATGTCATAGGACATTGGCATATCCATGTGATAGGCCAACATACCAACAAAATGCATTGACCAAATACCGGCGCCCATAACTAAAGCGCCGCCGCTTAACCAACAGATTTTGAAGACGATGCTATTTCGTTGTTTTAAATGCGAACTCATGTCTAAGGCAACAAAAGAGGCAAAGCAGGCGATAAAATAAGATAGTAAGACCAGTGTAGGAGAAAAAGTTCCTGTCATGGCGTTAGCAGGCATTTGACCTATAAGGAAAAATTTTTCATACCAGTTCATATATTATTCTCAGAGCAATTCTTTATGAAGGATAGACTTTTTAAGGCTTGTCTGGACTATATTGTTGTTCTAGATATACTAGCTGCTCCATAAAGTCTGCATCAGTTTGCAATAAATCCTCAGTAATTTGTTCGTCCGCGATGGTTGTGGTTAGTACTTTATGTACGAAATAGTCTTCTAATTGCTCTGGTTGGGTTGGAGCATTTTCGGTTAGTTCAGCACTTGGGTGGGTGACAGTAAGCTCTATAATTTTGTTACAGGCAGCATCTAATTTGTGTTTGGTTTGATTATGGATAAATAATTCTTCTTCTAGTGCCAGGCTTTTTTGCTCCATCAAAGCATTCAAAGATATGTTTTCAGCTTTTAATAGCAGGTATTCTTGTTTACGTTGGCTAATTATCACTTTGGCCTTTTTGAGTAAATCGAGAATTTTTTTCAGCTTGAAAGTTTGGCCTTGAAATTTCCTATTCTGCACAGCATATTTATGCTCTAAATCCTTTGTTTTATGTTCCATGTATGCTATGTAGTTGTGTGCAGATTGTAGTTCTTTTCTGACCTTGGATAAAATGTCTTCTGTATTATTTAGTTGTAGCTCTAATGCTAAACGTTGTTTTTGTTCGGCACAGGCTACATCTCGCCAATCTTGATTATTGTTATTATCCATAATTTTATCCATCAATCTCTAATTTACATACTAGCATAATATGAGTTTTTTACATGACTATGTATGATTATTTGGCGGTATTTCACCTATAATATTAGAGGGAAGAAGTGTATACAAAGGAATGTATAATTGCGTTTAGTCTGGCGAAAAATATTTATAATGTCGATTTTGGCATGCCCAACAGCAAGTTTGGCTGCTACTTATAATTATCCAGGCAATAACCCACCTATAACTTATGATAATACCGATGGTCCGAATACGTTGAATGTAAATTCAGGCACAATGGCCGCTACTGGAGCTGCTGCAGGAACATTTATCCCACAAAATGACAGCATCAGCAGCGCTTATGAAACTACAATTAATGTAAATAGCGGCGCAACATTAACTTACAATGGTACAAATAGTAATGCCATCACCGCTTCAGTTTATTATCCAGGATATTCTGATGCTACCCCTGGAATTCCATCTGTTATAACAGTAAATGCTGGTGGAACCTTGTCAGTAGGCGCTAGCAATTCACGGGCTCTTTATATGTATAACAACGGTAATGCAAAACAAAATCCATATTTTCAATTCATAAATAAAGGAACTGTAACTGGTAACGTGCAGGATGCTGTAACCAATACTTATGTTAACTATTCATTTAATGGTAGTTCTACCATCAATGGCAACATAACAAGCGCTGGTTATCAGAGTGGTGGCACATTTACTGATTTAACAATTGGTACTTCTATTGGTGATAGCATTACGTTTAATGGAAGTATAAGCGGAATAAAAAAAATTAACTTGGGTTCATTTCTAATAGCATCATTTCAAGGCGCGGTAACTGGCGTTACGCAAGGATTAACCACTCAGAACGGTAATAATCTTTTTTTTACTGATAACGGCTCTTATAGTAGTAGTTCCAATATAACTGTTGCTGCTAATAGTTGTTTAATATTAGCGGCAAATAGTAATCCTATTGCTGTAACGGTTCCGATCACCAATAATGCAAATGGTAAAATTTCTATTGGTGGTCCTTTTACCAAACCAAACAGTTTTACTAACAATGGCAAAATATCAGTATTTGGTAGCGGCGCCAGCATTGATAGTCCCTTAACCAGTGGACAAGAATTTATTGTTGGGCAATATGCAACTTTAAACATACCATTTAGTACTAATTTTACCGTTACTAATACTATAAGTGGTATCCCTATTTTTACAGTTACCGTTGGCACATTGAACGTTGGGGCTGCTATTAGTGATGTTAATACTTCATTGTCGATTGCAAATAGTACGACACTCAATATAAATACTAGCGGGTCTATGGCTGGCACCGGTACAGTTAATAACAGTGGCACTATAAATCTCTCTGGTGGTGCTTTATCTATGTCGGGTGGTATAACTAATTCTAATACAATTAATTCTACTACCAGTTCAACTAGCTTAGGAACGATTACCAGCAATACAGGTACTATTAATGTCAATAGTGGTGGCCTTACGTTTAATACAATTTCTAGTAATAGTGGTACATTTAATATAAATAGTGGCGGTACTGCTAATTTTGCAGGATCTATATCGAGCAACACTGGCACCATCAACATTAACGGTAGTGGCGCTCTTTCTAGTGGTATCACTAGTACTGGCGCATCTACGTTACAGTTCGGTACCTCTAGCTCACAAACAGCTGCCGCAGCGAATTTTACCACTGCTGGCGCTATTAGTGGTATACCGACAGTACGACTTTTAACAAGTGGTACTACGCTAAATGCGCAGCATAGCATTAGTAATGTAAACACACTGTTTTCGATTGCGAGCAGTACAACCGCGAATCTAACAGCAGGTACATTTGGTGGTAGTGGTACGGTCAACAACAGCGGCACCATAAATATTAATAGTGGTACTTTATCTATGACTGGAGGTACAACCAATAGTGGTACCATAAATATGTCTACTAATTATACCCCAAACACTATAACTTCTAATACTGGTACCATAAATGTTAATGGAGGTACGCTTACTCTTGGGTCTATAACTGCAAACACAGGCACCATAAATGTTAACGGCTCCGGAGCAATTAGTGGCACCTTAACAGGAAGTAACACAGCATCGTTAAACATTGGCACTAGCTCTACATCAGGAGTAACACCTGTTGCTACATCTTTTACTACTGGTGGTGGTATTACTATTCCGATAGTAACAACAAATACTAATGGGACATCAGTAAGTGTACAGAATTCGATTAGTATATCTAATAGATTAACTGTAGCTTCTGGTACTACTATAAATATTATTGCTAGTGGTTCATTTACTGGTGCTGGTACGGTTAACAATAGTGGTACTATAAGCATTAGTTCTGGCCCATTTAACATGGCTGGAGCCTTGACGAATAGTGGCACAATCAATATTGGTAATACTTATACGCCGCCAAGTGATATGGGTAACAATACTGGCATTATAAATATAAACAGCGGAGGAGTAGCAAGCGGTAACCTGTTTACTGCCGGTGGAACAATAAATATAAATCGAGCCACAGGTGCAGTAACTGGCACCATTTCTGGTTCTGGTGCAGCAAAACTGCAAATAGGTACATCTACTTCAGCTGCTCCAGCCGCGGTAAGTTTTACTACGTCTAATAGTATAAGCAATATGCCAACAATTAATTTGCTTACTAGCGGTACAGCTTTAACCTCCAATCATAATATAACTGGAGTTAATACGATTTTTTCTTTAGCTAGCGGTACCAGTGCCACAATTAACCAACAACTTGCTGGTACTGGTTACATTGATAATTACGGTACATTAACTTTTGCTTCTGGTAGTACCTTCAGTAGTTTTAGTAACGTACAAATGCAAAGTAATAGTACTTTAAACCTAAACAACACTGCAACTTTGCCATGTACCATAACTGGTGTAAATACCACCGGCAACACGGTTAATATTGGGGTTAGTAGTGGCGTTACAATTACAACCAACAAAACCATTTCTAACCTAAATATATTGGAATTAAAGGGTACTTCAGGAAATAAATTAACTACTAGCAGCTTAATAACTAATATAAATAATTTGAATGTTTTAAGTCCAGCCACATTAGAGTTACAATCTGATGGCTCAATAACTAACTCTGGTACGCTTGCGGTAAATGGAACCTTGACAATGTTGGGCGGTTCATCAATGTCTAGTTTGTCAGCGGTAAATATTAATGCCGATACTTCTACAGTAGCTGGACCAATTTCGAGCATAACAAATTTAAGTGTTGCACTTGGGGCAACTCTACAATTATCTAATGGTGGCTCGATATCTAACTCTGGTACGCTGGCGGTAAATGGAACTTTCAATATGTTGAATGGTTCATCAATGTCTAACTTGTCCACAATCAACATCAATGCTGGCACTTCTTCAGTAGCTGGTCCAATAACTGGGGTAACAAACTTTAATGTATTAACATCATCAACTTTAAATTTGGCATCAACGGGTAGTATAAAGAATGGTACTACTTTAAATATTAATAATGCCACGCTGGATGCTGATGGACAGATTGCCAACCTGACAAATATTACTATTCAAGGAGGTGGGACATTAACAACGAGCTCTTCTATCTCTAACATTAGTAATCTGAGTATAGCTTCGGCAGTAAACACAAAGTTAGTACTAGAGGCTGGAGCAACAGTAAGTAATATAGGTAATTTTGCCATCAATAGAACATTTCAAATCAATAGCGGCGCCAGTTTTTCAATCGATGCAAATTCTAACATAACTTCCTCAGGTGGAACTGGAGTAATTGATAACTCTGGGCAGCTATCCTTAAATGGCAGCAATTTTAATTTTGATGGGTCTTTTACCAATAAAAATTTAGGTACATTTTTAATTCAAGGTACACCAACCCTTAACTTTACGGGCAGCACATTTCAAAATTTTGGCAGAATAATAGCCAACTTTAATACTAGCAATAGCTTACCATTAATTACTACCAGTGCTGAAACACCAGATTTGGCGAGTGGTTCGATAACAATCGGTTATAACAATAATTTTATTGCTACTGGTAATTATAATTTTATGCGTGCTCCAAATGCCACTCAACCCATTATTGTTGGGCCGGCTATATTACCACAACCATCAACTTATATTAATAGCTTTACCTTAACCTCGCAGTATCCAGCCTCTGGTGGGGGGGCTACTGTTTTTATTACTGTTGACAGAAATGGCTTTGATAACCATGCCTTAAACCCTACCGCACAATCGATTGGTGCTTATCTAGAATATGTTGGTGCTAATAATCCTACCCAAGCACAACTTAATCTTCTAAATGCCTTAGAAAAAATCACTAATGACGTAGAATTAACGGCCGCATTAGATAGTTTATTGCCGCCACAATATACTATGCTGGTAACTATGCAAAACCTAGACACTATGATCGGTGCGATCGATGTGCGATTGGCTAGCTTAGAACACGGCTATAGTTCTGGTGACTCTGATATAGATAAAAATAGTGTGTGGGTGCGTGCATTTTCTAGCAATGCAGATCAAGATGCTAAAGACACATTGCGTGCTTTTAACGATACTAATCATGGTTATATTTTGGGTATAGATCGCATTGTAAATACTAATCTTACTTTGGGCTTGGCTGGCAGTATTGCTAAGACTAAAGTCAATGACACTTTAGTGCCTTCGACTACTACGAACATAAGCACCTATATGGCAACTTTTTATTCTAGCTTAAAAACTTCACGCGATGTTTATGTTGATACCTTATTAGCTGGCGGAGTAAGTAATTATCATGGCATAAGAACAATATCTCTCCCTGGCTATACTCAAGACGCCTTTGCCGAATATACTACACAACAGCTGACAGTTAAAATGATGGTAAGCAAAGAAATTTCTATAGCAGATCTATGGCAACTTACACCAAGGGCAATGGCGCAGTATACTTTTATTCGTCAAAACTCTTATACCGAGTCGGGTGGTAGTGGTTTTAATACTAGCAATAACCCAGATAATTCTAATTTATTTAGATTGGGGGCGGGTAGTAAATTATCTTTACCATTTGTGGCCAAAAATATCTTGAGTATTCCAGGAGTATATTTCATGGCTTATGTGGATGCTCAGGGTGGTTATGATACTACCAACACCCAATTCATTAGCGGTGGACCAATCATAACCAATACAGTTAATTTGTCCAAACTAATGCTAACATATGGTGCAAGTTATGAATTAAAAATATCTAATAAGTTAGAGCTTGTGTTTAATTACGATCATATTTACCGTCGTGGATATCAAGGCAATGAAATGTTTATTAATTTAAGGTACATATTTTAATAATTCTGGCCAGTGTTTGTCCCAATTTTTATTATGTGTTGCGTCGGCAATAATTTTGATATGACGTGAAGATAACTGCGCAGCATGAACAAAGTTATTGGCGATGATTGGTGGTACTATGCTATCTTTAGCACCAGCAAAATGTATTTGTGGAATATGTTTAACTCGTGTTGCCACAGTAAGCGGATCTAGCGATTCAGTTAATGCCGATGTGTTATGAATTTTTTCCATCGTGAGCAGATCTAGGTTGCCAGCTATGGTTTTAATACTAGCAATATCGGTGCGTTGAGCTGCAAGCAAAACTACTAATGCGCCGCCACCAGAATAACCAATTAAATTTATACGTTCCGCCCCAGTTTGTTGTTTAATTTCATTTATACCATTATCAAGTGATTGCAGCACTGGTAACGAATAGCGGGCGTAAGTCCAAAATTTTTCTTCACACACAGTCTTTAAGTCATCCGGTGAATATTGGCATGGTCGTGCTATATATACAACGTTGGGATTGCTATCTAGAGTCGCGAGTTGCATAGTGGTGGCGGAGCGGGGCGAAGGGTCGCTAGATGCTCTATGTCTGAATGACCAAGCATTACCATCCCCCTCAATATATATGTCTAAATCATGCCCTGGTTGAGTAATTTTTTGATAGGTGGTTAATTTAAATTTGCTGGTTTGTATATATTGATGTTTAAAACCATTTTGGTTAGCCATCTGTTCTGTGCTAGGCGTACATGAAGTTAAAAATGTAATAGTTAAAAAACAAAATATAAATTTCATGGAAGAATAACTCGGCTTTGATAAGTTGAAAGAAATTATACTACAAATAGGCTAAGACTTTCTGCCCTTGGAATAGCCTTTGTTAATATTAGGAGAAAAATAGATGCTGCCGCTACCACGAAAAACCTTGACTAATTTTTGGGCGATGGTTAGATCGCCAATACCTGCAGTTTCACGAGTTACTTTTAGATCAGCAGAGAATGCAGCTACATTATTTATATAGGCAGAAAACTTGCCATCTTGTAGTACACACTCTTCTACAGGCCCAGGCATGAGGAGCATAAGACTGCCAGTGCCCTGGGTTGATAAATTAGTCATTGGTGTACCGGAAACGAAATTCTTAAAAGAAAAATTAATATCTGGCATAACTTCTATAGAGTTACGGCAAGCCACAAACGCTTGTGGGTTAACATACAGTTTATGGCCTTCACTAAGATTTAGTTTATGATAATTACCCAAAGACGGATGTAAATAGATTTTGCCAGTACCTTGCAAAATAGGCTTAAAATAACTTTTACCCAGCAAGTATGCTTTGATTTTATTCATTAAGCCCTTAATTTGAGCCAATAATTTTATATCACCAACAATATAGGCAATGGCACTAGCTTCAATCCTCACAGAATCATTAATTAATTCTATAACCAGTAAATTTGAGTCGCCATTTGTTTGCACATTATAAATAACCATTGCTACCCCAGACATATGTTGACTAGTTAAGTATATAGCTTTTGACGGGGTCTTGGCAACATAGGTCGCTAAATGTTAAATTAGATAATGGGATTACACGGTCGACATACAAGCTTAGATAAGCACGTAAAACATAGCATCGCATGGCTAACAAGTGTTCCTATGGTTAAAAAAATAGTCTTGGGGTTTTCTGAAAGTTGTAGGCACAAGTATGCACCTGGGTATTTACGCTTTAAGCGAAACGTTAGCGGGGGAATTAAAATTAATGCTTACTCTGGTAATGGTGTTACAGATATTTTTGTTAAAATTGACCCAATAGAATCTAGAGATATGGTTAAACAGTTAATTGCTGAGAAGTTTAGATAATCATGAAGTTACTTTTCTTTTGTCAATCAAAACGAAACTCCATTGAAAGTCATGGCTGTTAACTGATAGAGTGGGGACACCATAGATGCCACAAGCATAGTGTTCTTTATTTTCTTGGCAAAATACGCGCGTTAATTGTTTAAAGTTACTATTTGCTTTAATGGCATCGATTAAGTTGGCACGAAATGCTAATCGATCGTCGGGATGGATAGCTTTTAACCAGCCATAATTTAATTGTTCTTCTAAATTTTGCCCAGTATATGTTTGCCATTTGTCCTGTAGACTTGTAATATGGCCACGATAATCTGTATGCCATGTAGCATTGCAGATTAACTCAATTATAGTGTTAGCTGATAATAGTTGGTTCAACATTTGTGCATTGGATGTTTCAATTCTGGTTTGAAATAATTTGAAATCACTGACGTCTCGCAATGAAGAGCGTGTATGGATAAAATGGCCATCTTTAGCGTATACATTTGAATTTAATAGAATTTGAATTTTGCTACCATCTTTGCGAATTAATTCGGCAGGGTAGTTTATAACTTCTTGGTTGTATATTAAGCGGCATAAAATGTCGTTAATCACAAAACTATCAGTATAAAATTCACTAATATGGTGACCAATATATTCTTCGCTTGTATATCCAAGCAATTCTAGTTCCGCCCGATTAGCCCAAATTATTATACCTTGTGGAGATATGATATGTAGTGCGTCGACAGACTCTTCTAGGAAATGCCCTGGATCTTCTGTGACAATATCAGTTAAGTGGGTAGTGGAATTCTTAGTATTATCGGTTGACATTTATTATCATCCATTTGCAAGATCATCATGGTCAGTATAGACTATTCTTAGTTGATAATTTTGCAGCCACAGCATGACAAATAAGCAGAAATTTCTATTTTTCCCCTATGCATTCGTTCTTTATGAGATAGCCATTTACTTGTCTAATGACATGTATTTGCCTAGTATGCCGGCAATAGCTAAAGATTTGTTTTTTTCACAAGAACAAATTCAATATACCTTGACTTTCTGGTTTTTGGGCGCTAGTTCGCTGCAATTTATTTTAGGACCATTATCAGATAGTTATGGGCGGCGCTATATAACTATTATTAACGGGATATTATATGTTATATCTTCAGCAGCTTGTGCGATGTCGGCTTCATTACCAATTTTGCTATTAGCACGTTTTATGCAGGGAGCGACGATTTGTGCTTTAATTGCAGGCTATGCTGCTATACACGAAATGTATAGCACTAAACAGGCGATAAAAATACTTGCTTTTACCAATGCGGTTTCTATTTTAGCACCAGCTTTTGGACCGTTATTTGGTGCGCTGTTGGTTCAATTTGCCACCTGGCGCTATATATTTTGGTTATTAACAGTGCTGGGTATTGTTAGTACGATTCTATTGTTTATAGTCATGCCGGAATCCAATCACAACAAACATAAGTTAGTATTTCGCGTATTTATGAGGGATTATGTCAGGATTTTACTTAACAAAGATTTTATGCTGGCATGTATTAGTTATTGTTTATTGGTTTCGGTATTTTTTATCTGGATGTTCGAAGCACCATTTTTACTGATCGAGGTATATAAGAAAAGCAATTTGTTTTATGGGATAGCTCAGACTGCAGTTTTTAGCTGTTTTTTTCTAGGTGCTTGGTTTACTAAAATAATTTTGTCGCGTTTAAGTTTAAAGCAATTATTGAGCATAGGTACGGCAATTGCTGTTTGTGGTGCTATATTGTTAGCAATGATTGCCAAAATGTATGATGAAGTTGTTCGCAGTGTAATTTGTATGATGCTACTGTCAACCGGGGCTTCAATGTTGTTTGCACCGATTAACAGGATTGCTATTGAGTCTTGCACTGAGCCAATGGGCCGGCGTACAGCGGTTATTTCTACGATTCTTAGTTTATTTGGAGCCTTATGTGGTTGGATTTTGGCTATGGTACAGGCACATTCTTTGGTTAAAATATCTTTACTAATAACAGCTTGCATAGCTTTATCCGCGATATTATTAGTGCAAATAAAAGTGCCAGAACTGATTGAAGATTAAAAAACTACTTCTGGGTTTAGTTTTTTCATATAAGTTATACATTGATAATGTCGATCTAATGTATTAGTAGACAGCTTGTGTAGGGCATCATCTTGATGGCCAATATCGTTATCGTAACGAATATGATCCTTATGAATATATTTATTTTTTACTATTTTACGGCCAATGTTACTTTTGGCTAAATGAAACGATAAATATAAATCATCGCTATTTATACAATAATTAGGGGCGTGTGCTATTTCAAATATATTATTAGCAAAGAATTTTTTGCGATAAGCAATTCCGCCAAAACCTTGCAAAATTGTCGCATTGCCATTAGGAGTAGGCTCGCCTTTTAATCCTTCAAAATAATACTCATCTAAATAACCATCTGCCATGTAAGCTGGGTGTGCGCCAGATATACCAAAAGCTGCATTAGGGTTGCGCATGGCTTGATATGCAAGCTGTAATGCTGCATTTTTAGGATATTTTATATCATCATCAAAAGTAATAATAATAGTTTCTGGATCTAATTCTACATTGGCTAACACACCCAGTAATTTTGTTGCTGGACCATAATCATCGGTACGCAAGATCGTAATTCTTTTGTCATTCAATAACCATGTTGGAATAACGTATGGAAGATTCTCTCTTTTAAAGATATATGGAATCGATAAATAAACAGCATCTACGCGAATATTTTGTTTTAAAATAGTTTCTATAGTTGCTTGCATATTATTTATGCGATGTGGTGTAGTAGTAAAGGAAATTACAATTGGTTGTTTGCGTAGCGCAAAACGCATGTATGTTTCTGTGGCAAATTTTTTTAGATTGATAGTCAAACCAATGGTCAGTAAAACACAATAAATAAACCACTTTATGTGCGACATGCTTAATGTCATCTAAAAAACCACTTCTGGATTTTGTTGCTGTAAATAGCTGATACAGCCATGATGTTTTTCTGTTGGGGTACGGGTTAATTTATGTAGGGCGGTATTTTCTATAGCCATACTTGTTTCCCACATTATATTACAACTAGAGATATATGGATTTCGTAATACTTGTCGCGGTATATTGTGTTTGGCCAAGTGAAAAGACAGATAGATATCATCACTATTAAAGCAGTCTTCATTAGTATTAGCTACTTCAAAGACAGTATCATCAAAGAAATATGCTCTATACGCTACACCAGCGTACCCTTGTAAGATGCTAACTAAGGCATCTGCTTGTTTTATTTTAATCAAACCCAAGGTTGAATCTAAATTAATTTCTCCTTGCGCATCATAATCTGGATTGGCGCCCATTATGCCAATGGCGCGGTCGGGGTGAGATTTAGCTTTATATGTAAGATTTAAGGCCAAATTGTCTGGGTAGATGGCATCATCATCAACCACAATAATGATAGCATCATGCGGCAACCGCTCGCTGGCTAGCACACCTAACAATTTTGTGGCTGGCCCGTAATCCTCAGTGCGTAATATGGTAATTTTATGGTTATTACGTAACCATTCCGGAATAATATATTCAATATTGTCCCTTTTAAATACATATGGGATGCTCAAATAAATATTTTTGATAGAAATATTTTGCGATAATAGCGAATCAATTGTTGGTTGAATTTTATCAATACGATATGGCGTTGTTGTTAGTGAAATAACAACGTATTGATCTTTGACAGAATAATACATCCACTTTTGGATAAAGAAATGTCGATGGTAATAAATATTGACTACGGCCAGAGATGCAAGACATGCCGTGTAAGCAAACCATTTTTTATACATGAATAACTTCTTTACATAATAAAAAAACCTAGCACCCATTTAAGGATGCTAGGATATTTAAAGCTAGATTAGCTACAACCATCACCACTACGGCATGAACATGAAGAGCCTGAAAAATATGATGACAGATTAGAGGTGCCGGTCCAGTTACACGACCAGGTAACTATGTTATTCGCTACTGTTGGGACATAGAGGATAGTCGTATTTGCGGTTAAGAATGTTAAATTTGTGGAGTTTAGTACTACTGAAACACAACCTGCCGAGTTATTGGCACAAGCATTAGTACTACTAAAATTTAAAGTTAAAGAACTTATATAGTTACTTGGGTTTGTCTGTACCACGCTGGTGGTAGTAAGACCAAGAGTATTTTTTTCAGTCCACATGTCTAACTGACGAGCTACTAATGACTGTACTTCGTTCATTTTAGCCCTGTTTGTATAAGTTATATATGAAGGTACAGCCACAGCTGCCAATAAAGCAACTATCGCTATAACAACCATAAGCTCAATAAGAGAGAAACCTTTTGAAGTTACTAATGATTTCATGTCTATGTCTACCTGATTCAGTATGGAAAAGTTAATATTACTATAATACATGCACATCTATTGTCAAATTACTTTTATATTCTTTATCTCTTTCATTATTGGTTAACACTATGACTATTAATGAATACAGTTTGAGGATATTTGTTTTGTAGGTGGTCAATGCATGTGGCATATCTGTTGGCTTGTTCCAGCTTATAGAGTGCATCATCGCCAAAACCAAAGTTACTTTGTCTAATATGACGTACCGACAAAAATTTATTATACAAGGTATGTCTAGGAATATTATTTTTGGCTAAATGAAATGATAAATACAGATCATCACTGTTATAACAACAATTTGGTTCATCAATTATTTTAAGCACACTTGAATCAAAAAAGTAACGTCTGTATGCGACACCAGCAAAACCCTCTAAAATGCTGACATATTGTTGGTCAAGACGCACTCTAGACACTCCGTCAGGATAATCTGGAGCAAAATTTAGTTCTACCCCTGATACACCTATTGCATGTTGTGGATATTGTTTTGCTCTAACTGTTAGCCGCAGAATTAAATTGGACGGGTAGCAGGTGTCATCATCAACTGTAATAATGATGGTATCATCAGTTAAATCAGCTTGTTGCAATGTCCCCAGCAGTTTGGTTGCTGGACCATAATCTTCCGTACGTAAAATTGTTAAATTTGGATACGTATATAACCAGTTAGGTATAATATAGTCCTCATTTTTACGTTTAAATTTATGCGGAATATTTAAAAATATTTGTCGTGGTTGTAAATTTTGTTGTGATAAACACTCCAAGGTGCTTTTTAATTCTGTTATTCTACTAGGAATTGTTGTTAGCGAGATTACAACATCTTGGTCTTTTACGTATTGTTTGGCCCATATAGTCCAAAACTTATCCCAGTGATAGTAAACATTGACTGATACAGTCAATGTTAACAACACGATATAAGCAATAAATTTACTCTTCATATTAATACAACCATTTTTAGTGGATCTAAACTATACCGCAATATTACTTATTTGAGGATACTATAAACGACCCTCACATATGTTTTTACTAGTTTTGTATAGGGTCATATTGTTTTAACAGCATACTTCGTTATACTTGTAGCAATTGCGTGGTTTTTTAGGAGAATTGACATGGAAAATGGCAAAAATTGTGGTTCTGGGCTAAGTATTTGCAATTTTGCTACTGCTAGTGGCATAGTGCTCGGATTGAGTATGTTTGTATTCGCGATTCTAAGCATGTTGTTTGGCTTAGCAACACCGTTTGTAGATATATTTTCCTCTTTGTATTGTGGCTATGATTCCACTGTAGTGGGTGCATTGCTAGGATTGTTATGGGGTTTTGTTAATGGTTTTATACTAGGTGCTCTATTGGCCTATGTATATAATTTTTGTCATTGCAAGTGCCCTTGCTCATATTGTAAGACTAATCGTAAATGTTGCGATAAGTAAATTTTAGCAATTCCGGTGTGCTGCCGGAATTGCTATTAGTAGTTTTAATTCATAACTAAAGTCTCATGCCTGGTAACGTAGTAGATTGTTGAGAAAGAGTTGGATCTTTATACTGAGGTTGCTGCAGAAGTTGTTGCCCTGTTCTATACATAAAAGTTTGGTACAAAAAATCCAATATTTGATTTTGTGAGGGCATTTTTTCTCGTTGTGTTCTGACGTTTTTTATTTTATTTAAAATATCCTGTGGCATTTTTAGTAGATCTTTCATATTTAAATGATAACTTTGATCATAACATGAGATATTAAAATTTTTATTGGTTTCATTTTTTAAATTAATAAGCGCTCTTGCACCGTTAGCATATAAAATATCAAAAATTTTTTTAGTGGTATCAACGCAGTCTTTTAAAAGTCCTTTTGTTTGCAAAGCTAGGTATAATAAAGTTGTATCGAGAGGAGAATAGCCACTATCATTACTACAGTTTAATAATAATTTTACGGTTTCTTTACTATATGACTTTTCAATAATTTCAATTAAATGCTTAAGAACTTCTGGATTGCGACAATATGATGAGTAAATAAAAAGTGTAGCACGTTGCTTATTAAAAGCTATTGGAGAAATATTAGATTTTAGTGCTACAGAAATAAGATTTTTTAAACTCTGTTCAAGACTTTTGTTGTCAATAACTAAATTTGCACATAACAATAGATCTCGTAATAGCATGGATTGATTGTTGTTTTGGTGTTGTGCCATTTCTTCTTTAAGCAGAGGGCTAGTAAAGCAAAGAGCTAAAATTTTGAATATCTCTCTAATATTCATGTTAATTTTTTCTTCGTGTTGTCCATTAGCAAGTATACTACACTCGGTTGGCGCAAGAAAACCTATAGCAGTTATAAACGATAATTCTTTTTCGCCTATATTATATTTAGCATGTGGCAGGCAACCTAAATTTATCAACTGATTAAAACAGTCAAAATTTGCGTTGCTAATAGTTGTTTTATATAACAAGCATTGTTTATGTTCTTGCGACAAAGTATTGATTGATGGCAATTGAGTGAATTTTTCTCGTAATATGTTGTAATATTCGCCAATTATTTTAAGAATTATATGTGATGGTGGTTGTTGCGAAACTATCAGTTTAAAAAGATCAAAATCAAAAATCTCTCTACACTCATCTAGAGTAGTTATGGTGGATAAAATTTGTTCAATACAATCAGTTGATTGTACATCAGCGGTTTTATTTTGGTGGATGATTATTAAGTCTAATATATTGCGTTTTTGTTTGCCAGTTAAGTTTTGCTTAATAAAAAAATTAAAAGAATCGAAAAAGTTTATGTGATTGCTTAGTGCCATGCTGATAATTTCGGTATTAAGCACCAATGGCAAATTGAAGTATTTTAAAATTTTTTGTGCAAAATCAAGATCAAATCTTGACAAGTAACAAATGAGATCAATATAGCATTTTTTACCAGGTTCAATTTTTAGTTCAAATTCAGACAGATATTTTTGCAATAAACTAAAGTTTTTTTCTAAATTTTCTTGCGATTCGCTTGGTGATAATTTATTCAAAATCTTGTTATTTTCCATAAAGTTTTCTTTGGCGTGCAAAAATTCTTTACTAATAATAATTTCTTTAAGTTCGTCATTTTCCCTTTGCAATTCTGCAAACTCATTTGAATTTTTATCAACATTTGTCAAAAAAAGTTTTTGCTCTAAAAAACGTTCCATAATGCTTAACATTAAAGAAGTGCCATTATTTTCAGTAATAATCACACTATAATCAGAGCCTTTTTTGCCAAAAAATGAATTTAATTCATCAATATTTTGGGGGCTGGCTTTAATAAGCATATCACGTAAATGTTCTCGATGCTGAACAATCATGCTTATGTGATTATACATTTTTTTTGACCACAATTTCACTATAATATTGTTGTATTCGGATCTGTCATCTAAATTAGAGTATATATCTTCATTACATTTAATAAAAGGTTTAAAGTTTTTCTTTAATATTTCCATACATAAATTATATATTTCCTCCAAAGATTTAAACCATGCTTGGAACTCCAATAAATTAAGTGGGCTCTTGTTATGGAGATTTTTAGTACATAATCCGGAAATAAAAAATACACCCCATTTATCTTTAGGGCAATATGTTTTTAATAAATTTAAGATATCTAGAAACAGCCTTTCTTTTTCTAAAGTGGGTAATTCAGGTGTATAATTATACATGGTGTTAAGTAATATGTGCAGCCAGGTATTTAGATTACCGTCTATAAGATATTCTCCATCATTGTCTCTTTCCATGTCGTTAAAAAATTTTTTAATTATAGCCACAAAAAAATCATCTTTTGTTATTGGTTTTTTATCAAACAAATGCAACAATGGCGCGTTTATTAAACATGTTTTTTCTCTTTTCTCAAAATTTGCAATAAATTGCTCATAACAATTCTTTTGTCTTTTTATATCAGTACTTGTGAGGTACAGTTCGGCTTCTTGTAGTTTCTCTAGTAAATTTTTGAAATTAATTAAAGAATTATATTCGTCAAAGTCTTCCATTGAATATGTTGGTATTATATAAATTGCTAATAAATATCTTGCAGCAACATCAATTGTATCATCCAGCAAAATAGTGCACAAAACTTTTATTGGTACATTTGCAAAAATAATTTTTTCCAAAAAGTCGGCATAATATCGCTTGCTGTTTTTTTTATTTTTGCCTTTAGGAGTATTATGGTTAAATATTTCTTTTAGTTCTTTGGTATTGTATGTGGTATTTTTTCTTACGTTTTTTTCTTGTAATGCAGTAGTTGCGGGTGGAAGATCTACATTATTTTTTTTATGCGCTATACAGTTATCTACAACATTAGAAAAAATAATTGCAGAAGGGGTTTTTTTATCACTTACTTTGTTTGCTTGTTTGATTTGTTGCTTTTCTTTCAAACTGCTTTCATTTGATAATAATGCTGAAGAGGCATTGTTATGGTTGATTGCTGTTGTGTTGTTGGTGGCTATTTTTTGTTTTTGTGTGCTATGTTTTTTATGTGATTTAGAGGCTATAGACTCATAAGGTGGTGGTGGTGGTGTATTGATAGTAACTGATTTATGGTTTACAGCGATGTTTTGAACTTCAACTGGCAATTTTAATGGTGTTGCAGTTATGGATGCATAGGTGTCTTTTTTTACTGTTTCTTGGTTGCTTGTTAGCTCTGAATATATAGTATCCATTGTTAATGTTTTGGTGTTTGTTTTGTCTGGCTCTGCTATAGTGGGTGGAGTGGGGAGTTCGTCTTTTTCAGTCTTGGGTTTTATGCTGTTGGCGTTGACTATATTACTAATTTCAGATCGGCTGGCAGGCTGAATATTGGTGTTTAGTATAGATTTAATTTGTTTGAAGAGGGGGTTGCCTGCTGTATTTTTAATGTTACTATTTTCATGAACAATAGTTTCTCTTGGTTTATATAAACTAGAGCCAAACAATCTATTATGCGCATCAGATAACCAAAATTGTCTTCGTTCGTATTGAATCTTTGTAAATAACGCAGTAATTTCAGTTCTAGGTGTTAATGGGGTGTCATTGCACTTGGCAATCCCTCCTATAACGTGATATTCCCCTAACAATGCGGCACCTTCAATCATATAGTAAAGAAGCTTATTTTGATTTTCTGCTTTATTGCTATATAGCGCATAAAAAATTTCGTACAATTTATTAACAAAATCATCTCTGCCGGCAACCATGAAATTTTCAGATTCTGTTGACATAAATGACATGATACGAATTAATATAACTTCTCGACATAAACTTAATGTTATGGCTTTTTTATCCTCTCTGTTTATTGTTTTATTTCCATATAAATCAAACAGTAAATTGTTTTTTCTTATTAATAGAAACGGATCAGAATAAATATTTTTGTCACTATGTGTCGCTATAAAACTATTAACCTGTGTGTAATATTCAAATTGCCATTGTAGATGTTTGCGCTGTTGAGATAGCAAAAATGGTAAATCATTTTGCGGGCCATGGATACGTATTAATTGTTCGTAATATTGAATTGTTGTTATAGTATTGTTAATGCTTTGATTCATGTTATTTTATTAACTGCTTAGATTGTTTGATGAGTATTCGTATCATATAATTTAAAAAAAGTAAACATACTGTTGATATGGTGGCTGGGTTTATTAAAATGTAAAAAATTTTATTTTGAACATTTTAATGAAGATGTTATGTGAGAAACTAAATGCTAGTTTTTTTACTGCCAATTGCGGTATCATTTAGCTATATGTTTAAGATGGAATGGGGGAATGGTGGTGAAAAAAATTACAGTGATTGCTTTGCTAATGAGTTTCTTAACTTGTAGTTTTACTGTGGCCAATGAAGCTCCAGCAAACCAAATTCCATTACGCGATTTTTTTAAAAACGCAGAGCAAACCGATTTCCAAGTCTCACCGAATGCTAAGTACATGGCGTTTATCAAACCTTGGCAACAGCGGCGTAACATTTTTGTGCAGCAACTATCTGCAGAACGATTACCAGAAGGCGAACTTCGACAAATAACTTTTGTAACAGATCGTGATATTTCTGGTTATGGTTGGAAGAACGATAATACTATCCTGTATTCGCGAGATTTTGGTGGTGATGAGAACTATCATCTTTTTGCTGTGAATGTTGCTGACGCTAAAGAGAAAGATTTGACACCATTCAAAAATACCAAGGTTATGCTGGTAGATGATTTAGATAGGATTAGTGATACAGATGTAATTATAGCGACCAACCAACGTAACCCAGAAATATTTGATGCTTATCGCCTGAATACACAAACTGGTGCTACAGAACTAATTTTTGAAAACCCAGGCAAAATAGAAGGGATGGTAACTGACCAAGAAGGCAAGCTAAGAGCAGCAATAGAAAGTGATGGTTTGATAACCAAGATATACACACGCAAATCTGACAAAGATGAATTTAAGAAAATTTTGGAGTTTAACTTTGAGAATGATTTTAGCCCGTTATTTTTTTCTGCAGACGGCAAATATTTATATGCTAGTTCAAATTTAAAACGCGATAAAAGTGCAATTGTAAAAGTTGATCCTCAAACTGGCAAAGAAATTGAAGTAATATTTACCCATCCAGAAGTAGATGTTGGTGGTCTAGGGTACTCTAAAAAGCGTAAAGTGATTACAGCTGCAAGTTATGTTACTTGGAAAATAAACTATAAGTTCTTTGATAAATTGTCAAAACAACGTTATGAAAAAATTAAACAACAGGTTGGTAATAAAGATATATCTATTAACAGTTATAATCTAGATGAAGACTTGTTTACTGTGGCCGTTTCTGATGATAAGACGCCAGGGATATTTTACTTATATGATGATAAAACAGATAAGCTTAGTTTATTAGCCAACACTCGTCCTTGGCTAGATATTAATAAATTAGCAGACATGAAACCAGTACAGTATAAATCACGCGATGGTTTAACGATTCATGGTTATTTGACTCTGCCATTGAATAGCAGTGGTAAAAATATTCCAGTTATAGTTAATCCGCATGGTGGCCCACATGCTCGTGATGTATGGGGTTATGATCCAGAAGTACAGTTCTTAGCTAATCGTGGGTATGCGGTATTGCAAATGAATTTCCGCGGCTCTACTGGTTATGGTAAAGATTTTTTTAAGAAATCTTTTAAGCAGTGGGGACGAAAAATGCAAGATGATATAACCGATGGTGTGCATTGGTTGGTTAAACAAGGTATTGCTAATCCCAAAAAAGTTGCAATTTACGGTGGTAGTTATGGTGGTTATGCGACTTTAGCTGGGCTTGCCTTTACCCCAGATTTATATGCCTGTGGGGTAGATTATGTGGGGGTATCAAACATATTTACCATGTTACAGACTATCCCACCATATTGGAAATTATGGTTGATGCGCGAATATGCTTTGATTGGTGATCCAGTGAAGGATAAAGCCTTATTAGAGGCTGTTTCGCCAGTTTTTCATGTGGATAAAATTAAAGCACCGTTATTTGTCGCGCAGGGCGCTAAAGATCCACGGGTAAATGTTGAAGAGTCTAATCAAATAGTTAATGCTTTGCGTAAGCGTGGTGTAGAAGTTGAATACATGTTGAAAGAAGATGAAGGACATGGTTTTAGAAATGAAGAAAATAAATTTGAATTTTACGAGGCAATGGAGCGGTTCTTACACAAATGTTTAGCCTAAGATTAAAAATATATGCGCTAATTTTGTTATTTATTATTTTGGTTGGTGTAGCCGCTGGAATTTGGTTTTGGCCTAAAAAGATGCCTTTATTCACTGATTGGCATGATAATGCTGGGCAAATAAAAATAGCAAAATATCTTGATTTAAATAAGATCCCTTTGCCTGATAATTTGCGTGCATATTTACTTAGCAAAGAAGGCAGCGGTTTAAATGTAATTTATTTTGATGGGCAAAAACTGATCGCACATGATAGCTTTGATGGCGACTACTTTTCAGTTTTATATTTAAACGCGATGCGAACACTAGCAGAATCGCCACAGTATACATTGTTGCCAGGATACTATTTAATATCATTTCTTGATGGTGTGCATGATGCCTATGCTTGGCCAGTGTTAGGTTTTGCTGGTACCAAGCAGTTAGTAGCAAATTCGCAAGTCGTATTATTGCCTGATCCAGATGTTATGCAAGGATATAGGCAAAATTTTACAGCGATTGACAATAATCTTGAGAATTATGCCTGGGATAAAAAAATTGCCAAAGTCTTCTGGCGTGGTGCAGCTAATGGCATTAAACATGATAGCACAGATATAAATGGTTCTCCGCGGTTAAAGTTTTTAAATAAAACTGCGAACTTTAAATTTGTTGACGTTGGTTTAACTGGATATGCGTTTTTAATTAATGATCAATTTATGCAAAAGTTACAAGATACTTTTCCCCTGAAAGAAGCTATGGCGCCAGAGGAATCAATTCGTTATAAGTATTTGATTGATATTGACGGGAAATCTTGCTCTTGGTCGCGTATGGCCTGGATTCTATATTCCAATAGCGTATTACTTAAGCATCAAAGTGATAAAATCCAGTGGTATTACGATCGCCTCAAACCATATGTGCATTACATTCCCATTGCCGAAGATTTTAGTGATTTAGCGCGACAATATGATTGGCTTGAAAGTCATCAGACAGAGGCTATGGCGATAGCTACAAATGGCCGAGAAATAGCTAAAGATATTTTTAGCGACGAAGGTGTAATGAGAGCTTTAGAACAGAGTTTATTAGCGTATAATTCAGTTATCAATAACAAGCTTGAATATTAGATTTATATAATATGGGCACTTTGCGATTGCATTATTGGTTTAAAAACCATCTCGGCTAACTCTGGATCTTTTTCTTTTTCATGCATATAACCGCCTTCTATTCGTGTTAAATCACTGAAGATGAACTGTTGTCTAGCAACTTCTTCTCTGTTTATTCCGCGATCATTTCTAGTATTTTGCATAGCAGTCTCCCGATGACTATCAACTAAGTATAGTATCTCGTTTGAGCGTGAATCTGGCTACCAGTGGAAATATTTACAGCATTCTTTTTAAGATATTTTCTTTAAATACGAAATAATGTATTAAAGCAGCAGAAACATGCATTACCACTAAAATTAATAATAACCATGCAGAAGTGTTATGGATTGCAAAAAATGTCGGCACGAGAGCTTGGTTTTTTGCTACAATACCTGGAAACTGAAACCAATTAAAAAAAGTTGGCGCATAGCCAGCAGCAGAAGACATTGCCCAACCACTTAATGGTTGAATAAACATAAACAGATAGAAAAGGTAATGCACAGTTTTTGCTGCTATTACCAAGATAGGATTCATAGTAGCAAGACCTGATGCGCCATCATATAAACGCCAAGATAATCTAACAACAACCAACATTAAGATTAACATACCTAATGATTTGTGCAGGGTTAGTAGGATATGTCTAGTTTGCGTTACATCTGTAATCTCTTCCGCGTAATAGCCAATAATCCAAACAGCTATAATTAGCAATCCCACAAGCCAGTGTAATGCTTTGGTAATTATGCCATAACTATTTTCAGTGTTATGTATTCGCAATTGTTGCTTCCGCCTCCAATTTGTTAACTATTTCATGGTATTTCTGCAATGAACGTACTATAGACATTTTTATACTATAGTTGCCAAAGGTAATTTTGGCCAACACATTGGCATTGCGTATGATCTGCTGTACCTTATCTTGATTTGCTTCTGCCCAGGCAAATTGTTGCGCTAAATTGCTAAAATCTTCGGCAATGGGAATGTAATGCACATATGGTTTTAGGCGATCGTAATACCACTGGATATTAGAGCTTTGGTGTTTAAACAATACGCTATTGGAATATAGAATCCAGGCCATGCGCGAATATGAACACGAATTACCATCAATGTCTATTAAATATTTATAGGCTATGGAATCAGCCGGCGATACGGTTTTTTTTAAAGCAAAACGGTCTATAGTAGATATATAATTAACAAATTCTGGGTTTAACTGAGGATATCCTGTAAAGCCAGCATCAACGAAATCTAAATCCGCGCTGTAATTTATAAAACGTATTCTAGCAAAACCATTTAAATCGTTCATATTTTTTATAAGGCCCGTAGTTTTACCACGCCAAAATATTTTGCTAATTTTTTGTGCCCAAGAATATTTAGTTAAATTTTTCCTAATATTGTCAAATAGAAGGTTATAACCTTCTATAGCTTCTGGGTCTGGCATTAATACTGTTTGTGAATTTGCTACTAGTTGTTTATCTCCAGAAAATGCAAGTATAGGCCAACCTATGCTGCGATGTGCACCGTCATGCATGCTCATTAAATATTCACCATCTGGGATATTATATCCAAATGGACTAATAGTTTTTTTTAATATATTTATAATCAACTCTGCGCGGGAAACTGCTTTTCCACAAAAAAAATATTGTACATTGTTACCATGCTTATAAATATACATAAATTCGCCAGCTGGATCGTGTAAAATTCTATTTTTAATGGCTATAGGCAAGGTTATTAGATTATTATCAGTTAAGGGTTGAATAGTTATAGTAGGGCAGTAGTAGGCAAGTGTGGAAATAGTCACAATTAATAAGAACAATATGTATATAGGTCGATTGCTGTACATTTTGACCATATTATTAGTTCAAATCCAAACTAAATTATAGTATATTTCTATAAAATCTAGTAATTGTGCAAAAAATGCGCAAATTTTGCTAAGCCTTGCCAATATTAGCTAATAACAGTTTTCCACCAAGTTATACACAATTATATCCAATGTGTTTGTGGATAATAAATTTATGTATATAATTGTCTGATGATTAAGAGTAAATTTGGTCGCGAAATAGGCATAATCTTATTTATAAAGCTTACGTTATTATATGCTTTATGGAATTTATGTTTTAAAGATCATAAAACTAAAATAATTAGCGACAAATTTGCTAACCATGTATTTGATCTGCACTTTAAGGACCAGCATGATTAGTGCCAACATCAACGAAAGTTTGGTAAATTTATCCAGATTACAATTTGCCATTACTGCATTATATCATTTCCTATTTGTTCCGCTTACTCTAGGTTTGGGATTTATTTTAGCAATAATTGAATCCGTATATGTAATGACCGGTAAAGAAATATATAAACAAATGACCAAATTCTGGGGAAAGTTATTTGCTATAAATTTTGTTATGGGAATTGCAACCGGGATTACTTTAGAGTTTCAATTTGGTACTAATTGGGCTTACTATGCACATTACGTGGGTGATATTTTTGGGATCCCCTTGGCTATAGAAGGGCTGATGGCATTCTTTTTAGAGTCAACTTTAATCGGTGTATTTTTCTATGGCTGGGATCGCATCAGTAAAGTAAAGCATTTGATGGTAACATGGGCGGTGGCAATAGGTGCTAATTTTTCAGCACTATGGATTTTAATTGCTAATGCTTGGATGCAAAATCCAGTTGGTACAGCATTTAATTATCAAACTATGCGTATGGAGTTGACCAGCTTAACAGAGGTATTTTTTAATCCGGTAGCACAAGTAAAATTCGTGCATACTGTTGCCAGTGGTTATGTGACTGGCTCAATGTTTGTCTTGGGAATTAGTAGTTATTATTTGCTAAATAATAGACATGTAGCCTTTGCAAAACGTTCTTTTGCGGTGGCGTGTGGTTTTGGTTTGGCTTCGGTTTTATCGGTTATAGTATTAGGTGATGCCAGTGGCTATACGTTAGGCCAAGTACAGAAAACTAAATTGGCTTTGATTGAGGCCGAATGGGAAACACAAAAACCACCAGCAGCTTTTACTCTATTCGGATTTCCTAGTGATGCAACACAAAGCACACATTATCAGATAAAAATTCCTTATGCATTAGGCATTATTGCGACGCATAGCTTAAATACGCCGATTCAAGGTTTGAAAGAAATAATTCAAGAAAGTGAGCAAAAAATAATTTTAGGTATTAACGCGGTAAAAGAATTAAACAAAATTCGTGCTGGGGATAAAAGCACAGCTACCATGGCTAATTTTGATAAACATAAACAATATTTGGGTTACGGCTTGTTATTAAAAAAATACACTGAAGATCCAACTAAAGCCACTGCTGAACAAATTAAATTTGCCGCGCGCAATTCGATTCCATATTCTTGGCCACTATTTTGGAGTTTTAGAATCATGGTAGGCTGTGGTTTGTTAATGCTATTTATTTTTTGTATGGCAGTGTATTACAACACCAAGCGTGTGATTCAAGATAAAAAATGGTTTTTAAAATTAGCCTTATGGTCAATACCATTACCATGGGTTGCTGCTGAATGTGGTTGGATTGTGGCTGAATATGGACGACAACCTTGGGTCATAGGTGAAATCTTACCGACCTTTCTTGGTGTTTCATCTATATCTACAGCTAAAGTTGTTACCAGCTTGAGTGGTTTAATAATTTTATATTCAATCTTATTGGTTATAGAAATGTATTTAATGTTTAAATATGCTCGGCTAGGGCCACAGGAACAATGATGTTTGATTACGCTACGCTCAAAGTTATTTGGTGGGGATTAATGTCATTAATCGTAATAGCTTATGCTATTACTGGTGGTGCTGATATTGGAGTTAATTTGCTATTACCGATAGTTGGCAAAAACGATGATGAGAGACGTACCATTTTAAGTACTATTGGCCCAACATGGGAAGGTAATCAAGTATGGTTAATTACTTTAGGGGCAGGAGCTTTTGCTATTTGGCCTGTTGCTTATGCGGCTATATTCTCTAGCATGTATTTGGCTTTTATGTTGGTATTATTTTTGTTGATTTTGCGTCCACCAGGTTTTGATTATCGAGATAAATTAAATTTTGCTGTATGGCGTCGAATTTGGGATGTGGCGCTGTTTAGCACTGGTATTGGTTTATCTTTTTGTTTTGGTTTAGTAATTGGTAATTTTTTTACTGGGATACCTTTTCATTTTGACGAGGATTTGCGGGCGATATACACAGGTGGCTTTATAACTTTATTTTCTCCGTGTGCAATATCGTTTGGTATTGTAAGTGTTTGTTTGCTAAGTGTGCAGGGGGCTCTGTTTTTACAATATAAACTTCCAGAAAAATTTTATAATGCGACTAATAAAGTAATTAAATTTTTTGGCATAGGTTATATAGTTTTTTTTATTGTTACGGGGTTTTATTTATTAAGTATGCCTGGATATATTGTTAAAACTATTCCTGATTTAAGCACGATTTTTATAGTTACTGAAAAAATTGTCGAGCAAAAAATTGGTGGTTGGTTTACTAATTATATGCTGTATAAGTGGTTGTGGTTTTTTCCAATATTCGCGTTGGTTGGTTGTATTTTGACAATACATTTGGCGCAACTAAAAAAAGATGTCATGGCTTTAATTATACATAGCTTGGTAATTGCTTGTACGGTGCTAACAGCTGCTATAGCTTTGTTTCCTTTTGTCATGCCATCTAGCTCTGTATATAACCATGGTCTAACCATTTGGGATATTGCTTCGAGTAAATTGACATTGGAATGGGCATTGTTTGCGGTAATAATATTTTTACCAATAATATTACTATATACTGGTTGGGTATATAAAGTTACACGTGGTAAAGTTATGTCACAAAATGACAATTATTAAACTTCTAGGGTAAGAAAAATGTGGTATTTTTGTTGGATACTTGGTGTACTTTTCGCCTGTTCATGTGGCATTATAAATGTAATGTGGTTTGAAAGCGAACACATGTTTGATAACAGCAACAAGGCTGAAAGTTGAGTTGAAGCTATGTTTTTAAATTATCGTAAATTTATCATAATATATTTATTTATTTCTTTTTGTATTATAAGCAAAGTTATTATTGCTGTAGAACCAAAGGAAAAAGGGTATTTAAACATTGGAGATGCTAAATTATATTACCAAACTTTTGGTAATGGCGAACCGATAATTATATTACATGGTGGTCCTGGTCTTGGTTTTGGGTATCTTTTACCGCAAATGCTGCAACTTAGCAGCACACATGAATTAATTTTTTATGATCAAAGAGGTAGCGGTAAATCTTTGCATACGTCTATTAATGAACAAACCATTAATATGAAACGCTTTATTGCAGATTTAGATGCACTGAGAAAAGATTTAGGCTATAAAAAAATTACGTTACTTGGCCATTCATGGGGCGGGCTATTGGCAATGAATTACGCTATTGCCTATCCACAAAATGTGCGCGCAATGATATTAGCAAACTCAGCACCAGCATCTAGGGCGGAATTTATAAAATTTATAACCGAGTATGATAAACGTACCAAGCCTATTAGTGATGAGTTGCATAAGATGCATGATTCACCACAGTTTATGTCCGGAGATCCAGAAACCATCAAAAAATATTATTCGTTGATTTTTTCTACTTATTTTGCTGATCCTGATGATGTTGAAGAGCTCTCATTACAACAAACACCTTTGGCAGCACTTAATGGTTTTAAAGTGGCGTCAATAATGCAGAAGACATATTTAAGTAATCAATTTAATTTATTGCCAGCATTGGCAAAGCTTAAAGTCCCAACTTTAATCATCCATGGGGCTGAAGATTTAGTGCCGTTAAGTTCTGATGAACAGATAAATAATGCTATTATTAATTCACAACTATTATTGATAGAAGATTGTGGGCATTTTCCATACATAGAACAACCAACGGTATTCTTTACTGTTATTGAGAACTTTTTAAAAGAAAACGATGCTTAACAGTTTATTCAGCATGTATGTGATCGATCATTTCACGATACTTTTTTGCTTGTATAGCATCTGAGGCATCAATACCTGGATTATATAAATCGTAGCTATTGCTATAGATCTGCACAAGCAAGCTATATATAGGGATTAACTGTGGATCATTTGGGTTAGGGTAGATGCTTTGTAATATTTTTCTAGCCTGTACTGCAAAAATGATTGCATCGTTTCTGTAACCTTGTTGAGAATATTCTTTGGCGAGATCCATTTCTGCTTGAGCTAGTTCTTTTTCTTGATCAACAGAAAATTTTTGACTATTAACGTCGCCATTGGTAAGGTAACCAGCAATTTCAGCCTTTAGTTGGTTAGTTAAATCTGTGTCGTTCAGAGTGTCTGCTGCAATTACCTGCCCATTTACAAATAAAATAGTTAAAAAAATCGCTCTTGTTATAAACTTAATCATTTAATCCTCCGCTACCTTATAGTATTAATGATATAATGCATTCAAGTTTATGCAACTAACCTCGGCAGGAGGAAAAACTTTTATATGTTACATATAGGCTGGGCCGCAGAGGCTATGGATTTTGTTGTTGCCTTACTTTGTAAATATGCCAAATGGCTGAATATAAAAGGGCGACGCTTATGTTTTTTGATTTGGATATTATGCAGCGTGTACTGGTTTATAGTGGACGTGCAGCGTGGATTGTATTCACAAGCTTTGTTTTGTATTTTTACCGTAGTTTTTCAAGCGTATGGTTTTTATGAATGGAAAAGAAAAGGGTTTGGTGAGAAAGTAGAAGCGGTAAAAATAAAATCTACTTCTTTGCCCGCAACAAGTAAATAGATGACGGTTAATATCAGCAAGCATTGCCAAAAAAGAAATAGTTGCCCAAATTTGTACAGGTACACTTGCTTGGTTGAACGTTAGAAGGGAGCTCCTGGTAAGCATCCACACGTAATCATAGTATTAAAATTTTGGCTTTTTGCGCAAATAAGAAAAAATCTCGCCCAACACCTCAGCCGCATTATCCTGATTAAGTGGTGCATTACTGATTAAATCTATAGTTATAGTAGAATTATCCGAGGCCAAAAGATCAAATTCTCTATGTGAGGTGGTTATCGCTTTAAATAGAGCCAAACAGCCTTTTAGTGTTTTTAATTGCAGATTTGAAATGTCATTAATTACCAAAAGCCCCTGATCTTTAATTATTGATAATTGGCTTGCACGAATACTGCTCATCTTAATAATTGTGCAAATAATAGTGGCAGCTTCAGCGTCGCACACATCATTTAATTCATTTCTAAGATTATCAATATCTTTTATCTTTGGCATGTTACAAATATCCAGAATTTTGCCACGTATATCCTAAATTCAACACATAAGTGCAACTTGGTTAAATGGATAACCAATAATCTGTATTAGAATAGATTTTTGGTTTATCATAGCAAGGGTTGCAGACAATGGCATACAAACAACTGGATTTTCAGAAGC
>Ga0209174_10000028_pt1 | contig 110008 bp, 101 predicted proteins | sample JI91814BDNA_FD_187505 | JGI IMG/M metagenome (GOLD analysis project Ga0209174, IMG submission 187505) | Wastewater effluent complex algal communities from Wisconsin, to seasonally profile nutrient transformation and Carbon sequestration -... | ecosystem: Engineered > WWTP > Effluent > Algae...
GAACCACCTGATCCCATCTCGAACTCAGAAGTGAAACGAACATGCGCCAATGATAGTGTGAGGTCTCCTCATGTGAAAGTAGGTCATCGCCAGGGTTTTATTCCAAAAAGCGGCTTTTTAGCCGCTTTTTTTTTACCTTTTTTTACCAATTCTTTCCTGCATTTTTATATCTCGAACGTGTTAACAAGTAACGCCGACTTTCGTGAAGGGATTCGTTTTCCAGCAAGTAGGTATTTAGGCGCTGGGCAATGAATAAATAAATGATACTGATATTATTTAGCCATATTTTACTTTTATACTTATCCTTCCAAGATCTTTGAGGTATTATTGCTTTTTTATTTTATTGAACGTTTAGTAAAGTTCAAATTAATCTTCAAATGGGTTGCTCGTTTTATGCTAGTTCAAGAGATTGTAGATTTTTTAGAAAAACTTAAACAGCACAATTTAAACTCCGTTGATGTTACGATTAGAAATTCATTTATTGTAAAATTTTCACAGCGTGCTACTAATGAACCATTAACTGTTAACGACATTAATTTTATTTGTGAACATTTTAGACGGCGTAGCCACGCAATTCATGACAAATCTGATGACTACACTCTCAATCCTGCTGGTGTAAATCAACTTTGGATAGAATTAGCAGAAAAAATTGCACCCTATACCAATAAAGATGCTCTCCATCTACTATTGCCTTTTGTAACCAACACTCTTGATCTCAATTCGAATAAATTAACACTTTTATCTAAAATCCATGGATATGAATATTATTATTTTGGCGAGGACGGTGTAACACTCTATACCAAAAGGGGCTTGTGTTCTAACTTAAGACGTCACAACTACAAACTCTGTACTCACAGAGATCTAGTACACACTAAAAAGTTATGTGCTGTTACTATTGATGAGCTTGCTCGGATGCAAGCATGCAAACAACCTAAAGGTGACTTTTCCATTAATGACGAGCATTTTGGAAGCTTTTGGGACTTTTTAGAACGAAAAGTATTTGTTTGTTTACAAAGAGATAGGATGGGATTACCTGAAAATATTACATTGTCTATAAAAAATTTGATAAATAATTATTTTACTTTAAAAGCGAGTCATACCTCATTCACGCTTTTCAAAAAATCTTTTCGAGAATTTTTAACCTCTCTTTATCAAAGCAAATTAGAACAAATTAACTTTTTTTATGGTGAGCAGGTTCGTTGCAACTCGAAAGTGTTTTATCTATTTGAATTATTAATCGCTATACGTAATGCAAATACCTATAACATTGATGCACTAATGCATAGTTTAAATGAATGGACAAATTCGCGTAGTAATATTCACGCTAGTGACAACAACAGTGGTTCCTATAATGAAGTTCCGGGTGCAGTTTCAACAACATCAACCAGCTCTTCAATGACTGGTCAGGAAGAAACTCTTAGAATGTGTTACACAGTTTTAATTTCACTTCTAACAAAGGAGTTCAGCTATTACCCTGTCACGGGTACAGCAGTAAGTGTCTGGGATAAAAGCAACTTTGTTACACAAGAAGTTTACCAAGTATATAATGCCTTATATCCACATTTGCTGCATTCTAAACCAGAGGCATTATGTGCAGCATATCAACATGCCATAGAGGATATTGTGTTACCTGCTTGTAATGATAATGGATGGCTGACCTGGTTATGGCGTTTAAGTGATACTGATGTATGGTTAAAACAGGTTGCCGAAGGGAGGTTAAATACAACAGGGGTTCATTATTATGAGCCTGCCAGCCTGTTAAAAGTTCTCACAGAAAATACCTACCAAAAATTTGAAATGGATTTGATTACCAAATTTACTGATTCTTTAATTCATACATTCACCCAGCAGAAGCAAGGTCTTCTCCTCAAAAACCTGCGTGTTAATATCTTATTCGTTGAGTTAATGAAGTCCCTGAGTGAGCCTACCCAAGCTAAGATCTGTAACAATTTGGCTGCGATGAATACTAATACTGCTAAGAGGGAGTTTGTTGCTGATGCAAAGAGGTATATCAGTAAACGACTTTCACTGATAGGTGGTTTACCTCTTTGTAATGGTGAATCCATACATCAAGGTACGCAGAGTACTCAATTTTTTCCACCTGAGCAGAATGGCAATCAACTTGCTGGATTGCTTAATGCTTTTAAGGCTGTTGTTGCACAACTTAATCCTGCTACAAATAAGTGCAAGAAATTACAGGAGCAGTTTTTATTTGGGATTACTGTGCCGATTTTGACATATGAAGAGGAAGAGCAAATTAATCGTCGGTCACAGGAGGCAGATCGTATTAATGCGCCGACTTAGGTTTAAAGGAAAACCCGGATTGTGCCGTAGGTTGGGTTGTAACCCAACATGAATCTTGATGGACAAAAAAGAATGTTGTTGGGTTACAACCCAACCTACGGCACAATCCGGGTTTTCCTTAGGCTCAATATTTAGGCTTGGTAAATTGCGCACAAAGTTTTATAAAACTGTCATACCTTCTTTTGGAGATCTCACCTTTTCCTAAGGCATTTACAATGGCGCAGTGTGGAGTATCTTGGTGCAGACAATTTCGAAATTTACACTGCGAAATAAGAGGCACGAATTCTTTATAGCCATTGGCAATCAAGGATGTATCCATCTCCCACAATATAAATTCCCTAACCCCAGGTGAGTCGATAAGACCGCCACCAGTTGGTAAATGATAATAACGTGAATTACTAGTAGTGTGACGCCCTAACTCAGTGCCCTCGGAAATTTCTTGCGTTACTATGTTTTCTTCATGGGGTAAAATTCCCGAGATAAGGGATGACTTCCCAACTCCTGATTGACCAACAAAAACACTTACTTGATGATCTAGCGCTTGCTTCAATTGCTCATACCCATCAGTCTCTGATTTATTGGCAAAAATAATCGGGTAATTCAAAGACTGGTAGGTTGAAAGGAGTTCCTGTTTAAGTTCTTTAGAAGGGATATCTGTTTTATTGAGTAGTATAACTGCGCGCAAGCCCAAACTTTCCGCCATAATTAAATAACTATCGAGAAGTGGCCATGAAATCTCGGGCTTAGGTGCCACAACAATAATGAGTTGTGTGATATTCGCTGCTACAGGTTTTTTTATGCCGGTCGCGCTTGGTCTGGCCAGAACACTGACTCGAGGATAGAGACTTACCACGACACCCTGTTGATTGCCCTCTTGTTGCCAAACTACTCTATCACCAGCCACTAAAATGTCTAGATTGGGTCTTATAGAACAACGAATGCGGTGTTGTTCACTATCCTCAATCTCTACATGGCGGCTAAAACGGGTAATCACTAAACCGTCAGCCAAGTTGTCGAGATTATTTTCCTTATCCTCTTGGTAGGTTTTTTGAATTTTATCAATTCGTGTAGATTGTTGTTTGTTAATTCGTCTTTTACTCATGGTCTCTTTCTATACTATAATAAGAACTGCATTTTTAATGACACAGTATGAAGGTAAATGGTATTTAATGAAAGTATACTTAGTAGGCGGGGCGGTTCGTGATAAATTACTGGGTTACCCAGTTCATGAGCGAGATTGGGTGGTAGTTGGTGCAACTCCCGAACAATTATTAAAGCAACAGTTCAAACAAGTGGGCAAAGATTTCCCGGTTTTTCTACACCCGAAAACCAATGAGGAATATGCCCTCGCCAGAACTGAGCGAAAATCTGCGCCTGGCTACTATGGCTTTGACTGTGATTTTAGTAGCACAGTGACTCTCGAGGAGGATCTAATCCGCAGAGATTTAACGATTAATGCAATGGCTATGGATGAACAGGGCCAGCTTATTGACCCCTATAACGGTCAACAAGATCTAAACAATAAAATACTCCGCCATGTCTCCGATGCCTTTGTTGAAGATCCTGTTCGTGTCTTACGTGTCGCACGTTTTGCCGCGCGATATTTTCATTTAGGTTTTACCTTGGCAAATGAAACCAGAGCATTGATGTATGCCATGGTCAAAAAGGGTGAGTTGTCGCATCTGGTTGCGGAAAGAGTTTGGCAAGAATGGCAGGGCAGTTTAGCAGAAAAAAATCCAGAGCAATTTATTCAAACTTTACGATCCTGTGATGCACTGCGCGTGGTCTTACCTGAACTTAATAACTTATTTGGGGTGCCAAATCCTTACAAATACCACCGTGAAGTGGATAGTGGTGTCCATACCTTATTAGTTTTACAAGCTGCAGCCGCTTTGAGTGAAAATCCTTGTGTTCGTTTTGCGGCGCTTGTTCATGATTTAGGTAAAGCCCTAACACCAATGAATAAATGGCCTAAACACCATGGTCATGAGGAAACAGGCGTACCGTTGGTTGAGCACTTATGTGACCGATTACGCATACCAAATGATTACCGCAATCTAGCGGTTAAAGCGTCTCGCTTCCATTTAAACATCCATCGTCTATTTGAATTACGAGCAAAGACCATCGTGAAAATTCTTGAGCAAACAGACGCATTTCGACGACCACAAACCTTTGATGATCTGCTCATTGCCTGCCAAGCAGATGCAGAAGGTTGCGGTCGTGAAATAGACTACCTACAAACTAAACAATGGCGCTATATCCTCGCCGAATGTGGTAAAGTAAACGCTCAGGTTTTGATAGAACAAGGTTATGAAGGCAAGGCGATTAAAGACGCCTTACACGCAAGACGCATTGCTTGTGTCGAACTAATACTAAACTCATGGAAAGCGAATGAAAAATAATAACAATTTAATTTGGATTGATTTAGAAATGACCGGGCTTGAGCCTGAGCAGGATCGAATTATTGAAATAGCAACTATAGTTACCGATCCCCATTTAAATATTCTTGAAGAAGGTCCTGTCATAGCTGTTGCACAACCCAAGGCTTTGTTGGATGGGATGGATGCATGGAACACCAAACAACATAATTCCTCAGGTCTTGTGCAAAGAATTTTGGACAGTAAAATCGGTGAAGCGCAAGCTGAACGTATCACTATTGAATTTTTACAAAAATATCTGGATAAAGGTAAGTCGCCAATGTGTGGCAACAGTATTTGTCAGGACAGACGATTTTTATATAAATACATGCCTGATTTAGCTGCATTTTTCCATTATCGCAATTTAGACGTGAGCACCTTAAAAGAGTTAGTAATGCGTTGGAAACCACAATTAATGAGTGGTCTTACAAAACAATCTAAACATTTAGCGTTAGACGATATCAAGGACTCTATCAATGAGTTGGTTTATTATCGTGAACATTTTATTAATTTGGCGGAAGTAAAGAAATGATCCAAAGAGAACGATTAGAATTACCAAATGGTGCGGATAAATTATTGTTGCACTCCTGTTGTGCACCCTGTTCTGGTGAGGTAATGGAAGCTCTAATTAGTTCAGACATTAATTTTTCGATATTTTTCTACAATCCCAATATTCATCCTATTCAAGAGTATGAAATTCGGAAACAAGAAAATGTGAATTTTGCGCTGAAACACAATATTCCATTCATTGATGCTGATTACGATAAGGATAACTGGTTTGAGCGTGCTAAGGGGATGGAATGGGAGCCTGAACGCGGTAAGCGTTGTACGATGTGTTTTGATATGCGGTTCGAGCGAACAGCCTTTTATGCCTATGAGCATGGTTTCAAGGTGATCTGCAGTTCCTTGGGTATATCTCGTTGGAAAGACATGGAACAAATTAATGGTTCAGGAACCCGAGCTGCCAGTCGTTATCCTGGTATGGAGTATTGGACCTACAATTGGCGTAAGAATGGTGGGTCAGAACGCATGTACGAGATTGCCAAGCGCGAAGAGTTTTATAAACAAGAGTATTGTGGCTGTGTGTATTCCTTAAGAGACACTAATGCTTGGAGAAGACAAAAAACCCGAGACAGAATAAAAATTGGGATTAATCATTACTCTGAAGAAAAACAAGAGTTGTCTTAATAGAAAGGAGTTTTATGGGACATCATTCGCATGATGGGTCACATGACCATCATGATCACCATCACGGTGAAGTAACGTATAATAAGGCATTTTTAATTGCGATTATTGCCAATGGACTCTTTGTTTTGTTACAGATTGTCTCGGCTTACATCAGTAATTCGACAAGTTTATTAGCGGATGCATTTCATAATTTGGGTGATGTGTTGGGTTTGGTTTTAGCCTGGGTTGCAACACGGTTAATGCAACTTAAGCCCACTGAAAAAGCAACCTATGGTTTGAAAAAAACGTCTATTCTAGCCTCGTTAACTAACGGGATATTATTGGTCTTTACTTGTGGAGTTATCGCAACTGAAGCGATGTATAAACTATTTTCACCATCACCCATTCACGCAGTTTCTGTAATGATTGTTGCGGGGATTGGTATAGTCATCAACGGCACAACGGCTGCATTATTTATGCGTGGCGCTAATGATTTAAATATTCGCGCTGCTTATTTGCACCTACTTTATGATGCTTTAGTATCAGTTGGTGTAGTGTTCTCCGCGGCCTTATTGTATTTGACTGGTTGGCTTTGGATTGATCCTGTAGTAGGTCTAATGATCGCACTTATAATTCTTAAAGGGACTTGGTCGTTATTTAGTGATAGCTTTCGCTTGATTATAGATGGTGTTCCTCGCTCCATTTCTTGGGCCGAGGTTAGCACTTTTTTACTAGCACGCCCCGGCGTTGCGGAAATTCATGATTTGCATATCTGGGCTATGAGTACGAAAGAAAATGCAATGTCTGTCCATTTGTATATGCCTACTGAAACCTTATCAGATGCATCCCGGGCGCAATTAGTCCATGAGTTGGAGCATAAATTTGGTATTCAACATGTCACTATTCAAACTGAAAAAACGCAAACGGATTGTAATGATGCTTGTCATCAACCTGGGCTTTGAATATCACTCTGCATAATCAAAAATTAATAGGATTTGGTCGCAAGATCTAATCCTTTTTTATAATTTTCCAAGGCCTGATGACTTTCGTTAAGTTGCTCATAGAGCTTCCCAAGTTCATTATAGGCAATAGGTTTTGGATTTAGCTCTATTGATTGTGCAAGGTAGTGTTTTGCTTTACCCCATAAATGAAGTGCCAAGCAAAGACGTCCTAAACATAAAAACAAGTCAGAAGAGTGAGGATTTTTTTTAAGTAATGATTCAGCAAATGCCAGCTGCTGTTCATTACAAGGCAATATCCCGTATAAACCTATTAGCTCTGGATTAAACTCTTTTCGCAGACAGCGTCTTAAAATTTCTTCAGCTGTTGTATATTCTTTCTTGAGGATTAAATAGCGGACATACTCTCCATTTATTTCGGGGTTATTTGCTAATGCCTTTGGTAGGGACTGATACATTTTTGTCAGTGTTTCCGTCTGATTTTGCTTTGCCAGATCCGCTATCGCTTGCACATAAGTATTTTGTTGCAATTGTTCAAATTCATTGTCTGGTATAACGTGATTTCTTTTCAAATCTGGCAATAGTCCAATCAGCTGTTTCCAATCACGGACTTCTTCATATAGATACATTAGCAGCTTTAATACATAAGGATGTCTTGGGGCTAAATCCTGTAGATGACGTAGAGTTGCTAAAGCCTGCTCCCACTGGTGATTAGCCAATTGCAATTGAGCCTGTGTTAATTCGACGGCGATTTTTGCTTCTGGCATGGACTGTTGAGCTTCGCGCAAATAATGATCGCGTAATTGACTATCCCCCATTTTTTGCGCCGCACGGGCAGCCGTTAAATAATTAATTAAGGGAGTATCAGTATTAGGTAAGGCTTGGATTAAATGAGTTTTTGCTTTTTGCCAATAGCCTTCACTATATTCTATCAATCCACGTCTTGTAGTTTCTTGTGCTTTTTGCGCCAGGTGACGTGCGTGCCAATGACTTATACTGCTAGGGGTTTTCGCGATTTTATGACAAAGACGTAGCAATAAATGGCTCAATGTGAACAGGATTATCAGACTAAAAATAGCCACCCATAATGTCGTTTCAACAGTCCAATGATTGATCGCAATCAAAACATAACCAGGATCCATGTTGAGTTGAATGCCCAGACAGACTGCACCTAATAATAGTAAAAAAGCAAAGAAGACACGTATCATTCTTTTGATTCTCCTTGTGCATTGTCATTTTTTTGCTTCACATGTAGTTCATTGCTATCAATGAGGCGATTTAAAAGAGGAAGTGCAAGCCCTAACTCTGGTTTTTCTGGGTTTAATTGCGTTGCAGCCAAGGTATCAATTTGTTTGATTAGTGCCTCTGTATTTTGCTCTTTATCACTAAAAGTGCGTTTCAGGTTTTGGCTTGCTTGTTTAAGTGATAATTGAAACACTGCGGCATTATTATTCAAAATTGCCCATTGTGCTTCCTGTAGATTCATGCGAATACTTTCTCTCAATAAGGATTCAAACAGAGGTGTTAATAAGGGTTTAACGTCTTCATTATCACGGCGAACCACCACAAGTTTTTCTAGCAAATTAAGGCTGCCATGTAAACGAGTACGCCAGGTTGATGGTGTGGATGCGGTTGGTGATGCAGTACTGTTTGTAGCTTCTGTATCTGTCATGTTGGTTTCAATTGCGAGTTTTCCAACACCTAATTGCAAAGCATCAAGTTGGCTAAGCAAACCTGCAACATCGAGCGTGTTTGCTCCTTTGAGCAATGTTATTTCTTTGGCGATTGCTTGGCGAACATCAAAAATTTTAGGCGAGTTAATTTGTTTTAAGACATCATCTGCTTGCTGTAAAAGTGCACTTGCAGTTGTATAATTGTGACTCCAATAAGCGTCTGTTTGTGCTAGTTCGAGTAAATAACGGGCTTTTAAGAGCAGCCAATCTTGATTTTGGTACAACCTTTGATTCATTGCATTTTGGAGTTGATGATTTAAGGTATCCATTTTGCCTTGTAAATCATTTTGTGCTTGGACAAAATTTTGCGCTTTGGTATCTACCTGCTCCAACGAACTGCTTTGCGTTTGTTTCAATTCATTTATTTGCGCGGCCAATTGTTTATTGTCCGCCTGCATGCTTTGTTGCAAATTCATACTGTATTGCACGGTATAGATGGCAAGGACAATAGCTGCAAGTGCGCTAACTAGACTCAACTTTGTAAGTAAAGTAGTGGTGTGCATTGCTGACTTTGATGCTGAGGTTTTCGGTTCTTGTTGAGGCTTTTTTTCTTCATTGTTAGTGGCCATGTAGTAATCCTTGAGAATAATCCGATAAAGTATTAATCATCCGTTGTGGATGACTTATCACAATGTCTTGTATGCCATATAAAGACGCAGCTTTGGCTAAGCGGTCGCTAATTACTAAAAAAGGCTTACCTTGTAACCAGGAAAGAGCCTCATGTCCGAACAGGTGAAAAAGGTTTTCTAGCGATTGCTCACTGGTTAATAAAATAATATCCACCAGGTTATCTTGCCAAATGGATTTAATTAATTGCGCATTTACTGCAGGTAAAACGCGTTTATAAACCAATAGTGGAATTAGTTGTGCACCACGCATCAAAAGTCCCTCTTCAATAACAAGCCTGCCCCCTTCACCTTTAAATAATAGCACGGTTTGTTTATTTAGTTCCTGCATAGATTCTAAAGCTAATAAATACTCACTATTAGGAAATTCAGGGATCTCGTTACTGAGAATCTGGTGCTTTTTTAAAGCGGTTGCTGTCGATTGGCCAATCGCTATAACTTTGATAGTTGATGGCCATTGAATACTGTTTTTCTCAAGCTGTTTGAAACAATGATGGACTGCATTCGCGCTGATAAATACCGCATAGTCCACCGAGCTTAATTCCGGTAATTTTTTTAACCATGTGTCTTTCAATCCTCTAATTTCTAGGGCAGGACATTCTATGGATATACCACCGGCTTCTGTAACAGCCTTAGTAAATACTTGTGCTTGGTGTTTGGGTCTGGTGTTAAGTACGCGCAATCCGTGCAATTGGTCTGTCATGAGGATATCTCTTGAAGAAGTGCCGCCGCCCCTTTAGCTAGCAAATCTGCAGTGCATTGATCTGCAAGTGATTGTGCTTGATCTAGAGGACCAACATGACTAGCATTAATGGTTTTTTGACCATCTAAAGTCGCTAATTTTGCGCGCAGAAAAAGTTGATTTTCAGAAGTTAAGGTACAATAAACTGCCAAAGGAACATGACAATTTCCACCCAGCTGTGCATTCACGTTACGTTCGGTATGCACGCAGACTGCAGAAATGGGATCATTTAATGTAGCAACAAATTGCTGCATCTCAAGATCACCAACTCGGCTCTCAATACATAAGGCGCCCTGACCGCAGGCAGGAAGCATCAGCTCATCGGATAACAATTCAGTGATAATGGCTTTAAAACCCATACGCTCAAGCCCGGCTGCTGCAAGTATAATCGCCTGGTATTCTCCTGCCTGAAGTTTGGCAATGCGGGTGTTAATATTGCCTCTTAAAGATTTGATTTGTAGATCGGGTCGCAAAGCCAGTAATTGGGATTGTCGCCTTAAACTTGCCGTACCGACAATAGCTTTATGAGGGAGTTCAGCAAGACTCTGATATTCGCTGCTGATTAGTGCATCTAAGGGATTGTCGCGTTTACAAATAGCAGATATCTCTAGGCCCTGTGGGAATGTAGCTGGCATATCTTTAGTCGAATGCACTGCAATGTCGGCTCGACCATCGAGTAGAGCTTCTTCCAGTTCTTTAACAAAGAGTCCTTTTCCACCCACCGCTAACAATTTGTCTTTAAGAAATTTGTCACCTGATGTCACTAAAGGCAATAATTCAATACGTGCAGTTGGCCATTGCTTTAAAAGCAATTCCCGGACATGATTAGCTTGCCATAAGGCAAGTGGGCTTTGTCGCGTTGCAATGCGAATTATTTGTTGATTCATGGGTTAGGTTGGGCTACAGAGACTATAGAGCATAATAGCATTGAATGGATTAAAAAATCGATAAGGAGTGATAATGGGGCCATTGAAAAAAATTATTAGGCATTTAGATGACTCTATGCAACGTAGCTTATCCAATGCTGCACATCAGATAGTTGCGGTGGGAGCAATTGCCTTTATTGGTTTTCCCCTGTTTTATGTGATTTGGGTTTTTTGGTTCCCACAACCTTATGAAAATTTAGCCTTACGATTAATCGGTAGTTTGCTCGGTCTTGGTTTAATGTGCACCGCTTCTTGGCCTGATAATTACAAAACTTATTTATCGTGGTATTGGTGCTTAGCACTCTTTTTTACATTACCGTTTTTTTTCACTTTTTTATTTTTAATGAATAAAGCTTCGGTGATTTCAGCGATGTCCTTACTCTGTAGCGTCTTTTTGTTAGTATTACTAGTTGACCTTATTAGCTTGTCTATAGTTTTAGCTTTAGGTTGTTCACTGGCAGTAGTGGCTTATTATTTTAGTGCACCTGAAATGTATTTTGGTGCAGAGCATATAGAAATGACGCTGGTCATTTTATTTACGATTATTGCGGGATCAACGTTGAATTATAAAACCGCAATGTTACAACAACAAAAACTCGCTGGAATGGCCGCAGCAGCAGGCATGATTGCTCACGAACTACGTACTCCTTTATTAGGAATTAAAAGTGGGGCACAGGCCTTGGTCCAATACCTCCCAATATTATTTCAAGGTTATGAACTCGCAAAAGATCAGAATTTGATTTCTTCCCCTCTGCGCTTGAATCGTATCCAGCAGTTGGAAGGGGTTAGCGATCGCATCGTCAGTGAAATAGATTACGCCAATACAATTATAGATATGCTATTAATGAAAGCAGGTCGTGAAAACTCGTTACAAAATTGTACCAACCAAATCTGTTCAATCGCCGATTGCATCACTGAGGCACTTGCTCGGTATCCCTTTAAATCACCTAAAGAGCGTACTCTAATAACCTATATAGGTGATTTTCAATTTAAAGGTTCCAAACTGTTGATGCAGCACGTTTTATTTAATTTAATCAAAAATGCACTGTACGTTATCGCAACTGCTCAACGTGGTGAGATTAGCATTTGGGTGGAACTGGGTGATAAGGTTAATGATTTGTATTTCAAAGATACTTCCGTTGGGATGACCAGTCAGCAGCTAGCAAAATTATTTAATCATTTTTACACCACAACTTTTATGGGGACAGGCATTGGCTTATCTTTTTGTAAACTAGTGATGAATGGTTTTGGGGGTAATATTACTTGTGAATCTATTAAGGATGAATTTACGGTATTTAAATTAAGTTTCCCTGTTTTGGAGTAACCCAGAAAAAACCTGTTTTCCTGGGTTTGGTATTTATGCACTGCGTAAAGAAAGAGCTATAAAAATATAGGTCCAGCCGGTGATTATCATTTCTATGGCAATGAACATTCCAATTACCCATAAACCACTGATTGGCCATTGTGCTAGAATAAGAACACCAAGAATGATTGCACTAATACCTGCGAGTAATAACCAACCCCAGCCTCTGGAGTTTTTTAAAGCCACTGCCATACTAATCCGTGTGAGGCCTATTATAATCAGAACGGCTGCAAGTAGGGCAGTAATGATAGTGGATGCTAGGAAAGGATCGTATAGTACAACAGCCCCCCCTGAGATATAGAGCACAGCTATCAATGCATGTCCTAAAATTCCTTGCCAATCGCGGTGTTTAGAAACATCAACTACGTGCGTGATACCGGCAACGAATAATAAAGCACTGAAGAAGTACATGCTGACTTCTGTCAGACCAACGACCATGCCCAGTCCTATAAGTCCTAAAAAGAGAAATAAAATTCCTAGACCTAAAATCCAACCCCAATTGCGATTGAGATTAATAACTAGAGGTGTGTTTTCAGTGGCTGTAGTCATACATTATCCTTATGTAGTTTTATCGTAATACTCGTAGTCCTCTAAAATATTGTCACATATTGTAAATAAATTCACGGAAAATTATCTGGATTCACTCAGGATTATCCCGATTATAGAGCAAAAATACAGGCTACTTATGTTGTGTCTATTACAATATATTTGGTAAAAAATAGCTGACCGTGGTATTTTGGGGTCGATTTGGATGTCTTTGATGAACCACTGCTATCAAAGCTGAGGTTATTGGAACGTTTTGCTCAGGAGGAGCTATGCAACATTTTTCTATACCCACCTGTTACTTTCCAAGCACAGCTGTATTTGTAGATGACAGCCGCGATTTTTTATTAAATTTTGTCCTGCAATTGGATGAGAGTTTAGCGTATCGAGTATTCGATTCTCCTTTCGATGCTTTGGAATGTATTCACAAAAAACGCTGTGAACTGGATTTATTAAGTCAGCGTTGTTTAAGTGAGTATACAGAAGCTAAAAATTGCCCTTTAACGAACCATACAATCAATCTAGATTTAGCAGCCATTCATGCTGAAGTGTACAATTCGCAACGTTTCTCAGAAATCTCTGTAGTGGTTGTCGACTATGCTATGCCCGGAATGGATGGATTGGAATTTTGTCGTCGAATCGAAGACACTAACATTAAAAAAATTCTCCTTACCGGTCAAGCCGATGAAAAGCTAGCGATAGAGGCGTTTAATGAAGGTTTGATTCACCGCTATATCAAAAAAAGTGATCCGGATGTGGCGAGCCTAATTGCCAAGGGGATCCATGATTTGCAGCTACAGTATTTTCAAAGCATGTCAGACATGGTAGTGCGTATGCTCTCCGTGACTTCACCCAGTTGTTTACACGATAAAAAATTTGCGGATCTGTTTTGGCAGCTGTGTAAACAAAAAGGCATCGTAGAATTCTATCTTGCTGATAATTCTGGCAGTTTTTTAATGCTGGATGATGATGCAAACATCAGTTTTTTAATTGTGAAAAATGAAGCAGATATGCGTTTGCATTATGATTTAGCACTGGATAATGGCGCAGGGGAAGAGGTTCTTGATCAGCTGCTTAATGGTGAAAAAATTCCTTGTTTTTGGCAGTCGAATACCATTACTCCTCAGTGGAGTGAGTGGTCGAGTTGTCTGGTGCCGGCGCAGAAATTTACTTCCGATGAAAATTATTATTATGCCTATGTACAGGGTGCTGTTTTATTTGATGTTCGCTTAAACAAGATTTTATCTTATCATCAATATCTAGAAGCATTAGATGCTGAGGAAATTTTATTATAATGAACCAATCTTTCCCTTCTGTAAATTAGCTCCCTACGTTCCGCGCTTTATGCGCGGAATCCAGCTCCGATCTCCGCTTGGATACCGTGCATAAAGCACGGTAGGTAGGAGTAAAGCACGGTAGGTAGGCATATGCGTTTGCTTCCCGTTCTAAGGAGGTGGTTATACAACAGTTAATAAGGTTTTAAACCATCCGCCCACTCATCAACATCTGCATCGGTAACTGGATCCAATTTCAACCTCTCTATAAAGTCAGGAAGGTTCGCCACTTGAAGTAGGGGTGCGGGTGATTTTGTAGATACAGAAGTACTAACAGTAGTCTCAGCTACTACTGCATTTTCAGCAACCGCAGCTTTCTCAGCTTTTATAGCTGCCACTTCTTTTTCAGCCTCATTCTTCTGTGCACGAAATTGATAGGACGCTAAGTACGCTAGTAATGGAAAATCACTTTGTTTGGGGCGAAAGCTTGTAGAGGCGGACATCATCTCAGTAAGGGTTGCAGCATTCTTACTGAGAGTTTTGGCATTATTGTTCACCATATTAATTAAGCTTTTCAAATAACGAGTGTTTGTCCACTTGCTAACAGAGTCTAGAAATTTTGCACAAGATCCCGGGTTTGCAAATGCTAAAGTATAATCGGCCGCAATATCATCACTCTTCGAATGCTTCTCGTCTATAACTGTTTGTCTCTGGTAAATGAATCCATTGTTTTCATAAAAGGCTATAGCATCATGCACTGAAGCGATAGTAATTTGATCGCACCCATAAAGAAGGGCTGTAAAAATTGCGGTATGCATTAATTGGGAGTCTATCCCTAACTTACGTTTCTCTTCCACAACTTCAATTGCGTGTATTGTACAAATTCTTGTATCAAGATTAATGGAAAAATAGATACCTCCAGTGAGCCTTTCGCTACCCTTCGCTTGGCTTACTAAAGCACGGTGGATCTCATTATCCTTCATAACGTGACCATTTTTCATATCAGGAACACCTGCGTCGTCAAGTAATTCTAAATCATTCTCCAGTTGGAGAGCGATTGCCTTACGTTGAGCATCTTGAGAGTCTACTTCCCCTCTATAGGGTACAATTGAAAAATCATGGTTTGTGAGTGCTAAAGTAAAATTAGCAACTTGATTGCGTAGATAGGCTTCTTTAGGCATCCACCAATATTCTTTACCTGGTTTTTGCTTAAAGTTGAAAGTTTTGTTCACAGTCAGATGTGTTGTGGCGCGATTTTTTTTTGCTCTTGGTTCGGGGACTAAAAAATCCGCATCGTTTTTATCGCTTTGAGCGACTGGAGCGGGATCTGCGGAGCGCTTTTTAGAGGTAGTGTTACCAAAAAGTCTTAAGTTGGCCACTTCACTTTTAGACGTTGAAGAGGTAGAAGATATCTGAGAATTGGACTTTTCTGCAGATGAATTTCCGACTATTTTAGGCACTAGAGATCCAGGTTGCATTAATTGGTCGCACATTCTACGTTAAAAAGATAATATAGTCAACGATTTGTAAATATATTGTTCTTTATGGGTTATAAAAATATCAAAAAGTTAAATGATATTGATTTTTTTCAAAACTAGTACAAAATGCAGAATTTTGTAGGAGTATTTATTATGTTCAGTCTCAACTCCCTTATTGTTACTGATAATAATCTTAGTGCAGACGAGCATTCTGGAATGAGTGCTTACACAATGTTATGTTTGCTTGGAGGTCTGGCTGTAGCAACGCATGCCTTAGCCAAATTCGCAGAGTCACACAACCGTTTAAATTATACAAGTCGTTTTGCACGTGTAGTATCGGGCTCCTTGGTGATGATGATGCGCATGTTACATACCAGTAAAAGCGATTTAAATATTGGCGACGGTAAAGGTAAATTATTGGCGTTTGGTCCGCATCGAACAGGTTGGGAAGCCTTTGCTGTTGGATCAATGATGACAGGCACGCCACCAAGATTTTTTGCAACAGACGCGTATAATTCTATCTGGCTAGTGGCTTATTTGCTAAGCCTGTTTAATGTCATTCCTGTAGCCTCCAAGAAGGCAGAAGACCACGAACATGCTAATAAGGCTGCAGGTGAAGAGCGTCCAGACAATAGTAACGCCGTTAAGCTTGGGAGTGAGGCACTTGCTCAAGGAGGTTGTGTCGCACTTTTTCCACAAGGTAACTTTTCAAGGATTGGCGAAGAGCCTCCACGGGTATACAACGGAGCTGCGAAACTCGCAATCAAAAATAATGTCCCTATTCATGTGATTAGACTAGATGGTCTATGGTCCTTACAAAATCCCTTCATTCCTTTATTCATTCGTAATACGGCAATTTACCGCGCATTTTTGTCCGCATTTCATATAAACAATTTACGCACTCACGTATGTTGTGTAATTGATTTTCACCTCAAGCCTGAGAATGAAGATCTGAGTGAAGAAGAAAAAATAAATGAGATTTGCGCGCAACTTTACGCTTACTACCGACATACCGATGAGCTGAGTGAAGCACAAATTGGTAGCATCTCTAAAGAAATAGCCGATAAAACGCATTTGCTTATTTGGGCAAATAAAGTGTCAAGAGATGATTTGACTAAGAAGCTTTCCAAATTAAAAGACGAGGGAGTCAAACTCGAAGCACCAACTTTAACCTCTCTGAGAAGTCTTGGGTAATTAGAACGCTCTATCCGAGCCGCGACTGTCAAGGAGCGGAGCAGTTGGCTTAGCACGGTGTTGTGATTGGGATTAAGGGCTCCGCTCCCTGACGGTCGCGGCTCGGTTAGATCGTTCCTATATTGGGCTAGGAACCACTGTCCTTGTAAGTCCATTTGAATTGCCTAAATTAGTTGCTAGAAAATAATTGGAGATCGGGTCGTAATTTGGCGAGCTTTTCGAGGCAATCAATTAAGCGTGATAAATCCTCTAATTCGTGATTTGCGCCAATAGATAAGCGCACCAGAGTTTTGTTTTTAGGCGTGGCTGGTGCGCAAAATACTGCTCCAAAAATATTCTCTTTTTCCAACTCATCCCGCAGCCAAAGGGTATCGGCTTCCGAACCACTCAATAAAGGAATAATTTGAGAGTTGCTATCTCCAATATTAACTTTATTATTTAAGAGCGCTGCACGCAGGAATTCAGCATTTCTGTGCAATCTCTCTCGTCGCCAATTTTCTGTGGTAATAATTTCTAATGAGGCAGAAAATCCTGCTAAATCGTGGGGACCTAGGGCCGAACTGAAAATAGCAGGTAAGGAGCTAAAACGGAGAAACTCAATCAATTGGGTTTTTCCAGCAATGACTCCGCCCCGTCCTGATAGCGACTTAGCCAGGCTTGCGGTTACCAGATCAACTTGATTAGACAACCCTAGCTCAGCAACTAATCCTCGACCTTCTGGGCCGTGAGTGCCTAGTGAATGCGATTCATCTACTACTAATAAACATCCATGGCTTTTTGCAAGTTTCACGTAATCTTTAAGGGGACTTATAGCGCCGGTGGTACTATAGATAGAATCCACTGCAATGATTCCCGGACCATAGCGTTCAATTTTTTTTTGTAAAGATTGTACGCAATTATGTAGAAAGGGGACTGGTTTTGCTCCGGTAATTTTTACTCCTGTCCAAAAAGACATGTGGGTAAAGAAATCCAAATAGACTGGTGCGTTTCGTTTGGATAGTGCCTGAACTAAACCGAGATTAGCACACCATCCTGACTGGGTAAGTAAACTAGAAGGATAATTCAAAAAGTTACTAAATTGCGCCTCGCACTGTTCTAGCATAGGACTGTGATTACTCAAAAAAACAGCGGATTGCATTTGCCCATTTCCAAGCTCTTGCATGGCCCTAATTTGTGCGTGTAATAATTGAGGGTGTTTACTGATGTGAAGATAATCATTACTGGAAAAAATGAGAGATTGCGAGTCAGGTGTTTTTCCTTTAAGTATATGACCACCACCCCAGGATTTTTTTACGCGATCGTCAAAATAATGCGTCATCGTTTGATGAATAAATTCTGGATAGGATTCATCAGGTTCTAAAATGTCCAGGGGGGGTGATACGACTGATGAGTGTGGTTTGTTTTGTTTTAGCTTTGTCATCCATAACCGCATTTTTGTTCTACTGCGCACAGTGTAGCATAATAAAGAGCAACAAAAGAGCTACCTATGGTTTTGCTTTGCAAATACTGAGTCAAAATGCCTAGGTTCCGCGCTTTATGGGCAGAATTGACATCCTCTACTGGAAAAAAAAAGCGCTGGAGTGTATTATTTCGCAATTAGGTTTTAGAGCACACTGTATGCGGTTGTCTATTCTAGTTGGTATATTTTTTTATTCTCTGTCACTCATTGCAAATGCTTCACCAGAAGATCGAGACATTAGAAAATCTGCAGCACCAGTTTCAATTGAAAAGAAAGTAGAGCAGGAAGTTGTTGTTGAAAAAAAAGCAACCAACAATGATACCTATGATCATTATTGTTCAGTTTGTCACAGAGATGGTCTAGCGGGTGCGCCAAAGTTTAATGATGCAAAAGATTGGAAATCCCGACTAGAAAGTAAAACACTGGATGAGTTAGTAGCGTCAGTGAATAAAGGATTAAACGCGATGCCAGAAAAAGGAACTTGTTATGAATGCAATGAAGACGATTTACGTGCTGCAATCCAATATATGTTGCCAAAATCATGAATAAAACCACTTTCCGTTCTATTCAGAGTTTTTTATCCCTTATTACATTTATCGTCATCTTTGCGTCTCTCTATTTGGAGTATTCTATACATCTGACGCCATGCCCTCTCTGTATTATGCAGCGGATTTGCGTATTCATTCTTCTTATTTTAATGGGATTAAGTTTACGCACTATAAAAAAGGCGCATTTCGTTTGCTTGCTGCAAATGTTTTTTGCCGGCGCAGGTTTGTTTTTTTCAGTTAGGCAATTGTGGTTACAATCCTTACCACCGGGTAAAATTCCTGCTTGTATGCCTGGACTTGATGTGTTGATCCATTACTTTCCCTGGCAAACCGTAGCTAAAGCCTTGTTCTGGGGAGCTGGTGATTGTGCGGAAGTGTCTTGGACTTTATACGGGATATCAATGCCGGGTTGGGCTGCAATGTATTTTCTTTTTGCCTTTGTAGTTAGCTTGTTCTTGTTTGTACAGACTTTGCCGCAAAATCAACGTTTCGATTGATGCCGTTGCCTGTAGCAATTCTCAATAGGGAATTGGAATCCAGCTCCGATCACAACCAAAGATCCCTGGATACCGTGCATAAAGCACGGTAGGTTGGGAAGTGTGCACGGTAGGTAGGCGCTACGCGCCTACGTTCCGCGGCCGAAGGTCCGCGGAATCCAGACGATCTTTAATCGAAATCGGAGCTGGATTCAAACTCCAATTTGAGAATTAATCCTTTGTCTCCAGATAGCTGGCAAAAAATGCTTTAGTTGGTTATTATGTTTCCTTTTTGGATTAGTTGTACTAATGAAAACATTCTCTTGTGAAGTGCTGCACAAGCATGGAGCAACTAAGGCGCGAGTTACTCGAGTTACAACCCCGCATGGTGAATTTATAACGCCTGTATTTATGCCGGTGGGCACACGCGCTGGTGTTAATAATATGACTCCTCTTGAACTGCAAGCCGCAGGTAGCCAAATCATTTTAGGCGGTAACACTTACCATATGCTCTGTGCACCTGGGATGGAAGTTATAGAAGCCGCCGGTGGCATGCATCCCTTTATGGGTTGGCATGGACCCATGCTCACTGATAGTGGTGGTTTCCAAGTTTTTAGTTTATCGAAAAATAAAGAAATTTGTACTATCGATGAGGAAGGCGCGCATTTTAAATTACCAGGTAGTCAGGGATTGATCCACATGACTCCGGAGATGTCCTTAGAAACTCAAAAAATAATCGGCGCTGATATCATTATGGCTTTTGACCAGTGTACACCTGACAGTTGTTCAAAGGACGAAGTGCAACACATTATGACGCGCACCCACCGTTGGCTAAAGCAATCCATGCAATACCATCAAGAGCATCCCACTTCAAAATATGGGTATCAACAGGCTCTGTTTGGAATTGTTCAAGGTGGCGTCTATGAAGATTTACGTCGCGAAAGTGCTGATTTTGTTTCTTCTATGAATACGGATGGTATTGCTATTGGTGGAGAAACCATTGGTTTTGACATGAAAACTACCGCGGAAGTCATTCGTTGGGTGCGAGATTTTTTACCGGAGAATAAACCGCGCTATACCATGGGTGTTGGAATGTCACCGCAAGATTTATTAGAAGTGGTTGCAGAAGGAATTGACATGTTTGACTGTGTCGCTCCCACCAGAAATGCACGCCACGGTGCATTGTATTGTGGAAAGTTAGTGCCTGATGGCGATTGGTTACGTTTCGTTAGTGATTATGAAAATGAACGGATTCAAATAAAGAAATCCTGTTTCGCTGAGGATTTAAACCCAATCATGGATGATTGTACCTGCTACACCTGTAAAAATTATTCACGATCCTATTTACACCAATTATTTAAGAGCAAGTCTAATCTGTTTACGGCACTTGCAAGTATTCACAATATTCATGTAATGCACGATGTTTGTGCTAAAATGCGCGACCATATTATTAATGCTTAAAAATTTAGAGACTACGGGAGATATAATGATTGTAATAAGCACTTCTAAAGGTGATATCCATCTTCGGATTGATACTGAAAATACACCTGTTACTGCGGAGAATTTTTTAAACTATGTTCGTAGTGGTTACTACAACGACACTATTTTTCACCGCGTAATCGATGGCTTCATGATCCAAGGCGGTGGTTTCACTATAGATATGTCACAAAAACCAACTGAAGAACCTATTGTTAACGAAGCTAAAAAAGGAATGCCCAATAAGCGTGGAACCATAGCTATGGCAAGAACGATGGATCCTCATTCTGCTACAGCTCAATTCTTCATCAATGTGGCAGATAACGCCTTCTTGAATTACAGCGGTGATCATGCGCAAGGTTTTGGTTATTGCGTTTTTGGTGAAGTGGTTGAGGGTATGGACGTAGTCGATGCGATTGGTAAAGTAAAAACTGGTCAACGCATGGGGCATGGTGATGTACCTATTGAAGAAGTTGTGATCACTGAAGTGAAAGAAATAGACTAGATTTATTACCCTTTGCGTAGGTGCTGTACCGCGCACATGGAAGTGCGCAACCGAGTTGCATGGATTATGCACGGGGTCGTGATTGCGATTAAGGGCTCCGCTCCCTGACGGTCGCGGCTCGGATGTGCGGGTGTTTGGGGTGGCTCAGGTAGTTCGGTGTGCACTGAGCAAAACCGAGCCGCGACTGTGAAGGAGCGGAGCAGTTGGTTTCAGCGTTTTTAAAATGACCCTAGGCTAAACCCCCTTGCCGAGAGATTGTTTGATAGTTAAGCCCTTTATTTAGACCAATTGTGATTTTATTTACTATAATTTAACCATGGGTATGAAGTATCAGGGGCTTTAATGGCTAGTGACCCGCGGGGAAGAGTAAAGAAAAGCCTACTTGAATTGGCTAACAATTACGCCGACCATAAAAACGAAATGGCTATGATCTATCCTCCCTTGAAGAGCGAAGTCGATAGGTTGGATCATCTTCGCCGTAATTTTATACATGTGTTGAAGAATCAACCTGTGGGCAGTGCGAACGAAATGCTACAGTCCTATCATGCTCAGAAAAAAGCTTGTGAAATCGTAACCGCATCGCTAGGTCAATCTAAAGATGACAGAAAATTTGCCCGGTATCTTGAGGAAAAGGTTGAGAGATACCGCGTTCAAACTGTAGAAATGCACCCTTATTTAGAACCGAATCCGGTCATCGAGCAACAGCAGCCAAAAGCAAATAGAGGATTTTTTAGTAGAGTTAAGGCTATCATGGGTATTAGTGACTATGCGGAGAATACTCGCCAACTCGAAACGACCAAAAAAAATACAGAACAGGTTGTATACTCTAAAAATGTTAAAGAAATGAGTAGGTTAGAGGCTTTTGGCACTCAATTATTTCTTGCAAAAAACAATCCCTCTGAGTTTATAGGCGTGTTATCCAGAGCTACTAACGATATGCAACACGAAAAATCAGTCAAGGAATTATTAGTTCGTCTAGATATGGTAGTAACCGATTTTAAGAAAAACAACCCCGGTGCGGATGCTGGGGCTAGGGCATTGATCGATGGAATACGTCATCAGCTTTCAAAGATAGAGAAAAATGCAGGTGCACTAGGGGTTGAAAATGGTAATGAGGTAAAAGCTTCAATCTCTTTATTTAATAAAAACCTAGATGCTAATTACCCTGCCACAGTTGTAACTACTGTTCTGCCGGTAAAAGGGGCAGAAAAAACTTTAGAGAGTTATTTAAACTTTTTGAAAGATAATTTACCCGACTTGGTTAAGGATCCCAAAGAAGACAGAAGTCAATTACAGCAAAAGGTGCTTGATATATTAGATAAAGCAGTAGCTAATGAAATGCAATCTGAGCGCGGCAAGAAAAATCCTAAAGAGGTGCAATTACAAGCAGAGCTTGCTAGACAGGCAATTAATAATTTTATGGCGCCCACACCTGCGGTTGCAGAAGTCAATTCAGAGAATCAATTTGGTTTTGATTTTGACAAAGGAGTGCGTATAAGTCCTACACCAGTTGTGCAGATAATACCTAAGGAAGCAGTGTTTAAAAACGATATGGGAATGATACCTGGACTACATAGTCCCCTCCCAGAAGTTAAAGCACCTACTGTATCATCTGGCCAGTCTGCTATCCCGAAATTTAATCCTGGGGCACTACCTCCATTAACTCAAGGGGCGCATTCACATGCTAATAGTCTAGTGCAAGAGAGATTAGCGAAATTAGAGGGAATGTCGAGTTTCCAGGGTGCTTTTAAAGGGAAAATCGCTCAAGATCGGGCAGATACGCAAGTTGAAAAAACAACCACTGATGATAATGAGTATAGTACTAACCTAACTGGACCAAGTTGATAAGGGATAAGCGTTTATGAAATTTTTTGATACCGACGCATTCTATATAAAAAAACCAGAGACCAATAAAAAAGTTAATTTAAAAAGATTAGCTGCTTGGAACCTTGATTTAAATAATCTTGATGAAGAACTTATGCAAAATCTGCATGGTGCGGTTCAAAATAACATGCTCGATCAAGTTCAATTAGCGGTGAAAGCCCATGTACCCTTAGATAGTATTAACTCAACAGGGCATTCCATCTTAACACTGGCAGCGACTTGCGGTGCTAAAGAGGTGGTGGGATATTTGCTGGATCTAGGACTAAATGCAGCTTACAGAGACAAGGGTAAAATGGCTTTTAATGCTTATCAAGCCGCTTGCGCAGCGGGACAATTTGATATTGCTTGTCTTATCCTTGATCATAAATCGCAAAAAATTGACGTCGATATGGTCGATGGTCAATACCTGCAGACGGGTTTACAAATGGCTGTAGTAAATCATCAATTCGATTGTGTATTAAAATTAATTGAGCGTTATAAACCTGATATACATCAGCCTGATCAGCGTGGAAGAACTCTTTTGGCAACGACTTTGGGGGCTTTTGTCCGTTTGGAATTTGAAACGGATATTCTGGTTAATAAAAAGCAAGCAAGCCTTACCAGTTTTTGTAAGAAGATGTTGCAAAAAGAAAACGCTTTTAAGCAAACCTCACCTAAAGCACGAGCAGCGATCGAAGTGATTTTAACCAGCAATCTTGCTCTAAATGCACCGATAGGCGAAGTTAGTGAAAAATATATAGCAGCGGAAGATGTTATTTTAACTATGCTAATAGAATGTCCTGAAGTGGCTACCATTTTATACCAACAAGCACAGGAAAATCCTGCTGGCCTATTTGAAAACAAATTTATAACACATTATAAAAACAGTGAATTGCGTTATTTAGATAAAAAAGAAAGAGCCCAGTTGATAAGCCTACAGAAAGAAGCACAGCGTAACAGTCCCTCGATGTAGGTTGTTGCATAGAGCAAAGCGGAGCAGTTGAATTACGCACGGTGTCTTGAATGGGATTAAGGGCTCCGCTCCCTGACGGTCGCGGCTCGGATGTACGGGTGTTTGGGGTGGCTCAGGTGGTTCGGTGTGCACTGAGCAAAACTGAGCCGCGACTGTCAAGGAGCGGAGCAGTTGGTACCTACACAGATCTAGCACACCGCTGGATCATGCCCCAACATAAGCTGGATTGTTAATATACAGTAAAATTTTGAGAGTTCAAATAAGGCTCAATGTGATTAATAATATACTATAATTGTATAAAATTATTAACAAAAAAGAGCATTAGGAGACTTTCTTATGTCAAGCAAACCCTCGGATCTGATAACTGAGAGAGAGAAGGCAATTAAAGCTTCTTCAATGGTGCTCAACGAATATTTTACTACTGAAGAGAATTTTTCTCGGGATATGAAATTATTAGTAGAGTTTGGAAATGCCTGTGAGGCAAGGGGTATTAATCTACCAAAACCCTTTAAAGATCTTTTAAAACAGGTAGTTCTTATACAAAACTCTCCCCTACATCGGCCTCCAGAGATCCCCGGAGAGTTACCCGAGGCCAAATTAAAACGCCAGGTGGAAATGCTATCTACCGTGTATACTTCTGGTCCATTTAAAAAATACGTTAATGATATTTCAAACTTGACTAGATTGGAGAATGTCTACTCCATCACAGTTGTTGATCCAGCTCAAAGAGCCCAATTGGATGCTGTTGTCAGAGAATTTTTGCCCGCAGCAAATCAAAATGCTGGTCAATTAGGCCTGTCTGATTTGTTAATTAAACCCTTTCAGAGGGTTACCAAATACCCACTCTTGAATAGAGAGCTGATGAAACAGGCGAGCGATGACTCAATAGCTGATTTAGGTCTAAAACAGACTTTAACGCCTGTAATCGAAGAATCCACCAAATTTACAGCGGCGTTAAATATTCGCCAAGATGTTGATTTAATTAAACAACTTACCGATGGTACTAATGTTGTCCTAAAAAATACCCAAATGATAATGAGTGTTCACAACAAAGAACCTAAAAAATTGGATAACTACCTATCAGCTGCCGCACGCTTGGGTAGTACTCAAATAAAAGCCTTATATAATCAGAATCTTGATAACCCCGAAAAAGCCCGAGTAATTTTATCCGTTATCGCTTTGAATGGTTCGCAAGATAAAAATAATAAGTCCGGGCATCAGGACCCTATTAAAGATGCGGACCGCGTTCAAGCCTCGCTATTACTCGCTCAATCAATTCTAGGAGATAGCTCAATAAGCCCTGCTAGGAGAAATAAATATGCATCCAGGTTGTTAGTGGGAGCAAAAAAAATATGCGATGACCCTCAAAATAAAGAGGCATTTATAAAAAATGGGCTGGCCGATCAAGTTGAACAAGCGCAAACACAACACAAGAAAAAATCTTGGGCTGAGAGATATATTTTTACTAAGGACAGCAAAGGACAATCACTCCCTGAGTTTCCCCGAGTACCTGAGTCCGGTGCTCAACCCAAAGGTCCCAATCAATCAGAACAGATTACTCCCGCAGCCAAAGTAGCCACAGCGCTAGTTAGTCCCACAAATCAGTCTCAGCATGCGCCAGTATCCGTGCCTAAACCTCTCACTACCCTGGATAAATTAAAACAAGTACATCAAGCAATTAGTAAGGACATTGCGGATCATGAAGCGCTAATATCGCAAGTGAAGGGAAAGATTAAAACCTGTGAAGATAGGATAGCCAAGATTGAACAGATGTTTGAAAAGTACCTAGCCCATCCCCATAAATATCGCTCGATAGGCGAACAACTTGAGAATTTGCAGCATGAAGTACACCAATTAGAAAACAAGGTAACCCAATTAAATATAACTATTGATGGTTTTCAAGACATTATTGATCACAAGAAAACCGAAAGGAATTCTGTTGCCGATCGAATTGGCAAAGAAAGTAGTGCAAGCGCTACTAAAGCACAGGGGTATACCCATAAAACCGCCTCTGATTTTAAGAAGAGTATAGAGTCTGATAAGCAAAAGAGTAAGCGATCTGAAGTAGAGCCCACACCAGACCTAGACCAGACAAAGGGCTCAAAACCTCGATAAATACAAGCTTACTTATCCAATTTTTTTATACGTTCAGCATAATCGAAGATAGGTATCTGAATATGAAAGAAAATGGCAACTAGCCGAGCGGTAAAGATTGCTATTAGACTCACAACGATATTGATCTCAGTGGGCACGTGAAAATGGTCCAGACTTATAAACAGCAGGGCCCCTGCTAAAGCAATAACCGCATAAAGCTCTTTACGTAATACTAAAGGAATATCATTGCACAAGATGTCACGCAGCATTCCACCGCAAATTCCAGTTAACATTCCACTAATTATCGCAACACTAGGCGGCATGCCATGTGCCAATACTTTTTGCGTTCCTAGAATTACAAAAGTTGCGAGCCCTAGTGCATCCAAAATTAAAAAGATTTTCATTATTCTAACCAGATAATGGGCAATAAATATCGTTAGAAACGCGCACACTGAAGTATAGAGTAAGTATTCTGGGTGAGTAACCCATGTGATGGGGTAGGTATTGAATAAAGCATCCCTAACGGTGCCTCCACCTAGGGCTGTTATGCAGGCAATCAGCATCACACCAAAAAAATCCATTTTTTTCCGTCCTGCTGCCAATGCACCGGTTATCGCCTCAACACAGATGCCTAACAAAAAAAGGTAATGGAGTAACATACATTCTACTGTTTTTAAAAAAAGCAATTGTACCACTATTCAACCTAAATAGTAGGGGTTTACATTGCCAAATAGGGATCTTCAGCTAGAATTATAGAAAGCAAATCGTGTTTTAAATTGAATTGGAGAGTATCTATGGCTACTGAAAATGAAGAGGAAAGCCCTTTATATATCGATATGGTAGATGGGGATACTCGAAATAATATTTTGAGCATGAACCAAAAATTGAAAGGTTTGCGCGCCGAGATCATGGCAAAGATAGAAGATAATGACAATGTGGATGAGAATACGTTGGTCCTCGAAGGGGTTGATTACGTATTAAATGAAATAAAAATGCTAACCACTCTGGTCGCCGATGGCGATGAGACAGAAAGACAGAACTATTTGCAAAGTGAGTCTTTTCAAGAGTTCAGTCAAGAATTGGCGCGAAATTTAGAAGAGTTAAAAGTGTTGAAAGAAAAACTCTAGAATAGCCTTAGTAACCGCAATTCCTATGTTCTATAATTCCTGCATACCGCGGCTTGTCCGCGGTATGCAGATCAATCTTGCTTTAACCAAAAATATAACGCATCTGAAAAAATTCCTGGATACCGCGGTCAAGCCGCGGTACGTCGGCGGAAAAGGAAACCCACAGTTTCCTTTGGAAATCTTTTGTTGACAATTGGTTGTCGTTGGGTATAATCCGCAGCGAAACGAAAGGAATGCGTTTACAAAGTCCAAACTTGGATAGCAGTACACGATGGAACAGGTGCTGCCTTATTAAAGTCCAATTCGAGGAATAGTGGTTTACCATAGCAATAAACCTCGCAAAACAAGGCTTGAATGCATCCCTTCATTCGGGCCTTTCTAAAATTACAAAAGCCTAAAAGTCCAGCAGAAAAGATTTGCATTATGGCCCAGGCTTATAATATACTTCTTGGCTGTTAAATAGCGATCGAATAATAGGCACGTAGCTCAGTGGTAGAGCACCACCTTGACATGGTGGTGGTCGGTGGTTCGATCCCACTCGTGCCTACCAAGAATTCCTTATATGGTGTACCATATTCACAGCAAAAACAGTAAGGTTTAGACCCTGCCAGGCAGGGTTTTTTTTTAGAGAAGAAGTGCTTGTCGGACATACAAACGGATAGAACTATGCCAAACATTAAATTACCCGATGGAAATGTAAAACATTTTGAAGCGCCTTTAACTATTTATGATGTAGCGCACAATATAAGCCCAGGCTTAGCAAAAGCGGCATTGGCAGGTCGAGTTAACGGTAATTTAGTGGATACCTCTTATCTGTTGGAAGAGGATTGTTCTTTAGTAATAGTCACGGAAAAACAAGACGATAGCCTAGAGGTTATCCGCCATTCCACAGCACATCTACTAGCACAAGCCGTAAAAAATCTGTTTCCTACCGCCCAAGTGACCATTGGTCCCGTCATTGAAGACGGCTTTTATTATGATTTTTCTTTTGAAAGACCCTTCACACCAGAGGATTTGGAACGTATCGAAGCAAAAATGTACGAATTTGCCAAAGCCAACTTACCCATCTCTCGCCGTGAATTATCCCGCGATGAGGCTGTGAGTTATTTCAAAAGCATTGGTGAAGAATACAAGGCGAAAATAATTGCTGATATTCCTGCCACTGAAGTTCTTTCTCTGTACAAGCAAGGTGATTTTGAGGATTTATGTCGTGGTCCACATGTTCCTGCTACGGGTTTTTTAAAAGCATTTAAACTCACCAAATTAGCAGGTGCTTATTGGCGTGGGGATTCCAATAATGAGATGTTACAACGTATTTATGGAACAGCCTGGGCAGATAAAAAGGCCTTAGCGGACTATTTGTTTCGCATAGAAGAAGCCGAAAAACGCGATCACAGAAAACTGGGCAAGGCCTTAGATTTCTTCCATTTCCAGGATATCGCTCCAGGAATGGTTTTCTGGCACCCTAATGGTTGGGTCATATATCAAGAATTAGAGCGTTATATTCGTCACCGATTGGCTGATTTTGGCTATCAAGAAATCAAGACCCCGCAATTAGTCGATAAAGTATTGTGGGAAAAGTCAGGTCACTGGGAAAATTTTAGAGACGATATGTTCGTGACTGAGACTGAAAGTCGACATTATGTTGTTAAACCCATGAACTGCCCATGCCATGTCCAGGTTTACAACCAAGGCTTAAAAAGTTACAGAGATCTACCTTTAAGATTGTCAGAGTTTGGTAATTGCCATCGTTGTGAGCCCTCGGGTTCTCTCCATGGTTTGATGCGTGTGCGTAATATGGTTCAAGATGATGCACATATATTCTGTACCGAAGATCAAATACAAACAGAAGTTGCGAGCTTATTAGAACTAGTACACTCGGTTTATAAAGATTTTGGTTTCACCGAAATTAAATATCGCTTAGCACTACGTCCTGAAAAACGGGTAGGTTCTGATGCTGTTTGGGATAAAGCGGAAGACGCGCTAAAGCAAGCAATGAGCGGTAGAAATATTGAATGGGTTGATGCGCCTGGAGAAGGGGCTTTTTATGGTCCTAAGATCGAGTGCTCTTTATCCGATTGTTTAGGTCGAATTTGGCAGTGCGGAACTATTCAAGTTGATTTCTCAATGCCGGAACGCTTAGAAGCCAGCTATATTGCTGAAGACGGCAGTAAGCAGATTCCTGTCATGATACATAGAGCAATATTAGGTTCCTTCGAACGCTTCATGGGGATTTTGATTGAACATTACGCGGGCAAAATGCCCTTATGGTTATCTCCGGTCCAAGCCGCGGTGTTGACAATTAGTGAAAAACAGAACGAATATGCAGAAAAAGTCACACAAATTTTGAAAAAAAGAGGCATTCGTGCAAACTTTGACTTGAGAAATGAGAAAATTGGCTTTAAAATCCGCGAGCATACTTTGCAAAAAATTCCTTATCTATTGGTTATAGGGGATAAAGAAGTCGAATCAGGTCAGGTTGCCGTGCGTTCACGCGAAGGTGTGGACCTAGGCGTGATGACAATAGATACAATTTGTGATACCTTAGCCCAAGAAATTGAACGCAAGGGTCAATAATTTAACATGCTGGAGGATTAAACCATTAGTGCACCAACTAAGCGTGAAAGTGATCGCGCACGAATTAATGAACAAATAAACGTACCTGAGGTACGCTTAATTGATGTCGATGGTAATCAGGCAGGTATAGTATCAACACGTGAAGCCTTACGTGCAGCAGAAGAAGGTGGGTTTGATTTGGTTGAGATTTCTCCAACTGCTAAACCCCCAGTTTGCCGCATTATGGATTACGGAAAGTTTCTCTTTGAACTGAGTAAAAAACAAGCTGAAGCGAAGAAAAAGCAAAAGCAAATTCAGGTCAAGGAATTAAAATTCCGTCCTACGACGGAAGATGGAGATTACCAGGTCAAGCTACGCAACCTGGTCCGTTTCCTCGATCATGGTGATAAAGTTAAAGTAACGCTGCGTTTTCGTGGTCGTGAAATGGCGCATCAAGAGCTAGGTATGAAAATTCTAGAGCGTATTCAGGCTGACACAGCTGATGTTGCAGTTGTTGAACAACATGCTAAACGTGAAGGAAGACAATTACTAATGGTCTTATCACCCAAAAAAACCAAGTAACTGAGCAAATGCGGAGTATATGTTATGCCGAAGTTAAAGACACACCGCGGAGCAGCTAAACGCTTCCGTAAGACAGCAAGTGGTGCGATTAAACGTCGTGGCGCTTATAGGAATCACATCCTAACTAAGAAGTCTACTAAGCAAAAACGTCACCTACGAGTAGGTTCCTGTACTTTGAAGCCCTGCGATGCTCGCTTGGCCTCACGTATGTTGCACGGTAGTTAGGGGAGTAGTGAAAAATGCCAAGAGTTAAACGTGGTGTGACCGCCAAAGCGCGTCACAAAAAAATATTAAAACTTGCTAAAGGTTATTACGGCGCTCGGAGTCGAACCTATCGGGTAGCGAAACAGGCCGTTATTAAAGCTGGTCAATACGCATACCGTGATAGACGTCAGAAAAAGAGACAGTTCCGTGCTCTATGGATAGTACGTATTAATGCGCAAGCTCGTGAATGCGGTTTATCATATAGCCGTTTGATTGATGGTTTGAAAAAAGCGTCAATTGAATTGGATAGAAAAGTATTAGCCGATATGGCTGTACATGATAAAGTAGCCTTTGCTGCGGTTGCTGAACAAGCTAAAGCTGCTTTAGCAGTTTAATTTAGCGGTAAGCAAGTCGCAAAATAAAATTATTAGGAGGCTACGGCCTCCTTTTTACTTGTGGGTATTTATATGCAGGATATCATCACCATACAAGAACAGGCCGCAGAGGCCATAGATAAAGCACAAGATGTAACAGCACTAGAGTTAATCCGAGTTGATTTTTTAGGCAAAAAAGGCAAGCTAACTGATATTTTAAAAGGTCTAGCTTCATTATCTGCTGAAGAAAAACCCAAAATGGGACAATTAGTCAATCAAGCCAAGCGTGAAATCAGTACCCTTATTGAAACTAAAATGCTTGATTTGAAAGAAAAACAATTGGTTGCGAAACTTTCGGCGGAACGTATAGACGTTACCTTGCCTGGACGTAACAAAGAATTTGGTTCGTTACATCCTGTAACCCAAGTTAAACATCGCGTGAACGAATTTTTTAGTCGAATGGGCTTCGATATAGTCGATGGACCTGAGATTGAAACAGAGTTTTATAATTTCGAAGCACTTAATATTCCTGGGCATCACCCCGCACGTGCAATGCACGACACTTTTTACTTTGGTGATGGACAGCTTTTACGCACACACACCTCCCCAGTACAAATTCGTACTATGGAGCAGCGTAAACCCCCGTTTCGCTTGATTGCCCCTGGTCGGGTTTATCGTTGTGATTCAGATTTGACCCATACCCCCATGTTTCACCAAGTTGAAGGTCTGTTAATTGACACACAAGCAACTATGGCGGGTTTGAAGGGATTGTTACAAGATTTTTTTGCCCATTTTTTTGGTCGTGAACTAGCATTACGCTTTAGACCTTCCTATTTCCCTTTCACTGAACCCTCTGCTGAAGTCGACATTGAGTGTACGCAATGTAGCGGCAAAGGTTGTCGTTCCTGTAAATTTACAGGCTGGCTTGAGGTCTTGGGTTGCGGCATGGTTCATCCTAACGTATTAAAAGCGGTTAATATATCGCCTGATGAGTATCAGGGCTGGGCCTTTGGTATGGGTATGGATAGATTGGCCATGCTTTACTACGGCATTGATGATTTGCGAATGATGTTTGAAAATGACTTAACCTTTTTAAGTCAGTTTTAAGTGTGCTGAGGATTTTAGATGAAACTAAGTAAATTGTGGTTGAGCGAATGGGTTAATTTCTCATTAACAGAACAAGAATTAGCCGACCAACTAACTATGGCTGGTTTAGAAATTGATGCGGTAAGTCCCGTTGCTGGCCCTTTTACCCATGTCGTTGTTGCTGAAGTACTCAGCACTAAACAGCATCCTGATGCCGATAAACTCACCGTTTGTGAAGTGCAAGCTGGTGGCGATAAGGCTCTACAGATAGTTTGTGGTGCATCTAATGTACGCGCGGGTTTGAAAGTCGCGTTGGCAATGATTGGTGCTGAATTACCCGGTGGTTTTAAAATAAAGGAATCCAAATTACGTGGTGAGCTCTCACAAGGAATGCTGTGTTCCGTGACTGAGCTTGGTATGGCAGAACACTCTGAAGGTATCATGGAACTTCAAGAAGACGCCCCGGTTGGTATGGATTTACGTGACTATTTGAGTCTTGATGATCATGTTTTTGAAGTCGATTTAACGCCCAATAGAGCCGACTGTTTTAGCGTTTTGGGGATAGCCCGTGAAGTGGCTGTTCTTAATCAATTAGCCTTAACAGAACGCCCAATCCCGACAGTAACACCTACAGTTGATGATGTATTTTCTGTTACGGTAAAAAATCCAGAGGCTTGTGCACGCTATTGTGGTCGAATTATTAAAAATATTAATCCCAATGCAGTCACTCCCTTATGGATGAGTGAACGTTTACGTCGTGCTGGTATAAGAGTTTTACATCCCGTAGTAGATACCATGAATTATGTAATGATGGAGCTGGGGCAGCCTATGCATGCCTTCGATTTAGCTACCATTGAAGGGAACATTACTGTTCGCTTTGCCAAAGAGGGTGAGCAATTAGAACTATTGGATGGGCAAGAAGTTACTTTAAACGACTCTGTTTTAGTGATTGCGGATAACGAAAAACCCTTAGCCATGGCAGGTATCATGGGAGGTGCCGCAAGTGCTGTGGGGGCGCAAACTGTCGATGTCTTTTTAGAAAGTGCTTTTTTTAATCCAATAATAACTGCGGGCGTTGCACGCAAATTTGGCTTGTTTAGCGATTCCTCTCAACGTTTTGAACGTGGTGTGGATCCCTTATTACAAGTAAAAGCCTTGGAGCGTGCTACTGCATTGATTTTATCCATTGCCGGTGGGGCAGCAGGTCCTGTGATCGAAGTTGCCGACAAAAAGCATCTGCCTGGACAAGTTACTATTAAATTTGATCCAGCTAAAGTCGAAAAATTAACAGGTTTAAGTATTTCTGTTGCAGAGATGAAGCCGCTTTTAACAGGCCTTGGTATGTTAATAACAGCGGAATCAAACGGTATTTTTGAAGTTGAAGTACCCTCACACCGTTTTGATATTCGCTTGGATGTGGATTTGGTGGAAGAAATTGTGCGCCTTTACGGCTATAACAATTTAGTTGCCCAACCTATGAATACCGTGATTCAAGTAGGTAAAACCTGTGCGAATGAGAAAAGTGGTGCATTCCTTGCTAATTGGTTTAAGGCGCGTGGTTATCATGAGACTATCAGTTACAGTTTTGTGGACCCTGAACTCCAAGAAGCCTTGTACCCAGAACAAGAGTTTATGCAGTTACTCAACCCTATTTCTTCCGAGTTGTCGCAAATGCGCGTGGGAATGTGGCCAGGTTTGATTGCTTCTATGATTTATAACGTACATCGCCAACAAAATGCGATCAAATTTTTTGAGCTTGGTGTTGTTTTTGATGTAAACAAAGGACAATTGAGTGAGCGTCCCTGCCTTGCGGGCCTCATGACAGGAGAGCATGGAGCAATCAATTGGAGTGAAAATACCGCTTTTTTTGATTTTTATGACCTAAAAGGGGATTTGCAATCATTATTTGCTGCATTGAACCTCCCTAACGTTACTTTCAACGCAGCTGAACATTCAGCCCTCCACCCAGGTCAATCTGCAGAAATAAAGATTGATGGCCAGCATGCCGGCTGGATCGGCGTATTACATCCACGACTGGCAGATGCGCTTGATCTGCAACATGATGTGCTCCTATTTGAACTAAATGTAGCTTTGCTAAACAATCCAGTTTCAGCGCGATATACCACTGTATCAAAATACCCACAAATTAGACGAGATTTGTCGTTTTTGGTAGCCGAACAAGTTAGCGCCAACCAAATTGAGACAGTAGTTAGAAAGACCGTACAAGAGAATTGGTTAAAGGCCTTTGATGTTTTTGATGTCTATATGGGTAAAGGAATTCCCGAGGGTAAGAAAAGTTTGGCGGTTGCCATGACCTTGCAAGACGATAGCAGAACTTTGGTTGACGCTGAGATCAATTTACTAATTGCTGCTATAATAAAATCATTGGAAAACGAATTTTCAATTTTATTGAGGGAATGATCATGAGCGCATTGAGCAAAGCAATTATAGCAGATACCTTGTGTGATGATTTAAAATTGTCCAAACCTGAATCCAAAGACATGGTAGAAAATTTCTTTGAAGAGCTCCGTTATGCCTTAGAAAACGGCCAGCATGTTAAATTATCGGGTTTTGGCAACTTTACCCTACGTGATAAGCCACAAAGACCAGGTAGAAACCCTAAAACTGGGGAAGAAATACCAGTAATGGCGCGTAGAGTAGTTACTTTTAAGCCTGGATTAAAACTAAAAACAAAAATAGAAGATATAGGAAAATAGTTAATTGACTTATTACACCAAACACGTACTGATGTGTACGAATCAAAAAGTCGCCGGGAAGCAGTGTTGTGCCAACTCCGGCGGCGAAGAGTTTTTTTCTCATATGAAAACCAGGCTTTTAGAGTTAGATATGCATGGACCTGGTAAAATCCGCGTGAGCAAATCAGGGTGCCTTGGCCGTTGCAGCTCAGGACCTTGTATAGTCATTTATCCAGAAGGAATCTGGTATACCTACGAAACAGTCGAGGATATCGATCAAATTGTGGATAAGTATCTCGTAGACGGGAAACCTGTAGAGCAGTTATTAATTAATCAGGAATCCTTTTAGCTTTAGTGCAAACTCATAGAGCTAATTATAGTTAGACAATAATTCAAAAAGGGGAATATTTAGCGGACACTACGCTAAATTTGCAGTTTTTACAGGGATTTAATCAATTTTAGTAAAAATTTATCCTTTTTACTTGTAGGATGTTTCTGTTTTGGTTAAAATCGCCCGTCCATGATAGAAAGATTACCAATTTTAGGCGGTTCGGAGTTTATTTAATGAAGACATTTAGTGCCAAAGGCCATGAAGTCAAACGTGACTGGTTAGTGGTCGATGCCAGCAACCAAGTTTTGGGTCGCTTAGCAACCGAGATTGCGCGTCGTTTACGCGGCAAACATAAGGCTGAGTATACCCCCCATGTTGATACTGGTGATTACATCGTTGTTACCAACGTTGAAAAAGTTAGAGTGACTGGTAGCAAGTTTACCGACAAGATGTACTATAACCACTCTGGTTTTGTTGGTGGTATCAAGTCAGTTAATTTTGCGAAGTTACAACAAAAAAATCCTGCAAAGATTCTTGAGCGTGCTGTTAAAGGTATGTTACCAAAGAATCCTTTGGGCAGAGACATGTACCGCAAAATGAAGATTTATGTAGGAAGCGATCATCCGCATACTGCACAGCAACCTAAGCAACTTGTGATTGAGGAATAAGTATTATGGCTGAAATGAAGCAATACTATGGCACTGGTCGTAGAAAAAGTTCAACAGCTCGTGTTTTTATGCGTCCTGGTAAAGGCGAAATTACAGTCAACAGCCGTAGTTTACAAGAGTATTTCTGCCGTGAAACATCTTGTATGGTTGTAATGCAACCTTTAGAAACTGTTGAGATGCTCAATAAGTTTGACATCTACATTACCGTTGTCGGCGGTGGTGTTTCAGGTCAAGCCGGTGCTGTTCGTTTAGGTATCGCTAGAGCGTTAGTCGCTTATGACGAAAAAGGATTGGCAGAAGATGCTGAACCAAGTCCTACATCATTCCGCAGAAAATTGCGTGCACGTGGTCTATTGACTCGTGACTCACGTAGAGTGGAAAGAAAGAAAGTGGGTTTGCACAAAGCACGTCGTGCTACTCAGTACTCCAAGCGTTAATCGTTTACCGCTCAAAGAAAACCCCGCATTTGCGGGGTTTTTTTATTTCAGACATTATTTCACCCAGAAGGGTAAAAATGTGGTAGAATGTTGATCTTTGTACTGTAAAATACGTAACAGCTATTTTTACAGGCTTTACTGAATCGAAAGGAGTTGCTGATGGCAATCGTTGCGAAGCGCACTATAATGTCTTTATTTTCCGATGTTGATGACGTTTATAGTCACCAAGTACGCATAGTGCTCGCTGAAAAAGGCGTAAATGTTGAGATCCTTGCTGTTAAGCAAGACGAGCCATCTGATGACTTATTGGCCTTGAATCCCTATGGAACAGTTCCAACGCTAATTGACAGAGAGCTTGTTCTGTATGAAGCACGTATCATTATGGAATACCTCGATGAGCGTTTCCCTCATCCTCCATTATTGCCTGTGTACCCAGTTGCGCGTGCTGAAACACGTAAAATGATGCACCGCATTGAACAAGACTGGTATTACTTCATGAACTTTATTCTTAAAGACGAAAATGCTGATCAAGCTCGCGCAAACTTGCTTGAAAGTTTAACTAGTCTTGACCCAATATTTGCAGACAAGCCTTATTTTTTAAGCGATGAGTTCTCGTTGTTAGATTGTGCACTAGCACCTTTACTATGGCGTTTGCCTAAATTAGGTTTAGAAATTGGCCCCGAATACAAAGGATTGACAGCGTACATGCAGCGTTTATTCAAGCGTGATTCGTTCCAAACCAGTTTAACCGATGCTGAGAGACAATTAAGAGCTGCATAATATGTCGATGACTTCAAACAAACCATATTTAATTCGCTCATTTTACGATTGGATAGTCGATAATGAACTGACGCCTTATATCCTTGTCGATGCGACTTACCCTGGTATACAAGTGCCTATTGAACATGTAATGCAAGGTCGTATAGTTTTGAATATATCACCTGCAGCTACCCGAGGATTGCTTCTAGAAAACGATAGGATAGTATTTACCGCTCGATTTTCAGGTCAAACGCAACAAATTTTCATCGCGCCTAATGCTGTTTTGGAAATTTATGCGAAAGAAAATGGAAGGGGTATTGCCTTTGCAATTGAAGAAGGCGAGCAACCACCTCCAGCTGCTAGTGCTACAGATACTGAAGCTGCATCACGAGCCAAACCTTCTTTAAAATTAGTAAAAAAATAATAAAAGCCAGCACTACGTCCCGTGGCTTGTCCACGGGATCCAGAGATCTAACTTCTACTCGAGATTCCTGGAACCCGTGGACAAGCCACGGGACGTAGTCGATTTTTGTAAAGTTGGCGACGGCATGCTTATATAGGTACAATATTTGTATAGGTGTGAGGTAGTGCGTTTGAATTTCTTAACGTATTTGGAGCAAGCAGGTGACAAAGCCAGAAAATGCCCTTTATCGTTGTGAACAAATAAAAGCTTGTGAACAGCAAGCAACTCAATTGTATCAGCTCGATGAAATTGAACTCATGTCGCAAGCTGGAACAGAAGCCTTCTTTTATCTCATGCGACTCTATCCACAAGTTAAGCACCTTGCTGTGTTCTGTGGGGCTGGTAATAATGCCGGTGATGGCTATGTGTTAGCCAGAATTGCTCATGAGCATGGTCTATCAGTAATTGTTTACCAATGTAAAGCACTTGAAGATTTGCCCTCAGCAGCACGTCAGGCTGCATTATTAGCATTAGCTGCTGGAGTTGACTGCCAATCTGCTGATGAACCTTTAGATAGCGAAATAGAAGTTATTGTGGATGCTCTGCTGGGTATAGGTTTACTAGGCCCTGTGCAAGGCATGATAGCTGGTGCCATCCATCAAATTAATTCCAGCGGTTTACCTGTTTTATCATTAGATATCCCTTCAGGTTTGAATGCCGATACTGGTGAGGTTGAAAATTGTTGTGTTCAAGCGACTTCAACTCTTACTTTCATTGCACTTAAGGCTGGAATGTATACCTTAGATGGCCCTGATTATTGTGGTCAAATAGAGTGTCGTAATTTGCAACTGGATAATTGCCTCTCTAATTCCTTGCCTTACGCCAGAATTCTTAACGAGCATTCATTGCCCCAGATTATACCTGTGCGTAAAAAAAATACCCATAAAGGTGATTTCGGCCATGTTTTAGTGATCGGAGGGGGTCCAGGTATGCCTGGCGCTGTCAGTCTTTGTGCTAAAGCGGCACTACGAACCGGTGCAGGTGCGGTAACCATAGCTACTTGGCCTGATCATGCGAAAGGTATGGTATCCTTCGTACCCGAGGCCATGATCTGGGGTATCAAAACAGCAAAAGAACTAGCGCCCCTTCTGGCACGTGCTTCCATGTGTGTTATTGGGCCTGGCCTTGGAGAATGTGAGTGGGCTAAGAGTTTATTTTTAGCTGCAATCAACTCCCAATTGCCAATGGTTATTGATGCCTCAGCGCTGCGTTTATTAGCTGAACACCCACAAGTAGATGATAATTGGGTTCTAACACCCCATCCTGGCGAGGCAAGTAGTTTATTGGCCTGCACAGTCGATGAGATACAGTCCGACCGGTATGAGGCTGCAAGCGAGCTGCAGCAACAATATGGTGGAGTAGTGGTGCTCAAAGGTAGTGGAACTGTTATACAAACGGCAGAAAAAAACACCTTGGTGTGCCCAAAGGGAAATCCTGGAATGGCCACTGCCGGTATGGGTGATGTGTTAAGTGGTATGATTGCGGGATTATATGTACAGGGCTTGTCATTGCCAGAGGCTACAACACTGTCTGTCTGGGTGCATGCAGAAGCTGGTGATAGGCTCGCGCAATCAATTGGTGTAGCTGGCTTTCTAGCTAGTGATATGTTGCAAATTTTACCAAATATTTTGAATAGCTACCGATGATGAATACGTTGTATGATAAAGAAGTTAGATTAGATTTACCCGATGCCGCTAAAAGTGAGCAATTTGCAGTTCAATTAGGTAATTGTTTAAAGCCAGGACTTACACTTTGTTTTAGTGGTGAGATCGGGGCAGGAAAGACTACCATTATCCGAGCGATGCTTAAAAGCTTAGGCGTGGAGTCTACAATTAAAAGCCCTACATTTTCACTTGTTGAGAGTTACCTCTGTACCTTAGCACCGGTTCATCATTTTGACTTGTATCGAATAGAGCAGGAAGACGAATTGGAGTATTTAGGCTTTAGAGATTATTTTTCTACAGAAACTATTTGCTGTATCGAGTGGCCAGAGCATGCAGGCAAAGCATTGCCAATGGTAGATATTCGATTTAAGTTGACTAGTAAAGGGGCTGGGCGTGAAATGCATATGTGTGCATTGAGCGCTGCAGGCGAAAGAATTTTAGCTTGCTTGGCAGGTGAATAATGAGAATGCGAACCTGGTGTTTGTGTATATTGGTAAGTTTAATCGCGGTTGCTGTTAATGCAGCCCAATTAAATATGGTTAAAGTAGAACAGCACCCGCAAAAAACCAACCTGTTTTTTACAATCAATGGATCATTTACCCATAAAATCTTTACCCTTAACAACCCCGACAGAGTTGTTATTGATTTGAAGGGCACTAACTTAGCAACCAATTTAAATCAATTGGGTTTAACAAACGCATTAATTAAACAGGTACGCAGTGGTCTCCCCAATGCTCAAACCTTAAGATTAGTCTTTGATGTTAGTCAAAATGTCCAAGTAAGATCAGCGCCATGGCGATCTAAATCAAGTAGCAATGGGTTACAAATTGAGCTGGTACACGGAAATAAAAGCCCCACGAAAGTAGCTGCTTTTCCTGTAGAAAATAGAAAGCTAGCAATTAAACCACTTAAGCAAGTAAAGTTAGCTACGCAAAAACATGTCGTGGCACCCAAACATGCAATAATTAGCCATCAAACCCCTATTAAGGTCCCCCATATTCCTCCATCTGCCTTACGATCAGTGGTAGTGGTACTTGACGCAGGTCACGGAGGTAAAGATCCAGGAGCAAGAGGCCCGCGTCACAGTAGGGAAAAAGACGTTGTACTTGCAATTACCCTTAAATTAAAACAGTTAATCGATCGTGAACCAGGTATGCGAGCAGTATTAACCCGTCAAGGTGATTACTATGTGGGGCTCAGACAACGCTTAGATAAGACCAGGAAATACAATGGTGATGTCTTTGTATCTATTCATGCGGACGCCTTTAATAATCCACACTCTAATGGGGCTTCTGTTTTTGCTTTATCGCAAATGGGTGCAACCAGTGAGGCAGCGCGTTGGATTGCTGAGAAAGAAAACTATTCAGAACTCGGCGGAGTTAATCTCGGTGACCTGGATGATCGCAATGGAGTAGTACGATCAGTACTTATTGATTTATCACAAACTGCCACCATTAATGCCGGATTGCAGATGGGTAGTGGCGTATTAAGCCAATTGGGACGCTTTACCAGTTTACATAATAACAAAGTGGAACAAGCGCGTTTCGTTGTCTTAAAATCACCGGATATCCCATCAATTTTGGTAGAAACGGGGTTTATCTCTAATCCACGCGAAGAAAGAAATCTGACAAGCCCTGCGTACCAGACACGTTTAAGCCAGGCAATTTTTGCAGGTATTAAACGCTATTTTTGGGAAAACCCCCCACACGGTACGCGTATTGAAGCATTGACTGCCAATCATTTCCACGTGGTAAGGGCAGGCGAGACTCTACCTACTATAGCCTCTCGTTATCATGTGGCTGTGGCAGACCTGCAGTCCATGAATAATCTGAGGTCAGCCCCACGCCCTGGGCAAAAATTAGTGATTCCCTCTACATGGTCATGAGAATACAACAACTACCTCCAGCAGTGGCCAATCAAATAGCCGCTGGAGAAGTTATTGAACGTCCGGCTTCAGTGGTTAAAGAATTGCTGGAAAATGCACTGGATGCTGGTGCAGATGCTCTCACCATTGAGATTGGTTATGGTGGGTTGAATCACATTAAAATCAGCGATAACGGCAGTGGGATAATGGCAGAGGATTTACCCTTAGCCGTAGCCGCTCATGCCACCTCTAAAATTACCAAACTAGATGATTTGTACGCTATCAACAGTATGGGCTTCAGGGGCGAGGCACTTGCGAGTATAGCTTCTGTTGCTAAGTTAACCATTAGCTCCAAGCCTGCACAGCAAGAACATGCAATGATGTTGGGAATAAAAGGCAATGAACACCAACTATTACCTTGTGCAAGAAGTACAGGCACAACCATTGAAGTTGTTGATCTCTTTTTCAATGCCCCAGTGCGCAAACGCTTTCTCAAAAATGAAAAACTGGAATTTCAAGCGATTGAAGCCGTAGTTAAACGCTTTGCCTTAAGTGCTCCAGCTATTGCGATCACTCTAAAACATAATGGTAAAGTCATGCTAGCCCTACCTTCTGCCATAAGTGATCAAGCCAAGCTTGCCCGGATGAATAAATTATTTGGCAATAACTTTGTCAAAGAATCGGTTTTTCTTGATGCTAGTAGTGGGACTATGCGTATTGAAGGCTGGATCAGTGGTCCTGGATTCCAACGTAGTCAAAATGATCGGCAATGGATTTATATCAATCAGCGCATGGTAAAGGATAAATTACTCAATCATGCTTTGAAACAGGCGTACGAAGGTTTATTGCATCCAGGGCGGTTTCCAGCTTATTTATTGTATTTCACTATCGATACTGCCGAGGTGGATGTCAATGTGCATCCCACCAAGCATGAAGTGCGGTTCCAACAACCTAGGCTAGTCCATGATTTTTTTACATCTCAATTGGCTGCGGCTTTACAAACTTTTGGACAGTCAACTCAGCCTTATAGCGTTGGAACAATCTCGCTAAAAACAAGTGAAGTTTGTGAGCCAAGAATTAGTCAAAGACAATTATCTGCGTCAGAAGACAGCTTTAAAGTCTCGCCCTATAAGGTAGCGCATAAAGCGGAATGGATAGTGCTGAATAATCGTTATGCCCTAATTTTTCACGGCTCAAAGCCTTGGATAATGGATGTGATTAGTCAGTATGAGAAATTTTTATTAAACCAAATCCATCAATTGCCCCTGCCTTTAGCAAGTAGACCACTTCTAGTGCCCATTTGTTATCCTCTAGTTGCTATCGATAAGGCGCTATTGATTGCTCTGGAGCAGTTGGGATTGCGTGTTGAAATAGAAGCAGGAAAAAACTTAATACTTCGTTCAGTTCCGGTACAAGTACCTCATCTAGCCATCAGAGCTTTTTTAGATAAAGTGGTTCATTTAACCTCTTATACTACACAAGAGTTGCTTATCATTTTAAGTCAATCACAAGCCATTGAATCCAGCCATTTAAGTACGGAAGAGCAGGCAGACTTAGTAGCGTGGGTAACGCAAAGCAACCAGGCAGGAGATCTAGGGCTGAAAGAGCTCACTGTTGAAAATTGTCAGGTGTTAATGGATGTCTAAACAAGTCTTTTGCATAATGGGTCCTACCGCATCAGGTAAAACTGCCTTAGCCATTGAGCTAGTACAACGCTATCCTTTTGAAATTATAAGCGTTGATTCCGCCATGATTTACCGAGAAATGGATGTGGGAACTGCTAAACCAAGTCAGGAAGAATTACAAAAAGCACCTCATCATTTGATTGATATCATCGATCCCATTGAATCGTACTCAGCTGCTCGCTTTTGCACAGACGCTCTCGATCTGTGCAAATCAATCTTTGCTCGCAACAAAATCCCTTTGCTGGTTGGCGGTACAATGATGTATTTCAATGCTTTGCAAAAAGGGTTATCTACATTGCCAGAGGCCAATGAAGTGATACGACAGCAAATTGAAGCAGAGGCCTTGGCAGAAGGTTGGGGTGCTCTTCATCAAAAACTCCTAAGTATCGATCCACAAGCTGGGGCTCGTATTCATGCTCATGATGCTCAACGAATTCAACGTGCCTTAGAGGTTTATTACACGTCCGGGACTACCTTGTCGGAATTAATCAATCAACAGAAAAACACATCGAACTATCAATTTGCCAATTTCTCCCTTTTTCCCCAGCAAAGGGACTGGTTACATGAGCGTATAGCGCAACGATTTGACTTAATGCTTGAAGCTGGTGTAATTGATGAGGTAAAAGGACTAAAGACAAAATGGGCGATTAACAATTCCCTCCCTTCAATGCGTTGTGTAGGCTACCGTCAGATTTTAGAATTTTTGGAGGGTAAGGATGATTACTCTACCATGCGGGATAAGGGGATCGCTGCCACCAGGCAATTAGCGAAGCGCCAGTTAACTTGGCTAAGGCATTGGGATGACGTTTTTGTGTATGATCCTCAGAAGAAAGAGTTTATTGCCGAAATCATCAAGAAAATGCACTCACTTTTAGATTTTTAGCGCCTTTTTATGTCCTGTAAACGAGTATAAAGGCCATAAAATAATTAGATTGAACAAATATACTACTTGTCGTATACTATAACTATTAGTCGGTTTTTGGAGTAGAAGTATGTATATGTTTTTCAGAAATGGTATGTTTTTAGAAGGTCCAGTTGGTGAAATAGAAAACGCAATTAAAGCAATTACAGCCGACTATGACAATGTGGCCTTATTCGGTGCATTAGAAAATGCACACCGTTATAACAACGTGAGCGATCTAAATAACAAACGCTTGAAGGGTTTGCAGGCCGTAGCGGAGTTTTTACCCCCCCACATAAAAAAATTCGATATATCCAGTAATTACCTAGGAACTTGTTCTTTTGAAGAGGTTAAAAAACTGTTCAAGAGCTTGGCGGATAAGAATGTCACGCATTTATCTTTTGGCAATAACAGCTTTTCAGGTGATCAGTTAAAAGAATTATTCAAATTAATACCTAAAAGCGTTACACATATTGATTTGCAGTACAGTACCCTTTGTGACGCACCTCGAGATATCTACAATACCTTACCTGCTAATGTTATAAGTGTAGATCTACGTAATAACTATCTAGGTGATGAATTTCTCTACCCAAGAGCAGAAACTGTTCGTTATGTAGCTGATTTTTCTGCGCCTCTCAACAATTCCCTTGCGAAATACACTAAATTAAAGACTCTGGATTTAACTGGCAGTGAAATTCAAAAATTAGAAATTGCAAAAGATTTATTTAAAGCAGTTTCTGGTAATTTGGACCACTTAATATTGAGTGGTTTAAAGTTTCACGATGATCAGCGTAAAGTAGCTAACTTTGCAAGAATTTGTCAGCTTATTCCGTACAGTGTCACAAGGCTCGATCTAAGTAATAATGATTTAAGACCTATTAAAAACTCTGATTATCTAAGAAAAGGATTAGCTAATCTTCCTTATGTTATCAGCGAACTAAACTTAACTGGTTGTAATTTAATCAAATTTGATGACGCCAGTTTGAAATATTTACAAGAATCCTTATCCGGTGTAGCAACTACACAAATTAAAACAATTTATTTTGACGAACTTGCACCAGAAACCTCCTCCAAAGACTTAGCAAAATTATTTAAAGCGTTGGAAGACCATCCCGATATCCAATTTGGTTTTGGCGATGCTAAACCCCAAACCTTGCAGTCACTTCAAGCTGAAGTCGATAAACGCCGGACTCAAGAGACAAAACAAGGTTTAATCGATGGCAAAAAAGCCGCTGATGAAGCTGCTTTAGCTGCTGATGCTGCAGCCTTAGCCGCTGATGCAGCACAGAAAATCAGTGAAGCAGAGGCGAAAGAAAACGCATTGAGAGCTCAGGGAGCTGCAAATTACCAAATTTTATCCAAAAGCGGGTTTAACGACAGTTTTGCACGTATAAGCGATAAAAGATTTACCCTCAACGGCCCTGCATACACGGCACTGATGACACTAGTAGGTAAACTTGAAACTGCACGAGATGCCTTTGGGCGCACTGGTGATGGAAAAGCATTACAAACAGATTGCCTTGCAGCTCTTTCGGAAGCCACACCTGAGCTTGAAAAACACCGTGGATGGAAAGAGGTATTTGCTAAAATTTGTAGTGCTTTGGTTTCAGTTATCACCCTAGGGACTGCGAATCTCATTAAACAAGCCGGCCCTTTAAGTCTATTTGCAGTTAAAACTGATACCATCGAAAAAATGGATGTGATGAGAGATAACTTAAAAAGCATAGAGCCTCCCGCACCCTAATGAAGGTTAAAATTAGAATGATATAACCGCCTCGCGACCAACGGCTGCAAACATCTGCCGCGACCATCCTCTGCGATCATCCGAGCTGCGACCATTAGGGAGCGGAAAATTGTACCCAACTGCTCCGCTCCCTAACAGTCGCGGCTCGGATTGATCGTTCGTATTGGATAGATCGTTCGTACCCTGTTATTTGATTAAAGAGCATGGCAAACACTGCAGAAATATTAGATAATAAGGCCTCTTAATTAGATCATGCCGTAAGGAATCCTATGTTAACCTCAAATAAAGAACCGGCAAGCACCAAAAAAAATTATGTGGTTCACCCTCACGAATTGCCTTTAAGCTGTCCTACAGATGCTATGGAGCTTTGGAATGCACATCCTAAGGTGTATCTACCCATCGAGAAAACAGGCATAGAAGTTTGCCCGTATTGCGGTTCTCGCTTTGTTCTACAGAATGATTAACACCTGCAGCTAATCTGTATTAACCCCCGATTACCTACGTTCCGCGCTTTATGCGCGGAATCCAGCTCTGAGCTCAATCATAGATCGTCTGGATACCGTGCATAAAGCACGGTACGTAATGGGATCGCACGGTACGTAATGGGATCGCACGGTACGTAGTGGGATCGCACGGTACGTAGGAGATGCGTTTCCGCGGTTTCTCTAGGGTTAAGGGCTAAGCGGAGTTATATTCCTTGTCGAGCTATCCCTATTCTCATGAGTATCTAGATCACGTATTGGTTTGAAACCAAAGTCGTATTCTTTAACACAGCTTACCAAGGGCATTGATTCTTTCGCCTGTAGTGTGCTTTTCATCGGCACTGGGTTGGTGGGCACAGTGTCCTCTTCATTGGAAATATCCATTAGCAAAGACACAACGCCTAGGGTCACAACTATACCTAGCAAAGTGCAGGAAGCTAGCATGAAGGCACTGCAAAAAGCGGCAACTCCTACTGTGGTAAAAAGAAGGGTGGGCACAGCAAGAGTGCCGGTTATCAAAGAAGAGGCGAGAAGACTTGTAAGGAATAGGGTTCCAGCCCCCATGATTAAGCCTATGGACCAATCAGAGGTCAAAAATTGCTTAAACCACGAGATTTTTTCGCTGAGCTCAACTTCGATTGAACAACTGACTCGGTAAGAGTTGAATAAGGTTAGTAGGGTCGTTGAGACCATAATACACAGAGGTATCAATGGAGATACAGCAATGCCTGCGGCTGAAAAGGTGAGTATAAAGGCTAAAAAGGCCAAGGTACTGTAGATTAACAGTGCTTGATTTTGCAGGATAATTTTTTGTAAAAACTGTTTTAACTGACGCTGCTTAAATAAATAATCAAGCCCGCCATTTAAGCTCAAGTCGGTAAAAAAGGCAGATTTATCCTGCCCTTTCATAGCACAGCTGACCCCGCCTTTTTCACTAACAATGCGTGAACTAGGGGCATCATTGAGGCCATCTCCAATAAACCACAGCCCTTGGGGTGTCTCGGTCTTACTCATTAAATCTTTTAAAAATGCCTCTTTATTTTGGGGTGTTTGCTCAGCGATAATATTGTCAGGGTCAAAAATCGAATCATATTGTTGGTTAAGCCCTGTTGCCGATAAACGACTGTCTCCCGTTAGCATTAGTAATTTTTTACCTTCGTTTTTCAAGCGAGTGAGGGATGCGACAATCTCTGATTTAATTTCGTGTTTGATTAGGATAACACCCTGATATTGGCAATTCTCTGCAATATAAATGGCCGTATAGCCAAGCGCTAATTTATTGGCTATTAAAGGCGTATAAGTGGCAGGCAAATCAATTCCTGCGTGTCGAAGAAAGTCAGCACTACCAATGTGAATGGTTTTTCCTTGGATAAGACCCGATAAACCGCGATTTTTAGGGTCAATACAAACGCTGTTCATGTCGTTAAATAAGATAGGCGAGTTCCAGGTGCGTTCATAAAAATCACTAATTGCTTTAGCCAGGGGATGTTCTGCCCCGTAATTTTTCTCCAGTAAATAGATACGTTGCCAAAGGGCGTCTGAAATCCCTTCGTGAGAATCTACTGCACTATTTCCTGTGGTTAGCGTGCCTGTTTTATCAAAGACTACGGTGTGAATTTCGGTAGTATTACTGTTTAAATGCTCTGCATTGAGTCTGATGCCATTTTTTTGATGGTAATAAGAATTCAGTAGATTAGGTAATTCATGTGCAATCCCTAAGGTGCAGGGACATATTGCAAATAAAATTCCAGTAATATTTTGCAGTAATAACGGTATTGTCAGTATACCTAAACTAAAGGGTATCACTACGGAGGTAATAATGCCGGCCGCAATGAGGGCTAAGTAGAGGTAAGTAAATAAATAGGGCGGAGTTGATGTAGCATCTTTCTCTCGGGCTCTATTGGCGTTAAACAATAATTGATTAACAGTGCTGTTGTAAGAATCATTTACTGCATAGACCAAAACCTCTGAACCGAGATTGATGGCGCCTGCAGGGATAAAGTCAGTGGGTAGTTTTCCTTGCCTGGGCTCGCCGGTTAGGATGGCTGCATCGATAAGCGTTGCACCATTCAATAGAATGCAATCGACAGGGAAACAATCACCCTGATGGACAGTAAGCACCATACCCTGTGTCAATGCGCTTTTTCGTAATTGTTTAGCACTCTCAATAGGTAATAATTGAACTATTTGCTCGCTGAGATCCGTGGCATGGGGGCTTTGTTTTTCTTGTAGACTATTCATCAGCTCAGTCAGTTGCTCTTGCATGTGCTCAGTCAATTCATAGGTTGAATAGCTGTCTGCCATTTGTGGCAGGAGGGTGGTAATACCTTTTAAACGCATCTCTTTAGATTTATTCGATATAAGTCGTTTGATTTCATCCATGCCATTAATGATTGCGATTAACAGAATGGGCATCAGGTAACTCATAAATAACATGGAAAAACTTGCTGCAAGCGGCATGGTGATTGAATGATATAGGGTATGCGACAGTGATAAAAACCAACCTAAGGCTATAGTGGTGCTCATATTAGCCCAATCCCAGGTTTTCAGATTGTGAAAAAAATTGATTAAATATTGTCTTGAGGTAAAGGCTGTAGTGATGAAGGATAAGGTCGTTAAACCACAGGTGAGAAGGATGGAGGGTGGGAAAACAAGGGTTAAAACACCTATAGTGGCCATGGAGAGTAGATTGACTAGTATGTTAAGCCAATTAACCCAATTGGATTGTTCTTTTTGCGTAACCTCATTGCTGTCGACAGTGTTATAACCAAATAAATCCAGTTTATTTTTAAATTCAGTGTAGAGTAGGGTGTTATTTTTTGTATTAGTACTAGTTTCAGCACTTTCAATTTGCAGTAGCAGACGATGTATACCCAGACCTTGCGGCTCGGCGTCAATAATAAGCTCAGCATCTGCAGGGAGAAGTTGTCTCTGCTTTAATTCCTCCAGGTCGTTTAAGGAGGTCTTTATGGTTGCACCACATCCTTGATGACACATGATACCAGACACTAAATAGCTGTCTTGAAAAATTATTTTTTTTACCATTTATTGAAAATCCAAGCTGAAGTGCGAGTTTTTAAATGAACCTGCTGAAGATTAAAATAGTTCGTATTAAATTACCACATAAAGAGTAAATTTATTTAAAAAAAATGGTGGTGTGCTCCAGGGCAACAGGGATCAGTGCTTCGCTTGGAATAGTCATGCTACTATTACTCCCCCTTAATGCGCCTTGTACGCAAATACACGGAGTTCTTGATTGTATGTTGAAATATTTAACGCGTAGGAATGAACAACTTCTGGCATTTTTAGTAGCATTATACTGCTCCGTCTCATTAATCATCTCACTAATGCAGGCCTGGGGATTTACAACTGATGATGCTTATATCAGTTGGTATTATGCTCGGCAGTTGGTTGAAGGGAAGGGGTTCACTTGGCATGCAGATTTGCCACGCGTTGAAGGCTATTCTAATTTCTTATGGATAGTTATTGCCGCCTTGGTTTTAAAACTCAAGCTACCATTGCTCACTACGATGAAGTTTATCGGCTGTACTAGTCTAGTTGCTGGCCTTATCTGTTTATATAAAATGGGTCGTTTATTTCTAACTCCTCTACTAGCCATGCTGCCAGTATTTATCATGACGCATTATTTTGGTGTCGTTTGGTGGACCGTTAGTGGTTTAGAAACCCCATTGTATCTGGCTTTAAGCGTTTTTTTAGCCTGGCAAACAATGCTAGCTTGTGGATATCGCCAGGTAGACGCTAATGAAGAACGATCAATCTTCCCAGTAAATAACGCTTTCCCCTGGATTTTAGTCAATATCTGCCTGCTTCTACTTAGTCTGACTCGATTTGAAGGAGTAATATATGCGCTGCCTGTAGCGGCTTTCCTCTTTTGCCAATACCGATTTAATGACTCCAGCTTGATTACGAGAAACTTTCATAGAGCAGCACTGATTTCATCGATTTTTTTCATTATCCCTTATACGCTTTATACCCTCTGGCGCTTGTACTATTTTGGTCATTGGATTCCCAACAGCTATAGCTGCAAAGGCGCTGTTGCCAGTCAGTTTTTTGTTGTCGACCTGGACTACATTCAGGTTACGCTACCGCTAATTGTGGCATCCTTACCTTATTTTTTGGCTAAAAAAGATTGTCGTCATCTACTGCTCTGGTTGCCTTCGGTTTTGTACGGAGTCATGTTGTGCTCCGCTAATCCTGTCATCGCCCACTTTTTAAGATTATTTTTGGGGCCCATGGCCTTATTTTCCCTATTGCCTGTTCTAGGGGGTAAGGAGTTAGTTAGTTATTTTCCAACGTGTGGGGATACGAAAATTGCAACTGCGTTGCTAATCATACTGTTAACGGTCGTCTTTATTCCAGGCAGTAATCATGAAACCACACAAAGACTAGTTACCCATTATCAAGATAGAATGGCTAATCGCATGACCATTGCTAAGCTTCTTAATGAAAAAGCAGCAAAAGGAGATTCAGTTCTTTTGGGTGATTGTGGGATTATACCTTTTTCATTACGCGCAGATCTTCGTGTGATTGATACTCAATGCTTGAATAACAGTGAGTTAACGCAAGAGCCGTATAAGCATAATGTACCCCTATACGCAGACAAACTGAGCACTCAAATCAAACCTAATTGGGTAATAACTAGTTATTTTCCTCTTGAATTGCATGGTGAATATCTGATTGATGTCTTAGCTGAAAAGAATTTTTTCTCAAACTATCAATTAGTTACAGTATTAAAATCAGGATCGGAAAGTAATAAAGATAAAATAGTTGATTATATTTATCGGATATACAAGAGAAAATAAGCGAAGTAGGCAATTAACTTCTCCTAGCAGACAGTTTTGAGCTAGGAGAAGTTACTAAAGGTATTATTCAGTAGGAGTACCAGCAGAACCACCCAACTCAGCTACTGGCTGAGCAGCTTTGGAGTTCTGGAGCAACATAATGGAGTTGGTTAGCAATATGCGTTCTTGAAGTTGTCTATCCAAATACATTTGGTAGTTTATCTCTGCAAGTAGCGTTGCAATTTCTTTTTGAACAGTAACTGATGAAGCGTTATTGAGTTTATCAATCCATTCCTCTTTACCGTTAAAAAGCCTTCTGGTGGCCATATTAAACTCATTTAAGGCTTGGCTGCTCAAAACCTCTGTGTCAACACCAGTGTTCTGTGGCAATCTTTTTGAGAGTATGTAGTACAAGTTCCCAACTCCAACTGAAGTTTGCGCCGCATAAACTCTCAAACTTGTGAAATAGGTGCTAAGTTTTGTTTTAGCCGTCATCTCTTCCGCACTGTAGGTTGGAGTTTTAGGCATAGCAAGGTTGTACACTTTGTCATAATCTTTCAATTTAGGTAGGGCTGTGGGTTCTACTGTACCTGAGGCATAGCGAATAAAGTTAGCTGCCTGTTGAATCTGACTTTGCGCAGTTAATCCTTGATTCTCTTTTTTATCAGGATCTGAGCTAGTGCTTTGGTCATTGCTATTGCCAGAGTACATCATAGGGCCAGTTAGAGAACTACTATTGAGTTGACCGACTAATTGTTGGTTATTTTTACCATCGTAAAAAGTATATGAGTCAGGAATTGGTCCAATAACATTAGTCACGACCTTAGTGTTAACCAAAAGACTACAGTCTTTGTCATAGGACTCATCTTTACCTGTCATACAATAGGAGGAATCAGGGGTTCCTAAAATATTCATCACTGTTTGACTAACAGGGTCTTGTTGGTAGGGAAGTTGATCTATCCCAGGATTCACAGTCATATTAGAGTTGCTGTTAGAGGCATTGCTGTAGTTTTGGTATTTGTATACAGCATTCGCTAAACCATTGAAAAAGGCAGCACCAGGTTTGTCAGTAGGGAGGAATTGCGACATAGCTGCACTGACAGCATCTACGGGAACAGCACCTAGAAAAGTGAATAGCACATAACCTTGTGCCGCTTGAGTAGCTGCTTTGTCAATTAGTGTCGATAAGGGTGCGGCATCTTTACTCGGGTTTTGCTTGAGGTCATAGCCTAAATATCCACCTAAATTTAGAATATACTCAGGTAGATCACCGGAGCCTCCGCTATTCGAGCCTTCTTGATTAGCTACAAGATCTGCAGCGGCTGGAAAAGATACAAAACAAATTAGATTTAACAATGTCAGTCTAGACAGTAATTTCATTATTCATCCCCTTCGAGTGCACGTAAAACTAAATTTAAGCGGTATTGACTAAAAACTCTAGCCAACAATCGTAAGCGTTCAAATACAATATTTCGTTTGAGAAAAAAACCGGCAGGATCATGACTACCTAGACTGGTTTCCTCGGCGTGAATTAAAACTCGAGAAGCACTGCCTGGATGAACAGTATCTATTGCTTGAAGTAAACGTAGACCTCTTCCTGATTTGATATTTCCAACAATACGAATAAATTTTTCTTCTTCAGACAACAAACCCATGTCTATTTTTTCTATATCATCGAGCTCCTTCCCTAATTGTGTCATCGCAGCTTCAAACTCTGGATTTCCGTCAAGAGTCCAGTCTTCAACGCTTTCCATAAAGGTAATAACTCTATAAATCATTGGATCAATGTACTCAAACCAATATTGTGCAGAAGCTTCATGACTGAGATCTGGCATTATTTACTCTTTTTTTACGTTGTTAGAAAGTTGGACGAATCCAATAGATACTACTATAGTATATTATGAGGAACAAAAGTCCATAACTTAGAAAGTAAAAAATTATGAAAAAGAAATCAAGAGTTGTGAAAGTTGCGAGTCGAATTATCAATGTCCGCAAATGGGCGGATTGGGATAGGATGAAGTCCTTTACAGTCTATTTGGGTAGCGGGTTCAAGCGCATGTTCGTACCGGATAAGGGTACCGCGAATGAGTCATTCAAAGAGGCAATGAGTCGTTTAAAACTCAACGATGCCGATTTATTAGTCAAGCAAAAAGCACTCTTCCGTCTAAGCGTCCTTATGGTTATAGTAGCTAGCCTGATATTCGGTTATGCAGGTTATCAATTATTTTATGGATCGATAAAGGCCTTTCTAATTAGCTTAGTGGTCATGTCGATTTCTTTAGTTTTAGCATTTCGGTACCATTTCTGGTACTTTCAAATCAAGCGCCGTAAATTGGGATGTACCTTGGATGAATGGTATAGACAAGGCATTTTGGGGGAAAAAGAATGAATAAATTAACCACCACTATCCTCCTACTGTTTTTTCCTGCGCTAGCTCTAGCCGCAGAAGGTTCTCTTAGTTTTGCCCCCCCTGCTGGTGATTATTCGGTTATTTTCCTCGGAAATTTATTTGGTGTCGTCGACGGTGTTTTACACGGTACTGGCAGCCAAATTATGGGCGTTATGTTTGGGGTATTTAACTCTGCAGTCTTGGCTTTAGGCGGCATGATAATAATGTATACCCTCATGGTCTCCACCATGAACACTGCTCATGAAGGTCAAATGCTAGGCCAAAAATGGTCTTCTATTTGGATTCCAGTTCGCTCCACCTTAGGTATGGCCCTACTTATCCCCAAAGCATCTGGATATTGCTTGATGCAGATTTTTGTTATGTGGGTGGTTGTACAAGGGGTTGGCGCTGCAGACAAAATTTGGGAAGCTGCCTTAAGCTACCTCAACCGTGGGGGCGTTATTATTAAAGCCCAAACTGACCCCACAATAGCACTAACATCCCCCGCTTCAGCAGGTATTCCTGGTGGTGCGATGAACATATTGACTGGTCAAGTCTGTATGATAGGGCTGCAGAACCAATTAGAAAAACAAAGAAAAATCTACAGAGAACAAATGCAAAATTCTAAAAGGCCATCGGGTCCTTGTGCTATAGGTCCTTCAGACGCGATGAAGAAATTCTGCGATACTCCTGTCCCCGATTTTATTGCCTCTGTTAATACGGTTACAGTTCAACAAGGAATAGATAATTCTAACAAAGAATCTAAAGTAATAGCTAATGCGCAAAACAGTGGACCGGGCATCGGCAAAGGATATTCAGTCAAAATGCCGAACTTTACAACGGCCCCATACGATAAACTTAATGGTATTTGTGGTGAAATTACATGGCTACCCATTGCAGATTTGGGCAGTTTCAGCTCTGTTGGTGGGGCTGATCCTACCAGCGGGGTAAATCTAAGTGAAGATGAATTAGACACCACCAAAATGTCTCGTGCTATTGCAATACAACAAATGTACTTGGATCTTTCATTAGTCGCGCAAGTTATGGTTAACAACGATCCAGAGCTAAGAACAACTGGGAACAATACCGCAGCAAAGCCGTTCTCAGAGATTGCCATTCAACAATTTGGTATTCCTCAAATGGTGGATGGAAAGATCTGTAATACGTACAAAGACGGTTGTATGCAATGGGGTGCTGCCCCAACCGATGATGGTAAAACAGGAGGGGTTTTATTTAATGGAACTGAATTCTGGGGTGCCGTCAGCGATTATAACGGGGTAATGCAACCTACGTTGAATTTGAAAAAGCAAGCTAATGAAGCCAAAGGAAACGCATCAGCGCGTAAATTTATCGCATCTGCTCGTTCACAGGGCTGGATTATGGCGGGGGCGTATTTCTTTGACTTAGTTACACTCAATGGCAACGCAGCTGACACAACTGGCCTAATTGATACCGGTACAGGCTTGGATGCGGCTGAGGCCACTCCAAACGCCTCAAAAATAACCTCTTCATTCTTTAAAAATAGTTGTGTAGGTCCGTACGCTGCCTTATGCGAATTCATGGATAAAGACGTCAATGATGCTAAGGCTGTTCAGAGATTGATCGAGGGAAATGGTGGTATTACAGCTCCTAAAATGGAACTTAGTGCGGAACGTAAAATCATTGTAGATAACAAAACTTCTTCAACTGTATACGCCTTTGTTAACAATTCCATGATGATGCAATTACCCGGTCAACCAGGGATTGCGCCACTTAAATTCGCTAATTTGATTCATGTGAATGTTGATCCAACACCTTATCAACTGAAAGAACAAGAGTTTGAATGCGGTAGAATTCGAATTGTGTTCTTCTCTTTCTGCTTAGGAGAGATGTTTGGTAATTTGTTCTATAACGTCATTTTCCTCAATATCTATAATTTCTTGATGGCGGCTTTCCAACAAATTATTAACCAAGCCATTATGGCGTTCTTAATGATTCCTCTGCAGGGTATGGGAGATATTTTCCAAAAAGGGGTCGATGCAATTTCACAGCCTGGTGCTAACCCAATTGTCGCATTAGCTAATATGGGTGTGATGTATATCAACTTCTCTGCTAACTTATGGTTGATGATATTAACCATGTCTGTGACCAGTTCATTGATTCCGGTCTTTGGGGTGTTCATCTTTGCTCTGATGGCCATGGCCATGCCTTTATTGCTGGCTTGGATAGGTATTATGGTGAGCATAGGCTTTACGACAGCCTATTATGTACCGACCTTGCCGTATATGATATTTACTTTCGGTAGTATAGCTTGGCTTATTGCAGTCATAGAGGCCATGGTTGCAGCACCAATTGTTGCCTTAGGGGTAACGCATCCTGAAGGGCATGATGCTTTCGGTAAAGGTGAAGCTGCCATCATGATTTTGATGAACGTATTCTTAAGACCTGCCATGATGATCATTGGTTATATTGCAGCTATCGCCCTGTCTTATGTGGGTGTATGGATTCTTAATGCAGGCTATGACCATGCTATTGGTTTCATTCAAAGTGGTGAACCTAACCCAGGGTCTGTGGGTGCGGATGGTAAACACATTGACTATGCCGGTGGACAAAATTCAAGTGGCGGAACCTTATACGATAAAAGTGAAGATTATCAGATGAATAAAAACTTTAATGCACTCACTGAAAAAGAGAATGGCCCTGGCTCTGGTACAGGCATGTATAAAGAATGGGCTGGTGTCTATGCCTACTTCTTCTCAATTTTAACTTACACTACCATGTATTTGATTATTGTTCAGAAGGCTTTCACTCTGATTTCTGTTCTTCCCGATAAAGTCTTGCGTTGGATAGGTGGAAGTCCAGAGAGCATGGGTCAAGATTCCGCTCAATGGGGTGAAGAAATGAAGAGCGCTAGTAAAGAAGCTGGTGGCAAGACCGCTGACGCTCAAGGTCAAATGAGTAAGCAAATGGGTGGTATTGCTCAACAAGGTGGTGGCGGAGCTAAGTCAGCTGGTAGCAAGGCTGGTGGTGGAGATGGTGGTGTTGATGCCACTGCTGGCGGAGGCGGAGCGAAAGGACTCGCTGAGGGTGCTGCTGAATCAGGTGCATAATTTTATAAGCAGCTGGAGCTACTGCTTTAGCTGCTTAGTCCCAACAGTCTTAATGCATTGAGTTTTGTAAGCTCAGTTCTGCGAAGTGGTGATAGACCTATTTGTTCAAAAAAACTCGATGAAAAACGTAGCCATTCAAACACATTCAGTTGATCTATTTGACCTAAATCCGAACTATAAATGACTCTGGGAACAGTCTCTATCACGGCTCTAAAATCCTCTTGTGATTGATGTCCTAGAATATAGGTTAGCGCAGTTTGTTCTACCCAAACGCAATTATTTTTTGTTAAGTCTATCAGTTCATCTGCTTTAAAATCCATAAGGGGATGGGCTGGTTGACTCAAAAATAATTGCGGCACATCAAACTGGATGCATGCATCAATTAAACTATAAACTTCTTCTCGTGATGCATGGCCAGTTGAAAGTACCATGGGATAATCCTTCGCACATTTCAAAATATCAATGACTTCAGGACGTAATTTTTGCTGAGCATTAAAGAGCGTTTCACCCTGTGTTGCGTGAGGATGGTTAATGGAAAGTTTACGGGTTAATTTGGATTGAAATTTTCTGCCTGTAAGCGTTGGGAAGTGAACCAGCAATTTTGAGGGATTAACCGGTTGATAATCCTTCAGATCCCGCAAAATAACATTAAAATCTATTCCACCAGCAAAAGCATTTAAAACTAAAGAAGCATAAACAGGAAGGCCTTTTTGTTGTGCTTGAGTGGACTGTACGGCTGTAGATCCTAGATGACTTGTTAGTACTACGGCACCTTGTAAAGCTTTGTATTCCTCGCCAGCCTTGTTGTAATCCAAACGCCTCTCATATAGGTCTGGATCCGCATGGTAGTGGATATCAATAAATTGTGTTTCATTAAGTAATTCCACAGTTTGATCCTAATTCTTCCAGGGTTGATCGTAATGAAAATCGAGCCTCGCTTGCTCCAGACTACTTCCAGTTTGAATGGCTCGCACAATGTTTTGCTCTGTTGTTTTAACCTGTTCTGCTTTAATGAGTATCTCGGCGACATGGAATCTTGGCAGAACTAATACACCACAATCGTCCGCAAAAATAATATCTCCTGGATTAATAGTAATGGAATCGATTATTAAAGGCTTTTGTTCACTTGCTTTAAAAATACGATTTTTGCCAGAACGCATATAAATAGCCGTGCAAAAAATAGGGTATTTAGTGTTCTGCAATTTATCCGCATCACGCACGGCACCATACACTACAGTCCCGGCAATCTTTTTTTGCAGTGCCATTGTAGTAAGAATATCACCCCAAGCTGTACAATCTGTACGTCCCTGATTATCAATGAAAATCACCGAATTTTCTGGCACTACATCGATATAATTTGCAGCTTGTTTGAAGTGACTGGGTTTTGTGGCATAGGGTTCAAATTGTACTGTGTAAGCTGGGCCTACTAATTTTCTCCCCGGAGTTAATGGCTTGATTCCTAATATAGCACCCTCTATACCCAAAGCATCCAGAGCATCTGATAGTTCTGAGCTGCTGAATAAATGAAGCTGCTTAATTTGTTCTGGGGTTATTTCAATGCTATTCGGAGTATTCATAGGGAATCCCTTTTGTAAGGCAATAGGCACTTTTTGAGTTAAGCAAAGCTCAATAATCGTAGTTGCCAAATCCTGAGTACTTGCCTTACCACCTAGATCATAGGTAAGAGACTGGCCGCAGTTCAGTGCGTTTTTCACTGCTTTGCGGATGGTATGGGCTTGCTCATAGTAGTCGAAATAATCTAAAAGCATGCTAATTGTTAAAAACATTGCAGACGGGTTAGCCGTGTTTTTTTGCAACCGGGGGCCACTACCATGAACAGGTTCAAAATAGGCTCTATTCAAGCCAATATTCGCACTTGGAGCCACTCCTAAGCCACCCATGACTCCTGCTCCCACATCGGACAATATATCTCCAAACATGTTTTCCGCAACAATCACACCAAAGTCTTCAGGTCTTCTAATTAGCCATAAAGCTAAGGCATCGACATTTAAAATATCAGCTTCAATAGTTGGATAGGATGCTGCAATTCCTTCAAAAATTTCCCGTGCAAAGGCACTGCTTTGCCGCAAGACATTAGGTTTATCTGCAAAACTCACCCGTTTCATATTGTTTTTGCTGGCATAATCAAAGGCGTAGTTAAAAAGTCGCTGCATCCCGTGCAAGGATTGTAATCTCAAGGTGCAACTCAGATCATCCATCGCGACATTTTTCCATCTAGCATTTTGTTCTAATAGAGTCTTGAGTTCTGGGGGTGATGGGTGAAAATCAAAGCCTGCATACAAACCTTCAGTATTTTCCCGAATGATGCAAAAATTGAACGGATTTTCCCGCTCCAGCAAGGAATAGCAAGGCCGAACATTAGCAAAGAGTTCAAGTTGTTGCCTTAATTGTATTATCGGTGATAAATAATCAGGTGAATTTTTTTGTAAGTTGGCCGTTAATTCATTTTTTGCCTCCCGTGCAGGTTTGCTGGTTATCGCACCTAATAACACGGTGTCAGCCTCCTTGATGAGTTGCCAGGTCCTTGCGGGAATTGGCTCACCTTCAGTTTGCCAAAACGACCAACCTATATCGCCAAACTTCAGTTCCACAGGAACATTCAGGGCTTTGAATACTGGGATTGCCGCATCGATTACTTCCTGTCCAATACCATCGCCCGGCAAAACCGCGATTTGTAATAAGTCTTTAGTTTTCACTAGTTAAGAACTCCCTAATTTCTTGCTCACAGAAAGCGGGATTATCTTGTAATACGCGCATGCTAGCTCCAGGTACTTCTATCAAACGACCTATTGCAGAAGTCATTGTATTCTGACGATTAACTAACTCTGATTTTTCACCGATTAAATGCAGATAGGGGATAGTATTTGTTGCTAATAGTTCTCTTGAATCGGTAGCTAAGGCACGACTTAAGCCAAAAATTAAGCGCGCTTTTGCCTGTTCGATGTTATCAATCTCATAGGATTGAGGGGGCGGATTATTGGGTGCAAATACCGGGAGGTAAAGTGTGTGAAGCGCCTCAGGCAATTGATCAGTCTTACAATAATCAATAACTCGAGTCAGCTGTTGTTTTAGACGAGTATCGGCAAAGGCTGGAGTAGAAAACAGCACTAGAGGTTTAGGAGCTTCTTTAAAAAGTGAAAAACAATGTTGGAGGATAACCCCACCAAAGGAAAATCCAAAAAATGCATCGTGGGTGGCAAGATATTGGCAAAGCGTGTTTTGCCAATGGAGGTAATACTCTTCGTTGGATACATCAGCATGGAACATTAGAGGGTCAATACACTCTATGCCGTAATGAGATTGAAGAAATGAGAGACCCTTGATTATGTTTTGCAACTCTGTGGACTGTGCTGTGATAGGACCAATGACTAATATTTTCTTTTTATGCATAGTATTAAGACTTATTTTTTTGGTTAAAAAGCTGGAGATCTGCAGTTGAAAGATCAGAGATACCCCTTACAAACTCATCCATTTCAACAGCCTCATGGCCAATTTGCAATTTTTCTCGTACGTAATTGGCTGCGGTTAAAATATCTCCTAGGGAGTGTTTTTTTAGGTGTAAGGCATGTAAATAAGCAATAAAAAATTCCGTTTTTAAATTACCAATTCCTTTACCCATACCCGCTAAAGAGGCATCTATAAATTGGGCTCCTGCTGTTAATGCCGCAAGGGTATTAGCTTGTGCAAGACCAAGGTTATCATGGGCATGAAAACCAAAAGTAGTCTGGTATTTCTGAGTATATTTTTGATAAATTTGGCTAATTTTTTCAGGGAACATACTGCCATTTGAATCTGCAAAATAAATGATATGGGGCTGGTATTGATTTACTTGCTTAACCACTTGGTCTAGTTCATCTTCAAGGTAATAGGATAAGTGGATGAAGTTGACGGATACCTCTAAATTCAGATTTTTTGCATTCTCAATATGAGGTAATGCTTTATCCAAACCGTTTTTTGCGATACAGAGTCTAAGTAAGGTTATTCCGCAATCTTTCAGTTCTCGCAGATCCTTTAGAGCGATATTCTCAGGATGTGCCATAACCGCAATTTTGGTATTTTTTATTAGTGAGTTGCAGTACTGTAAATAGTCTTTGGCGCAGATCCCGGCTCTGCCTATATTGTCAATGGGGCGAATAGCACCATTACGGTAACCAATTTCAATGTAGTCTAGATTACCCTTATCAAGAGGGGTTAATATATGCTTGAGTTGGTCATCATTAAAGTGAAAGTTGGTTCGGTGGCCTCCATCACGTAAAGAGGCATCTAAAATTTTGATTGCATTCATTGCCTTGACTCCAACTCCTGATTCAAGAAGTATAAACGTAATTCAAACAAAGGGCATTAGATTACACCGCTATTGCATTTAATTGAGAAGTTATTATCGTTCAAGCTATACTAAATTATGAATAAAACCACCGAATGCTATTATAATAGTGCCAATAAACTGTTTCTGCGGATACAGTTGCATTCCTATCTAAGTTTTAGTGTTTTTTTAGCTAAAAACGAGTATTTATTTAATGGATCTCGTCATCCGCTTAATTCTGATTTAGCGAACAGCATAGCTGATGATAAATACCTAATGAAGCAACAATTACTCGAGGCAAATTTACCTATTCCTCGTGGTATCAGTTTATCAAAAAAAGAATTTGCTGCGGGAAAATTAAAGTCAAAGATTAAAAATCTTCATTATCCTCTAGTGGCAAAACCAAGAATTGGAATGCAGGGTACTGATGTTTTATGCAATATAAAAACGATTGAAGTTTTGCAGACGTATCTAGAAGAGAAATTTACAACCTATGAGTTTATATTAATCGAAGAATTCCACGCCAATTTACAGTCCTATCGCGTGCTGATACTGCATAACAAAGTAATAGGGACTGTCTTAAGAATCCCTGCTTCAGTTATTGGTGATGGGCTTCACTCAATTAGTGAACTTATAGATCAAACGAATCTTGAACGGCAAAAAAATGATACCTTGGCCCCCATTCTCTTAGATGAAGAGCTATACTGCCGTCTGGCAGAGTTAGGAATAGATCTCGCTCATGTGCCCAAAAAAGAAGAACGAATTATTTTGGCCTACACCTCCAATGCCAGTAGAGGGGGAACTTATAAATCACTGGGCAAAGAAATCTGCCCTAAAAATGCGAAGCTATTAATTAAAGCCGCCAAAAAACTGAATTTAAATCTAGTTGGAATAGATGTGCAATGTGAAGATCTCACTATTCCTATTGAAGAATCTAGAGGGGTAATCATTGAGACTAATACTAACGTAAGCGTTAGAATTCATGAGCAGCCATTAGAGGGGGATAATAACATGGTGACTATGCAGATTATGCAAAGTTTAATTTGGCGTCACCCCATTGCGTATCTCAATACTTTGTACAATAACCCTCGCACTGCATTTTATTTGCGGGGTGGACTTTTTCTACTTTTTTCTCTTGGTCTTTATCATTTTCTTTAGCTAATTCTTTTGATTCTACCTTCGATCTCTACCGCAAAGGGTTGGGGTAATTTTTTTATGTAATTGACTAAAGTATCGTGATCATTCTCGCCAATTTTAATTAACTTGCTACGCTTCATCACTGAAAAAATACCACCACCGGTGGCCAAGAAATCGGGGGTAGCTATGGTGTAGGTATGCAATTTATTAAGCGGTTTGTCGTGATGCATTATTTTAACAATTCTTTTTCCCACTGGCTTTGAGGGGTCATAGGTGTAGGTTATTCCAGAGATTTGTAACATATTGGAATAAGAGCCCATCCATTGCTGTTCCAATAGTGCATAGATATCTTCGCCGCTGAGGGTAACTGTTAGAATATTATTGGAAAAGGGTAGTACGGAATAGATTTGCCCCCATGAAATGATGCCGGGTCTTAAGTCATCACGTAATCCATGCGGGTTGGTTAGGCCAATTTCTGTATTCATTTCACTTTTGAGAGCATCGGCAATTAGATTACCTATCGTGCATTCACCGTCAGCGTTTTCCTTCCTAGACACTTCATTTTGCAAAGTACCTACATAACTATTAATTTTTGGTGCTACTGTATTTTCAGCAAGACTTACAATTTGTAGCGCTTGTTCATCGGGTACTGTACCAGGCCAGCGATTAGCAAAGGTATTAACAATCCGAGCTGATTTTTGTGCAACTTTACCTGTGGTTGGATCAATTCTGAGTGTTACATCTGCAAAAGAACTACTGTAACTATTGGCTTGTGTAACCAACATGCTTTTGCCATTTTTATTGCTGAGGTAGGCATTGAGAAATTGGTGTGTGTGTCCGCCCATTACTACATCTATGTCATCATCCAAATCCTGAACGATTGCATTAATGCTACCCTCAACTTGTGTGGAGGTTTTAGTATCTCCCTCATAAGGTATCTGGTTGCCACCCTCATGCATGATGACGACAATCGCAGTTGCTCCTTGTTCTTTTACTTCGGGAATATACTGATTAATTGACTCTACTTCATCTAGGAATTCTATCCCTTCAGCATTGGCTGGAAACATCGAATCGGCAGCGTTTTTTAATACAGCACCTATGAAAGCAATCCGAATTCCTTTCACTTTTTTAATAACATACGGTGGAAAAACGGGTTTATGTGTTTTTGCATCAACAATATTAGCTGAAATATAAGGGTAGGAGGCGCCAGGATAATTGGGTAGGGCGATCCAATTATCAGTAGGAGGTTTGTCGGTGCCATAAATTAGATCCAACATAGCCCGTTGGCCTTTATCGAACTCGTGATTTCCTACCGTAGCCACAATATTACATTGGGGATCAAGTCTGTTTGTCTGATTGCAATGGCTGTTACCTAATGTGTTTGTAAATATAATACTGGGCTCATCATGGAGCAAACCGGAGGATGGTGGTGAAGCACCAACTTGATCGCCCATAATGGTAATAAGGGTTTGTTCTTCCAATCCTAGTTGCGCTTGTTTCAAATAAGCAGCAAGTACAGCAGCTCCACCAACCGGTTGATTTTTAAAAAATCGGCCGCTGCTAATTTGACCATGAAAGTCATTAATCCCCAAAATTTTAACAGAAATAAAGGGAGATTTATGAGTGGAATTAGCCTGAGAAGTGAAGATGGACAGCAGAAAAAAAGAGATGTAAATCAGATTATTACGTGTAAATTGCGGCATTATTTATTAAGTCCTTTACTGCTGATAATCTTTTGCTCCAGCAATAATTAACTTATACACTCTCTCACTAATTATGCCTTGCTCAAATTTCTCGCGTGCGTCTTGTGTCATTAATCGACCCTTGGCTCTAACCAACTTTCGTGTAGCAGAAGTGACATCGTTGGGATCACCTTCAAGAAGCGTATCGCGTACTTCTTCATCAAAAACCAGGTACTCACGTAAGGCAACGCGTTTTTCGTCTACAGTCGGCACCAGTTTTTGCCAGATACAAAGTCTAATGGTTTCTAAAATATCGATGGTTCTACCTAATCGTTCCTCACCTGCATAGGAAGTAACTAGTCGACGCATGGTCTCGGCAACACCCGAAGTATGTAGGGTTGTATAAACTGGATGTCCCGTTAGAGCAGCTTCTAAAGCAGCACTAATGGTTTCTGCATCTCGACACTCTCCCACCATGATCAGTCGTGGTTTACGTCGTAGGGCATTTCGCACTCCCGCAGCAAAGCTTGGTAAATGGCGAGGTATTTCAGATTGGCTCACTACCGACGAGATAGTCTCAATTTCATCGTATACGAATTCTATCGGTGATTCGTAGGTTAATACTTTACGGTTAGAATCTTCATTCTCTATCAATTCACGAATGATTGATGCTAGTAGCGTAGATTTGCCCGATCCGGTCGCACCTGTTATAAAAACGATCCCTTCTTGAGGTGCTATTGCTTCGAGCACAGTATCAGGCAAATGCATGGTACTTAATTTGGGTGGGGTGGTTGGAATCGTACGTAAAGTGATTTGTATGGAATCATGTCCTTCCACCAAGCAAGCTGTTGCATTAACCCTGTAGCGGTAACGTACACCACGATTAGGTCTAAACTCGTAGTGTGTATCAATGTCCTTACCGGACAATAATTGTGTAGTGGCGTTGGGGCCATAAATAGCATTAATCAAATCGCCTAATTCGGTATTTGATAAGCGTCTATTGGTGATTTTGAGTAATTTTCCGTAAACCTCTGCATAGATAGGCTCACCGGTTTGAATGGTGATATCCGATGCTTTCAAATGTTCGGTATGCTCCAACATTCTGTCCATAAACATCGGAGAGAATCGAGTTGGTTCATCATCCATTAAATGAATATTACTCATAAAAGTATCAACTTACCGGTGCTATTATGGGTTGCCAAGACTTATTGGTAATAACAATTTTAGTCTGGCTTGCTATTTTTTCCATGGTTTTGAATTGCTCGAGAGCATTTTCATCTTTTGCCACGGCGGCCTTCCATTCATTACTGTTAATATTCAATCCTGGTAGTGCGGTAATACGCAGTACTCTGTCATCAATATGGATTTCATTAGTGTCACCAGTAACGCCCAGATCAGTATTGGATACATAGGGTGGTGATACCATATTCATGGCGAGTAGTTTTCTGTAAAGTATCATTCCGCCAAAGTCTTCTTTGACACGAGCGATACTTTCTTCAAGGATTGTATTGGCTTGATCTATACCATTTTTCCAACCTTTAGTGGTGTAAATACGCCAGATCCTTTTTTCATCTTTTGTTTTGGGTAACAAAGTAAAATTGGGTTTTTCTGGTTTGACATAATCCATCCACAAATACTGGCGCCAAGTCGGTGGAGTAGTAACAAAATGGGCTTGCTTAGCAACTTTATAAGTACGATCAGAAACTCGAATACTCTGCGCATCGGCAAGATTCAAGGTATTTCTACCTTCTAGTAATACAGGAGGTAAAATATTGTGTTCAAGTACTAAAGAATTAAAATCATAAATAGTATCGAGATTTCTTGCTTGTTTCGTCAGCTCTTCATCGATAATTTTTGCACGCCAAGCCAAACCAGATTGAGCACCGATACTTAATGCTGTTTCTTTTAGTGCCATTTCACGAATTTTGCTCATCGCTTGTTTTTTTTGCGCTTTGGCGTTCTTGCTATTAGCCATAGCTTGCAAACCAGCTAGAGAACCAGTGTCAGGCGGTGGAGTTTTTGGTCCGCTACAGGCAGCTAACAGTGCTGCCAATAAGATAGTAATACTAGGAATAAGTTTTGGCATAGCGTAATTCGATAACCTGTGTGTTTGGATAGACGTGAATATAAGCTTTTTTACCAGATTGGTAATCTATATCACGAAGGATTTCAGCTAAACTTTTATCTTTATTTGTCAGACTAATTAAAATTGGGATAGAAGGTGAATTTCCCAAAACACGTAGTTTAAAGTGAGCTGCTTTAGCTATTCGTGCAGTCAGTTCTTCAATTGGACCGGACCAATCAATGGTGGCACGTGCTTGAAGATTATACGCATTAGGTATAGTCAGCGTATTATCTCGGTGGGGCGGTGTAATTACCTTCTCCACCCGAGCCATTTCAAGCATAGAGTCGCTTACCGATACTGCGGCTTCTGCTAGTTTAATCGTCGCATCATCGCTTGGATTATTCATGGGCGGTTTTTTGAACGTTGTTGAACAGCCAACGGTTAGGGCTGATGCTATACACATCATGACAATTTTCTTGATCATTCAATGTTCTTTAGTAATTAGGAGTATTAATTTGATTGAAACAGGAGCCAGCCTCCTTGTCAAGACTTTGTTGAAATGCTCAATATAATTTAATTTCTTTTGTAAATTAGTGGGTTAATATTAGTTGCTCGGTCTTTTTTTGAAACACCACTTACCTTTTTTGCAATAAACCGTAATAGACTTGACCTGCTTTTTTAGCTTTGATTTCTTGCCAATATTCTGTGTTGATCTCTAATGTACTGGCCGATTCATAATAGATCAGACCGCTATCTTTGAGTAAAGAATTTTGCTCAATGAGGTCAAGACATTCTGGAATATAGTTAAGCGCGTAAGGTGGGTCTAGAAAAATAATATCAAATGCTTGTGGTTGTTGTTTTAGATAAAGTAATGAGTCTGCTTTCACGAGTTTTAATTGAGTTGTATCAAATTCTTTAATTATACGACCTAAGTTTGTGCTAGCTGTAAGTGATTGCTCGATAAATACAACTTCCGCCGCGCCTCTAGAAAAAGCTTCAAACCCTAGGGCGCCACTTCCAGCAAAGGCATCCAAACAGCGTGCATTTCTGACGTGATTCATCAACCAATTAAATACCGTTTCACGGACTCTATCTGGTGTTGGTCTGAGACCTTCCACCTCTGGAAATTGGAGTTTTTTGCCCCGGTATAAGCCACCAATAATACGAATAGTCTGTTTCAAGATCTACCTACCGTTACCATCAATAATTTATTTGGATTGATTTGCTCATTAAAGGCATCCTTAATTTCACTTATTGTGACCGCGTTAATTCTTTGCACATAAGTATCTAAAAAATCATCCGGTAAATGGTAGAACGCCATACGCAAAAGCAAGGTTGCAATGGTTTTATTGCTGGATAAAGACAATGGGAAGCTACCGGTTAAATATTGTTTGGCAGCATCCAGTTCATTTTGGTCTGGCCCTTCCTTGATAAAATTACGCAGCACCTCATTGGTCATACCAATGGCTTTGTTTACTTCCTGTTTTTTAGTGGATAAGCTAATAAGAAAAGGTCCTTCACCAGGCATAGGTACAAATTGACTGTCGATGCCATAAGTAAGCCCATGTTTTTCTCGAACTTCAGTTCCAAGGCGTGATACAAGACTACTACCACCTAAAATGTAGTTACCTAATACCAAAGAAAAGTAATGGGGGTTTTGATGGGTAATACCAATTTGGCCGAGTCTTACCATCGTTTGAGATGATGGGAACGGTAAGTGAATAGTATTTGCTTTACTTAAGGGTTTTGCTTTAGGAGTTAAGTCTGCGGCCTTACCGTGTTTAAGAGGGTTGGTAATTTGCTCAGCAATTTGATGCGCACGTTGATTATCAATGGCTCCTACCATGACTAAAACAGCATTCTCTGGAACATAAAATTGTTTGTAAAAATTAATAATTTGGTTTTTTTGTAATAGTTTTACGGTTGCCTCCGTGCCATTCACAGGATGTGCATAGGGATGGTCGCCATACAGGTTGTTAAAAAAGCTAATATTGGCCACATCGTCTGGTGATTCTTGAGCTTGTTCTATAGCCATTAAGAGCTGCTGTTTTTCACGGGTAAACGCTTCATCGCTGAAAGCGGGGTGACCAATGATCTGAGTATAGGTTTTTATCGCTTGATCAAGTGCTTCTTTACTCGTTAGCGTTCTGAGATTAAAAACTACCATGTCTCGACTGGTTTCTGCACCAAATTGAGCACCGTTCTCAGCAAGGGCATCAGCAATTGCTGAGGCATCGAGACCATCGCTGCCTTGGTTGAGTAGGTTGGTTGTGAGGGCGCTAATACCAAATTGCTGACCATCATGAGCCGAACCCGCAGCAAAGGCCATACTTAGATCAAGCATTGGTACTTCCATCGCTTGATAAAAGACAACCGACACCCCATTTTGCGTAGACCACTTTTCTGTTTTAAATGTGTTAGCAAATGCTGTTTGGTTACCAGTAAATAACAAGGCTGTAAATATGACGCTAACTAGTCTCATGGATGAACCTCATTTTGTGCTGTGGGTACTAATTCAGCCTCTGTTCTATTATTATCATTCAAATAAAGTTGCGCAGCTTGTTGGATTTGTGCTGGTGTTAAACTGTTAATAGCGTTCACATAATCTTCTTCTGCATGCCAACCTATACCCACTGTTTCCAGCAAACCTAACTGCATGGCTTGGCCAAAAATGGAGTCTTTTTCGAAGGTCTTTTGTGCGATAATTTGATTTTTAACACGGTGTAATTCCGTTTCGCTCACGAGTACATTCTTTAGAATATCAATCTCAGAAAGAATACTTTTTTGTAAATCCATTATTTGATTATTTTGACTAGGCGCACCATAGATAATAAATTGCGTAGGAAAGCGGGAGTTGAGGTTGTAAAACACATCCGCGCCAGTTGCAACATGGCCACCACGAATAAGATTTTTAGCAAATCGCGAGCCTTCACCCGCATCAAGAATTCCGGCAATAACCTCTAAAGCGTAGGGATGCCAAGCAATTTTTGCAGTATTTAGGCTTGGTACTGAATACCCCATCAGCAACATAGGTAATTTTGCTGGGGCATGGATAAGAATAGACTTCTTCCCCAGTGTAGGTGGTTCTTGTTGTGGCTTACGTACTACCTGTATACCTTTAGGAATGGCACCAAAATATTGATTAGCCAAAGCACGCACTTTTTCTGGATTAACATCCCCTACCACTACTAAGGTTGCGTTATTTGGAGCGTAGTAATTACTGTACCATTTTTGCAAATCGGTAACCTGCATTTGTTTGAGATCGCTCATCCAACCTATAACGGGATGATGGTAAGGTGCGGTCAAATGAGCCGTAGCTAGAAAACGCTCAAAGGCTAAAGCTTGTGGGTTATCATCCGTACGCAGTCGTCGCTCCTCTTGTATAACCTGAATTTCTTTGGCAAATTCGTTGGCATCAAGCAGTAAATTCTTCATACGGTCGGCTTCCAACTCAAAGCAAGTTGCTAAATGAGAAGCATCAATTTTTTCGAAGTAGGCGGTGTAGTCATTATTGGTGAATGCATTTTCCTGTCCACCATGCGCAGCAATGGTTTTAGAAAAAACGCCAGCCGGGAATTTTTTGGTTCCTTTAAACATCATGTGTTCAATAGCATGCGACACACCAGTGATTCCGCCTGGTTCGTCTGCAGAGCCAATATTGTACCAAATCATAGATACTGCAATGGGTGCGCGATGATCTTCTTTAACTAATACCTTTAATCCGTTGTTTAAGATAAACTCTTGGACCTGCCCGAAACTCTGACATGTGACTAACATCAATAAAGTGATGAGTATTTTGTGCACAACGTAACCTTAACCCGAAAAAGGTGATAGAATTTCACATTTATTAGGATTTGTACACTAAATGATTAAATGGTTTAAACGAAATCAAGACGCGCAGCCGCCAGAGTCTGATGAAAATCAATTGGTTAACACAGAACTCCTTAGCGAAACTCTGCCTAAAGAAGAACCGAGCATTTCCGCGCCCCTTCAAGAACCTACGAAAGAGGGTATTTTTGCCCGTTTTAAACGTGGGTTAAGTAAAACCCGCCATCAATTAGGAGATGGCATTGGTCGCTTGCTGCTGGGAAAAAAAGAGATCGATCAGGAACTACTCGAAGAACTTGAAACTCTGTTAATCAGTGCTGACTTAGGCATAGAAACCACTCAAGCCGTTTTAAAGCAATTAACCGAAGCCTTAGAGAGAAAACAACTGTCTGATGGGAATACTATCTATGACTCACTAAAATCCCACCTACAAACTCTGCTGGCCTCCAAAACAGTACCTTTCAATGTGGATACAACAGACGGCCCTTTTGTAATACTCATGGTTGGAGTAAATGGTGCGGGCAAAACAACGACTATTGGCAAATTGGCCAAGCAATTTCAACAACAAGGCAAAAAAGTGATGCTTGCTGCTGGCGATACCTTTAGAGCCGCAGCGGTGGAGCAATTACAAGTTTGGGGGGCGCGCAATGACATCCCTGTCATAGCTCAACACACTGGTGCGGACAGTGCCTCTGTTATCTTTGATGCACTGCAAGCCGCCAAAGCTCGTAAAATAGATGTATTGATTGCAGATACTGCCGGGCGTTTGCATACCCAAAATAATCTGATGGAAGAGTTAAAAAAAGTAAAACGGGTCTTACAAAAACTGGATCCTAAGGCTCCCCATGAAACTATGTTGGTTTTAGACGCCAGTATAGGTCAAAATGCGCTAGTTCAAGCGCGGCAATTCCATGAGGCAGTCCACTTAAACGGTATTACGATGACGAAACTTGATGGCACTGCTAAGGGTGGTATATTATTTGCCATAGCTAATGATTTAGGGATACCATTTCGTTATCTAGGAGTGGGTGAGGGCATAGAAGATTTACGGCCCTTTGATGCAGCGCAATTTGTCGGTGCAATATTCAATGATGATCACATTTGACCAAGTCACTAAGCGTTACCCTGGAGGCTTTGAAGCATTAAGTCAGGTAAATTTTTCGCTTGAAAAAGGAGAAATGGCTTTCTTAACCGGCCATTCGGGAGCAGGAAAGAGCACCTTACTTAAACTCATAGCGTTACTAGAGTGGCCTACTTCAGGGCAATTAACAGTCAATGGACTGAAGTTAAATGCTTTAAAAAAATCCGATGTTGCAGCTCATCGTAGCCAGCTAGGGATTACTTTCCAGTCGCCCAATTTACTCAACGATCGCACAGTTTTCGATAACGTAGCCCTACCTTTGCAAATTCAGGGATATAGACAACCCATGATCGCTAAAAGGGTGCACGCAGCGCTTGATATGGTAGGTTTGCTCAGTAAAGAAAAAATGCTTCCTTTGCATTTGTCTGGCGGAGAACAGCAACGAGTCGGTTTGGCGCGGGCTGTGGTACATAAACCCGCTCTACTCCTCGCGGACGAACCGACCGGAAACTTAGATCCCAGACTATCTGCGGAAATAATGTCGATTTTTGAGCAGTTCAATCAGGTGGGTGTGAGTATTCTTATTGCAACCCATGATCTTGCACTTATTGCTAGTATGAAACACCGTATCGTCATGCTGAAAGGAGGTCGCCTGTGCTAAAGAAATCTAAATCACTGCTAGCTCACCATATGCAGGCAGCCTCTCAGAGCTTGAATGCACTATGCCGCAAACCATTATCAACGATGATGACGGTTATTGTTATTGCAGTGACACTTTCTTTACCAGCTCTTTTTTGGTTATTTACCGATAATCTCAGCCATTTAACGCTAGGTTGGCAGCACGGAGGCCATATCTCCCTTTATGTAAAATTAAACACGAGTGTGGTGGATGAGAAAGAATTGCTACAAAAAATCCGTAAAGTTCCGGGCGTAGGGCATGCTGATTTAAAAAGTGCGGATCAAGGGCTTGTGGAGCTAACAAAGCAAGAGGGTATGCAAGATATTATGCGTTACCTACCTGATAATCCATTACCCTCCGTGATTGAAATTACCCCTTCATTGACTATTGATTCACCTGCTAAATTAGATCTCTTGTCCCGCGATCTTGGTGCTTTGCCGCACATTGAACAAGCCAAAGTAGATATGGAATGGGTTAATCGTTTACATTCGGTCTTCGGCTTCGCTACCAAAGCTGCACACGCGCTGATGGCTCTATTGGCATTAGCTATTATTTTAATAGTCGGAAATACTTTACGACTAGCTATTCATAATCGCCATGAAGAAATTCAAGTCATGAAGCTAATTGGTGCTACAGATAAATTTATAATGCGTCCCTTTTTGTATTCTGGTATTTGGTATGGTCTGGCCGGTGCTGTGGTAGCTGTCTTTTTAGTCAATATATTTATTTTAAGTATAGGCTCAGCAGTGGATAAATTGGCTGTTGTTTATCAAATGCACTATCCGCTATCAAGCTTGTCAATAAGGCAAATCTTGCTGCTGATACTGTTTGCGATTATACTAGGGTGGTTTGGAGCTCGCTTGTCGATAAAACGGCAATTGGCTTCTATAGAACCTTACAAATGATGTATAATTTATTAGGTTTTACCTGTTTTGAAGGATTGGAGGAAGTATAGTATGAGTCATCAGTTGCAACTTGCTGCAATGCATCTGCCAGTAGGTAGTCTTGACGCGTATATTAGTCGAGTGAATCAAATCCCCATGTTAACTCTTGAAGAAGAAATTGCCTATGCAGAGCAGTTTCATAACCAAGGTGACTTAGAGGGTGCGAGACGCTTGGTACTTGCTCATTTACGTTATGTGGTTCGCGTAGCTCGCGGTTATTTAGGTTATGGTCTGCCTTTGAATGATTTAATTCAAGAAGGTAGTGTTGGCCTGATGAAAGCGGTAAAACGCTTTGACCCTAAAATGGGTGTTCGTCTTGTTTCTTTTGCGGTGCATTGGATAAAAGCGGAGATTCATGAGTTTGTTTTACGTAACTGGCGGATTGTTAAAATAGCCACCACCAAAGCACAACGTAAATTATTTTTTAACCTGCGCCAAATGAAAAACCATTTGGGATGGTTCACTAATGAAGAAGTAGAAGCGGTAGCGAAAGAGTTAGGAGTCAGCACTGTTGATGTTCGTGTAATGCAACAGCGCCTCAATGCCATGGACGCTCCTTATGATGCATCAGACTCTGATGATAATGATGATTCTTACAAAGCACCTGAGCGTTATTTATTTAATGCCAATGATGATCCCGCGTTAATGTTGGAAAAAGAAGATACGGGTGATCAAGGGCGCGAGAAACTGTTCCATGCCCTAGAGCAACTGGATGAACGCAGCCAGGATATTCTCCAGCAACGTTGGTTGGCTGAAGAAAAGTTAACCCTACATGAACTTGCTGAGAAATACGGTGTGTCAGCTGAGCGCGTCCGCCAGCTAGAAAAAAACGCCATGAAAAAACTACGCCAATACATAGAAAATTAATGCAGATAAAGTCCCTGTATTAGCGTAGCTTAATACAGGGATGAATTAACAACGAACTACCAAACCAAAGCCCGATACTGCAAAAAACGGGCATCGAAGACTATGTTTAGGGATAGATTATGCATGCTTCAAATTACATTTACCATCAAGGTGAGCAAGAGTTACATGGGTTTTTGGCCTATGACGATAACATTGATACTCCAAGACCCGCAGTGATAGTGGCCCATGATTGGTCAGGTAGAAATGACTTTGCTTGCCAGAAGGCCAGATTACTCGCAGAAATGGGTTATGTGGGCTTCTCCTTAGATATGTATGGCCAAGCACGTCTAGGCGAAAATGATGATGAAAAAATGGCTCTCATGCAACCCATTGCGAATGATCGTGGTATGTTGCGCGATAGAGTACGCGCAGCTTTTGATACGGTCAGTGCTTTGTCAGAAGTAGATAATAACCGAATTGCCATTATTGGCTTTTGCTTTGGCGGACTTTGCGCCCTAGATTTAGCGCGAAGTGGGGCTGATATCAAAGGAGTAATTAGCTTCCACGGCTTACTAAATAAACCAAAGAATTTTAAACAGCACCCCATAAAAGCCAAAGTCCTTGTTCTCCACGGCTATGATGATCCTCTGGTAAAACCTGAAGATGTAAATGCTTTTGCTGCTGAAATGACAGAAGCTCAAGTCGATTGGCAAGTGCAGATGTATGGTCATGTACAGCATTCCTTTACTAATCCCCAAGCGCATGATCTGCAAAAAGGACTTATCTATAATGCACTTGCTGCTGCCCGCTCTTGGCAGTCAATGAAGAATTTTTTACATGAGGTATTTGCTGCCTAAAAGAGGGAATGCATGTTTAAAAAAATTCTGGTAGCCAATCGAGGTGAGATAGCTCTACGCATAGTGCGAGCTTGCAAGGAGCTTTCTATTGCCGCGGTCACCATTCATAGTGAAGCTGATCGTTTCGCTTTACATGTCAAAAGAGCTTCACATTCCCACTGTTTAAGTAAAAATCCCATGGATGCTTATCTTAATGGGCAAAAAATTATTGAATGCGCAAAAGCAGCCGGTTGCGAAGCTATCCATCCCGGTTATGGGTTTTTATCGGAGAATGCTGAATTTGCACTAGCCTGTGAAAAAAACGGGATAGTATTTATCGGTCCTTCTTCGTCTGTAATTGCTACCATGGGATCAAAAATTGCTGCAAGAAAAGCAATGCGTAAAGCAAAAATTCCAACTGTTCCTGGGAGTGATGGTGATTTGCTGTCAGCAGAGGAAGCAGTTAGCTGTGCGGATAGATTGGGCTACCCTGTTTTACTGAAAGCAACTTTTGGTGGCGGCGGTCGTGGAATTAGACTCTGTCATAACGCAGACCAAATTAACCAACAATTTGAACGAGTACAATCTGAAGCCGCGAAGTCTTTTGGTAATGCCAATATCTATATGGAAAAATATATCCATAATCCAAGGCACATTGAAGTGCAAATCTTAGCTGATCATTACGGTACGGTGCTGCATTTATTCGAGCGTGATTGTTCAGTTCAACGACGTCATCAAAAATTAGTGGAGATAGCTCCTTCACTTGGTGTGGATAGTGCAACACGCCAATTGCTTTATGATTATGCCGTCAAAGCGGCTCGTGAAGTAGGTTATACCAATGCAGGGACCGTTGAATTTATTTTAGATGAACAGAATCAACCCTACTTTTTAGAGATGAATACCCGCTTGCAGGTGGAACATCCAGTTACGGAGCAAATTACGGGTATTGATATAGTGCAGGAACAAATTCGTATAGCAGCTGGTGAACCACTTAACCTATCCCAAGAGCAAATTACCTATAATGGTTACGCTATTGAGTTTCGTATTAATGCAGAAGATCCACAAAATGATTTTCTTCCTAGTTTTGGACGCATATCGCGATATTATGCGCCTGGTGGTCCTGGCGTGAGAACAGATAGCGCTATCTACACGGGTTATAGCATTCCACCTGATTACGATTCATTGTGCGCCAAGTTAACAGTGTGGGCTCTTGATTGGCCTTCGGTATTGAGTCGCGCTAACCGCGCCTTAGAGGAGATGCGTCTATTTGGAGTTAAAACTACCATTCCTTATTACTTAGAAATGATCAAATCAGAAGAGTTTAAAAAGGGCTTATTAACTACAGGCTTAGTTGAGGCTCACCCTGAATGGTTAAATTATTCGAATAAATCCCTTCCACAGCACAAAGCAGCTGTTATTGCTGCTGCAGTTGCTTTCTACAGTCAAAATAGTGCAGAGAGCTGAAAGAGTAAGGATTTCAGGGTAGAAGAGGAGATCTACTCTTCTTCGCCACATATTCGGAGGTTATTTGCTTTTGCAAAATCAAGAATGGATTGATAAACCAGCGGGCTCGTTTCTTTGAGTTTAGGATCCAATAACACGCATTGATTCCCTTTACTGTTAACGCTAGGCTGTAACATCGGAGAATAGCTAATTCGGCTGTTCTTAAAGCTGGCCATAGAGCCGCTCATTCTTTCAGCCCAATCGCTAGGACGGAAAGTTTTACCTTGGGGAGTTATCCCTTCGATTACAATAGTTTTATTCGTCGCATCAGCCATATTATTATATATTTTAAACACACTGTGGTAATTATAGCATCATTTGCACAGTTTTGATAGGTGTTATCAAGTTTGTTATGGTAGGATGTACTCTTTTTAAAGTTGCAAGAGGCTCGATAGAGAATGGACAAAGAAACGCATTCTGGTATTTATTTGCTGCCCAATTTACTCACGACGGCAAGTTTATTTGCTGCCTTTTATTCAATGGTGTCCTCAATGAATGGACAATATGAGGCTGCAGTTATCTCCATTTTTATAGGTATGATTGCCGATGGTTTAGATGGTCGTATTGCCCGCTTAACCAACACCCAGTCAGAGTTCGGCGCTCAATATGACAGTCTTTCTGATATGGTAACTTTTGGTGTTGCCCCGTCCTTATTGTTGTATCAGTTAAGTTTGAATCAGTTGGGCAAATTCGGTTGGTTGGTTGCCTTCATGTACACCGCAGCAGTTGCCTTGAGGCTTGCGCGTTTTAATACCCAGATTGAAACAGCTGATAAACGTTTTTTCCAGGGACTTCCTTGCCCACCCGCTGCAGCAGTAATGGCATCATTTGCCTGGTTGTGTTTCCAAAATGATTGGCAGCATTATCCATTTGTAGTGGTTTTAACGGCTGTCTTAGCATTATCTATTGCCGTTTTAATGGTAAGTAATCCTCGTTATTACAGCTTTAAAGAGATTGATTTTAAAGGAAAAGTGCCATTTTTATACGTTTTAGTGATGATTATATTATTTGTCGCTATAGCTGCTAACCCAACGGTTGTCTTATTTGTTGGTTTTAGTATCTATGCTTTGTCGGGACCTGTGTTTACGTTGGTAAGTTTGCGTCGAAGAAGAAAACCAAGGGAAAAAGCGTCTAAGCGTTAGATTACTCGCCTTCACCAAAAAAATTATTAATTAAATCTACTAATGCATCATTCATTGCTGCTTCATCGGGACCTTCGATTTCTAAGGTGATTTCAGTCCCTTTGTTGGCGGCAAGCATCATCACACCCATAATGCTTTTTCCATTAACGGTTTGTGAGTCTTTGATTACATCGATATGGCTTTGAAACTTAGCTGCAGTTGAGACAAATTTCGCGGATGCTCGAGCATGTAACCCTAGTCTATTTATAATTTTGATTTTGGTGTTTATCATAGCGGTACAATGTACCATCATTCGATGATTTCGTATAGGTTCTTATCGGAATTTGCTGGAAATGTTGTAGTGTAGAAATGGTGGACAGTTTGCGTTAGCGCCATTGTCCACCAGCATCAAGCCCCTAAAGCCTTGATTAATAATTATTCTCGATCATCTCGGTGGTCAAGGATTTTCTCTTTGTGTTTAATCAGCTGTCTATTTAGTTTATCTACTAAGAGATCAATAGCCGCGTACATGTCCTCTGACTCAGAGCTAGCATGTAACTCTGCTTTCTTGACGGTTATCGTTGCCTCGGCGATTTGTCTTAATTTTTCTACATCAAAGACTACATGCACAGAGGTAATGTGATCAAAGTGGCGCTCAAGTCTATCGAACTTTTCTTCGGTAAAGGCTCTGAGGGCAGGAGTAACCTCCAAACGATGTCCAGTAATGTTGATTTGCATATGGCTCTCCTTGAGTCTGTTAATTAACTACGTATCATCTTTCTTTCATTTGATGGAGCAATTCCCATAGCTTCGCGGTACTTTGCTACGGTTCTTCTAGCTACTTGTATACCTTGTTCGCCTATTAATAAAGCTATTTTACTGTCACTGAGCGGTTTTTTTCTATTTTCCGAAGAAATAAGCTTCTTAATCACGGCTCTTATAGCGGTAGAAGAGCATTCTCCACCGGTATTGGTATTAACATGGCTTGAGAAAAAATATTTAAGTTCAAATACACCACGTGGTGTGTGCATGAATTTTTGGGTTGTAACTCTAGAAATAGTCGATTCGTGCATGTCTAAGGCTGTGGCGACATCATTAAGTATTAGAGGTTTCATGGCCTCTTCACCATATTCCAAAAAGCCTTTTTGGTATTCTACGATACAAGTTGCCACTTTCAACAAGGTCTCTTGCCTGCTTTGAATGCTTTTAAGGAACCAGCGTGCTTCTTGTAAGTTATTTTTCAAAAACTGATTATCCGCACTATTATCGGCGCGTTGAATAAGGGCGGCATATTGATTGTTAATAGTTAGATGCGGTAGAACATATTGATTTAACTGCACTTTCCAATTATCTTCAATTTTTTTAACGGTGATATCTGGAATAATGTATTCTGTAATGTCTTGATGAATAACATTGCCTGGTTTTGGATCTAATCGTTGTATAATTTGTAAGATTTCATCAACGGTTTTCTCGCTAATTTGATGATTTTTCATGATTTGTCGGTAGTTATGCTGTCCCAATAAATCAATGTCTTGATTGATGATTTTTTTGGCAATATCCAAATGTGTAGTGTCCAGGGGTAATTGCTCTAACTGTACTAAAAGTGTTTCCGCCAGATTAATAGATGCACAACCTACAGGATCAAAATGTTGTAATCGATTTTTAACTGCTTGAATTTCTTCAATATCGAGAGGAAAATCTTCGCTATTTAAACTAGTATGAAGTTCATCTACAGACATAGTCAGAAAGCCATCATCATTAATTGCATCGATAATGGATGTGGCAATAACTCTATCGACATCACTCATCGGTGACAGCTCTAATTGCCAGCGCAAATGGTCTTGTAAATTGGTAGTTGTACAATGAAGGTTATCGAAGTTGTAGTCATTGTCATCAAAATTGGTGCGTTTATTCGCATTATTATAGAGTTGTGACCATTGGAAATCGGCAAATTCATCCGTTTGTTGATGGGTGCTAGGTTCTTCTTTTTCTTCGTTAGGAGTTGCTTCTAGCATGGGATTAGATTCAACAATTAGCTGAATTTCTTGCTGTAAATCAATGGTTGACAGTTGCAAGAGTCTTATAGCTTGCTGTAGTTGTGGAGTAAGCGTGAGATGTTGACCAATACTTAGTTGCATTGACGGCTTCATGCAAATCCTTTTTATTTCACTGCCATTAACTATCAGTTTAAACGATCCGTAAGGATTATCCAGTATTTAAAACCGTTAATTTCGGGTAATTCAGTGATAAAAGTACAATTTTTGAACTAAATGAAGGGGTTATTGCGGGATAAAAAAATAAAATTAAAAATGCATTTAAGAATATATAGCCCCAAAATGTTTGGGGCTTAATTAATTACTTAACTTTTTTCTCTTTGAACGGTACATGCTTACGTACAACTGGGTCATACATACTAAGCTCCATCTTTTCAGGATGGGTTCTAGGATTTTTTGTTGTGGTTTTATAGTATCCAGTTCCTGCAGTGGATTCCATTTTAACTTTTACAGTTACAGCTGCCATGGTTTATCCCCTTAAATTAGACTTTTTCGCCTTTGGCTCTGATTCGCTCAAGAACGACATCTATGCCAAGCTTATCCACATAACGCATGCCTCTTGCACTTAGTTTTAAAGTGACAAAACGATTCTCTTTCTCTACCCAGAAACGGTGTTTCTTGATGTTGGGCAGAAAACGACGCCTTGTTTTATTGTTAGCGTGCGACACTTTGTTGCCAGTCATGGGTCGCTTGCCAGTTACCTGACATACTCTAGACATTGTGTTACTCCAAATAAGTTCGATATTGTTGTCGTCTTTGTAAAATTCTGGGCTTTCGTGGTGCAAAATAGCCGGATGTGAAATACAAGAGCGGTTTTATAACAAAAAAACGCAATAGTTGCAATATTTTTGGGTATTCTACCTGATAAAAACCCTAAGTTCCAATAAATTTAGATATTAGTTCCTGTTGTAGATATATAGTATCTTTAGGTAAAACCAGTATAATCCGCACCTTTGAATTGAGTATTTATAATGCATCGTGCGATTAAAAGCTATGTTATACGTGCTGGTCGTGTAAGTAATAGGCAACAACAAGGCTTAGATAATTGGCTCAAGGACTACCAATTAAACCTGGAAGATTCACCCTGGTCATTAGACAAGACCTTTGGTCGAAGTGCTGATACGGTTGTTGAAATAGGCTTTGGCATGGGTAATTCGTTGCTAACGATGGCGCAGAATAATCCCGAACTCAATTACATTGGTATTGAAGTACATCAAGCAGGTGTAGGGAGTCTGGCTGCTGATTTACATGATCATCAACTTTCCAATGTACGTCTCGTTGCGCATGATGCAGTTGAGGTGCTCCAAACGCAGATCGAAGACAATACACTGGCGGGGATTCAAATATTTTTTCCCGATCCCTGGCATAAGAAACGCCATCATAAAAGACGACTCATACAACCAGCATTTATAGAGCTAGTGGCTAAAAAAATAAAACCTGGCGGTTTTATTCATTGTGCAACTGATTGGCAAGAATATGCTGAACATATATTGCAAGTCTTATCACTCGAACCTGCATTAACGAATCAACAAAAAGAAGGTGGATACTCGCCCAAACCAGCCTCACGCCCATTGACCAAATTTGAGCGCCGTGGCGAACGTTTAGGGCATGGCGTATGGGATTTAGTTTTTATAAAAAAATAATTAATAAGTGTAAGGATATAAAAATATGGATAATATAAAAGAAATTGAGCAAGTAGTAGCCCACAATTTAAATACATTCAAAGCCTATGTGCAGATGAAAGTCGGAATAAATCACAGTTTTTTGGATGAGCAAATAAATGATGATGGCCTGGCGCCTGAAACCGTCTTAAGCCATCTTATCGCAAGCCATCAAGAACCCGGTAACAATCCCGCGCGTGATTTGACTGCACATATAGATTACGTTATTGAAAATACAAGACCAGAAACACTGGGCGAACCCATACATCAAGCGCTCACCTTAGGTAAAATTGAATTAGCACGCCATTTGTTGGAAAGGGATAAAGCTGTACAACTTTTCAACCTTAATCAACGCGATTTTAATGGCCGTACTTTACTATACTTAATCATTGCTGCAAAAAATCAGCAAATTTTACGATTGTTACTCAGTAGGTTATTAAATGTTAATGCCTTAAGCATGGATGAAACTAACACTTTCCCCATTCAACCGCTGCATCAAGCAGTACAATTAGATTTTGCTGCAGGGGTTAGATTGCTCACTGCAAACCGCGCGCAAATTAATACGGTTTATGGTCCGCTTATGGAGACTCCAGTCTTACTTGCGGCACGCTTGGGATCTATTAATGCCTTGGAAGCTTTATTAGAAAGACCTATCCTAGAGTTGCTTATTGAAGCTGAGAATAAGAATACTGATAATTCAGCTGGATATACCGCTATAGAAGAATTGTGTAAACGTATGCAATTAGATTTGAACGCCGATGACGCCTTACGTGGTGTGGCAATGTTACTTTGTCGCGGTGCCGAGCCGCCTCGTGAAGAATCCATGCAGTCATTATTGAGTAGCAATCGCTTGGCTTTATTGAAAGCAGTTGAAGAGTATTTGCAAGATAAACCAGAACTTGTTAAGTCTTTTGTTGCACGTTGCCATGTGAAGGACAGTGCTTTACACAGTATTGTCTATGCTGATCACTCATGGGGCAATTCAATGCGCCATTTATTTGGTTCACCCTGCGAAGCGGCATTCATGGTTGAAAAATTAGTCATGAAAACCCTGACTAAAAACGCAGCATCTCCGAGCACAACTCCTATTGTTTCCAACAGTGCGGCTGAAAACTTGTCTGAACTAAAAGACCCAATTCAACTGTATGCCGCATTTGTGACTCGATATACGGAAGCCTATAATAACCAAAAATTCCCCAACCCATGGAGCACCATGCGCTGGATGATTGCGGAAGGTGTGAGTGATTGGGAAACTGTTGAGCAATATGCACTTAGCCATCCCAATAGCCGTACACGAATTGTCTATGATGAAATGTTCAATCTCTTACCGCCTAAGCAACTTAATGTGGATGACCTTGCAGCTAACCAGCCCTAAGGTCTTAGCTTCCCATCGCAACTTTCCGAGCCGCGACTGTTAGGGAGCGGAGCCCTTAATCCCAATCACAACTCCGTGCATAATCCTACTGCTCCGCTCCTTCACAGTCGCGGCTCGGATAGTAGCGGAAAGGATAGTCGAGGAATGGATAGTTGCGGAATGGATAGTTGCGGATCTGATAGTCGTGGCTCGGATAGATCGCCCTAATTTTAATCATAAGACGCAGTTGCCCTGAGATTGTGGGTGTAGCTACTTGCTTAAACTTCTTATACCCCCTAGAATTCTAGCCTTATTTAAAAATATTAGGAGTAGTAAATGGGTTGGAATGAGCCGGAAAAAGGCAAGGATCCATGGCAGAATAAGAATCAGCCTCCTGATTTGGATGAAGTGTTTAAAAGACTTCAAGAAAAAATTAAGAAGATGTTTGGGGGCACTAATAACAAGCCAGAGTCGACTCCGTCAGGTAATTCCAATAACGGGTTATTAGGTGGATTGGTTGTTCTAGTCGCATTCGTACTTTGGGTTATTTCGGGTATATTCATTGTTGACCCTGCTGAACAAGCTGCAATTTTGCGTTTTGGTAAATACGTTGAAACAGTTGGACCAGGCCCACATTGGATCCCTCGTATAATCTCTTCCAAAATAGTGCTTAACGTTGATCGAGTACTTGATTACTCTTACTCTGCACAGATGTTGACACGTGATGAAAATTTAGTAGCAGTTTCCTTGGCTGTTCAATACCGCATCCAAGATTTGCAACATTATTTATTTAACGTGGCAAATCCAGAAAAAAGTTTACAACAAGCTACCTCAAGTGCTTTGAGGCAGGTTGTTGGTACTACTACTTTAGATCAAATTATTACTGAAGGCAGGGAAGTATGGGGCAATAAAGTACAAGATACTTTAATTAAAACCCTCGGTCTGTATAAAACAGGCATAGTAATAGTAAACGTCTCTCCGCAACCTGCACGCGCTCCTGAAAGTGTCCAAGACGCTTTTGACGATGCCATTAAGGCCCAAGAAGACGAGAAACGATTTAAAGAGCAAGCCTTTGCTTATGCTGCCAAAGTTGTGCCTATTGCTGAAGGTAATGCAAGTCGTATTGAGCAAGAAGCAGAAGCCTTCTCCAAACAAGTGGTTTTACGTGCACAGGGTGAAGTAGCTGAGTTTTTAGCATTATTACCTCAGTACCTAATTGACCCACAGGTGATGTCTGAACGTATGTATTTGGAAACCATGCAAAAGGTGCTTAATAATAGCAGTAAAATTATTGTCGATGGTAAATCAGGAAATTTGATGTACCTTCCCTTAGAAAAACTAATGGGTAATAAGACTATGCGTCCATCGCAAAATCAAGCCCAAAATAATGGTGCGACCGATGACAGCAGCTTGGACAATTCAATCTTAGCTGGACGTGATCTTACAAGACCTGTTTATCGTGATGCGAGGGACTAACAATGAATACTACTAAAACCACTTTAAGTGTCTTGTTCTTTTTACTTTTACTGTTGATGATGACGAGTTTGTTCACAGTTTCAGAAGGACAAAAGGGCATAGTTTTGCGTTTGGGTCGTCTAGTGAATGATTCTGCAACAGGACAGGTAAAAGTACTTTTACCGGGTTTACATATCAAGACCCCATTTATTGAAAACGTGCGTATCTTTGATACACGTATGCAAACGATGGAAATCACATCTACGCGTATTGTGACTAAAGAGAAAAAAGACGTTATGGTTGATTATTATGTTAAATGGCAAATAGCTAACTTAGCACAATATTTTAAATCAACCGGCGGTAGTGAATTCAAGGCAGAAACTTTGCTTGAGCAACAACTAAATACCCTATTACGTGCTCAGTTTGGTAAGCGCACAATTTCCGATGCTGTTTCAGGTGGTCGTGATAATGTGATGGAATTATTACGGACTGCAGCGCAGAAGCAAGCCGGAGAATTAGGTATTAATGTGGTTGATGTGCGTATTAAAGGCATTGAGCTTCCAGCTAATACCAGTAATGCCATTTACCAGCGTATGCGCGCAGATATGCAAAAAATTGCGAACCGACATAGAGCTGATGGTCAAGCTGCTGCAGAACAAATTCAAGCAAAAGCGGATGCAGATGTGACCGTGTTATTGGCTAAAACTAAGAGCAAAGCACAACAAGTACGAGCTGTAGGACAAGCGGAAGCTGCTTCGATTTATGCTCAGGCTTACGGTAAAAATAAGAATTTCTTTGCCTTGTATCGTAGCTTACTGGCCTATGAAGGTAGCTTTACAAGTAAAAAGGATATTTTGGTGCTAGACCAAAGTAGTTCATTTTTTGATTATTTTAAGCAAGCAATGCCAAAAAATAGTGGTGTAGTCGCTAAAAACTAATTATAATGATCGATTTTGCTGAAATCGAGCCGCAGTTTTAATCAGCATTTACAGACTAAGAGTGGATCATGGGTAAGAATGTAGTTGTATTAGGTACACAGTGGGGCGATGAAGGCAAAGGTAAAATTGTTGATTTGCTAACGCAAAATGCACAAGTGGTAGTCCGCTATCAAGGTGGTCATAATGCTGGACATACCTTAAAGATTAATGGGGTTAAGACAGTACTACGTCTGATTCCATCAGGCATGCTCAGACCTCATGTCACTTGTTACATTGCTAATGGCGTGGTTCTTTCACCGCAAGCCTTGCTTACTGAAATTAAGGAGCTTGAGGCCAAGGGAGTCAATGTACGCGACAGACTGCGAATCAGTATGGCCTGTCCATTAATACTTTCTTGCCATGTGGCTTTGGATAAAGCACGCGAAGCGCATATGGGTAACGCTGCGATTGGTACAACTGGTCGTGGTATTGGACCTGCTTATGAAGATAAGATTGCAAGACGCGCCCTAAAAGTGAGTGATTTATTTCACCCACAACGCTTTGCAAAAAAGCTGTCTAGTCTATTGGATTACCATAATTTTATTTTGACTCAATATTTCAAACAACCAGCAGTAGATATGCAGTCCATATTGGATGAAGCTTTAGTCTGGGCTGAAGAACTGCGATCTATGGTTTGCGATGTATCAGCTTGTTTACACGAGCATAGGGAACAGGGGCATCATATTTTATTTGAAGGTGCACAGGGCGTCTATCTCGATATCGATCACGGTACATATCCTTTTGTTACTTCATCGAACACCTGTGTCGGTTCTGTAATTAATGGCGCAGGCTTCGGACCTAAATACTTGGATTATGTTTTAGGTATTACTAAAGCGTATACAACACGAGTTGGTGGTGGACCTTTCCCAACTGAGCTTACTGATGAAGTGGGTAAGCGCATTGCTGAAAGAGGCCAAGAATTTGGTGCAGTGACCGGTAGACCACGTCGTTGTGGTTGGTTTGACGCGGTTCTATTAAAGCGTTCTATTGAGCTTAATAGTATTACTGGCTTGTGCATTACTAAGTTAGACGTATTAGATGGATTGGATGTTTTAAAAATCGCTGTTGCTTATAAAGATCGTGATGGTCAAATATTTACTCGTCCACCACAAGCTGCCGATGACTTTGAAGGTTTAGAACCCGTGTATGAAGAAATGCCAGGCTGGCAGGAGAATACGGCGGATATTAAACGTATGAGTGATTTGCCGGCGAATGCTATTGCTTACCTTAAGCGTATAGAGGATCTTTTAGGTATTCCTATGGATATGTTGTCGACTGGCCCTGAACGCGACTCAACTATTACTCTTCGCGATCCTTTTTCACTATAATTAGGAGTGTTGGGCCCTGAGCCTGACTTATTCCTACTACCGTAGTCATATCGTTACCCGTAAGTATGTCCAAAAATACTAAGGGTAATGATATGGCAACTGCGGGGATGAACTGTAAACACACCCTCGTTTAAAAGCTTATAATTAAAAATTATTCACAATACCTGGTAAGATGTACTAGTTTTTCTCAATGTGATTATTTGGCCTGCTATATTGGTTCGCTTTTTCCTGATATAATAGTTGCTTTTAAATTATGACATGGATTTATCTATGCCACGTAAGCAAATAAAGCCCCAATTACCTCTTCATCAACCTACTGATAAAAGTGCAGTAAGTTCGTTTGATCCTCGTTTACTCGAGTCCGCTATAGAGAAAGTTGAGCAAAAACTACCATTATCAGAAACGGAAGAATTTGAATTATTGAGTTCAGGTATTGCCAGAAGTGAGCATGAAATCGAACTATTAAATCAAGAAGTTATCACATTAACGGAAGAAAGAAATCGCCTCGCCAGACTATTAAACTTTTTTCCCAGTCCAGCAGAGGGCTCAACTCGTTTTAATAACGATAATAGTTTCTCCAAGAAAAATAAATAGCTAACCACCCATACTTTTCAAAATAAAATTAATATATTCCGAGCACAGTTTATGGACTTACGGAAAACAGATGCACATTAACTTAAAGGATATAATTAAGAAATTTCATTGTTGTTTAGATGATTATTAGTTATAAGTCACTTACCTATTTAAATTATCAATGGTTTCATTTTATGCGCAAAAAATCTATTTCTTTTAGCGATCATCTTAAAAAACTATCAAAAAAGGCGCGAGATAGATATGAAAAGGGTAGATACAGTTTTAATGAATTGCCAAAAAGAGTGCAAAGAGACATAAGAAATTTTGCTAACTTATTACCCTATATTCAACTAGATAGAATAACAAACCCACTAAAGTTGGAACACCTGCCTCCAGATGTCATTAGAGAACAAAAAAGTTTTTCACTCTTGAATGCATTAACTGCAGGACACATCAAAGATATTGGAACAAGTACTCCCTTGAAACCCAAAGAAATAAGTGCTTTGGCTACGACATGTAAGCGCATGAATACAATATTCCATACTTCCAGATTAGAAAATATGTTACCCGACTTATTATGGAATGTTGCTGCAGGGGAGCAAGATATAGTAGAAAAGATACTGAGAAAGTTTCCTGGGCTTTTGCTATATCGTGGGCCGGCTACTGACTATCCTGGTAGAGAGTTTACAAAAATCACAGCTTTTGAATTAGCTTACTGGAATACTGATTATAGATATATGTGCAACAAAATGCTTGACTGCATACCTGACAATAAGAAGGGACAACAGATCGCAAAGTCTTTGCTTGGTCAATTAGAAAGAATTGATGAAGTAGGAGTAACTTACACTTTTAACAATAAAAAGATAAACGAGAAACATTATGATTATAATTCTTTGATTAAGGCAATGCAGGACTATAGTAATTTATATCCTGATAATTGTAACTTGATGCAAGATCATTGGTATCAAGTGGTTGGTAAAGCAGAATTTGAAACGGTTGCTCATGTGGCCCAACATATCTGTGATGCTAGCGTGACTTTTGAGAGCTCTCCCAAGTTCGATGCCCCCACTTTTAATAGAACATTAATCTATATTGATTACGCTGAGTACTATGAGACTTGGTGGAATAAGGGTTTTAAAAGAAATCCGGAGGATAAGCTTGGGGTAAACTTTGCGATTAAAAAGGTAGATGGTTGTACTTTTGCTGATAGATCAGGTTTGAATAATTTAAAGATTATGATAGATGCTCTTACCACTTTAAGAGATGTTAGGTTGGAGGTTGATAAACCTTTACTTAAGAGGCGTCTGCAGGTTATGGCAAAACAAGAGTTAGAAGCCAATTCATCAATGACCCCAATATGTTCAAGATGAATTTGAAGCTTACTTCATTCGCCGTACCTGTTGCTGGTTGTCGAGATTAAGTTGAATATGCTCAACCAATTCAGAAACAACTGTCTTTAGCTGATCATCCCAAGAAGCATCACTACAACAACAAATCTGTACCAGCTTCGACATGCCTTCACTTATCGAAGGAACTTGTAAGCGTTCTTTTTGTTTTGCAATGACATCATCGCGAATGATGACGCGTTGCGCTGGATCGGGTTGCATCGCTGCATTTATATTTCGCTCACTCAATCTTGCTCGCCACGCAGCTTCGTCTGCAATATTAAAATAGACAACAACGACATTCTCTTCATCAAATTGCTGAATGAGTTCTTGGCGAAAAGCACTACTTAAGTGAGTGCGATCTAAGATAATGACATCGTCATTACTCTGTTGAATGATTTCTGCAAATTGCTTTTGAGTTGCTTGCACACACCCTGCTTGGTGTAGAGGCGAGAACATATCACTGTAACTCAGCTGCGTTGACTCGTTGCGATTTTTTTCTTGGCAGTAACGAATGGTCAATTCATCAGCATTCGCCGTAATCACACTGATACTATTTTTTGTTAGTTCGGCAACTAAGGCATTCCGCCAAGTTGTTTTACCTGTACAAGATAATCCAGAAGTTAAAATGATGATTTTGGGCATGCAACTGATCTCAATAGGAATTCCTCAAGTTACTGATGGGCAATGATATTGCCGCGGTATTTAGGAGTCAATACTGTCCTTCCTAAAAGCTATTCTCAAAATTCTTTAATTGCTGTTCGAGATTCCACTGCAATTTGGCTTTCTCGTTATCTTTAATAAAGAGTGTGCAAGTTTTAGCATTTAAATCTAAACATTCTTGTCTCAAGCGGGCTTTGTCGGCATCTGCCCACAAACTTTTTCCTGGCACAAAAGCGTAGGTTAAGGTATTTCTATTCATTTGTTTTAGAGTGGGGTAGTCTAAGCCCTGGTCGATAACCGCTGTGACGTATTGAGTGGTTAAATCAGTCCTTAGTATGCCTTCGTCATCGGTAGACAATACAATAGGGACTTGATTACTCAAATAATAATGTAGGGGATGATTGCGGCCAGACACTTGCAGAATTCGCAGGTTGCTGATTAAGTTGATTTCGACCGGCACATGATTTTTTGCCATATTTTGCACCGTCTTTTCGGCATCTTGTTCGTGTGCAATATCTGTTCCGTGGCCAATCCTTGAAGCTTGGGCTACAAAAACAGCATCATGAATGTGATCTTGTAAATTAGAAGGACTGACTATCTCAGAGGTTAGCTCTCCAGCATGTAGAGAGACTTTAACTTGGGGATAGATACTATGTAAATACTGGAAAACTTTCATTTGCTGGGAGTAATCACGCAAAGAAATAATGCCATATTCGGGCTGAACTAAATTGACACCTACCAGAGCACCCTTAGAGCGTGATACTGCCTCAAAAGCATTTAAAGCTTGTGCAAAGAGATTATCTAAGGGTTGTTCTCGTAAGACGTAATACAAGAAGGTAATTTTAACAGAGCAACCAAGATTTTCTGGTTTTGTTTTACAACCCATCTCTTCTTGAGTTTGATCGATAAGATGATCAGCCTCGAATACTGTTGTAGCAATATTTTTTTGGAACTCAGGATTGGCTAATAAGAACTGTCGCTTTTTTTCAAAGGACGATAGCTTGGATAAAGCAGAGCCAAAATTGCGCGAACTGGCATTGTCAGACATATCCAATACTTCTAGATACTGCTCTTGTTGTGTTGCAGCTCTTTGAATAATATCTACCAAAAGTTGTGGTTTATAATCGACAACCAAACTCATATATTTATGGAATCCATTAAAAAAATGATCATGTCCAGACTCTTTACCGGGAACAAAATCACGCATAGACCAGCTATTGACAACAGAGTAGTAAAAATCAGGTTGGTCCATGAGATCTTGGCTTTTTATTCCAGGACAAGGCTCTAAGTTTTTGGTTGCGATAAAACTGGTTTTATCTAAACAATAATTACCGCTATTTGCTAATTTTAATAAGGTTTCAGGATAAGACCCACCGGCTAAATGGTAATGTAATTCCCCACCTTTCGGCATGCCCTTAAAAAAAGCATAGAGACTATTGGGATCACTTTTAATGCTATTAAAATGATTAATCACATTCGCTTGTGTCGTGGTGCATTGCAAAGCAGCAATCAGGAGTAAAGCGAGTTTTCTAGTCAGCATAGTAGTTTTTGGACTTGGGGTAAACTGAGATTATTACACACTCTCCGTTCATTCCCAATAGCTATGAAATTTGATTTCTACTTATTGTGTGTTGCCTCGACTGATCCTCTGTTGCCACTTCGTACCGCGGCCGAAGGTCCGCGGTATCCAGGCGATCTCTGATTAAGATCGTAACTGGATTCCGCGGACCTTCGGCCGCGGAAAGTAGGGACAAAGCGTGGTAAGTAGGGACAAAGCGTGGAACGTAGGTGTTTTGGTCTGATTTGGCAATTTCAAAGTATCTCTACAATAGCACCTTCAATCTCCTCGACCTCAGTGATAGTAGAGGGCAATTGTTCGCTTGCAAATGCAAGGCTTGATTGTGCAGGTATACCTAGCCATTGTGTGTTCTTCGGTAGGCGTTCACCTTTCATTAGTAAAGACAAGCTACCTAAGGTAGAGTTCTCTTCCATTAATGTATTGTAGAGCAAAATGGAGTGTACTCCGACATTACAACCAGCACGTACATTGATAGTCCCCACTTTGAAGACTCTGTCCTCATAGAGATGTGTTTGGATTATTGATTCAGCGTTTAAACAAACATCATCACCAATATTAATCAAATCAAATTCGGAAAAAACAGCGGTATCACAGAAAATTCTTTTGCCCATGTTGCTGCCAAATGCTCTTACTACCCAAGATAAAAACGGGGTGCCAAGAATTTTATTTACTAAAATGGGGACGGCGAAATACCCATAACTGTATTCGATAACATCATTTTTCCAAATGAAGATATTCCAAACGGGTTTGACAAGAGGTTTCAATTTGCCTAGAAGCAACCATTTTAATCCGGCCAAACAACCTACAAGAAGAATAGCGATTCCCATTTCAACGAAAGGTAATATTAGAGCTGCTAATTCCCAGGACTGAGTGGAAAGGACGACGTCAAGTACATACAGCATGTTAAACAGACCAACAAAGGCAAATATGCTTGGAATGAGTATTCGAATAAATTCAATAGTTGCACGAATACAATAAAGTTTTTTGGGTGGATTAATGGTTTCTTGCTCAGAAAATCCAGCGAAGATTTCACGATTGGGTAGGAACACTGCTGGCGAACCGAGCCATGCGCTATTTTCTTTCGCCGCTTTATTTTCAGCGGGGGTAGTCGATAGACAACCTAACAAACCTCCCTCACCGATGGTTTGGTTCATAGGCAGCAAACTAAGATTGCCAACAAATCCTTTTTTTCTCACAATTGCAGGGGCAAAATGTACACTACCGTTGTAATACTTAGGCCATGCAAAACCGACCATACTGGCTGTAAAGCCACCTTCTTCTATCGTAATGAGATCAGGAACGGTGAAAGGTACTTCACCCATTTCTACACCTTTGCCAATTTTTGCTCCCAGTGCCCTGAGAAATTTGGGGTAGTAGATAGTATCGGCTAACACTAAAACATCATAGTTTTCCAACATTTTTATAACTACCCAATGACGTAAATAGTAGAAACTTCGTAGGGGATAAACACCAGGTATAATTTTAGCCATTAACAATTTTTTACAGCAAATAATGCTCAGATAATGCAAACCTAAACAAAGTATTGCCCCAAGTGGTACACCCAAAAATATAGTGATGAAATAATGATTTTTGATATCAAAATAGCTAATTAAAGATAGAGCAGGCAATAAGCAGAGACAATACATTATCATGACAAACATGATGCCAAAATAATGTGCGATCCCAAAGAGTGTGTTATCAATTACGCTCGTTTCTTCCACTGAAGTTTTTTTACGGGTGACATGATCCTCTGGAAATTTAGAGGGTAAGGCGGGGGAGCCTGTATAGCATTGCCCCTGAGGTACTAAGCTATTTTCGATTAGCATTGAGACATCATCAAGCGCTGCGTTATCCTCAATCTGGCTATTCATCCCAACAACAGAGCGCGCACCAAGATAACAGTTGCTCCCAATATCGATACGGCCAATTCGTAACCATCCATCTTCAACGAGATAACCATTTAATCTAGAGTCTGTACCAATTGAGGTGTTGTCTCCAATACTCAATAAATCAGGAGTAAGTGCGAATAAAGTATTGATATGGCAATTTTTGCCGATTTTTGCACCGAGCATGCGAAAATATAAATTAATAAGAGGCGATCCCACTAAATATTTTGCCATATAGACATTATTAATTAAGCGTTGTACTAACCACCAGCGAAAGTAATACCATCCCCATAAGGGGTAAACACCGGGCTTAATTCGACCGATGAGTAGCCATTTGAGTGCAACTGTACACAGTAAATAGATCAAGGGCATAGAAAAAAAGAGGGTCAAAAATCCAATTTGTAATTCTAAAGATACAACTGAGTATTCTGCTGTGAGCCAATTGTAACAGAGGATAGTTGCCAGTAATTGCCATGACTCAAGCGCGAATTGAAAAGTAATTCCAAAAAATTGTCCCACACTGCAAAGCAAGTATTTCCATTGGGGAACACGGTATTTTTCGCGAGTAGGTTGTTGTTTTTCAGTAGTAGATTCAGCCGCAATTTTTGCAAATTTTTGTGCCAACTGACTAATAGTAGGGTTTTTATACAAATCCAAAATAGAAACATTTTTCATTGTGTGGATTTTACGTAAATTAGAGACAATTTTCGCGGCATGCAATGAATGTCCGCCTAGCTCGTAGAAAAAATCGGCATCTGTAGAAATACGTGTAGTTCCTAGGCAATTTTCCCATACAAAGGCGATATCTTTTTCTAATTCAGTAGTCGGTGCTTTGTAGGCGGTTTTGGTTTGTGTTTGAGTCGGTTTGGGTAATGCTTTTCTGTTCACTTTTCCGCTGGATAAGAGTGGGAATGCTTCAATAATTTCAATCACCGCAGGAACCATATAATCAGGTAAACTGGTGCGTAAAAATTTCTTGAATACCTCTAAGTCAAAGTGTTTGTTTTTGTTCAGCAGTAGATAAGCAACAATACAGGGCTGATCTAGGGTCTGAAGTGATACTACTGCCTGACCTATACCAGGATAATTCATAATGACTGTTTCTATTTCATTCAACTCAATACGAAAACCTCTGAGCTTTATTTGATCATCAATCCGTCCAGCAAACCTTAAATTACCCTGGGAGTCTTTGGAAACTAAATCACCAGTGCGATATAACCGCTGCGTTACATTTTTGGGATTATGAATGAATTTTTCAGCCGTATTTTCAGGTCTATTAACATACCCTCGAGCTAAGGCTAATCCCCCGATACAGAGCTCGCCTTCTTGGCCATCATCGACTTCTTCTAAATGCTCATTAAGAATCACTACATCGTAGCCTGGAAGTGCTTGTCCAATAGTCACTTCTTTATCTGAATGACAGTCCGCATAGGTCGCAATGACGGTGGCTTCTGTTGGGCCATAAGTATTAATTATTCTTAAACCTGGTCTACTCCAACGTTTAACCAAACTGGGGGGACAGGTTTCTCCGCCTACAATAATTAGGCGTAATGTAGGCAGGTTTCCCTCTAGAGTAGTCAGTAGGGTGGGGACTGTGGATAGTACTGTGATCTGGTGGTGATCTAAAAAGGGAATGAGATCTAGGCCTGAACGTATTTCTTTTGAGGTACATGCAACCAGTGTTGCTCCGTTTGCAAAGGCCATCCATATTTCTTCTAAAGAGGCGTCAAAAGCTAATGAAAATCCCTGATAAATTCTATCTTCAGAACTAATGTTATAAAGTGTGCTTGCTACGCTTACGTAGTGACAAATACTCTTGTGCGGTATCTCAACTCCCTTAGGTTTGCCAGTCGAACCTGAGGTATAGATGATGTAACTTAAGTTCTCATCGTCTTGATCGTTTTCTGGTGAACGTATTCGCTGGGTGGGGAAGGTAGATAATTCACTGACTATTGTGTCCAACAAAATAGTTTTGGGCCAGTTTATAGACCTCTGTGATTGTTGGTTAGTTGTAGTTACAATGGCATCAAAAGGTAAATCCGATAGAATGGCATTCACGCGTTCATCGGGATAATCAATTTCAATTGGAACATAAGTAGCCCCAACTTTTAATACCGATAAAATGGATAAATAACAGTCAACTGAGCGGTCTAGTAGGAGAGCAACAATGCTCCCTCTGGTGATGTTGTTTTGTAATAAATAATGAGAAAATTGGTTGGCCCTAAATTCCAATTCTTGGTATGAAATAAAGGCATTATCACAAACTAAAGCAATATTATTAGGGAAGTTATCAACTGATTGCTCAAAAAAATGATGCAGCTGCCTGCAATTTGCTTCAGCCAAAGAACGCATACCAGATAACTCCTAACGAGATAATAATGTGACTTACTTTCAAGATGTGCTGCAGTTGATAACTATATTACATATGCTAAGTATAGTAAAAACATATCAACTATTAAACAAAAGACCCATTTAAAAATTTGTTCTGTATTTATTGAATTTATAGGTTATTCATAGCACACTATTTTTTCCACCCCTGAACCAAAGACCAGAATGCGCCATTTACTAACTAAGTTGTGTTTTCTAACTATAGCTTTGTTGCAATTAACGCCACTTTCCGCTAAACAAGCAGATTCGCAGACAGCTATTCATGTAGGAGTATATGCGCCATTTTCCAATGAAAAGGCTTTCATCGGAAGAAGTATTTTAGGAAATCTGGAGAGTGCGCGGGATGAGTTGCAAAACTCTGGAATACAGTATTCTTTTTATACTTTGGATAAACTACCAGCAAGCGCTGACGAGTCTACTACTTTGCAGAAATTTATCAATACTCATCAGATTAAAATTATATTAACTGAGGGAGAGGAGAGTGGTAAATTAGTAGCGCCTTTGGCAAAGAAGTATAATATCATTCATTTTAACTTAGCCAGTAATGAAAGTGTGGCAGATGGTCAAAACAATTTTGTGGCATCAAATCCTGCTTTTGAAAAGGCTTTAGCAGAAGTGATTGAGATTAAAAAAAATCAGGCACTAAATGCTAGAAGTAATACTCGACAATACATACAACATGTTTTTAATAACTTTCAGGCAAACTCACCAGTCATACCCGTATTCCATCTTTTTAATCAGAGCTTAATGCTGGCCTTAAAAACAAATCCTCAATTTAAAACCGATGCGGTGTCTGAACAGATTCAAGTTTTAGCCACTGCTGAAAAAAACAACTCAGCCAAGACCTCTGGCTGAGTTAAGGAGATGATTCTTTGTTAGCGGTTAGCTAGGGCTAAGCCTTCTAAAACGGTTAATGCTGCGTAGAGTTGATAGTCATCGTGAATTAAGTCCTCTGCGGGCACAGTATTTTTTGCCCCGGTACTATCCACATTGTTTTTGTTGATAATATGCCCACTCAAATCAGCTTCGCTAAAACCAGCTGCATCCACTTTTTTGCCAGTGGTTTTGGGCACATCAACTTCTTCTACTAAGATATCTGGAACTATACCTTTAGCTTGGATAGATGTACCTGATGGAGTGTAGTACAGGGCAGTTGTTAGTTTGATCCCAGTTTTGCCATCAAGTGGTAACACAGTTTGCACAGAGCCTTTACCAAAACTTTTAGTTCCAAGAATAATGGCGCGTTTATTATCTTTTAAAGCACCTGCAACAATTTCTGAAGCAGAAGCAGAACCATTATTAATCAAAACTACTAGAGGCGCATTGTCTAACACATCCCCAGGGTTTGCCATGGCAGTAAATTTGGATCCTGGTAATCGGCCTTCAGTGTAGACGATCATTTCTTGTTTACCGGATTTATCGCTACTGAGAAAGGCATCAGAAACTTGGATAGCAGTATCTAGTAAACCGCCTGGATTGTTTCTAAGATCCAAAACCAAGCCTTTTAGCTTACCGCCAGATTGTTGTTTTAGTTGTTCGATTGCTTGCAGCATATCTTTGCCAGTTTGAGCTTGGAATTGAGTCAGGCGTATATAGCCGTAGCCATCACTAAGCATTTTGCTTTTCACACTTTTAATAAGTATCACTTCACGAATTAAATTAAATGTCAGTGGCTTGCTTTCGCCCTTGCGAAGTACAGTAAGTTCAATAGTGGATCCTGCTTTACCACGCATCATATTAACTGCATCTTTAAGACTTAGACCTTGTACAGACTGATTTCCGAGTTTAATAATATAGTCGCCAGATTTAATACCCACCTTGAATGCAGGTGTATCTACCAAAGGAGTGATTACTTTTACAACTCCTTCCTCCATAGTAACTTCTATACCTAAACCACCAAACTCGCCACTGGTAGAGGTTTGTAAATCTCTGAATTCCTCGGCATCTAAGTAACTGGAGTGAGGATCAAGTCCTGACAACATGCCACGAATAGCATTATCGAATAGTTCTTTATCATCTATTGGTTTGACATAATATTTTTTTATCTCCCCAATCGCATTAGAAAAACGTTGGACGTCTTCTAAAGGAATACTTTTTGGAGTAGTAGATGAAGAATTATTAGTAACTGCGTCATCCGCTGCGAAAGCAGAAAGAGGCAACATAAGAGTCAGCCCTAACGATAAAACCAAAGCATTGGAAAGCATTTTCTTAATAACCATAGCGATCTCCTAGGATGCAAGGCCATAAAACAGCCACCTGCTTTATTGTTTTAATAATTATTTAAATGCAATTTGGATGCCAGGCCTGAAAAATTAACTTAACCAAGCAAGAGGAGGTACTGCCTTTCCTCTTTGTCTTATCTCAAAGTATAGACCGTTTTGTTTGATTCCACCGCTGTGGCCAACGCTTGCCACTTGCTCGTTTTGGTTTACTGATTCGCCTTTTCGTTTAAAAAGGGATTGGTTGTGGGCGTACAAAGTCATGAATCCCTGGCCGTGGTCAATGATCAAAAGAAGACCATATCCTTTTAACCAGTCACTAAATACTACTTTTCCAGGGTAAACGGCAGTCACCGCGGTACCCTCATCGGCAAAAAATGTCACACCTTGATTCATTTGCCGTAAGGACCTGTGTGCAGTTTGTACCGGAAGCGGCAATTTATTGCGCATTTTCAGGAATGGTTTGCTTGTTTGAACGACACTTTGTTGAAATAAAGATTTCAATAGGAGCGAAAGATTTTCTTTATTTTTTTGCGCGTCTTTTAGGGTTTGTTCGTTGGTTTGGATTTCATTACTCAAGTGGCTAATTAATTGAGTGTGATAATTTTTGTGCGCACTGAGGAGTTGTTGATTCTTAGTCAGTTGATTTTTTAAGATCTGGTTTTTAGTTAATTCATCGTTGAGTATCACTTTGTTTTCATTGATTTTTTTTTGAGTTTCATCAATTGTGCTTATTAATTGCTCTCTAGATTTAACCATGTATTGGTAGTAGGTCAGTATGCGGCTAATCTTGTCCGGTGTTTCTTGATTTAGTATCCATTTAAGGGGTTGATACTCTCCCATTTGATAACGCGCACGAACATGACTGGCTAACAATGCTTGTTGCGTAACTAGTTCTTTGCTAAGAGCTGTAGTCTTGATTTGTAGCGCGGCAATTTTCCGTTCTTTCGTAGTGATGGTATTTTGAATTGTGCGTAATTTGCTCACACCACTTCCAATTTGTTTTTCGGTATTCGCCAACTCAGAATTTAACACACCCCTTTTATCATTTGCAGAGCTTAATTTATGTTGCAGAGTACTTATTTGTTCATTCAATTGTTTAAGTTTACTCTGCGTTTGGATCACTGGTGAAGAAGCATTGTTTGCGTATGAGCTGATATTGCACATGAATAATGTGGTTACGAGCAAACATTGCGAACTCCAGTTTATTTTAGGCATTATTTTTTTCCATCAACACAGTTCCGGTCATTTCTTGCGGTATTTCTAAATTCAAGATGCTGAGTAGAGTAGGAGCTATATCCATTAAACTACCTTCTTGTTTAGCAAAATGCCAACCTCTCCCGACAAAAACCAAAGGTACAGGCTCTACAGTATGTGCCGTATGCGGCTGATGAGTTGTTTCATCAAACATTTCCTCGGCATTGCCGTGATCAGCAGTAATCAGCATAGATCCATTTTCTTCAGCCAGTGCTTTACCTACTCGTTGCATACATTGATCAAGACACTCTATGGCTTTGACTGTCGCTGCAAAATTACCACTGTGACCGACCATATCAGCATTCGCATAGTTACAGATAATGACGTCAAACTGACGTTGCTTGATGGCAACTACCAGTGCGTCGGTCAACTCCGGCGCGCTCATTTCAGGTTGTAAGTCATAGGTTGCGATTTTAGGTGAGGGAATAAGAATCCTCTCCTCATTGATAAAAATCTTTTCACTACCACCATTGAAGAAAAAAGTAACATGGGCGTATTTTTCAGTTTCTGCGATACGAAGTTGACTAAGGTTGTGTGCGGCAATGACTTCACCAAAAGTATTATTTAGAGGGATTGGAGGGTATGCTTTTGTCGTTGGAAGGTTTTCATCATATTCGGTTAAGGTTACAAATTGGGATAGCTTAGGTTGTACCTTGCGTTGAAAACCGTTAAACAAGGGGTCAACGAAGGCTGCAGTTAATTGTCTAGCCCTATCAGCACGAAAATTGAAGAACAGAATGGCGTCGCCGTTTTTTATAGGAGAGGCCTCACCAATTAAACAAGGTGGGATAAATTCATCGGAAATGTTTTCTTTGTAGAATCCGTTGATCGCAGTTTCTGCATCATTAAAATGGTGGGCGCACTCAGCCTGGGTTAACATATCATAAACTGGCTCAAGTCTCTCCCAGCGCTTGTCTCTATCCATTGCGTAATAGCGACCACAAATTGAGCTAATGGTTGCGACAGGGTTTGTTTGCAACACCTGCTCTAGTTTTCTAATACTGGCGATGGCACTTTGTGGAGGTGTATCTCTTCCATCAAGAAAAAGATGTAAATGTACCGCGTTAAAATTGTGGTTCGCTAAAAACGAAAGCAGTGCAAATAAATGGTCTTCATGACTGTGAACACCGCCAGGAGATAACAATCCCATGATATGCAGCGAATTATGGGATTCTTTTAGTGTACTGACTACTTCATTAAATGCAGGATTGGCGGCAAACTCGCCAGCTTCGATGGCTTCATTAATCCGCGTAAAATCTTGTTGTATCCTTCTTCCTGAACCAATGTGCATGTGGCCAACTTCGGAGTTACCCATTTGCCCTGCTGGTAGACCAACAGGCAGGCCTGATGCGTTAAGCAGGATATGCGGGCAAGTTTGCCACCATGCGTCCCACTGAGGTGTGTGCGCTTGTGCAATGGCATTGTACTTTGCGTTTTCGTTAAAGCCCCAGCCATCGAGAATCATTAGCACCAGGGGGGCGTTTTTTGACATGCAATACTCCAGAGCTTATCTACTTGATTAATCCATTATACTCAGGGAAGTACAGCAGGTATAGTTTAGGAATAATAAAGCTTAAGTTTTTAGTCTAAAGCAGGTAGACTACTCAGCATTTTGTACGCTAGGAAGAATCAGTTTGGACCAAAAATTACCTCAACACATAGCTATAGTAATGGATGGAAACGGACGTTGGGCAGAGAGTCGTGGCTTAGCTCGCATAGAAGGGCACAAGGTTGGTGTTGATACTGTTAAGCAAACTGTTAAATCTTGCCTGAAACATAACATTGGCTGCCTTAGCTTATTTGCTTTTAGTTCTGAAAATTGGTCAAGACCCATAGAAGAAGTGAATTTTTTAATGGAACTTTTTCTGCAGGCCTTACAAAAAGAAATTGCTGAGCTCAATGAAAATGGCGTTCGTATGCGCTTCACAGGGGATAGGGCGCCATTAGCTCCCGCACTACAGCAACAAATGCTGGATGCTGAAAATATGACCCGTGACAATGAAAAACTCATTCTAAATGTGGTTGTCAATTACGGTGGAAAATGGGATGTACTTACCGCCGCTAAGCAATTAGCTGGCGCTGTATTAGCTGGTGAAATTGAACTTGAGTCTATTGATGAGGCTCATTTTGCGCAATACCTTGCGACGGATGGCTTAGCAGAACCCGATTTGTTAATTCGAACAAGTGGTGAACTGCGCATTAGTAATTTTTATTTATGGCAATTGGCTTACACTGAGCTTTATTTTACAGATGTGCATTGGCCAGATTTTAATGAAAAAGAATTTGCGCTCGCTCTGGCTTCTTTTAGCAAAAGAAAAAGACGCTATGGCCAGGTCTGCGCTATTACTTAAGGATAATACTATGTTTATGCAGCGATTAATCACCTCTTTAATTTTAATTCCTATAGTATTACTAACCATTTTTTATGCTCCAGCCTGGGTTCTCGGCGGTCTAGTACTTTTAGTAGTATTAGTAGCTGCTACCGAGTGTTGGCAATTAATCCCCACTGAGTATCCACTTGCTCGGATTGGCTTTGTTGTTGCTTTATTTTTGTGCTTAGGATTATGCTACATGGTCTTTCCATACTGGCAAACCTGGGGTTTAATACTTTGGTTATTTATTTACGTGGCGATTTGTACTTTTCCAAGTTCTCAACGGTATTGGGGCCATCCTGGGATTGTCGCAACTCTTTGTTTGATCGTAATCCCTCTTTTTGTTCTGAGTTTGGTGCAAATTTATTATATGCCTCAAGGTAAAAGTCTACTGGTTTACTTGCTTTTTTTAATATGGGCTGCGGATGTAGGTGCCTATTTAGCAGGGAAACAATGGGGAAAACATAAATTGATTCCACAGGTAAGTCCCGGAAAGTCTTGGGAGGGTATTGCCGGAGGTTTTAGTTTAGCTCTCTTAGTTGCATTTATCGGTTATGTTTATTACACACCCTATTCCGCTGTTATTTGGTTTGGAATAGCTATGGTCACAGTGGTGGTTTCAATTTTTGGTGATTTATTTGTCAGTATACTTAAACGCCGCTGCCATTTAAAAGATACAGGGGCAATTATTCCAGGACATGGGGGCATCTTAGATCGTTTAGACAGTTTAATTGCTGCACTCCCGGTATTTTATTTCGGATTGACTTATATACCCTTAGGCGTTTAGTCTTTAAGCGGTTTACTTCTTTGGATAGCGGCATGACATCAACTTTCTTGTATTTTGTATTAGCCTTATTGTTGCTGGTAATTGTGCATGAATACGGTCATTTTCAGGTGGCTCGTTGGTGCGGGGTTAAAGTGCTTCGCTTCTCATTTGGGTTTGGTAAAGTCCTTGCGCGATGGACTGATAAAAAAGGAACTGAATATGCTTGGTCCCTTATCCCACTCGGCGGTTACGTCAAAATGCTTGACGAATCCGAAGATGAAGTTCCTGAGAACGAGAAACACCTGGCTTTTAATAATCAATCCATTAAGGTACGCACTGCCATTGTTTTAGCTGGCCCCCTATTTAATTTCCTTTTTGCTTTCGTAGCCTTGTGGCTGGTCTTGATTATTGGCCGCTATTCTTTAGCCCCCATGATCGACTCGGTAGCACCAGGTAGCATTGCAGCACAAGCAGGTTTAACGTCAAAACAAGAAATAATTGCACTCGACGGGACTGAAATTAATAGTTGGAATGATTTTCACTTTGCGATAATGCCCTATATTGGCTCAGAGGGAACCGTAAATTTAACAATCAGGTCCATTACCGATAATAAGGTGAAGCAAATAAGTTTACCGCTGTCGCAGTGGAAACTAAATTCCAAAAAACCTGATCCATTGAAAAGTTTAGGTATTGAGCCCTATATTCCTATTATCCCACCCGTAATAGGAGTGGTGTCGGCAGATTCTCCAGCCGAAAAAGCAGGAATAAAAGTTCATGATGAAATAGTGAGCATTAATGGTAAAGCCTTTAATGATTGGCTATTTTTGGTCGACTTTATGCGGGAGCATCCAAATACCCAAATCACCATCGGTTTAAAAAGAAAAGGAAAGATCATCAATATAGCGATGATGACAGGTAGTAAAATGAACGACGGTAAAGTAGAGGGATTTGTGGGTTTGGGACCGCAAAAGCCTGATTGGCCGGCGCATTTGTTGCGTTTAGAGCGCGAAGGTTACATCCCAGCATTGGGTACAGCCTTGAAGCAAACAGTAAATCTGGCTTCTACAACTTTGACTTTAATGGGTAGATTAGTTACTGGAAGATTGCCTTTAGAGAATATTAGTGGACCTGTAGGTATTGCTCAGGGCGCCGGAGAATCTGGCCGTAGTGGTATTGTAAGCTATCTGTTTTTCCTAGCTTTAGTCAGTATAAGTTTGGGCGTATTAAATTTATTACCAATACCTATGCTAGATGGAGGACATTTGTTGTATTATGTCATCGAAGCTATCAGAGGCAAGCCCTTATCGGAACGTTCTAAAACGATTGGGGTCTATTGTGGTATAGTCCTTTTACTTGCTTTAATGTGTGTTGCCATAACCAATGATATTTCGCGTTTAGTGGGATAGTTTGACATGACAAGTCTGCACCTCAGCAGACGAATAGCAATCTCGGAGCTTGACAGCAGTTTCTACTTCCGATAAAAGGGTTTCAATTTTTTTGCGTGACTGAGTTGATTGTAAATTCAGAAATGCACGTAGTACTGGACGTATAATAATAATGAAAAAAATCAGTAATCAATTAGTGTTAGGTGTGTGTTGTTCCACTCTTATAGCGTTGTCTACCCAATCAATGGCTGCAGACGGCTTTGTGGTTCGAGGGATCAAGGTAACTGGCTTACAACGAGTCTCTACAGGAACAGTATTAAACTATATCCCCGTTCAAATAGGCGAGGAAATTGGCCCAAACTCAACCCCACAAATTATCCGTACTTTGTATGAGACTGGTTTTTTTCAGTCTGTTTCTTTAGAGAGACAGGGTAATATTTTGGTTGTTAACGTGGTAGAGCGAGCCACGATAGGCTCCATTACTGTTGTTGGGAATAAAGAAATTCCTAGTGATAAAATGAAATTATTTCTTAAAGAAATGGGCTTAGTGAAGGGGCGTGTTTTTCAAAAATCCTCTCTTGAACGTTTGGAAAAAGAATTAAAACAAGCTTACACGGGTAGGGGCAAATACAACTCTCGCATCGATACAAAAATTTCTCAACTTACGGACAACCGAGTTGCCATTACCATCACGGTATCTGAAGGCCGTGTTTCTCGTATTAAAGAGATTAAAATTATTGGTAACCATGATTACGGTAGCAATGAGTTGATACCCGAGTTTGCTCTAAGTACAAGTAATCTATTCACTTATTTTACCAAAAAAGATCAATACTCCAAAGCGGGTATGGATGCTTCATTAGAGGCACTTCGGTCCTTCTATTTGGACCGTGGCTATCTGAAATTCCAAGTGGTTTCATCACAGGTATTGCTATCTCCAGATCGAAAAGATGTCTACATTAATATCCATGTTGAAGAAGGCCCACAGTACCGTTTTGAAGGTTATGCCTTAGTAGGTAAAACAGTTATAGCAAAAGAAAAACTGGCTCCTTTAGTGCAAGTCAAAAAGGGCGACGTCTTTTCCCGTAAAAAAGTGACGGAAACTATTTCCTCTATTGGTTTAGCTTTAGGTGATATCGGTTTCGGTTTCCCGGCAATTAATGCGGAACCTCGCATTGATGAAGAACATCAGACAGTGTTCATTAATTTTGTTATTGAACCAGGTCGCCATGTTTATGTACGTCGTATTAAATTCCATGGTAATACCAAAACTGGTGATTACGTATTAAGAAGTGTGATTCGTCAGCATGAAGGTGGCTTATTATCACTGCATAACATTAAAGAGTCTGAGCGTCAGTTACGTGTTCTTGGTTATTTGAAGAATGTGGATATTAAAACTACGCCGGTACCCTCGACTAATAACCAAGTTGACTTAGATGTACAAGTTGAAGAAGCGCCTTCGGCTGAAGCCAGTGCTTCTATTGGATATGGTACAAACGGTTATCAGTTTAATACCGCTGTCAATCAACACAACTTCTTGGGCACAGGCCGCTCAATGGGCGCAGCCTTTAATGCTAGTAAGTGGGGACAGAATTATTCAATCAATTATTACAACCCTTTCTACACCAATACAGGAATAGGCCGCGGAGCAAGTGTTTACTTCTCCCGAGTTGATCCTACCAACCTAAACGTCAGTACCTATAGTTCTAACCGTTATGGCGGGGATATCAATTATAACTTCCCACTGGGTGATACAAGTGGCTTCCAATTGGGGTATGGTTATCAAGATGTGGATATCAAATCCGTAGGCTTGGTAATACCAATTCAAAACTTCGTTTCGCTCTATGGTAGACATTTCCAAGAAGTCAGATTGTCCTCTGGTTGGAGTAGAAATACCTATGATCAGATGCCTTACCCTAATAGAGGTTTCAACCAGCAAGCTACTGCTATTGCAGCTTTGCCGGCTACCTCACAGTCTCTGACTTATTTCAAAACAGCCTATCAAGCGCATATGTACCAACCTTTGATTAAAGGCTGGATACTTTCTATCATCGGTAACGTGGGTTATGGTAATAGCTTTAATAAAGATGGACTTCCTTTCTTTGAAAACTACTATGCTGGGGGTACTGCACTTCCTGGTCAGGTGCGTGGTTATGATAGTTTCTCCTTAGGCCCGTTAGACAATATGGGTAACGCTTTAGGTGCTAACTTACTGCTTAACGGCAGTGCCGGGTTAATCCTACCTTATCCATTTAGTCGTGATAATGTTAGAACATCAATATTTTCTGACGTGGGTAATGTGTATTCTAGTGGTTTACCGTTTGGCTTAAGTGGTTCGCCTTCAGGTCCCTTACGTTATTCAGCGGGTGTTTCCTTAGAGTGGAGATCACCTTTTGGACCATTGGCATTTAGCGTGGCGAAGGCCTTGAATGCTCAGCCAACTGACCAAACACAATACTTCCAATTTGCCCTCTCTTCTGGATTTTAAGAAGAGCGGCAAAGGGTGGTTTTTTTGTAAAGAAAACTCGTGCTGTACATATCGCAACCTATAACGAAGTGTGCTAGCATTAACGACTTTAAAATTAGGAGATAATCATGAAGCGTATAAGTGCGGTCTTAATCGCGTTGGTTTTTAGTTTATTTGGTACCACAGTATTCGCTGATTGGGCGAAAATTGGTGTTGTTGATTTACAAAAAATCATGCAAACCTCTACACAAATGAAAGATATTCAGCAAAAACTGGAAAAACAGTTCAAGCCACGTCGCGATAAATTAGTAGCGATGGAAACAAGCCTAAAAGGCGATATGGAGAAATTCAAACGTGATAGCGCTGTATTAAATGCTACACAAAAGAAAGAGCTTGAGAAGAAAATCGTTACTGCACAACAACAGTTTGAGCGTGATGGTCAACAGTACCAACAAGAACTAAGTACAGCACATAACGAAGCAATGGAAGGTTTGTATACTAAGGTTCGTGAAGCAATCTCTAAAATTGCTAAAGATGAGAAATACGACCTTATCGTACAAAAAGATGCTGCACCTTTCAGCACTACAGATCTTGATGTCACTGATAAAGTTGTTAAAGCAATCAAATAATACGGTCTAAAAAGAATCGGTAAATTCGGTTTAAAAACTGACCAATAAGATGGCGTGAAGCACGAAAGTGCTACTCACGCCATCTTGCGTTTTGCAATTCAATTGATGTTTAAATGGGATGTAGAGTATGAATGAATTTATAGACGTTAAGAAAATTCTCAGTTTGATACCTCATCGATATCCGTTTATATTGGTAGATAGGGTGTTAGATTACAAAGTACTAGATTACTTGACCGCAATTAAAAACGTGACTATTAATGAGAATTTCTTTAATGGCCATTTTCCTGGCGATCCCATTATGCCGGGCGTTTTAATTCTAGAGGCTTTAGCACAATCAAGCGCTATCTTATCTACTTTATCGATTGCCCCTAAAGAAGGCTGTGAGATGATTCATTTTTTTGCAGCTATAGATAATGCTAGATTTAAACAAAAAGTTATCCCAGGCGATCAGTTACGTTTGGAAGTAAAACTCATAGGTCAAAAAAGAGATTTTTGGCGTATGCATGCAGAAGCTTTTGTTGGTGAGAAATTAGCTTGTTCCGCCGATTTAATGAGCGCATCTAAGGAAATTACAAAGTGATAGATGAAAGAGCAATGATCCATCCTTCTGCAAAACTGGGGAAAGATGTCTCAGTAGGGCCTGGAACTGTGATAGGTGCCGATGTCGAAATTGGCGATAACACCTGGATAGGTCCACATGTAGTCATTGAAGGCCCCACTACTATTGGTAAAAACAATAAAATTTTTCAATTTGCCTCCGTTGGCGATGCACCTCAAGATATTACTTATAAAGGCGAGCCCACGCGTTTAGAAATAGGCGACGACAATATCATTCGTGAATATTGCATGATAAACCGAGGTACTGTGAAAGGTGGGGGTGTAACCCGCGTTGGAAATGGTAACTTCTTTATGGCTTATTCGCACGTAGGGCATGATTGTATGGTAGGTAACCAAATTATTATGGTCAATTACGCAGCTCTCTCTGGGCACGTTACTATCGATGACTATGCCATTATTGGTCCCTATGCTGCAGTGCATCAATTCTGTTTGGTCGGTGCTTACGCTTTTGTAGCAAAGGCTACTTATATCACTAAAGACGTACTTCCCTATGTAATGATTGCAGGCCCTGAAACTGGTGTATGCGGACTTAATACAGTGGGTTTACGCAGAAGAGGTTTTTCATCGACGACTATCGATTCGCTAAGACGAGCCTATAAAATTATTTTCCGTAAAAGTTTGACCGTTCAACAAGCGGTAGCACAACTTGAGTTAATGCAGACTGATTGTCCTGAAGTAGTACCTATGATTGATGCACTTAATCAATCAACGCGTGGCATAGTGAGGTAGTAATGCTAATTCCCTTTTTGGCAGTTGCAATTGGGGGGGCCATTGGCGCTATGGCTCGCTATTCAACAGTGTTATTTGCTGAAAATGTGTGGGGCTTAGATTTTCCCTATGGTACGTTATTAGTGAATAGTTTAGGCAGTTTTCTTGCAGGTTTTTTCTTGGCCTTATTAGTGGGTCGCTATGCGGGTGAAGAGTATTGGCGCCTGTTCTTTTTTACTGGATTCTTGGGTGCGTATACTACCTTTTCCAGCTTTGCTGCTGAATCTTTGTTTTTATTTGAACAAGGCCAGTGGTTAAAATTGTGTATTAATATTTTCGTCAATAATATTAGTGCATTAAGTATGGTAGTACTTGGTACAGTTATAGCGCGCACTTTAGTGTTAGGATTTTTGCAAAGATCCTAGCCCGTAAATTTCGCGACAATCAACCGCTTTTTCTAGATCAATGATTAGAGTGTTCACCTATGCTAGATACGGTATCCAGACGATCTTCGATGGAGATCGCATCTGGATTCCGCGCATAAAGCGCGGAACGTAGTGAAGAAGAACGGTACGCAGCGTAATCCGGGTTTTCCTTATACCCTTTACAAGATTAACAAGGGGGTTGAGGTATCTTTAACTCCTCAACGGTAATCACCCTGCGTGGTTTCTTAGGAGTAAAAAAAGCATTACCATCTGGCGATCTAACCATTGCATTAGCTCTTCTTATTGGAGTAGTTGAATGGTTCACCTCATCAACATCAACATCACCATCATCATTATCATCCTGCAAATCTGAATCACAACTTTTCCTTTTTTGGGTCATTTGGGCAACAACTGAGGTATTTCCAGAACTACTCGATGTCGACGCTTCATCCAATTCCTTCTGTCCAGTGTGATCATTATCCCTGTCATACAATGCTTGATTGTTTTTAACACTCCACTTCTGTTTTTCATAGTCGTCCTGAGATAATCCACATTGGGCCTTAAAAATAGCTCCGACGTTGCTAGCTGCATACCTAGAGGCAAGATACTTAGCAAAGGTGGCCTGATCTGTGCCCTTATCCTTATAACCATGACCATCGAAAACGCTAACTATAAAAGGATCGGTGCCAACTGTTTGTACTGCAATACTGATATTATCAGTGGATTTATAAGCTACAGCAGCACACGCTAAAGCTTTTGCAAGTTCCTGTTCGGGTAATTGCCCTGGTTTATCTTTCTCTCCTAGCACTTGAAATAGAAAGTTTTCATGTTCAGATTTAGTATTATCTTTCGCGCCATCAGTAAAGCCATCACAGACCGTAATAATTTGCAGTTTAGCCAGTTTATCGCTCTCAATACCCAAATCACGGATCAGCTGGTCTTTATTTGTAATATCGATGCTGGCGTCCGAACACACCCCTTTAAATTGTTTATCACCTAAAGCCCGTGAGACTCCAAGCAGTCTATCCACCCTACCATCGACAATATTACCTCCAGCACGATGAATTCGCGCTTTTTCTGCCTTCATTTCAGGCGTGTGGGTCGTATTATTTAAACGCAGAACACCAATAGCCCTTCCTGCCTCATCATAAGCAACTGCAAAAGCAGCAGCATCTGCTAGGGTGGCGGTAATAAAATTACCAGTTCCATCGTAGACAGTACTAGATGCCGTAGAACCGCCTAGTAATTCTTCTGTATCATCAATCAATTTAAAGGTAGTCCAAATACGCTGCGCGATTTGTTCCGGTGATAAAGCACTTAGTTCACCTGCGTTAAGCAGATGCCAAGCCAGGGCGTCTTGCTGTGTAGGTCTCTTATGTTTCAGTTCATAGTAGCCAAAACCATGGTCATGTTCATTGCCTTCTGTGAAGGGAGCCTTTTCATCAGGCAAAGAGATAATATTTTTCATTTTGTTTCTAAAGTAAGGACTGTGCGCTATTGTAGCACAAATGGGGGTAATGCAAGATAATCAAAGAATTTGTAGATAAAAAAGGGCAGGAAAACCTGCCCTAGTGATTACCTGAAGAAAACTATCAGAGACAAGTGACAGTATTTCCATTAGTGGTGCACTGTGAGCCATTAGTGTTGGTCACCGTACCATTAGTAGCTACTGCACCTGTACCAGAGTTGGTTGTGACAGTGACAGTACTTGGTAAGCCGTTTGCAAACAAGATGGTCCCGCCAGTACCCGTATTAACGCCGACTGCGCTATTGGTTCCAGACTCAGTATTTGAAATAGCATTAATCATGCTGTTGTCGTTAATCGTGACATTACCGTTAGTTCCTATAATTGATATGCCCTGGGCGCCAGCTGTCCCATTGTTCGAATTCGAATTACCAGTCAATGTGCTATTAGTAACTGTTACAGTACTATTGTTTCCAACTGCGGTTATGCCTGAACCGGTAGCAATACCAGAACCTGTATTTGCAGTCCCAGTTAAAGTACTATTTGTAATTGTTGCACTCCCTGCGTTATTAAAAATTAAAGCACCTTGGGCAGAAGCATTTCCAGTACCTGTCTGGTTTGCAATTCCAGTAACTGTACTATTATTAATAGTAAGGGTATTTAGTGCAAACACACCTCTACCGCTTACAATTCCGGAGCCACCATTAGTTGCTGCCCCCTCAACAGTACTGTTAGATACTGACGCATTGTTTGATGACGAAATCCCCGTTGCGACATTATTTAATGTAGTAGAACTGCTAGCTTTTGCTTTAACGGTGCTATTAGTGACGGTTGCATCAGAAGAAGCTACCCCTGTAGCGTTCGTTGATCCCGTATCGGAGTTGTTGGAAGCTATAACCGTGCTATTGTCAACAATTGCAACAACAGTTCCTGAAACACCCGTTGCTGAAGCATTTGCAGTTTTTGAAGTTGCAGTCGCTGTTGCAGTGCTATTGGTGACTGTTGTTGTATTACTCGATGTTATCCCCGAAGCAGTTGAGTTCGCTGTATTAGAAGTGGCAGTGCCCTCAGCGGTGCTGTTATCTACTGTAGCAGTTGTACCTGCAACAATTCCACGAGCTGTAGCAGAGGCTGTGTTTGAATTTGCCTTACCTATGGCTGTGCTTTTCGATACTAAAACCGATCCAGATGTTGAATTAATACCTTGTGCGTTAGTAAATCCAGAGTTTGAGATGGCGGTGGCGGTTGCAGTGGAATTTGATACTGTGACTAATCCAGTTGATGAATTAATACCTTGTGCGTTAGCCGATGCAGAGTTTGAGGTTGCTGTACCTGTTGCGGTGCTATAAGAAACCGTTGCTCCTGCACCAGCAGAAATTCCTCGACCGGAAGTAGTCCCAGCATCCGAAGTTGCAGTACCTGATGCAGTGCTATGGGACACTGTTGCAGTTCCAGCAACACCTGAAGCATTTACACCTATTCCAGTAGCCGAGCTACCTGTACTTTGCGCGGTTGCTTTAACCGCACTGCTAGTTACTAGCACATTGCCATTATCGGCTAAAATACCATTAACTGTAGCACTACCACTGCCTGATATCCCAGTTCCAGTAATAATACTATTTAGTATTGTTGCCGTACCATTTGTAGCACGAACCCCTCTACTACGGATAGCGCCACTATTTGAAGTTGCAGTTGCTGTTGATTCACTACCCACTACTGTTACAGAATCAGCCGTTACGCCATTACTGGTCGCAACCCCGCTATTTGATGTAGCGATAGCTTCTAAATAACTAGCTGAGACTGTTGCAGACCCTACAGCATCAACTCCATTAGCATTTGCAATTCCTGATCCTAAATTAGTTGCTGTTCCAGTGGCTTTACTGTTACTCATGGTTGTTGAACCACCACTTCTGGTACCAGTCCCTAGTGCAGCATTAACTCCAGAGGCGATTGCATTACCTATGGCGTTACTATTGGAAATGGTTAGAGAACCAGCTGCACGAACACCCGTTCCCGATGCTAAGCCTGTGGCAGTGGTAGCGGTAGCATTACCAGTGGCGCTAGTATTGGTAACTGTTACAGAACTAGCGCCAGAGTTAATGCCATTACTGGTTGCAAACGATATAGTTGAGCTGGCATCACTCAATACGTTACTATCCGAAACAGTAACGCCATTTAGCCCGCTAACTCCTGTACTGGTGCTGTGTGACCGGGCACATCGGTAACAGATATGTCCGGAGACATCGGTAACACATTTATATCATATTGCAGCTATTTTTAATGTTTTCTCATTAAAAATAGCGAGAGCAAGATGTGAATAATGAATTA